>Ga0207125_10005_pt1 | contig 24126 bp, 11 predicted proteins | sample Alteio_BWMinHeat_19_FD_153556 | JGI IMG/M metagenome (GOLD analysis project Ga0207125, IMG submission 153556) | Enriched cells from forest soil in Barre Woods Harvard Forest LTER site, Petersham, Massachusetts, United States -... | ecosystem: Environmental > Terrestrial > Soil > Temperate forest >...
CCGAACGGATCTGACCGAAGTTCGCCGTGTTGGTTTGACCCACCTGCGGGTCGCCAAAGTTCGTATGGTTGAGAACGTTGAAGAACTCCGCGCGGAACTGGAATTGCGTTTGTTCGTGGATTGGGAAAGAGCGCATCACGCTTACATCCCAGGTCTGGAAACGCGGACCGACGAAGCTGCCCTTGACGATGTTGCCGTACGAGAGCGGAACACTGACCGTCGACGAGGGGTTGGTGGAGAAGTTCGCCGTGTTCAAGTAATTTTTGCAAGCTGCGGTGATGGCTGCGCAGGCGTTACCGCCATACGCGTTCTGCCCGTTCCAGATAGCGCGATCGCGGTTGATGCCGGCGCCCTCGACGTTGGCTCCGGTCACTGTCAGCGGATCGCCGCTGCGAACCAGGTAGATACCGTTCGTCTGCCATCCGTTCACAATGTAGCGAGTGGCTGCGTTGCCTCCCCTGAACTTCGGAAGCAGCCACACATACGAGAACGAGAGGACGTTGCGGTGATCGTAGTCCGAAGGGCCATCGTCTAAACGCTTGTAATTCGGTTCGTAGATCGGCAGCACGTAGGAGCTGCCCGCAACCACTGCCGTCGTGCCCTGAGCGCCGAATGCGTTATTGTCGATCGCCTTGGACCAGGTGTAGTTGAGGAACGCGGTGAGGCCAGTGGAGACGCGCTTCTGCAGAGACGCCTGGAGCGAGTGATAGTTCGCCAGACCACCGGTGTCGGTGGTGGCGATCTGGTTGGTGTAGTTCTGCACGTTCGTGGTCGAGAAGTACACGCGCTTCCCGATATTCGGGCCCTGGTTGAAGATCGGGTTGATGTCGGTGGGGTTGATCTGGTGGAAACTCTGCGAACCGACATAGGCAAGACGGCCGGATATCGTCTTGTTGATTTGCTGCTCTACCGTCAGGTTGTACGAGTAGGTCACCGGCACACGGAATGTGGTTGGGTCGAATGTGCTAAAGCTGGAGTTCTGATAGTTGGCCGTCGTGAAGAAGCTGGCGGTGGGCGGCTGCGGCGCCGGAAAAATGTTGCCTCCCGGAATATTGGCGTAGGGATTGGAGAAGTCGCCGAGACTGGCCGCCGCATAGGTTACGTTGACCGACGCCACATACGGTACGGAGTTGGCGAAGATGTTGTCTGCCACGCCCGGCAGGCGGGTGTCGTAGAACTGGCCCGCGCCGCCGCGAATGCTGGTCCTGCCATTGCCGAACAGGTCATACGCAAAGCCGAGACGAGGCATGAAGTGGGAGTAGGTCGGGTGGACCATGTTATTCACAAACCCGGCATCGCCTGGGAACAGCAACCCAGCGAGCGCCGTGGGATGCGTCGTCGAAATCTGCCCGGCCGCGCGCGCTGCCGGGCTGAACATGCCCTGGCGACCAAGTTTTTCATGCTCCGGCAGGAATGGTTCATAGCGCACGCCGTAGGTCAGAGTCAGCCGTGGCGTCACCTTCCATGAGTCTTCCGCGTAGTAGCCGGTGACTTTGAATCGGTTGTTGAAGTACTGGCCGGATGCCTGCTGGAACGAAGTGAGACCGCCAAGGAGGAAACTGGCCAGTGCATTCGGGACGGTGGCACTGGAGTTGAACACGAAGATGCCCGGCTGCTGGAACTGGTTATCGACGTCTACCTTGGAGATTTCGCCATGGAAGCCGAAGCCGAGAGTGTGCCTTCCCTTTACCCAATGCAGATCGTCGGCCAGCGTGTAGTTGGCACGGCGGAAGGTTGCGGCTGGGTTGTCGCCAACGGTGAAGAAACCGGCCGCTTGAATCTGGTTGATCTGCTTGAAGGCCGGCTGCCATACATTGACACCAAGGTCGTTGACGTTCGGAGCGCCGGCCACGGGACCGCGACCGGAGTTCTCAAGCTGATAGCTCAGGATGAAGTTATTGAGCACGGTTGTGGAGAAGGTGTGCGTTTCGCCGATCAGCGCATTATGGTAGCGGATGCTGGCGTAGTCCGAGTATGTAAGCAGGTTGGTCGTGTCGAGAATGCCGGCACTATCGAAGGCGTCATAGAAGTAGCGCACCAGCAGGTTGTCCTTAGCGCCCAGCTTTTGATCCACGCGGCCGAAGTACTCCATAAAGTTCTGGCGCGTGGGCTTGATGAACTGGACTGTGCCATCGGTGCCGGTGACGGTGGGAAGGAACTTCAGCAGCGCCAGAGAGGACTTGTTGTAATCCGCGGGACTCACTGTGCAGTTGTAGGTCGTCTTGGGCGGCGTGCCGCTGGTGATCGGAGTGCACGGATAGGACACGAGCGTCTTGGGGTTGAGGATCGGGCCGGAGAGGCCGTTGAACGTTCCGGCCAGTTGAGCAGGGGTGGGCAGGGTGGCGGGCGTCGTCGTCAACGCCGCGGTGCGGATGCGGGTGGCCTGCGTACCGAAAGAGAAGAAGCTCTTGTCCCTGCCGTTATAGAGGCCGGGAATGCGGATCGGGCCGTTGAAGGTGCCACCGAACTGGTTGCGCTTGAGAGGGTCGCGGGTCTTCACCGTCCCCAGGTAGGTAAAGTAGTTGGCCGCGTTGAATACCCGGTTGCGCACGTATTCAAAGGCGTCGCCGTGGAACTGGTTGCCGCCGCCGAGTGTCACGATATTGACCACGCCGCCGGCGTTCTGACCGTATGCGGCACTGTAGTTGCTGGTCTGTACGCTGAATTCCTGCAGCGAGTCGGGCATGGGGAACGGCGCGTTGACGTTGGTGTACTCGTCGATATTATTGCCGCCGTCCAGCATGTAATTGGACTGGTTGGCACGAGTGCCGTTGACCGTGACCGGCACCAGCCCCGGGAAAGTCTTGGTGATGCCCTGGTCGATGTTCTGGGTGGGGGCGATCACGATGCCGGGGACCAGGGTCGTGAGCGAGGCGGCGTTGCGACCGTTCAGGGGCAGATCGTTGACGCGGCGCTGATCGATCACCTGGGCCAGCGTCCCGGTGGATACATCCACCTGTGGCGGAGCGGTGTCGACGTTGACGATCTGACTGGAGCTTCCGACTTTCAGGGTCGCGTTGACGTTCAGCGCCTGGTCGGCCTGAAGCACCACATTTGCCTGCTGGAACGTCGAAAAACCGGTTGACGTTACCGCGATGCTGTATTCGCCCGGGGCCAGGGACGGGAAGACGTACTCGCCGGAGCCGTTCGCGGTGGCGGTGCTTTTTTCGCCGGTGGCCACACGGGTCGCCGTCACGGTGGCGTTCGGGACCGCTGCCCCGGTCGGATCGGTAACCGTCCCGGCGATGCGGGCCAGCCCCTGCGCCGATGCCGAAGGCGAAAGGCAGAGGCAGGCGGCGATGAGAATGGCGAACCCTGAAAGGGTGTTGAAAAGCTGCTTCATGACGGTCTCCTAATATGTGTGCCGCGGAAGGGCGCTACCCAGACCTGTCGATCGATGACTCGGTCTGCTGGTTCATGCGGCGTTTTTGTCGTACTCGCCGTCATGCTTTACCCACCCTCCGATCCAATCTGCCCTATAGTTCACAGCGCGCAAATAGGGTTGGAAGGATCGAGGGGTTTGTACAGATGTGAATAGACGGTAATAGAGACAGGTACGGTTCCTGTCCGTCAGGAACTGCATAAAATTGGGAAATTTGTGGATTTTTAGGATAGCCGCATCGAGCCGTGGGCTACGGGTTTCTTTACTCTGTCGAAACCGCGAGCACCCGGGGTGGCCCCGGAGTTTCGTCCGTAACCGTTGTCCCCAGCACGATTTGGAGATTGCTGTGGGCGTTGTCCAGCGGCGCCGCTTTGAGGATGGCCTGCATCAACTGGGGGTCGGTGAGGAACTCTCCGGCGGACTGCGTGCCGTAGGTGTAGAGGCCACCGATCACGATCACTACGTGGCCGGTCTCCGAGTTCCAGATGCGGGAGATCAGGGCGTAGTCCTGAAGGGCTGGACCTCCGGCGGCGCCCTGATGGTCGGGCGACTTGTCGGTGCTCCAGCTCCAGTTCCGCATCGCTGGATTTTTGGCATCCTTAATATAGACGAGGTGCTTTTCCGCATCCAGAGCGAGGGTGTAGCGCAGTTGACGGGTCAACCGCAGGCTCCACTCGTTGTTGAAGGCCCCGATCAGCACCACGGGCCCTTCGCGCAGGTCAGAGAAGGAGCTGGCGCTTTCACGCCGGATGACCACCTTTTTGCCGTGCGACTCCAGCACACCGAGCACTCGCGCGATGGTGACAGCGTCGGCAAAGGGGACGGTGGGCGACGACGTTTTATGGACGATCGGTATGGCTCCGCCCTGATCGCCGGGGTCGGTGGAAGACGTCGGCGGCCCGTTGGGGACATCGCCAACGGCTAGAAGCACGGAGCCCGGCGTGTCTAGCAGCGGCTTCCAGAAAAAGTCTTCGGCACTTTTCGGACGAAGCCAGTTGGAACTCAACAGAACCAGCAGGAACAGAACAGCTACGGTCGCACCGGCTGCATAAAATACGAGGCCTCGGCTGTTGTGCGCAGTGGATGCGGGGGCCGTTGCCGCGTCGTGCGGAACGTGTGCCGAATCGGTCAGGACCGTGGAAATGTGGAGGGGAAAATGCGCCGACTCCGATCCGGCCTCAGCTTCGTGCGAGGTCGGCGGCGCTTGCGAAGCCAGGGTAAACCTCGGAATGTAGGAGCCGGGCACAAGACTCATCCGCAGCTCGGACCGATGCCGCTCCTCCCCATAGTAAATCGCGAGTCTTTTGCGGAGTTCGATCGCTGCGGTACGAACGACGTGGTCGACATTTGTATCGTAGGAGGGCTCTCGGCCGAAGACCTCGACGCCGATCGTACGCTCTTTGATCTGGTCGGCGGAGCCCTTGAGGGTTTGTTCCACGACGTACGTCAGGAACTGAACGGACCTCTTGCTGGAGCGAAATGCGTGGTCCTGCACCAAAAGGTCAAGTTGTTCGCGAATAGCTTCTTCGCTCAATTCGGTGACCGGATCGGTGGCAGCTTCAGTCTTCAGCATAGTGTTTCCAGTGGCAGCGATTTTAGCATTCGCAGGGTTCTGCGCGCCTCTGCCGCATAGATGGGCGCTCAGACCTGGTTGCTGCGTCCTCTGAACCACCGCTTCATACGAAGTGGACGCAGTAGAAAGTGAACACAATATTTCCCTGCTGCTCGTGGAGATGTCAGGTATCGCTAAATTTGCGTCGGCGTCTGTGAATGTGGGCGACAGAATACTGATCGCGGGCACTCAAGCTTTCTTAAATTGCGCGATTTTCGCGAGTCCTGACGGACAGGAACCGTACCTGTCTATCTACTGACTCGCCGCGGGCCATACAAATGCCGGGCCAAGCTGGCTGAGATTTGGCGATAGCTCTATCGAACCGCCCAAGGAGAGTTACGTGACCAAAATAATTCGATCTGCATGTGCCATGACTCTGTTCCTCGTTGCCTTTGCCATTGGGAGCGTCTCTGCTCTGGGGCAAGGCACAACTGTGAACGCGCAATACACGGGAACGCCCATCGTGATTGACGGCCAAATTGACAGTGCATGGGCGAACGCAACGGCGTACCCTTTGGCGTTTAAGTACGGCACTGCCAACTTCAACTCCCCAACGGGCGCCTGTAATGCTGTTCCCACCATGAAGGCCATGTGGGACGGCAACATGCTGTACGTGCTGATCAGTGTTACCGACCCCTCTGTCAGCGGCAACAGTGCGTTCGCGGGCGATGCCGCGGAGTTCTGGGTCGATCACTTCAACGACAAGGTGGCAAAGTTCCTGGAAGACTACGGCACCTTCGTGATCAGCGCACCGAACGCCGCAGGCGCCGCCGCTACCTCCAGCAATGGAACGAACGCAGCGGCGCAGATCTATCCCAACCTCGCGAACCGCTACCTCAAGGCGTTCAAATCTGCCCTCTGGAAAGATTCGGGCGGCGCGACGATCGGTTACAACATCGAGCTGGCATGGGCCATTGGCGATCACGTCTCCGCGATCGGCAATCACGCCTCGTTGAACGGAACCAGTATCGGATTCGACGCGACCATCTACGAAGCTCCCACCGGCTCAACCCGGACATGCCGTCTGATGCTTTCTCCCGCGACAGCAAACCGCACCACCGATACCAGCCAGCCATGGGGCACGATTGTTTTGACCGGCTACGATCCCTCAAGCTCGCCGCCGATGCAGCTCGATAAATTCCTTCTCGGCGTGAACATTGGAGCGGCTTCAACATCCGCCTTGAACCAGGCATTGCCCACCGTCACGAACAAGGCGACATGGGCATTGACCTCTCCCAACGCCTTTACGAGCGCAACATTCGCTGCGTTGCAGACCGCGTATAACGACGCTCAAGCGGCGATTGGTTCAAGCGACCAGAACGTCGTCGACAATGCCACCGCCGAACTGGACGCCGCATTGCGCGGCCTGCGCCGTGCCGGCCCGTACCCCTACGGCGGAGGACCATTTCCGGACCCGTACGATACGGCCGATGTGCCCTACCTCAACGATCCGTTTACATTTCTGGATGGCTCCAGAGTGAAGAGCGTGGCCGATTGGAACAGGCGCCGCACCGAAATTAAGCAGATGGCGCAATACTACGAGTTCGGATGGGCTCCGCCTCCTCCGGCCATCGTCGCAACGTCCACGGGAGCAGCGGCGACAAAGCAAATCGGCATGACCCTTACGGCCAACGGCCACACGTATACCCAGGCCAATGCGGCGAAGCTTACGCTGCCATCGGGAACCATCGTCAACGGCAAGACCGCTCCATGGCCGGTGATCGTCAGCATCGATCTTGCGGGAACGCCGGGCACCGCTCCTGCGGCGTATCTCGCCGCAGGATATGCCGTGCTGGATATCGCCTACACGCAGTGGGCTCCCGATGGGCCGAATCAAGCGGGGACGGCACTGCAAACACTCTATCCCTACGACCGTAATCTCGGAACAGACTACGGCTCGCTGATGGGATGGGCATGGGGCGCGAGCCGTGGTGTGGATGCCTTGCAGTATCTGCTCGCGAACAATGCCTCGTACACCGTGGTGAATGGGAACAATCAGACGGTGCCTCTGGTCGACATGAACAAGCTTGCTGTGATCGGCTTCTCGCGTTGCGGAAAAGCTGCTCTGGTTGCCGGCTTCCTTGACGACCGTTTCAAAGTAACTGCTCCTGGTGGCTCAGGCAGCGGCGGCGCGGCTCCGTATCGTTATTCTGCGGACAACGATTCACCGTTCGCACCGAAGAACCAGTTCGGCCACATGTACTGGTGGAACCAGCCGCCGTACACCAATCCCGGAACGTCCAACGGTGGCGAAGCCATGGGCGACCACGTACGGCACAACGTGTGGAACAGCAACGATATGGTTCGTTCCTTCCTCAACGACCGGCCGCAATCCGACGAACCCGGCCCGAGAACCTATCAGCCACGCATGTACAAGCAGTACAGCTGGGGATACGACACCCGCAGTCCGTTCGATCACCATCTGGAGATCGCAGCGATTGCGCCGCGCGCGGTGTTGCTCGATGACAGCGTCGACGACTATGCCGATGAAGCGGAAGGCGATGTCGTCGGATGGGAAGGCGCTTTGCCGGTCTTCCAGTTCCTCGGCGTGCAACCGAACCTCGCAGTGGACAGCGTGATGGAAGTAGGAAACCCTGCTTCGCACAGCCTCAAAACGACGCAGGCAACGAACTTCATCCGCTTCCTGGATTTCCAACTGTTTGGCATCCCACTGCCTAACACGGTGCCTGCGGGTAACAGCAGCTTCGTGATTCCTGGAACGGACCTGCCGACCAACGTGCAGCTTTACACCGATCACTTCCTGACCGGCTCGCCCAACCACACCAGCACGTGGGACCAATACTATGGCGGCTTGTCCACCATGATGCCGTGGCTTACCACGGTGCCTCACGCAAACTTGTTGACGGCTCTCAGCGTGAGTGCGGGGCCGTTGAGTCCGGCATTCGACCCACAAACAACCAGCTACAACGTCACCACGCCGAACGCGACTACCTCGACGACGTTGACGGCAACCGCGGAAGCTTCGAACGCAACCATCACGATCAATGGCCAGGCGGTCAACAGCGGACAGGCTTCCTCTTCGTTCCCTCTTGCTGTCGGCCTCAATACCTTCAACGTTGCGGTAACCGCAGCGGATGGGGCCGTCAACACCTACCAGGTTGTCGTGAAGAGAGAAGGGCCGCCAACCTTGATCACCGTCAGCAAGCTTGTCGTGCTCGGTGACGGAAGCTATCAGGCGACTGTGACCGTGTCGAACACAGGCGGCACAGCGCAGAACGTGACCATCACCAGTAGCATGCTCGGCTCCGCGGCTGGAACTCCGGCGACGGTGCCACTGGGCACGATTGCTCCGGGAGGCAACGCTGTCGCGACCGTTACCTTCCCCTCTTCAGCGGGCGCTTCCGGAGCAGCGACCGTAATCAAAATCACAGGCACGTATACCGGCGGGACCTTTGGAGGATCCGCGCGCACCACGCTGCCCTAACGTACAAGCGATTCGAAACCAGTACGGAGAAAATACATGAAGCGCAAAGTTCACCTTGCTGTACTGGCGCTGCTGCTGACGATAGGAATATCGTCAGCAGCAGCGCATGCCGACACAGTTTCTTTCACCCTCACCAATGCCAGCCAGTCGATCTCCGGTCAGGCTGGTGGAACGCTGGTCTACGAAGTTACGGCGAGCGCTCCAGGCACCAACGGAGCGGCCGTCCATCTGAACGGCGACTCCTTCAACGTAGGCACCCCGCTGACCCTGGACGATACGGACTTCTTCGCCGATGCGCCTTTCTTCCTCAACCCCGGTGACAGCGACACCTTCGACCTGTTCACGATCACGGTGCCGGCGGGAACGTCGCCGGGTGACTACTCCGGGTTCTTCACAGTGCTGGGCGGAGCGACCGACGGGTCCAGCGACGTGCTGGGCACGGTGGATTTCACCACCGTCGTGACTCCGGAACCGAGTAGCTTGCTCTTACTCGGCACGGGCCTTGCCGGAGCGTTCTCTGCGATCAGCAGAAAGCGCTTCGCCAAATAGGCTGGCTCACGGCAAACCGCATTGCGCATCGCGAGAACCGCGATAGCTTTTTCGGTCTGCCCTCGCATCTTGTGATTGGTGAAGAAGTGTTAAGGGCGCTCACGCAAAGTGCGCGAAGGTAGCAAAGTTTCGCAAAGGTGCCCTGGCGACACTTTGCGTCTTTCTTTGCGGACTTTGCGTGAGCGTCTTTCTTCCGCTCGCCCCTTCCATATGATTTTCGCTCGCTCACATGCCTGTCAGACATCAACTTTGCCAGCGAAGGATTTCGCCCAAAAGCACTCTCTCTCTTGTGTAACGAAAGGAACCTCAAACGACCGCCCATCCTCTGCGCCCGGAATGGTGCATCTCCATAAAACTCCTTCAAAAGGCCGGGTTTAGCCCAATTTTTGCCGAAAATAAAAGAGGTTTTCCTCCGTGCGCCCGAAAAGCCACAGAAACAGCGCTAGGAAACAAAGGGATTGACAATTCCCTTTGGTCACATTACCTTTCTCACGCATCTGTCTGACAGAAATGTTTGTGCCGCAGATATTCCCCTAACTTGCGATCCCCGGATTTCTCCAATTTCGTTGAGATTCTGTTCTGCGCAGGGCTGGCCAATCAAGAGACGTGATTGCATCGCGTCCACTTTCCAGAGGTCGAACGGAGACCACACATGAAGAATCGCAACTTTGTATACGCGGCTTTGGGCGGGTTGTGCGCCCTGGCCATTGCCGGGCTCGCTCCATTCGCGCAGGCGCAGGCCGGCGTTTTCCTGAACCCGCCTGCCGATCTTGCAACCCAGACACTTCCCGCAAATGATGGCTGGGCTGCCAGCGGAGCGGGAACAACCGGAGGAGCCGCAGCGGCGCCGGACCACATCTTTACCGTCACCAACTTTGCGCAACTCAAGACGGCTCTCAACAACGCCAGTGCCACGGCCAAGATCATCCAGATTTCAGGGATCGTCACCGGCGCCGTCAACGCCACCAACGTTCCTCTGTCGACGGCACCGCCCTGCACCGCCTTTGACGTGGCCCCCTACACGGAGTCAGCGTACATAGCATCGGCCACCGCAACGACACCCGCGAGTTCCGCGCAATCGTCCGCACTCTCCAAATCGGAGACTGCGTATAAGCCTTTCGTCTCACTGGCTGTGGGTTCGAACACGACCATCGTTGGGCTCGGCAACAATGCGGTGATCAAAGGCATCAACCTCACCGTCTCCAGCCCGGTCATCAATGTCATCATTCGCAACATTACTTTCCAGGATGCGATCGACTGCTACCCGGTGTGGTCACCTACGGACATCAACTCCAACAATCCGTTCTATCGGCAAGCGAACAGCTCGTTTCCCGGCAACTTCAACTCGGCCTTCGATAACGTCAGCATCCTGGGCGCGAAAAACTGGTGGGTCGACCACTGCACCTTTACCGACACGCCGGATACCGACGATACGGAACCGATTTTCTTCAATCGTCCCTATCAGTGGCACGATGGAGAGCTGGACATCACCAACGCCTCCGACCTGGGAACGGTCTCGTGGACCATCCTCTCCAACCATGGCAAGACCGATCTCATAGGCGGAAGCGATGGCGCAACCGGCGACACCGGGCATCTGCGCACGACCTTCCATCACGACATCTGGCTCAACGCGGAAGAGCGCCAGCCGCGTGTTCGCTATGGCCAGGTCGACCTCTACAACAACTTCTATTCCATCAATCACCCGCTTGGAAACGGAGCGTATGTGTATAGCTGGGGCGCGGGCGTCCAATCCCACATCTATGCGCAGAACAACGCTTTCATCAATCCCAATGGGCTTTACAGCCCGAGTCAGATTCTGTATGACTACGGCATTATGACGCAGCCTCAGGTCTGCGTCATCGATGCGCGCTGGAATAATCCTGACGTTACGGTAGACCCGGTAGCCCTGGCCAACGCCGCGATTGCATCGTGGGCGCCGACCGACACCGTAAGTGCGACTGGAGTTACCGTCGCCCAAACACTCGCAGCAGCGGCGGCAGCCCATACGACTCCGCTGGTTCCAAGCTGTGCCTTCTGGACTCCGACGTTTCGTCACGCCGCGCCGGATGCGACCGAGGACGTGCCGGCACTGGTGCTTTCGGGTGCGGTTGCAATGCCCAGCGTCGGGTCGATCCCGGACTTCGGCAATGTCGCTGTGGGCCAGAGCGCTTCAGCCACGGCGACGTTGAGCAACGCCGCCGGCGCAGGCATTCTGCTGATCAACGCGGTCACTGCGACGGGCGACTATACGGTCACATCGAACAATTGCGTCAGTTCGCTGGCCGCCGGCAGCTCCTGCCTGGTGGGAGTCACGTACGCTCCGAGCGCGGAAGGCACGAGGACAGGCACGTTGTCCTTCTCCGACTGGGCCAAGAGCAGCCCTCAAACGGTCAACCTGAGCGGCTCGGGTGTCGTAGCCGGCACGCAGCAACTCATCACGACGGCGGTGCTGAGTAAGATAGCCGGCGGATATCAGGCTGTTGTCACCGTGAAGAACAACGGCACAGGCACGGCACAGAACGTGACGCTGACCACGGCAGCACTTGGCTCGGCGGCTGGCGCGGCGCTTCCCGCATCGCTCGGCAACATCTCGCATGGTGGCGGATCGGCATCTGTCACTCTTACCTTCCCTGCATCTGCTGGCGTATCCGGCGCACCCGTTGTGGAGAAACTAACGGGCAGCTATACCGGCGGAACCTTTGGCGGCTCGTTCCGCGCCACTTTGCCCTAACTTGCAGCAAGAACCTGGAAGCGAACGGAGAGAATCATGAAAAATAAGTTGACCCTTGCCGTAATGACCGCGCTGCTGACGATAGGTCTATCCGCGGCTCTAGCCCACGCCGACACCGTTACGTTCACGCTGACCAACCCTACCCAGAACATCTCCGGGCAGACGGGCGGGACCCTCACCTACGAGGTCACAGCCACTGCGTCTGCTTCCAACGGAGGCGCCGTGTTCCTGAACGGCGACTCCTTCAACGTGGGCGCACCGCTGACCGTTGACGATTCGGACTTCTTCGCGAACGCTCCGTTCTTCCTCACCCCTGGAGCTAGCAGCATCTTCGACATGTTCGCGGTCACGGTTCCGGCCGGCACGCTACCGGGCGACTACTCCGGCTTCTTCACCGTCCTGGGCGGCGTCGATGGCAACGCCAGCGACACGCTGGGCACGGTCAATTTCGTCACCGTCGTCACGCCCGAGCCAGGCAGCTTCATCCTGCTCGGAACTGGCCTCGCGGGAGTTCTCACCACACTCAAGAGAAAGCGCCTCTGCAACTAGCACGGTAACGAATGTGAGCCTGCTGCCAGGCGATCGCTCTGCCTACGGAGTGATCGTCTGGCAATTTATTGGAGTCTTAGCTGCGCGATGGAGCCCACAAGCGTTGGCCTCGATCGTAGAAAAGGAAAGAGTCATGAAGCTAAATAAAAAGTTTCTGCTGCTCGCAATCACCATCACGATGCTTTCCGGCACCGTATCGCGCATGCACGCCCAGGACAATGGGAGCGGTGGAGAGCCGATCGTTTCGTCGATCGATCCCACCAAATTGACCTACGACTATCTTGTCGACGGCAACCTGTCTGCGGACGATCCCGTCAACAAGAAATACAAGACGCTCCAGGCGGCCTATAACGCTGCACCGGCGGGCACCATCACTCGCCAGACCGTCATCGGCATCATGCCAAACGTCTACCAGATCACCGGCACCGCCACTACGCCGGGCCTGACGATCTCGAAGAACTTCATCACCTTGCTTGGCATCACCAACAATCGCCGCTCTGTCGTACTGGCGGACAACCGTGGAAACCAGCAGGGAGCCGGAAGCGCTACCACCGGCAATGACGGCTATGTGATTGTTGTGAACGCCACCGGCTTTACCGCGCAGAACCTTACCTTCCTCAACTACTGCAACGTCGACTACGAGTATCCGGGCGACCCAAGCAAGAACCTCTCCAAACGTTCCGGTGTCGAGACGCAAGCTGTCGCGATTCAAACCTCCGGCGACAAACACTCGTTCATCAATGTGGCGTTCCTCAGCCGGCTGGATACCACATTCATCGGAAGCACCCGCGGCTACTTCAGCAACGTCTACATCGAAGGCACATCGGACTTCATCGGCGGTGGAACGGTCAGCTACTGGGAGAACTCCACCGTCTACTTCCCTCCGGGGTTTGAGCCGACCACAACCGTCAGTGGCACCGTCTTCGTCAACACGAAGTTTGTCTCCAATCGCGGCATGGAGTTTTACAAAGGCTATGGAAGCCCCGCGGTCCTGATCAACTGCATCGTTCCTGTCAGCACAAAACAAGCGCCCGTTGCATGGGTCGACACCGGTTACCAGGCCGCCCCCACCATGCCAAACCTTTACAGCTTCACCTATAACCTGAGAGACACCAACGGGAACCCAACCGTCCTCATGGACAGTTCCACCGGCTTCGATCATCCCACCCACAACATCGGCAGAACCCTCACCGATCAGGCAGCGCTTGCCTACAATCCCTGGAACATCCTGCGCTCGACACCAACCGGCGTAGCCGATAACTGGGACCCCGCTGGCGCTCAAGCTACGTACGACCCGCTTGGACAAGGCAGCCTGGTGTACCGGATGGCGATCACCGGCGGCAACGGCACGGACATCCGCACCGGCGGCGCTGGCGCAACTGCTGGAGCAACCGTGTCACCTGTACGTGCTCCTGACACCTCGATCCACTGGTCGACAACCTCTTCACTGGTGACATTGAGTAACACCGTTGGAGCTTCCATTACCGTTACTCCCAACAACCACACCCTTCTGGCGCAGTACGTTCCGGTGAATGCGACCGCGGCGGACGGCTACTACGGCACCGCGTGGTTCTTCGTTGAACCCACCTACATCGATCCCCCGGTGCCCACGGCGACGCCCACCATACATCCGCCCGTCAACGGATCGGTCACCGTGACCTATCCTCTCAGTCTGGGCGCATTGCAGGACCAGTCCATCGTTTCGTGGTTCACCTGCGACAACGCCAGCGGCTCGAACCCACGGCCTGTAGCGGTCAGCCGTGGCAACGTCCCTCTGAATACGTATCCTCTGACTCTTGGAGACGTCGGCAGGTTCCTGCAGGCCTCCATCCAGCCCAAGAGCAACATCAGCAATCCCGGCCCGGCCATCGTCGTCACCGCGACCACACCCATCCTCATTACGGACATCACGACGACAATCGTTTCTCCTAATTTCCAAAACTTCCCCACCAACCAGGAGCCTGCCTTCATCAGCGGTCTCTGGACTCTGACCGGAACGTGGACAGCGCCGACCAGCGCCACTCTACCTAACGGTTATGGCTTCCGCGTCGGCACACAGGGTGCTTACTACGTCTACCAGCAGGACCAGAAGTTCGGGGACATGGAAGTGGACATCATCATGACTCCAGAAAAGACTGCGGGACAGGGATTTGGCAGCCCAGGCTCCGGCACCGATGGAGACCAGATCCAGAAGTCGGACATCTTCATCAAGTACGACCCGCGCACCAAGAACGGCTATTCTCTGCGCTTCTGGAGAACGACGCAATCGGCTGAAGAAGTGATGTTCCAGTTCTACAAAATCCAGAACGGTGTTGGCAGCCCAGTCAGCAGCCAGCAACAGCTCACAGGCGTGCTCAAACCGGACACCTTCCTCACCGTGAAGATGATCGGCAATACCCTCACGGCAACCGGACGCAACACGGTCGATCAGGACGTACTAAGCTTGACCGAAACCGTACCCACCAACAACTTTGGTGGAGGCGGAGTCTACTTCTCCGGTACAGTGCCGGCTGGGAACAGCTTCATCTACGGCCAGATCCAACTGAGCTATCCAGGCACGACACAACTCGTAACGACGGCAAAACTCTTCAACGAGGGCAGCAGCGGATATCAGGCCAGTGTCACTGTAACCAACAATGGCACCGGCACAGCTGAAAACATACAGCTAAGCGGCGCCACTCTTGGATCGGCTGCCGGAACAGGAACGCCGATTTTCGTCGGCAATCTCCTGCCCGGTAGCTCAACGTCTTTCGTCGTCAATTTCCCTGCCTCCGCAGGAACGCCAGGATCGGGCACCGTTGAGAAGTTCACGGGCACCTACACTGGCGGAACCTTCGGTGGCTCCTTCCGCGCATCATTGCCCAACGCATCACTGCCTAACTAGCAATCAGCACACCGCCTCATCCGCCTCTTTGCTCTCAGCAGCAGAGGGGCGGGTGGGGCCAAATTTTTCTACTCGCTGACAAGAACGATTGTTGTCAAACAAAGCCATGTATCGCTTGCATCCAGTCGCATTAAGCACAGCCCGCAAGACGACTCCCCCACATTTGAAAGGTTAAGCCGATGTTCAAACGCACAACACTCAGCTTCATCGTCATCGCCCTTACAATCTTCGGCTCTATGGCGCACGCGCAGGATGCAAACGGGCCCTCGCCTCTGTCAGCCCTGGACACTTCTGCGATGTCCTACGACATCCTTGTGGACGGCTCGCTCGCGCAGGACAACCCGGCTCAGAACCAATACAAGACCCTGCAGGCAGCGTATGCCGCTGCTCCAGCGGGAACGGCGACTCGTCAGACTGTGATCGGCATTAAACCGAATGTCTACAACCTGAACGGCGGCACGCAAACGCCGGGCCTGATGATCACCAAAAATTTCATTACGTTGCTGGGACTGACCAATGACCACCGCAATGTCGTGCTCGCCGGCAATCTGGGCAACAAGGAAGGCGCTGGGAGTGACACCAGTTCGTATAACGGGTATGTCATCATCGTCAGCGCAACCGGCTTTACCGCCGTCAATCTTACGATCCTGAACTACTGCAATCTGAACTACGAATATCCCGGCAACCCCGCTCTCAATCTCACCGAACGCTCCCCTGTCATCACGCAGGCGGTGGCCTTTCAACTTTCCGGCGACAAAGAAATCCTCGACCACGTTGCACTCTTGAGCAGGCTCGATACGACTTTTATCCAAAGCACGCGTGCTTACTTCAACAGCGTCTTTATTGAAGGAACAAATGACTTCATCGGTGGGGGAACGGAAAGCGTTTGGGAAAATTCCGTGGTGAGCTATCCCACCGGAGACGGTGAAGGAACAGTAACGGGAACGGTCTTCGTCAACACGAAATTTACCGTGCCAAGCGGAGGAACACTTGAGTTTTATAAGGGTCCAACGTCGGGAGGCGCATATCCCGAGGGCAATTCGCTTCCAGCCGCTCTCATCAACTGCGTGTTTCCCGTAAACACCGACGGTAATACAGTCTCACTCATCAAGGGCTTCGCCCCCACCACTCCTCAGAACATCTATACGGTCACGTACAACAATCTGGATGTCAATGGCAATCCCATCGTACTTGCCGATGCTTCGCAGGGCGCAGTCACGCATAATTTGTCGCGAGAACTTTCCGCGCAAGAGGCGGCAGCTTTCACCCCGGGAAACATCCTGAGCGCCACTCCGACCGGCGTGCAGGATAATTGGGACCCGGCTGGCTTTCTAGCTACATATACGGGGCAGACAGTCCCGGGCCTGGCAGCCGCCAACGCCGCTGGACAAGGAAGCCTGCCATACGGCATGGGAATGACCAATGGAACTCAGTCGATCGTCTCCAACCAAACGACAGCTACCGTCAGCGCGACGGTCTTCCCTGCCAGAGCGCCGAACACCATTACCTGGTCGACTCCTTCCAGCCTCATTTCCCTCAACCACTCGACGGGAGCGAACGTCGTTGTGAGCGGCATGAACACCACGGGTATCTCGCAGTACGTTCCCGTAAATGCCACCGCACCGAATGGCTTCCACGTGACAGCCTGGATATTTGTGCAGCCGCCATTTATCAGCGCACCGACACTTGCATCGACACCCACCATCAGTGCCGCCGTCAACGGGACAGTGACTCTCAACTACAAATTGAATGCAGTACCGAACCGGACAGACCAATCGGTCATCAGCTGGTTCAGCTGTTCGGACGCCTCCTGCAGCAGCCCGCGGCCTGTCGGGATAAGCAATAACAACATGCCTCTGCAAACCTACACACTGCAGGCCGGAGACGTCGGCAACTATCTGAAGGCGACGATTCAGCCGAAGTGGGACATCAGCAATGCAGGCCCGGCCGTATCCGTGACTTCGACGACACGCATTGTGCCATCGAACATAGTGACGACAACCGTCTCACCCAATTTCCTGAACTTCCCGCCCACTCCCGAGGCCGCGTTCATCAGCGGGTACTGGACAGTTCAGGGTACCTGGCAATCGGAAGCTCCGCCTATTGGAGGCTCCTTCGTCAACGGTTGGGGGCTCAGAGTTGCTTCCCAGGGAGCGGCAATTTACCACCAGGAAGATGCGCCATACGGAGATGAACAGGTTTCCGTGGTCATGACGCCCGAAAAAACGGGAGGCCAGGGATTTGGAAGCCCCGGCACCGGAGCGGATTCAACCCCAACAGCCCAAATACAGAACGCCGATATTTACATCAAATACGACCCGCGAACTGGAAATGGATATTCCCTGCGGTTCTGGAGGACCACTGCCTCAGCCAATCAAGTGATGTTCCAGCTCTATCAGCACATCAACGGTGTGGGCTCGCCGATCGACAGTAACCAGGAACTTACGGGCGTGTTCAAACCAAATACCTTCATCACGCTGTCGATCATAGGCAACGTGTTTACAGCCACTGGTTACAACACAACCGATCCCACGACATTGTTCCTGCAGAGCACCATCACTCCAAACACGTATGGCGGCTCCGGTACACGCTGGAGCGGAACCGTACCAGCCGGAAACAGCAACGCCTACAGCTTCTTCAATATCTCTTATCCGGGAACCATCCAACTCGTGACCACGGCGAAGCTCACCAAAGTCACGGATGGTTATCAGGCTGTCGTAACGGTAACGAACAATGGCACAGGGACTGCTCCAAATGTGCAGTTGACTTCAGCAAGCCTCGGCTCAACCGCCGGCACGGTCCCCGCGATCTCAATGGGCAACCTTCTCGCTGGACAATCCAGCTCAGTCACCGTGACGTTCCCGGCATCGGCGGGATCTTCAGGGGCCGGAACGGCAGAGAAGTTCGCCGGGACTTATACAGGAGGAACGTTCGGAGGTAGCTTCCGCGCCACACTGCCATAGGGTTACTGCAAACTCTGGGGGCTGGCAGCAGATGTACTGTTGCCAGCCCTTCTCGTGCGACCCGCAACGTCGATCCGGCTCACTGAAACCGGCCAACGGAAACGAATTCCTGCGGCCGCGAAAATAATGAAAAATTAACATTTCCAAACTGGACGATCGCGACCGCAGTAGCGTAGCGTCAAGCGACTCTTTTCTCGCCTGGGTTATGGCATCAAAGATTGAACCTCGGGGTCTTGGCCGAGGTATCCCAACTAGCAGGTATGGCTATCGTGGCGCTTTCCTTTCTGGACCGGGACCGGTCCATCGCTTCTCCCGGATTCAGCCGCTGGCTCGTTCCACCGGCCGCTCTCGCGATCCATCTCTCCATCGGCCAGGCCTACGCCTTCTCCGTGTTCAAGAACCCGCTCCTCGCTCTGCACGGAGCGGACGGCGCGGCGTGGAACCTCAAAGAAGTCGGCTACATCTTCTCCATAGCGATCGCCTTCCTTGGCATCTCCGCGGCGGTTTTCGGCGCGTGGCTTGAGAGGACCGGCCCTCGCCGCGCCATGTTTTACTCGGCCGTCTGCTTCGGCTCCGGCTTCTGCGTCGCCGCGCTCGGTGCACACCTGCACAGCCTTGCGCTTATCTATCTGGGCTACGGCGTCATCGGCGGCATCGGCCTCGGGCTTGGCTATATCTCGCCGGTATCGACGCTGATCAAGTGGTTCCCTGACCGTCCGGGTCTCGCCACGGGCCTTGCCATCATGGGCTTTGGAGGCGGCGCCATGATCGGCGGCCCGCTCGCCACCAACCTGATGACGTACTTCAAGGCGCACGGCCAGGCCGTGATCCCCATGACCTTCATCACCATGGGCGTGCTTTATTTCATCTTCATGATGTACGGCGTCTTCACCATTCGAGTCCCCGCGCCCGATTGGAAGCCCGCGGGCTGGACCGGCAACAAACAATCGGCGCTCATCTCCGCGCACAACGTCGACGTCGCGACGGCCTGGAAGACGCCGCAGTTCTTTCTGCTGTGGATTGTTCTCTGCATGAACGTAACGGCCGGCATCGGCATTCTCGAGCAGGCCTCGCCGATGATTCAGGACCTTTTCAAAGGGACGATCGGCCCCGCGGCCGCTGTCGGCTTCGTCGGTCTGCTAAGCCTCTTCAACATGGGCGGCCGCTTCTTCTGGGCCTCCGTCTCCGACTTCATCGGCCGCAAAGCCACCTACTTCTGCTTCTTTATCATCGGCGCGGTGCTCTACTTCGTCCTGCCGTCGCTGCATACCGTGTGGGCTTTCGTCGGCGTGGCCTGCCTGCTGCTTTCCATGTACGGCGGCGGTTTTGCCACCATCCCCGCCTACCTCAAAGACCTCTTCGGCGGCTATAACGTCAGCGCCATCCACGGTCGTCTGTTGACCGCGTGGTCTACGGCGGGCATCGTTGGCCCACTCATCGTCAACGGAATCCTCGACCACTACGTCGCAACCGGCCAACCCAAGGCACAGGCCTATCCGATTATCCTGCACATCATGTCGGGACTGCTGATCATCGGCTTGTTGGCAAACCTTATGGTCCGCCCGGTTGCCGAAAAATATTGGCTGAAAGATCAAACTGCCTGAGCGGCGAGAAAGCGGAAACACTCCATGTCCGAAACCAGAACAACGTCTCCCCTGCTTATCGTCGCAGCCTGGTTGATCGTCGGCATCCCGGCAAGCTGGGGCGTCTACAACACCGCGCTCAACGCCAAGAAGCTGTTCGTCGCGCCGGCGCCACCTACTGTCGCAGCTCCGTCGCCGGCGATCTCGAAGTAACACGAGAGCATAGCGATTGAGGCAGCGGTTCCGCGTTTATCTTTGTTCCACTTCGGGGTCATTCTGCAGCTCCCACGAAGTGAGGAGTTTTGGCGACGTAGCGGGATCCTCGGTAGCCACTTCTGCCGGGACGGCGCGCCGTACGCGCAGATTATCGAGCGCATAGTTCAGGAAACGCGGCTCAAGCGTCACCTTTTGCTCCGCGAACCGGCACGAAGAAACGACCTGATCGAGAAGGAACCTGGGTTGAAACGCGGCGAGATCGAGCTGCTTGTCTACTTTGATCCGATGCACGACGGCGTTCAGATCCTCCTCGGTCACATCGATTCGATGAGATGCGCACTCTTTCGCGAAAATCCGCTTGAAGAGGTCGATTGACGGCGATCCAATCTCAATCTTGTACGGTAAGCGGCGGAGGAATGCGGGATCCATCAGGTCTTCGGGATCGAGATTGGTGGAAAAGATGACCAGTTCATCGAAGGGGATGCTGAAGCTCTTGCCGGTATGAAGCTTGAGGTAGTCGATCCGGCTTTCCAGAGGAACGATCCAACGATTCAGCAGGTCGGTTGGGCTTACCAGTTGGCGGCCGAAATCATCGATCACGAAGCAGCCGCCTAATGCTTTCATATGCAGCGGCGCTTCATAGAGCTTGGACACGGGGTCGTACCGAAGATCGAGCATCTCCAGGTTCAACTCGCCGCCGGCAACGACAAAGGGCCGCCTGCAGGGGATCCATCGTGCATCCACTTCCACGCCACGCAGAAACGGCGAGTCCTGGCCGTCTGTACTTGCCTCGACTGCAATGTGGATACTCGGGTCGTACACACGAATGACCTGACCTTCCACAACGACCGAGTACGGAACATAAATAATGTCGGTGAAGATATTCGCGAGGCGCAAAGCGAACGTGGTTTTTCCATTGCCCGGCGGGCCGTAGAGCAGAATAGCGCGACCGGAGTTCAACGCCGGTCCAGCTTGTTCGATAAGAGTCTGCTCCATGTCCAGGTCGCTCAGAGTACCGCGGACACGCTTGAAGGTAACAACCTCATTGGTAATCTTCTGAAGATTGACCTGATGATTGTATTGCGCAAGAGTGACGGGAACCGGGCCGTTGTACTGCGACCGCTCCAGCGCATCGTTGGCCCATCGCCGTCCCTCTTCGGTGAGGTCGTAGGTCATGATGGCGGCGTTGTCCGAACGCACACCCTTGGCGTAGAGCAGCTTTCGCTCCGTCGCTAAACGAACGAGATCGGTGACGATGTGGCGCGGCAGCTTGAGCCCATCGGCAAATTCAGGAGTGGACCGCAGGCGAGCAGTATAGATCTGCTTCATCAGCAGGCCCAGCAGATCGGTCTCATCGATCCCGATCGCTTCCATGTCTTCGGGTTCAACGGGAAACGTGTTCAGGAACCTGTTGAGCGCGTGCTCGGTGATATGACCGGCGTCTATCAGATGATCGCCGAGACGTCCGCTGTTCCCCGTCTGGCGAGCTAGAGCATCGTTGAGTTGCTCAACGGTGATCAGCCTCGCCAGAACGAGAAGATTCCCGAGTTCCATTCGCGCTGCGATACGTCCCCCTAAAGAGCTCGGGTATAAAAGAAGACTTCCCTCCCGATTCTCCCAGAGAACCTGCCAGCCTGCTCTACCTCGAATGTTCCTGCAGGCTTATGTCAATTGGGTATTGTGATGTTCGGCGATGCGTGCTAATCGGTCGGCCCTGGTGGACGATTGTCAAACTGTTCTTGCGAGGTATTGCCGATTTTGACATTGTAGGAAGAGTGCTCTCGAGGCCCATGCAAGGTTTGGAAATGAATCGTCGAACGTTTCTCGGCTCTGTTGGAGCGACCATAGCGTTATCGAAGTTTGGCTATGCCGCACAAACGTCAGGGCAACCACTCTCGGAAGCCGCCGTGATTGCCGAGCTCACAGCCTCCGCGACACCGCTTCCGGTGCCCGGCGCGGTCGCCGATGTGGCCGCATGTTCCATCAGCCTCAACGGAACATGGCAGTTTCTTCCCGAGCCGAAGCCGAGCGATGTTCCTGGTGACGCAGGATCCGGCAACTGGGTCGATGTGCCGATGCCGAATGAGTTGTTGACTCTTGGGCATGTTCTCGCGAAGGACCTCGAATATCCTCTGCGACGGCCGGTGGAGATTCCAGCCGATTTCGCAGGCCACCGCATTCTGCTCCGCTTCGATGGCGTCTACAGCCACGCCCGGGTCTGGATCAACGGTCACTTCGTCCGGGAACACTTCGGTGGTTTCACCTCCTGGGACTGCGACATCACCGGCTTCGTACAGCCGGGCAGCGTGGCCCATCTCGTGCTCGGCATTACCGATCGCAGTGACGACATTTCGCAGGCAAGTTACTACGCCAAGCACGTCATCGCCGGCATCCTGCGCGACGTTCGTTTGATCGCCGTGCCGCAAATCTATCTCAGCCATCTCCATCTCAACGCATCGCTCGACAACGACTACAGACACGGCATCCTCGAGGTCACCGCGCTTCTCAATGCCCCGTCCGCATTGGTCACAGAGCTTCGTCTGAAACTTCGCAACCCCGATAAGCAGCCAGTCCGACTGGAGAGTTCGGTAATTCCCTTCAACCGTGGAACCGTGTCTTCGGCTTCGATCTCCGTGCCATCGCCGCGGCGCTGGGACTCGGAACATCCGCATCTGTACACGCTGACCATCGAGTTGTGGCGTGAAGGAAAGCTCGCATCGACTCTCGACCGCGAAATCGGATTTCGAAAAGTAGAGCGGCGAGGCAATCGCCTGCTGGTGAACGGTGATCCTGTTCTGCTGCGCGGCGTATGCCGCCACAGCATCCATCCAACCATGGGCAGGGTCGTCCCCGCCGGGATGGACGAGCACGATGCGGCGCTGCTGCGAGCCGGCAATATCAACTTCGTGCGAACGTCACACTATCCGCCTTCGGAGCAGTTTCTGGCGGCTTGCGACCGGCATGGAATCTACATCGAAGAAGAAACCGCGGTGTGCTGGTCCAACGTCGAAGATGGTCCATCGTCTTCATCGGCGTTTACCGAGAGGTTCAAGAGCCAGTTGCAGGAGATGATTACGCGCGATCACTGGCATCCCTGCGTCATCTTCTGGTCGCTGGGGAACGAAAGCCACTGGGGATCGAACATGACTGAGGAGCTTCGTTTCGCGCGCAGGCACGACAGCTCGCGTCCGCTTATCTTCAGCTATCCGGATTCCGCTGTCCTCGATGAGCAACAGTTCGACATCTACAGCAAGCACTACGCGGACGTGAACGCGAACCTCGGCAGCAGTATCTATCCGGTCCTGCATGACGAGTTCGCCCACGTTTCCTGCTACAACACGAGTGCGCTTGCGCTCGATCCCGGCATACGCAACTTCTGGGGCGAAAGCATCAAGCGGTTCAGCGATGGCTTCGAAGCAACCGATGGTTGTCTTGGTGGATCGATCTGGGCGGGCATCGACGAGGTCTTTCTCTTACCGGAGACGATTACGGGCTACGGTCCATGGGGGATCGTCGATGGCTGGCGACGCGAAAAGCCGGAGTACTGGCTGACGCGCAAGGCCTACTCGCCCATCCGCATCGTTGATCAGGCAGTCTCTCACCCCGGTGTTGGCAAAGAGCTCGTTGTCCCGCTGCGGAATGCGTTTGATCACACCGATCTAAGTGAGATGGATGTGAAGTGGCAGGTGAATGATGAACCGGCGCGCAGCATCAGGATGCGGCTCGCGCCACACACATCCGGGTTCCTGCGCATTCCGGGGCGTGAATGGAAGCTGGGCGACATTGTGAAGCTCGACTTCATCAGCTCCACGGGACGTTCTGTCGATCAATACGCGCTTCCAGTGGGAGAAGCGCGACGCCCTCGCTTCGACTCGCCTCCGGGGACGGTACAAATTACCGAATCAACGACGGGCTACAACATTGACGGAACGGATTTCTCCGTGATGATCTCGCGGGAAAGCGGCATGATCGCACACGCGACCTTCAAGAACGCAACCGTGGTGGAAGGCGGCCCTTTTCTGGACGTCGGCGCAGGCCGCACTCCCTACTGGCTGCTGAAGCGATGCGATGTTTCGAAGGTCGGCGACACCGCAGTCGTGCGAGTTTCGGGTGAAGGCAAACACGGCGAGGGGTTCGAAACGGTGCGCATCGAATATGACATGGAGATCAGCGGGAATGGAATGATTCGCCTCCATTACCGCATCTCCGACA
>Ga0207125_10075_pt1 | contig 23848 bp, 24 predicted proteins | sample Alteio_BWMinHeat_19_FD_153556 | JGI IMG/M metagenome (GOLD analysis project Ga0207125, IMG submission 153556) | Enriched cells from forest soil in Barre Woods Harvard Forest LTER site, Petersham, Massachusetts, United States -... | ecosystem: Environmental > Terrestrial > Soil > Temperate forest >...
CCGGCCGGCCCCAGACCTGGCCGTCGGCGGTGACGAAGCCGGTGAGGAAGTCGTCGTACTCGCCGAGGGCTTTGCCGTCCTTCATGGGGATATAGATCACTTCATAGCCGGCGCGGTTCTTGCGGTTCCAGGAGCCGTGTTCGGCGGCGAAGGCGCCACCTGCGAAGGCGGCGGGGAACTGGTCTTTGTGCTCGGGGTAGAACACCATTTCCAGCGAAGCCATATGCGGCTGTACGAGCACGTCCGGTGTGCTGACTTTGGTGGAGAGGTTGCTACGCTTGCAGTTCCCGGCCTGGTCCGTCGTCAGCGCGGCAGCTTGCAGATTGGGGCCGGTGCCGTTGGCGCAGGGTTCGGGGAGCCGTGGGTCCTGGTGGCCGCCCATGTAGTACCAGGGCCAGCCGAAGAAGCTGCCTTCCGGGACGCTCGTCACGTAGTCGGGGACGAGGTGGTTGCCGAGGTTGTCGCGCTCGTTGACCGAGCACCAGAGCGCGCCGGTGATGGGGTTGATCGCTTCGCCGACGCAGTTGCGAATGCCATGCGCGTAGACCTCGACGAACTTGCCTTCGGGCGTGAACTCGAGAACGTCGGCGCGGTGGAACTCGTTCGGATGGGTGTCGGCGTCGTCGACGTTAGAGCCGGAGCCGACCGAGACCAGCATGTGGCCGTCCCTGGTGAAGACGATGTCGCGCGTCCAGTGGCCGCCGCCGCGAAGTTGAGCGAAGCCGGGAAGCTGGGGAACGATCTTTTCGGCTGGCCCCGTGGCGACCAGGTCGCCGGATTTATAGGGGAAGCGAACGACCGAGTCGGTGTTGCCGATGTAGACCCACCGGGGGTTTGGGCCGGTGGGGTAGAACGCGATGCCGAAGGGAAGATTCAGACCGGTAGCGAATGTCGAGACCGTTTCGGCCTTACCGTCGGGACGGACGCCGCGCAGGACAAAGATCTTGTCGCCATGCGAGTCGGACAGGAAGATGTCACCATTGGGCGCCGTGCGGAGGAGTCGCGGCTCGCGGAACGTGGATGGGGCGGCGGGCACCGACGGCGCCTGGTTGTTGATCGATGAGGAGGCGGCGGTGGGCTTGAAGTCTCCACCAGCGTAGAGCGTGACTTTGAAGCCGGGAGGCGCAATGGGCCAGGCGTTGGCCGGTCTCGCGACGAGATGTGGACCGTTGTTGACGGCTTCGTCGGGTTTGGGCTCGGGGAGGTCGGCGACGGTGATTTTGTGGCGGACGCCCGGCGCCTGCTGATTGAAGTCCGTGAACGCGTCCTGGCCGGTGAGCAGGGGCTTTTGCGCGTGCAGAGCGCAGGCGGCAAACGGCAGGGAAGCAGCGAGCAGGCAGGCAGATAGCTTGGACATGGGAACTCTTTCTCCGGATGAAGTAGTGCAGAAATGAGCCTACTGATGTTTGGACGTCCGCGCGACCGGTGAAGCCGCAGCGGGGGGTAAAGTTGGCGGCGGAGGCGGCGTGTTGGCGGCTGTCGCCATGGTGCGGATTTCGTCGGTGGTGGCGGTGGCGGTCAGAATGGCGCGGTCTTTATCGTGCTTCAGCTCGATGGAGTCGGTGAGTTTGCGCATGGCCTGCGCGCCGGGGGTTTCTGCGGGCGCGGCGTCCTGGATACCGCGAAAGATGCCCAGCAATCCTGTCAGCGTCTCGACCGTATGTTTGGCAACGTCTTCGGTTGGAGCGAACTCTTCGATGCGCAGATGCACCGCGCCGCTGTAGCGCAGGCTGGCGACGAGGTCGGTGTCTTCGCTCAGTGGCAGTTGAAGACCCATGACGGAGATGTGCCCGTTCTCGGCGAAGGGAAGGCCGATGTGGCCGATGGCCCAGGCCTGCGACAGCAAAGGGACTTCGGAGTAGCGTGCCGCGAGCAGCGACGATCCGGGCGTCCAGAGCGCGGAGGCGTGCTGGCGGTCGACCATGGAGTGGATCTGCTCGGGAGTCGGCATGTTCGACGCTGCGATGGTGTCGTAACCGAGCTGTGCGACGCGGACGGTCTGGCCGTCGATAGGAATGCTGTAGATGTCGCGGCCGCCATAGTTCTCTCGCGCAGTAGCGGACTGCGAGAGATATTTTGTCAGCTTCTGGCCGTCGAATCGGCCGATGAAGACCTCGGAGACGAAGACTTCTGCCTTTGGCACTCTTTCGCCAGGGTGCCGGGGCCTCGTACCGGGGTCGACGGGGACGCGATGCAGCGCGACGGCGGCGGAGTCGATGTCGCGCTCCGGCACGATGCCGGTCGCATCGACAAATTTCTGGAACTCGGCGCTGTGGCCCAGCGAGGAGGTGTCGAAGTGGGTCGCCGCGCGGACGGTCTTAAGATGTACATAGACAATCGCGTCCGATTCCGGCAACAGGCGTGCGGCTTCGGGTGGGGCTTTCTGGCGCAGGAACAGCGCGACCGTCACCGCGATCAATACTGCCAGCGCGATAAACAACGATCTGTGACTACGTCTTCGCATGATTTATTCGGGAATCGAAAACGTGAAAATTTTGCCGGTATCGGCGAGTCCGCGCTGGTTGGCTGCACCGGGGGGCAAGACGCCGTACTCGCCCTTGATGATGTCTTTGGGAACAGTGAAAGTGTACATCTGCGGACCGATGCGCTCGGGGTGGAACTCGAGTTCGTCGCGCCCCGAACCCGACTCGGAGCTGAACAAGCCGCCGGTCAGGGTGCGGAAATCGCGGCTGGTCTTGTGCTGCTCCAGGCGGAGAAAATCGTACTCTGCGGCATCGGTGCCGGCGGGCGTGTAGAGCAGAAGCTGAACGCCAGTCGAGAGGACCAGCGGAGACTTCGGGCCTTCGAGATGGCCGTTCATGTCGCGCTTGATGAAGCCGTCGGAGAGCGCATTTTTCACCCATCCACTGGATTTGAAGACCACGCGCTCGGTCTTGAGCGGCACCCAGTCGCCGGTTTTGTCTTTGTAGTAGACGCCGATTTCGTCGAGCGCGGGGGCGACCGGGCCGGGTATGACGCCCTTGCCGGGTTTGCCGTCAGGGTCGAGGCGGATGGTGAGGCCGGCGGTCTTGGCCTGCATTGCGGAGATGACGCGGGCGGAGACCCCGGCATCTTTGAGCGCGATCAGGTCGTCGGGCGCGACGTCGTAGCGGCCGGGCTGTTCCTGAATGGTCTGGAGGATGATGTGCTCGTCGAGGTCGGCTTTGACCATACGGACGATCTGGTCGTTGGTGACGGCGCGCCGGGTGGGCGTGGTATCGGTGTTGCGCGGCAGCATGGGGCCGTCTTCATCGGCGGTCTGGGCAGAAGACACGCCGCAGAAAAGCGCGGCAAACGCCAGCAGGAGCATGAGGCGTCGCAAAAAAGATTGGGCGGGCGCACAGGGCGTCATGGAGGAAATGCTATCACCGTGGCTGGGTTGTTGTTGGGTGGACATAAGGTTGATCTGTTGGACGATGCCATTGCCCTGCTTGACTACAAACTGGCGCAGCAATGACATGAGGGGAGACTATGTAACGAAAAAACCGCCCGAAGGCGGCTCTTTCGATTTCAGATAGCCCATCGTTCAATTCTTGACGTTCATGGCGTCTGAATCGATCGCTTTTTTCCCCGTAATGCCCTCGAGTGCAGCCAGAATTCCGCGATATTCGTTCTTGTCGCATTGCATCGCGAAGCCTCCCTTAGCATCGCCGTTAGCCCATGTCATTCCGACGAAATGTTTCTTGGACTTAGTGAGGGCCATCAATGCACCCAAGCCAAGGGTAAAGACCGCAATGCCGATCGCCGCACCCACTCGGCGATGCACATCCTGACCGTAGGAAATTTCAGTGACTGAACCCGCTGGGATCGTAACGATGACCGTCTTGTCTTGAACGATCTGAAAATCCTTCTCACCAACCACCAGCCGGACACCTGCACCAGACTTCAGGCCAGTAAGCGAACCACCGTCGTAAATCACTTTGTAGCCATTCTGAGAATCGTTCGCAAATACCGCGACAGGGAACAAGAAACACAACAATACCGCTACAAAACGACGCATCACTACCTCCAGGGGATGGACGGATAATACACGGCATATCGGCAATTGTCGCCAAGCGGTTCAATGGTCTAAAGGAATCAAGAGGATAGCTTCCTCAAACACTTCTGCATGTTGCACGCTGTAACAAATGTGGGTGCGGCCTTTACGGAAGGCGTAGCAAATCCGGTTACGGGTCTGGAAAGCTGTATACGCCGGTCGTTTGAAATGAGAGACTTTCTTCCGTAGCGCGGTTCTGGAGCGATAGATAGACGAACGCATGTTCGCCCGGTGCCGGTACCGGCCCATTTCAGATACAGGAGAATCTCATGAAGATACTGTTCGTCGTTGGAGCCTCAATGGTCGCCGCAATGTTTCAAATGCCTGCAGCCCCGCCGGTGAAGATGGGGCTGTGGGAGTCTTCGGTCACGTCGAAGATGTCGGGGGAGGGCCTGCCGCCACAAATGGCCGGAATGGGAAACCGCATAACCAAGGTGCACAGCTGCTATACGCCGGAATCCTATGCGAAGGCCATGGCCAGCAACCAGCAAAGCAAGGATTGTGTGCGTTCCAATGAAGTGTGGGGCGCGAAATCCTGGTCCTTCGACCTAAGCTGTCGCGGCGGACAGGCTTCCGGCCACTTCGAGCTGGCCTTCGACGATACGGAAAACGCGCATGGTTCCATGCACATGAACATGAATGCCGGTGGCCATGCCATGCAGAGTGACTCGACGATGAAGATGCATTACCTCGGGGCCGATTGCGGAAACGTATCCCCGGATAAGCCGGTGGTCGTCCAGTAACGCTACTTTGCGGGGCTTATGTCTCGGCTTGAACGGTATGGTCCGCATGGGCGCACGCAGCCCGCGGATCTTTGGCCGCGCATGCCTGCTGTGATACAGTTGTTTCTGTCTGCCCGTGCAAGCGGATGGGCGTTTCTTCGCGGTGTGGGCTGGCGTAGCTCAGCTGGTAGAGCACCTGATTTGTAATCAGGCGGTCGGGGGTTCAAATCCCTTCGCCAGCTCCAGTTCTCGCGAAACGTTTTCTCCCACCCAGTTAGATTTTTGCCTTCAGAGACCCGCAGAGATTCAGGCGGCTGCTTTCTGCGTTCCCATGGAACCGGATGGCGGCGGTCTTTGCTGCGAATTATTCAGACATACGATGGAGCGGCACTCTGAAGTTCAATACGGTGTCCATATCCACATTGGTGTGTTGTGGGGCACTGGAGAACGAGCTGGGATCCTTGGAAATGATGTAGAGCACTCCGCGATAGGTCCTCAGGGTATGGGCGAAAAATGGGTCAAGTCCGAGAACCAGCTTGAATGCGGTTCGGTCCATAAAGGACCGGCACAGCGGGGCCAACTTGTTCAGCAGTTTTACGAACGGCGCCTTGATGCCCGGACGGGTTGCGGGATCGATGGCTGTGCCATCGATAAGGCGGTAGGGCAGCCTGAGCAGTGAGCTATGGAGGCCCACAGCCTTGACCTTGTAAGGGGCAGGAACGAGTTCGTCGAAGCTGTCCAGGGTGAAGTCGTGGATGTGCCCATGGGGCACGTTATCGCGGATGCTTCTGGCAACCGCTTCGGGGCCGTCGTGTGGGACCGTAATAATGACCGACTTCTTCGCGACGCGCAGCAACTCCTTGAGGACGTCTTCGTAGTGCGGAATGTGCTCCATGCTTTCACTGCAGACCACTACATCGAAGGCGCCGTCCGGATAGGGCAGGGAAACGCCGTCGACGGTGTCTGCGTCCACGTCGAAAATTTCTTTGGCGCGTTTGCAGGCTTCAGCGGAGAGGTCGCTGGAGCGAACGCGCGCACCAAAGAATGCGCGGAATGCGCCACACATGTAGCCCTCCGATCCCCCGACATCGAGCACAGAGTCAAATTGAAGCGTCTTCAGCGCCTTAATGATGTTCCAGAAAATGATGTAGCGCAGGACGGAGCCGGTTTCGGCATAGGCAGTGGGACTCCCATTCATTGTCGTGCGCAGGAAGCGAGACTCAAATCCGTAAACGTTCTGGTGGGCGAAATAAATACCATCATCCGTAGCTGCCCGATAACGGGCATCGAGCCATTTTTGTGTCTCGGAGGTGTACTGATCCATGCATTACCTTTCGCGGCTTGAATGCCAAAGATGAGGATAGCAAATGGTGAGATGCATACGGTTGGTTCTGCGCCGCAGGGCTTTTATGGGCCAGCCAGCTGTGATAAAGTCAAAGCTGCGTTGCAGAAATCGGGCAGCGTCGTTTTTGTGTGTGGAGTGGGGTAGCTTAGCTGGTAGAGCACTTGGTTTGTCATCAGCTCCAGTTCTTTACCCACCTCGCGAAGGTTTTGAGTTTGGTTGTAACTGCGTGTCGTTCCCGCCTTGCAGTGTCCACCAGCCAGTTCGAGATGTTGGCCCGCAGATGACGTGCGAGCAGCTTTCGTATGGGGCAGGGACGAAGGCTGGGCCAGCGTAGACAAATGCACAGGTGGCCGAGTGGTTAATGGCAGCAGACTGTAAATCTGCCGCGTTATGCGCTACGGAGGTTCGAATCCTCCCCTGTGCACCATTTTTGCGGTAGCGGTGAATGACGATGGGTGAGGACGGGCGATCACTCAATCCGGCGGCTAGTAGAAACCGCATGTACATTGCCCTGGCAGTTTTGTTAGTCTTGGGCCTGTTGTCGTGGTTCACGATTGATGCTTCGGCGGTCATACACGTACGCGGTTATACCAGCCGGTTTTTGTCGTACGATGATCGTGATGTACAGCTTCGATGGATGCCGGTCTTGTTTCTCGGCCTCTTTGCTTTCCGGGTCGTCATCGCCAACATGCGGGCGCGGCTTGAAGAGCAAAAATCGAAGGAACGCTGATGTAGCTCAGTGGTAGAGCACTCCCTTGGTAAGGGAGAGGTCATGGGTTCAAGCCCCATCATCAGCTCCAGTTTCTAGCTCTTAGCTTCTAGCCGCTAGCTTTTAGCAACGGTTGTGGCGGGGCGGCAGGGCGTAGCGAAAGGCTAGAAGCTAATAGCTAATAGCTGTTCTAAGCGGGAGTAACTCAGTGGTAGAGTCACAGCCTTCCAAGCTGTTGGTCGCGGGTCCGATTCCCGTCTCCCGCTCCATAACTTTGAAGACTTCCGAGGCAGGTTCCTAACTCATGGCGCAGCATACTCCCTCCGCAGGCTCCGCAAATCCCCTTGACCGCAGCACGGCTCTGTATGAGCGCGTTCCGATGGCCATCGGCGACCAGCACACCTTCGCCGAAGTAAAGACCGCTGTCGAGTCTTCGTTTGCCGCCAGCAATGTGACGGCTTTCCTGAAGTCGGTACAGCGCGCCGCTTTGCGCATCCGCGACTTCGAGTCGGTGCTGCAGGCGGGCAAGCTCGGCACCCAGACTGCCGCGCTGTACGCCAAGCTGACCAACGGCGACCAGGGCCAGATTCGCGAGTTCTACCTCGCGTCGCTGGAGCAGATCGACCTGGCATTGCGCAATAAATTCTTCAAGCTGTACGCCTACTACTAAGGCGCGCGGCAATCCACCAAAAAAGTTTTGCACCAAAACGGCAGGCCAGGGCCTTGGCTCTGACGCCGCACTCTGAACACATCGGGGCTTGAGCCTCTGAGGAGAACATCATGGCGAAGGAAAAATTTGATCGCAGTAAGCCTCACGTAAACATCGGCACGATCGGTCACATCGATCACGGCAAGACGACGCTGACGGCTGCTATCACGAAGGTCCTGTCGAAGCACAACCCGAACAACAAGTTCCGCTCGTTCGACACGATCGACAACGCGCCGGAAGAGCGCGAGCGCGGCATTACGATCTCGACCTCGCACGTGGAGTACGAGACCCCGAACCGCCACTACGCACACGTCGATTGCCCGGGCCACGCCGACTACATCAAGAACATGATCACGGGCGCCGCACAGATGGACGGGGCTATTCTCGTCGTAGCAGCGACCGACGGCCCGATGCCCCAGACCAAGGAGCACGTTCTGCTCGCTCGCCAGGTTGGCGTCCCGTACATCGTTGTGTTCCTGAACAAGTGCGATGCGGTCGAAGACGAAGAGCTGATTGAGCTGGTCGAGATGGAAGTTCGCGAGCTGCTGTCGAAGTACGACTACCCCGGCGACGATACCCCCATCATCCGCGGTTCCGCTCTGGGCGGCCTGAACGGAGAGGCGCAGTGGGAAGCCAAGATCGACGAGCTGATGGAAGCTGTCGACAAGTACATTCCGCAGCCCGAGCGTGCGGTTGACCTGCCGTTCCTGATGCCGATCGAAGACATCTTCTCGATCTCTGGCCGTGGAACTGTAGTCACGGGCCGTATCGAACGCGGCAAGATCAAGGTTGGCGAAGCTTGCTCGATCGTCGGTTTCCGCGACACGCAGCAGACGGTTTGCACCGGCGTTGAAATGTTCAAGAAGCAGCTGGACGAAGGTCTGGCCGGCGACAACGCTGGATTGTTGCTCCGCGGTATCGCGAAGGAAGATGTGGAGCGTGGCATGGTTCTGGCCAAGCCCGGTTCGATCACGCCGCACACCGACTTCAAGGGCAGCGTATACGTTCTGTCGAAGGAAGAAGGCGGCCGTCACACACCGTTCTTCAACGGCTACCGTCCTCAGTTCTACTTCCGTACCACGGACGTTACGGGATCGGCGAAGCTTCCGGAAGGCACCGAAATGTGCATGCCTGGCGACAACATCGAGTTGACGATCACGCTGCACACGCCGGTCGCGATGGAAAAGGGTCTGCGGTTTGCTATTCGTGAAGGCGGCAGGACCGTCGGCGCGGGTACCATCTCGGAAATCATCAAGTAGGTATTATCGAGACTGCACGATACCGGGGGTCCTTTTGATCGATCGTCAGTTGAGTTATGGCAGGGAAAACATCGCCACCTTCCTCAAGAAGGTGGCGCCCTTTCGTAACGTCGTAGATCTAGGGGCCGGTGGTGGTGCCGATCTGGAGATTGCCGCCCGCATATGTCCTGAGGCGAAGCGATACGCGGTGGAAGCGTATCCGCCGAACGTCGAAATACTGAAGTTGCGGCACGAGGTTTTGCAATTGAACCTCGAAGTGGACCCTCTTCCATTCGACGACGAGTCGATTGATGTGGTTCTGAGCAACCAGGTGATGGAGCATGTGAAGGAGATTTTCTGGATCCTCCATCAGGCGACTCGGTCGCTTCGTGTCGGCGGTTACCTGATTCTCGGAGTGCCGAACCTCGCGGCATATCACAATCGTTTGCTGCTCCTTATGGGAAGGCAGCCATCGGTGATCCAGAACCATTCCGCACATCTTCGCGGCTATACCAGACACGATATTTTGCGGATGTTTGAGATGATCTTCCCCGGGGGCTACGAGCTCGGCGGCTTTCTTGGAGCAAACTTTTATCCGTTTCCACCATTTCTCGCCAAGCCGCTCGCAAAGCTGTTGCCAAACGGCGCCTGGGGCATCTTCATGCTTTTCAAAAAAACACGGACCTATAACGACGAGTTCCTGATGCACCCCGTGGTGGCCCAGTTGGAGACAAATTTTTACGTCGCAAACGCCCGTGAACGGATAGCGCAAAAGAGCTAAACCATTTGCTGTGCGAACACTGCACACCGTTGCGTTGAAGGGTGCCTTTGTATCGTTTTATCCGCGAACCATTACACTTTTCGCGTAGGTGCATAGCATCGCGACCATCTGTTCGCGCAGAGCCCATGTCGCCCAGTTCTGCAGATGACAGTCTCCACTACCCCTTCGGCGCGCTTCGCTTGCTCAGGGTTCGGTCGAGATGACACCAGTAGAAGCGAAAGGAGACTTGCGCAGAGGTTCCTTTGATGCTTCCCGAAATCCCCCTTTTCGTGGATAATAGACAAGGACGAGCGTGCGCCTGACCGCCGTCTCCCAAGCAACACAATTCAGGATTCGGGCAGCAGGGGCCCTATGCCCTGCGTCGCGGCGTGTCAGGAGCAATCCAAACCACGCTGCTTGCCAACCGAGGTGGTTGGCCAAACTTGAAAGGAATTAACCATGCGCGAAATCATCACCCTCCAGTGCCCGGACTGCAAGAACCGGAACTACTCGACGACTAAGAACAAGAAGACCACCACCGGTCGTCTCGAAATGTCCAAGTTTTGCAACACCTGCCGCAAGCACACCGCGCACAAGGAAACGAAATAACAGTGGGTAGAGCGTAGGGAAAAGAGTGTAGAGAAGGCCCGGATTCGGTTCCTCTACGCTCTACACTCTATCCTCTATCCCCTGTTTTTACAGGGGCGTAAGCTCAACGGTTAAACTGTCGGTCTCCAAAACCGAACTTCTCGGTTCGAATCCGAGCGCCCCTGCCATCACTCTCTGGCTCTCGACAGGCCGGACGCAGCAAAGATTACCGCACGCGCTATGCGTGCATGAAGGTTGAAGACACCACAATGGCCGAAGCACTCGCATTGGAAAAGAACAACCCGGAAGACCAGCAGCCATCGAGCATGCAGCGCGTGGCTTCCGGCCCTGAACGCCTGATCCAGTTTCTCCACGACGTTCGTGCCGAAATGCGCAAGGTCGTCACCCCGACGCGCGCCGAAGTGCGCTCGACCACCATCGTGGTGATCACCACCGTCTTCATCTTTGCGGCGTTCTTTGAGCTCGTGGACGTGATCCTCGGTAATGGCGTCGACAAGATTTTTTCTTACTTCATCAAGCACTAAATTCCGGAAACGCGAAGAAGGCACAGGCGCATGGCAGACGAGTTGAATAACGAGAACCTCGAACCGACGGAATCCGAAGCCGCCGCTCCCGCAGAGGAAGCGGCAGCAACGACTGAGGCCGCAGCGGCTCCGGTAAATGAAAATTTCAAGTGGTACATCATCCACGCCTACTCCGGCTTTGAGCGCAAGGTGAAGGAGTCGCTGCAGTCGCGCGTCGCCGCCTACCACCTCGAAGACCGCGTCGGCCGCATCGAGATCCCGACCGAGCCCACCACCGAGCTGCGCAACGGCAAAAAGTACACCATCGACCGCGTGTTCCTGCCCGGTTATGTTTTCGTCGAAATGGCTCTCGATAACGATCTTTGGCACGTGGTGAAGAACACGCCCCGCGTCACGGGTTTCCTGCAGACCGGCGACCAGCCCAACGCGCTGTCCGAGCAGGAAGTCAACGCGATGTTGAACCGCTCCGACGCCACGAAGGACAAGCCGAAGATGAAGATGAAGTTCACCAAGGGTGAACAGGTCCGCATCAACGAAGGCCCCTTCGCCAACTTCAATGGCGCCGTCGACGACGTCAACGAAGACAAGCAGACACTCAAGGTCATGGTCAGCATCTTTGGCCGCCCGACGCCTACCGAGGTCGAGTTCTCGAACGTTGAAAAGTTCGAGGGATAGATTCAGCTCTTAGCCGCTAGCTCTTAGCTTTTAGCTAAAAGCTAACGGCTAAGAGCTAGCAGTTTCTCAGGAGTTCATCGGGCCGCTTCACCCGATCTTCTACCTCCTGACCGCAGTACAAAATTCGCAACACCGAAGAGGATTTACTATGGCACCGAAGAAAGTTACCGGATACGTCAAGCTCCAGATCATTGCTGGCAAAGCCACGCCCGCGCCGCCCGTCGGCCCCGCGCTCGGCCAGGCCCAGGTCAACATCATGGAGTTCTGCAAACAGTTCAACGAGCGCACCAGCAAAGACCCGGGTCTCGCCGGCATGACCGTCCCGGTCGTGATCACCGTCTACGCCGACCGTACGTTCTCGTTCATCACCAAGACCCCTCCCGCTCCCGTGCTGCTGTTGAAGGCTGCCGGCATCGATAAGGGATCAGGCACGCCCAACAAGGACAAGAAGGGCAAGGTCACCGAGAAGCAGATTCTCGAGATCGCCAAGGTCAAGATGCCGGACATGAACGCCAACACGGTCGAAGCCGCAGCCAAGACCATCCGCGGTACCGCGCGCAGCATGGGCATCGAAGTCGTCGCGTAGGTTGCGGCACTACAGTTGAATCCGAAGCTTTCAAGTACTGAAAATCAGCAGATTCTCAGGTGAACAAGGAGGGCGTATGGAATGGTCGTTGACGGGTCTCCCGTTACCGATTGTCCTGCGTCCTCCTTCGCCGTTAGCCGACGATGAGTTGATCGCCTTTTCGCTGAAGAACAAGCCCTACAGAATTGAGCGAAATGCTAAGGGAGAGCTGGAAATCACGACGCCAGTAGGTGGTTGGGGCAGCAACTGGGAAGCGATTGTCATCTGTGAACTCGGTATGTGGGCGGAGGACGACGGAAGAGGCATGTTCTTCAGTTCAAACGGTGGCTTCAACCTTCCGGACGGATCCATGTTGAGCCCGGATGCTTCGTGGCTTTCTAACGAACGCTGGAATACCCTCACGCCACGGCAACAGGCATCCTATCCGCCGCTTTGCCCTGAGTTTGTGATTGAAATTCTCTCCGAGAGCGATTCGCTCAAAGTGCTTCAGGCCAAGATGGAAGTATGGATGGCTAACGGTGCGCAGCTTGCGTGGATGGTCGATCCATATGCCGCGACGATCACCATCTATCGTCCTAACGCTGAACCGGAGACGCTGCACAGGCCGGACTCGATCGAAGCAGATGCGCCGGTCGCCGGCTTTCGACTGACAACATCGCGCCTTTGGGCGGATGAAACAGCATAGCTATTCTGCGATGCTGCCCTGATTTCTCGACGGAGACTCCAAGCCACCGCGAGCGTCTTTACATCCCTCCGCCACACCGGCAGTATCACCGACATCGCGATCCCCTCAATGTTGCACACTACGCCCAGCGCGATGGCAGCCGCGAGCAGCACCACGGCATGCCCGGCTGCAAACACGGTGACGATCGCCGCCGCGAGCACCAGCCCCCAGGTTTTGGCGAGGTAGGAGTGATAGCTTGCGGGTTTGCCGAATTTGACGAGGTCGAACCCGATGCGTCCGGCTTCGATTGCGAGCAGCATCAACACCGGCGCGCGATAGCTTGCCCATACTGTGGGCCTTCCAATCCATAGCGCGGCCACGACGAAGGCGTAGAAGAACGTGTCCGCCATCGAATCGAACAGCCGAACGCCGGCGGTATCGCAACCCCATCGCCGGGCGAGGATGCCGTCGAAGATGTCGGAGAGCAGCGCGGTGACGATCAGCGCGGCCAGTGTGAAACCGTTCCATCCGCATTTCTCGCCGATCACCAGCACCGGACCCAGCAGCGCTCGTCCTGTCGCCATCAGCCAGGGAATATGTTGTTTCTGCATTCGCATCGCATTCCTCCGGGTACCAACCGCTGAGAGGAGATTACGGAGCGTTTGCTGTCGCTGCCATGCTTCCCGTGACACTTTCGCGAGTGTCCCAACGGTGGCAAGCTGGTGCAACGTTGCGCTAGAGCATTTCCCCTGTGGGTGTAGTCCAACGCCGCAACCTTTATGGGCGTTTTCCGTAAAGAAAACGCCGCTGCGCAGCCGTTCTGGGAACCCCAGCAACAGGGGAAATGCTCTAGAAATCCCTTGGCCTTCGTTGCGCTGCCGCGTAAACTCCTCCGCATAGCTTTCTGGAGGCAAGCATGAATGCAGTGGAAGGCCGCAGTGTGGTCATCGTCGCCTACCGGCCCAAGCCGGGCAAGGATGCCGACCTTCTGCAACTCACGCGCGAACACCTGACGATTCTGCGCGAAGAAGGGCTCGCCACGGACCGCGAAGCCGTCGTCTGCCGTGCCGCGGATGGCACGATCATCGAAGTCTTCGAGTGGGAAGCTGGCGGCGCTGCCGCGGCGCACGCGAATGAGCGGGTCAAGGCGTTGTGGGCGCGTTATTGGGACGCTTGCGATATCGTGAAGCTGCAAGACCTCGCCGAAGCTGCACAGATGTTTGCCGGCTTCGCGCCCGTGAATCTCTAAACGCGAGCCGGTCCGCTGCACGACGGCGCGAACGCAACGCAAGTGGGCCTGGCTCGGCGCAGGATTGTTGCTACGGCTTCACCGCGCCACGTCGTACTTCACCTTCAGATACAGCGTGAACTGCACGACCGGTTCGATGACCACCGGATTGATGATCTTATCGAAGCCATTGCCATCGAGGGCGTTGAAGAAGAGTGTCTGGCCTTTGCGCGCCCGCAGCACGGTGTACTTCGACAGGTTTGGTGGGCGGGTCAGCGATTCGGATTCAGCCGCAGTGTAAGCGTCGTACATCTGCGTGGGGTAGTAGGTTGCAGAGCGGTCCGCGTAAACCTCGATCGACGGTATGACCTTGATGCCCAGCAGTTTCTCGTAGCTGGCAAGCTTCTGTTTTATAACCGCCGCTGCCTCCGTCCGCAGCTTGTCCTGCACACCCGGTATGTCTTTGACGACGTAGTCGACTTTGATCAGGTCGTAAATCTGCGCGCCGGCTGCGGCGACGATGAGTTTGTCGATCAGGTCGCGATCGCTGTAGTGGATCGACACCGTCTTCTTCAACTCGAAGCCGGCGAGCTTTTCTTTTGCGGAGCTCTCGGTCAGTTCATACCCGTAAATCTTCGGCTGCGTGATGAAGTCAACGTAGATATCGCTGTCGCGGACGTGCAGCGCCTTGAGCGCCCTGGTGAACTCGACGATGTTGGCGGACATCTTCTCTCCAGCCTCCTGCACGGTCGAGCTCTCGTGCGAAATACCGAAGACCGCAACGTACTCGTCGGCCTTGACGTTCATCAGCACGTCTGCGTCGACGAACATGCTGACGTCGGTTGGCGGCAGGTCCTGTGCGGTCAGCGTGCGCTGGCTGCGTTCGTTCTGCTCCGCGCGGGCCTTGCCGCCGTTCTGCCCGTAGCCGATATTGCCGGACGTTTGAGCGAAAAGGTAGCCGCTGGTGAGTGCGAGGGTAATCAGTAGGAAGGCATAACGGGCGGAATGGAGAGGTCGATCGTACCGGAGCGCGTTCATGCAAACATGATGCCACAGCAGTAAACGCAAGTGGACGCGGCATGGCCCGGCAGTGCATTATGGGCAGCTATGTTCGTTCCAACAACTTTTGCTGTCGCGCTGTGTATGACCATCCTCAGCACCATCTGCTGGGGCTCTTTCGCCAACACCTTCAAGGGCACGAAGAACTACCGTTTCGAGCTGTATTACTGGGACTACGGCCTCGGCATCTTCCTCATTTCGCTGGTGCTGGCGTTCACGATGGGCAGCGTCAATGGCGGCGTGTTCAGCTTCCTGCCCAACCTCCACCAGGCGGAGACCAGTTGCCTGCTGTACGCGGCGTTTGGCGGCTTCGTCTTCAACATCGCCAACGTTCTGCTGATCGCCGCGATTGAAATGGTCGGCCTCGCCATCGCGTTTCCTCTGGCTATCGGCATTGCGCTGGTCGAAGGCACGGCGCTGAGCTACATCATTCATCCCGCGGGCAATGCCACGCTGCTTTTCTCTGGCGTTGGCATGGCGCTGGTAGCGGTGATTTTTATCGGCTTCGCGTACGCTGCACGCGGAGTCGCCGGCGCGGTCCCGACGCGCAAGGGCATCATCGTCTGCCTGGTGTCGGGCGTGCTGATGGGCTCGTGGGCGCCGCTGCTGGAGAAGGCGCTTACAGGTACAGGTATTTCCGCCGGGCTGGCTGTGCCGGTCGGTGCGCTGAGCCCTTATACCGCTGCTGTCTTCATGACGCTGGGAGCATTCCTTTGCTGCTTCGTGTTCAACCCCATCCTGATGCGCAAGCCGCTGATCGGGCAGCCGGTCTCGATGGCCGGATACAAAGCTGCGCCGGTCAGTTATCACGTTCTCGGGCTGCTGGGCGGAGCGATCTGGGGAACGGGGACGGTGTTCAACCTGGTTGCCGGCGGCAAGGTTGGTCTGCCGATTTCGTATGCCATCGGACAGGCCTCGCCGATGGTGGCCACGCTTTGGGGCGTGTTTGTGTGGAAGGAATTCGCTGGCGCCAACACGCGCGCCAAGGGCTTCCTTGGAGCGATGGTCGCAGCGTACATTCTCGCGCTGGTCCTCATCGCACGCGCCTACGCAGCCTGATCGCAAAATCCGCACGACCTCAACTTCTTTCAAAGGAAATCGTATGAGCAACAATGTTCTCGTCATGGGTAGTTTTGTCGCCGACCTTGCCTTCCGTGCCGCACGCCTTCCGGCCTGGGGTGAAACGCTGATGGGCGACTCGTTCGCGCTTGGTCCAGGTGGTAAAGGCTCCAACCAGGCTGTCGCTGCCGCGCGGGCGGGTGCAAACGTCCGCTTTATGTCAAAGCTGGGTGATGACGCCTTCGGCCAACTCGCTCGGGACCTCTGGTCGGCGGACGGCATTGATGCTTCGCTGGTCGGCACCTGCCCGATCCCTACTGGCGCTGCCGCCATTCTTATCGACTCGGTGCGGGGCGAAAACGCCATCATCGTCGTTCCCGGCGCATGCTTCACGCTTACGCCCAACGACGTCGACGAGGAGCACGAAGCCATTCAGGCCACGGGCGTCTTCCTCACGCAGCTAGAGCTGCCGCTCGATACGGTCCAGCGTGGACTGGAAATTGCACGCGCTGCCGGCGTTGTCACCATCCTGAATCCTGCGCCTGCTCCTACGTCGCCTCTGCCCGACGCGCTGATCGCGCTTGCCGACTACTTTATTCCCAACGAAACCGAAGCCGCTCTGCTTACTGGCCTGACCGTCGAAACGGTGGAGCAGGCCGAGTTGGCTGCCGACTCTCTGATCGCTCGCGGCGCGCGCAACGTGGTGCTCACGCTGGGCTCGCGCGGCTCGCTGCTGCGGACTGCGGGTGGGCAAAGCACGCTCATCCCCAGCTTCAGCGCCGGTCCGGTAGTGGAGACAACGGGCGCGGGCGACGCTTTCTGCGGGGCCTTCGCCGCCGCTCTTGCCGAAGGACGCAGTGCCGAGGACGCAGCCCGATTTGCCTCAGCCTGCGCGGGCATTTCCGTCACGCGCCACGGCACCGCGCCATCGATGCCGCAGCGCGCGGAGATCGAAGCGCTGCTCACCGCTTAAGGCCTTAGGCAAATAACAACCTCTGCGCTCCGCTGGTCCGCACCCCCGACGGACCCTTGCGGAGCTCGACGACATCCTGCGGCGGCAGGGCCTGTGCGAAGCGCTCACCTAAGCCATGCTTATGCGAGACGCGCTTCACCATCAGCGCCAGATGGCGGCGATACGGAGCGTCCGCGAAATCCATCTTCGCGAAACGCCGTGCGTACTCGCCGGCCAGGTGAGGGAAGTGCTCGCGGACGAAGCTCAGGTAGGTAGGGCGCGAGCACGACTTCAGGAACAAGGGCTGGGCGGAGAGAAAGTTCGCTCCCGCTTCTGCGGCGCGTTTAGCGACAGCATCCAGCGCCTGTTCGTTATCTGTAATTCCGGGCAATAGTGGTGAGCAGAGCACACCCGTCGTAATCCCCGCCTCGCGCAGCTTCCTGACAGTCGCAAACCGTAGGTCCGGTCGGGGCGCTCGCGGCTCCAGTATGCGGGACAGGGCGCTGTCGGTTGAGGTGATGGTGAGGTGCACGACCAGCCGGTTCTTCTGCGCGATGCTGGTCAGCAGATCGATGTCGCGCTCGATCAGTGTGGACTTGGTCACGATGCCCAGCCGGTACTCCGATTTCTGCGCGAATACCTCCAGCAGGCTGCGGGTAATGCCCATTCTGCGCTCGATGGGTTGATACGGGTCGGTAGCGGTTCCAAGGGCGATCTCCTGCTTCGGGTCGATCTTTTTCAATTCCTGTTCGAGCAGCCAGGCAGCGTTGTCCTTCATATAAATTTCGCGTTCGAAGGCCAGCGCATACGGTTGCTGCACTTCGCTCAACCGCGGCTCCACGACGCTGGCTTTTACCGGTAGCAAAAACTCATGGGTATAGCGTGCATAGCAGTACTTGCAGCCAAACTCGCAGCCCCGGTACGGGTTGATGGAGTAGTTCATCCACATGCCTCGCTTCGACACTGTTTTGTTGAGGATCGACCGCGCTTCCATGCTTTTGAATTCGATCAGATGGCCGTCGTCGGCGTGCTCCGCTTCGGCGGCGAGGCGAGCCATTCCTACCGGCCCCGACGGCAGGATGGGGAACAGTGTTTTCGGATTTGCGGCTAAACTTTGTTTCGCCATTTATTCGCCTCACGTGAAGCAAAGCTACGCCTGGCGCGATGGCTCGTCAAGTCTTATTTTCAGGCTGCGAAGATGGGGTCTTCAGCCAGTAACACCTGGTCGCGTCCCTGTTGCTTGGCGCGATAGAGCGCCTGGTCGGCCCGGCGCAGCAGCACCTCGGACGATGTGCCGGATTCCGGATACAGTGCCAGCCCGATCGACATGGTTACATCGCCGTAGGACACTTTGCCGTCCGATACGCGCAGAGCGGCTACCGCGGTGCGGATGGTGTTAGCCCGCAGGTAAGCGGTCTCCGGGTCGATGTCCGGCAGGATGATGGTGAACTCCTCGCCGCCGTAGCGGCACACAATATCTTCGGTCCTCACGGTATTGCGGAATACTTCGGCAACCGCCTGGAGCACGGTGTCTCCCGCAGCATGTCCGTGTGTGTCGTTGAATTCCTTGAAGTGGTCGACGTCCAGCATCAGCACGGCGAGTATGGTCTTCTTTCTCCCCGCCAGCGATAACTCGCGTTCCAGCGCGACTTCCATGAAGTGGCGATTGAACAGGTTCGTCAGCGGGTCGCGAATCGACTGTTGTTCGAGTTTCATCCGCAGCTTCATCGAGGCTATCGCCATTCCTGTCAGTTGCAGCAGTTGCCTGAGGGCGAGCACGCGATGCCGTGCCAGCGCCATCGATTCCGCGTCACGGAACTGAAGATGGAGCAGACCCAGCGTCTCTCCATGCGCCAGCACGGGAACGCAGACATAGCGCTCCGGCCGGTTGTCGCCAAAGTGGCCGCAGTGGATCTCCGATCCAGCCGGCTCTCGCCAGCGTGGCTGCCCCGACCGCAGGCTGCAACAGGACTCGGGAGGATGGCAGTCTTCGAGCGCAACATCTCCCCAGGAGATGACCGTCTCCAGGATGTTGCGCGAATTGGTGATCATGGAAAGCGCGCCGGAAGTTCCCGGGCTCAGCCGCGTGTAGCCGCTCTGCGCGCATTCATACACTTCCTGCAGGTTCACGCAGAGTTGCAGTTCATCGCGCAGGGTGCTCAGCAGATACGTCTCGTCGGCCTGTTCCTTGAGCTTCTGAATGCTTTCTTCGAGATCGCGGTTGGCTTTCAGGATGAGATTTTCGCTGCGCTGCCGCAGCTCCGCACCGCGCAGCAGGAATCCGAACAATGTTGTCAGCGCCAGCACCGACAAGCCTACGAAGACGAAGTCCGAGGTAAGCGATACGACCGAAATCCGTTGCGAGGTCCTGGTGCGCTCGGTCAGCAACTGTCGTTCCTGCTCGGTCATGCGGGCGATGGTCTGTTGGCAACGCTGGATCGGCCCCACGGGGAGTGGAACCCCGGTATGCAGCATGCCGACCGCCTTCGAGGCGTCGGCGCTGCACGATTCCATCTGTTCCACATTGGCCGTTTGCGTGGCGTTGTCTGCAACCAGCGACCTCAGGCGCGAGACCTGGGTTTCCAGCAGGTTAGCGCTCGCCCGTGCCTGGTCCAGGCGGCCGGCGTCGGAGGTGAAGGAATAAAGTCGCGCGCTTGAATCGACGCGGTCGCTCATCTGCGATGCGGTCCGCAGGGAAGAGAGTACCTCCTGCGTATGTTCCACCCAGTCGGCTGCGGTAATGGTGCGGCGAGTGTTGGCATACACCAGGCCGCCAGCCACCAGCATCAGCAGGATGCTGATGGCAGCAGCCGTCACAAGCATGGGGATCGAAGAATCTTTGCCCGTAGATTTCGTGCGCGGCGGATCAGGATTTTCGTTTGCTGCTATAGGTATGGTCATGGTTCCTGCGCAATCGCTGCAAGTGCAATCAACTGCGTCTGCGAACTACTCCACGCTACTTCATCGGCAGACAGTCATTCGGGCATGAAATGCCACATTCTGACTATGGCACATGCGCGCAGGTTGAACCATACGTCGTTAGGGTGACGTTCGTTTCTTGTGGCTTTGCGGGCGTCACTCTCTACTTCTTTTTGTGATGGATGATCTTCGCGGCGTCCCCAATGAACTCATGGCTTTCGATGTTCAGCATGAGGTGCCGACCATGTGGTCAGAGTGAGTTTCACTGCGCGTTACTTTTGTTGTCGTAGATATAGCCGATCATCAACTCTTTCTTTGGCACCAGGCCGGAGACATGTGCGGAGAAGTGGTCTGCGTCGACCTGCGTTACGGGGCCATCCCAGCAGAAGCTGACGTAGGTCTTTTCTTTCGGATCATGAGGGCGTTCCACGATCAGCGTGAAGTCTTCGATGGGAGTCTTCCAGGTGTTCGCCGTGGTGAGGATGAAGCTGACATAGGAAATCCAAAGCGGGGAAACGTCGGCGGGCTTTGATGATTGCTTCTTCCAAACCTTCGACAACGTGTCCCGCAGAGCCAGCGAAGGACAGCTTTGCGCATACTCTTCGATAGCACCCTTGCCTCGATATATCGCCGGGTCTCCGATGGTGTTGCTGTTGCCGGACACAGGTGTGTATTGATGGCGGATATGCACGGTGCCGTGGGCCGGGAAGGTTTGCGTCCAGTGATATTTCTTTTCGACGCGCCAGAGTGGCTGATTGCGAAATTTTGGATCGATCGCTTTCATGGCAATCAACCTGTTCCGCTGCGCCGCATTCAGCTTATCGACCTGTGATTCATGATCGTTGTCCGTGTCGAAATGCCCAAAGCTGGCCGCGTCGATGCGTAAGGCGCGAAGTGCTGCAGTGATGTCCTGCTCGCCAGCGAGGGCGCGAACATCAGTTGAATATCTTGTGGGAACGTTGTCGATCCAAAGTTTGAAGTCGTCAAAGCCCTGAAATCTGTATCCGACCATACCGCTATCGTCGACAGTGTACGCAGGAATCGGAAACGCGACCTCGGTTGTAATGTCTTCGTCGGAGTCGTTGCGGAAGTCGTAGTCGACCAGCACGCGCAGCGGCGAAATCGAGAGCACTTCCTTCGCCATCACAATCCGCGGCTCACGCTTCATCAGGATGACGCCGCCGGCGGCGATGGAGGCGGCTCCGTCATCCGCCCGCAGAAAACCGCCAGTCGCTAGAGTGACGGACAACAGAACCAAAGTAGAACGGAGAACGCGCATGGCAGCCATCTTGCCACAGATCGGCATGCCGGACCCAAGCCAGTCTCACGGACAGTACCAGATGCAGAACCAGAACCTGGCGGGTGGCCCATCCTTTGCCGCTTTTGGCAAAGGGTGGGGTATCGCGGAGCGACCGTACTTTGCTGCGGCTGGCAATGAGACTGGTTGAGGAGAGCGGTCCTTCGACTACGCTCAGGACTTGCTACCGCAAACGATACCCCACCCTTTCATAAAGCCGAAAGGATGGGCCACCCCGCGGTAGAGATGGCCCCCACTGAGGCAATGTCGACTATTGACTACATCAGAGCATTCCGGCATACTTAGAAGGTTGTCTGCACTACGGTGCGACACAGTCGAGACCACGCCCATGCGGAACACGGCATGTAAGGGGTGGGAGACGAGGATTGAATGGCCCGTAAAATATCCAAGAATTTAACGAAGGCGCGCGCCCTTGTGGAACCGCGTCCGTATGCGATTGGGGATGCGATTCCCCTTCTCCAGAAAGCCAAGTACGCGAAGTTCGACGAGACTGTCGACCTGACCATGCGTCTCGGCGTCGATACCCGCCACGCCGACCAGATGGTCCGCGGAACGGTTGTTCTTCCCCACGGCCTTGGTGGCACCAGCAAGATCGTTGCTGTCATCGCATCCGGCGACAAGATTCGCGAAGCCGAAGCGGCCGGCGCTGAGTTTGTCGGCGGCGAAGAGCTGGTCGAGAAGATCCAGAAAGAAAACTGGACCGCTTTCGACGCCCTGATCGCCACGCCCGACATGATGCGTTCGGTTGGCCGTCTTGGTAAGGTACTCGGCCCCCGTGGCCTGATGCCGAACCCCAAGACCGGCACCGTGACCACCGATGTTGCCGCCGCGATCAAGGAGATCAAGGCTGGTAAGGTCGAGTTCCGCGCTGACAAGACCGCGCTGGTTCACGTTCCCGTCGGCAAGCTCTCGTTTGACCCGCAGAAGCTGGTCGAGAACGCCATGACCGTGATTTCTTCGGTCGTCAAGGCGAAGCCGTCGGCTGCCAAGGGCAAGTACATCAAGCGCATCGTTCTCAGCTCCACGATGGGCCCGGGCATTGAGCTCGAAGCCTCCGTCGCGGAAGTTGCCAGCAAGGCGTAGAGCAGCTTTTAGCTATTAGCTTCTAGCTTTTAGCTGAATGGCCGCAGGATCTAAGATTCCGCTCCATCGGCAACGCCGTCCGGAGCAACACAAATTGAGCTAGCAGCTAAGAGCTAGCAGCTAAAGGCTGAACATTATGGCTTTGACCAAAGCGAAAAAGAACGCAAAAGTAGCAATGTTGGCGAGCGAGCTCGAAAACTCGACTTCAGCCATCGTCGGCACCTTCAAGGGCCTCACGGCTGCCAAGGATTTCGACCTCCGCCGCATCGTCCGCGAAGCAGGCGGCTCCTATCACGTCGTCAAGAACAAGCTGGCGGCAAAGTCGTCGGAAGGCACCAAGGTTGAGGCTGCTCTGCAGGGTCTCAAGGGTGTCAGCTCGGTGGCTTATACCTCCGGAGATCCGGTTGCTCTGGCAAAGGCCCTCAGCACCTGGGTCAAGGACAACGCGGAGTTTACCTTCAAACTCGGCATCGTTGATGGCAAGGTCATCGACATCTCCCAGATTCAGGCGCTCGCGACTCTCCCCGGCAAGGAAGAGCTGTTCTCGAAGCTGCTGTTCCTTATCCAGTCGCCTGCACAGCGGCTGGCGACTGTCATCAACGCTACGGGCCGCAATCTGGCCGTCGTGGTGAACATGGCAGCCGAGCAGGGCAAGTTCGGAGCACCGGCAGCCGCTGCTGCTCCTGCACCAGCCGCTCCGGCGCCGGTTGCAGAAGCTCCCGCAGCAGAGGCAGTTGCGGAAGCTCCCGCCGCCGAAGCTCCGGTGGTAGAAGCCGCTGCGGCTCACGTTGAAGAGTCCGCCGCTGGCGATCAGCCTTCGGGCGCGGCGCAGCCGGAAAACAGCACTGCCTCGCAGGGTGGGGAAGCCGCTGAGACCGAGCCTGCAGAAGGCGCATAAGTTTCGTCGCAGCAACAGTCAGGTGCGCAGTCTGGGCGCAACGGAAACCTGATCGAGCCGCGGCAACCTGAGGCGAAAGCCCCAGGAAGTGTAATCAGCAGTATGAATCGAATTTGGCTTTAGAAATTAGAAACAATAATTGGAGAGAATCATGGCAGACATTCAGCAGTTGGAAGATCAGATCGTTGCTCTTACCCTCCTCGAGGCGTCGGAGCTGGTGAAGAAGCTTGAAGAGCGTCTCGGCGTTTCCGCCGCGGCAGCAGTTGCAGCAGCCCCCGCGGGCGGCGGCGCAGCAGTGGCTCCGGCAGCCGAAGAGAAGACCGAGTTCACCGTCATCCTCAAGGATGCCGGCGCGAACAAGATCAACACCATCAAGGCTGTACGTGAAGTCACCGCTCTTGGCTTGAAGGAAGCCAAGGACCTGGTCGACGGCGCTCCCAAGCCCTTGAAGGAGAACATTTCGAAGGAAGACGCGGCCGCCATCGCCAAGAAGTTCGACGGCGTCGCGACTGTCGAAATCAAGTAACAGCTTTCAAAAGAACGCCTTGGGCGATTTCGAGGAGGGGCCCGGCAGATACTTGCCGGGTTCCTCCGCGACCTTGCACTTGCACGCTGTGCTGTTATGCGGTATCCTTTTCGATGGGAGAAGGTCCGCGACTGCCAGCGTGCAGCGCATTTCGGGTCACCCAAAATTCTTAGGCAGCATGTGTAATATCCGGTTCATCCTGGCAATGCGAAGCAGGTTATGGAGCCGG
>Ga0207125_10077_pt1 | contig 23261 bp, 19 predicted proteins | sample Alteio_BWMinHeat_19_FD_153556 | JGI IMG/M metagenome (GOLD analysis project Ga0207125, IMG submission 153556) | Enriched cells from forest soil in Barre Woods Harvard Forest LTER site, Petersham, Massachusetts, United States -... | ecosystem: Environmental > Terrestrial > Soil > Temperate forest >...
GACATGGTTAAATTAGTTGATTTTGGCATGGCAAAATTCATTTTGGAAAGCGAAGATCTTAAACTGAGTAAAACGGGTGATTTATTTGGTACACCAATATATATGAGTCCAGAACATTTTCGCAGTCAAAAACTAGATGCCCGTAGCGATATTTACAGTCTTGGTTGTGTTCTTTATGAAGCCTTAACGGGCTGCCCTCCATTTTTAGGTATGTCACTATATGAGCTTATGACTTACCATATAAATGAAGAGCCATCCAGACTGCCATTTCTTGGCCCGGGCAATAAAATACCCCAAGAATTAGAGACCTTAGTCTTTAAAATGTTGGCTAAAGATCCAGGACTTAGACCACAGTCAATGGCCGAAATAAAAACTGACCTAATGAATATTCCGTTATCGACACATGCCGGTTAATTAGAGGTGCATTCATGAAAGCTAAAATGAGACCGGGGCAGAAAACACCAGAACCTGGCGAATACCAATGTCAACGCTGCAATGGCCGTTTCAGAATTGATGGCGGCAAATTGATATGTCCACACTGTAGCAATACTAAAGTGGATGAATTAGTGCCAATCTATATGGAAAATGATCCTGAAGAAGAGCAAATGTACAGCGACGCGGATTGGCAAGGTGGTGACTAAATAACTTTTGCTTTGACTTTTGTTTTCGCTCTTGTCTTGCCTTTTGCTATTTGTTCTGTGGCCCTGTGGCGGGCTGCTATTAATTCATCAGAATGTTTGCGTGCCCATTCTTCTAGCTTTTCTAAAACGGGTAATAAAGTATGCCCAACTTTAGTAAGCGAATACTCGACACGTGGCGGTACTTCTGGGTAGATTTTGCGGCTGACTAAGCCATCCGCTTCTAACTCTCGCAACTGCTGCGTTAATACACGTTGTGTAATGCCTTGCAAGGATCGCATTAATTCATTAAAGCGCATGGTGCCATCACAAAGCCTGTAAATGATGAGAACTTTCCATTTATCTGAAATCATGGCTATGGCGGCCATGATTGGACATTCAAAACAATCTATATCAAACATTTCTGTACCTTGAATTTAATCTTGATAACTATCTTAATACAACCTTATTATTTTCGCTTATGCCCATGAACTGGCGCTTTTACTCCATTAGTATCCTTTTGGATAGTATGCCACAATTTAGTACCTACTTGTAAAAGAATACTGTCCTATTCTACTATGTAGATATCACAAATGACAAGATCCTATGTTGGGGATAGAAACTCTGGAGGTTTATCATGGCTATTGAAACAATAACTAAAGAATCAGTTAAAGCGGTGGAATATTTTGAGGCAAAGCTTGATTTTGATAGTAGCCCTTATTCTCTAAAAGCTGCTATCGATAAAGGCGAAAGATTGCAAATAATTGATTTGCGTACACCGGAATTATTTGCCCAGGGGCATGTTCCCGGCGCTATTAACGTTGATTATGAGCAATTAGAAAAATATTTACCGAAGTTAGATCCTAGCGCAACCAGTGTTGTTTATTGCTACACACTGTTGTGCAATTTAGCGACTAAGGCGGCTTTGCTTTTAGCCAAACATGGCTATAAAGTGAAAGAAATGGCTGGTGGCTGGGATGCTTGGGTACAGCAAGAAATGCCTACTGAAAAGAGCAAAGCATCAAGCTGCGCTACTACACAAGGACATTCTTGCGGTTAATCGATTGTAAATGCTGCCTGGTCAGCGCTCCGCTTGCCCAGACGCATGTATCGTTCACCGATGCTTCAAGGACTCCTTGGCCCAATGGCATATAAGTTATGCCATTGAAGCCCGCCTGTGTCGCCCTTATGCTCCTGGCAATCATTTGCCCCACTGCATCTCGTAAAATCGATATTACCTCAGACAATCCACGCAAAGAAACAAGGACAGTATTTACTGTCCTTGTTTTATTTGTATTATGATTAAAAATAATACAGAGTTCAATTTGATTTCGTAGGTTGGCCGATCATCAATTCAATTTCATCGAGTGTTTTTAACCTTTGTTGTAAAAGTTGCTCAGGTAGTTTACCTTCTCGTTTCAATTCTCGTTGATTTAACGTTTCATCAAGAAAGTACCAACTTGTGGCGCCCAAGCCAAGGGCTGATCCTGCTCCGGCTGTTATAGCCCCGGAGAAGGTAAGGTTATTTGCTGTTTTCAGTCTATTCTTATTTCCATAATATGCCGATGCGCCAAGGAGATCTTGTGCTAAAAAGGTGCTGGATATTATTGGTCCAAAAAATACAGATTGCAAGGCGATTTTCTCATATCGTCTCAATCGTTCCATTTCACGGCTTATGTATTCATCATATCTGGAGGAATACAAATCATAGGCAGCCAATCTTACCCTGATTGGACCAACCTGAGATAATATGGAGTCATCAAGTTTAAATACATGCTGGCGTAATTGTTCCAACACATTCGCACTTGCCTTGTCAACATCGTAAGGGCGTTCTTCTAGGTTCTTGTATATCTTTTTGGAGTAATGCTTAAAAAGTAATTTCTTAGCCATGAAACTAGCAGGTGCGCTTATGATTCCTATGCCATCACCAATAATACCGGTCACAATGGAAGGGCTAATGTACCGTTGGTTAGCAAATCCGTTATAAGCCAAACCTGCTGCCACTGAAAAGATTGAATTGGAAGCAGCACTTAAAAAATAGAACACATTGTCACTCGCTTGATAAGATTTTACATCTGCATAAATCTGAGCGAATTCGGCTACACAGGCATCGCGATAAAACTGCATAAGCTGACCTTCAGTACAAAGAATATCATAGACCGGACTAGATCTTTCAAGACTTACCAATTGTTCTCTGCGGGCTAATAGATCATTTATTTCTTGCAGCCTGGTTTTCATAGCTAATTGAGCGCTGGCAGGATTTTGTTTGTGCCTACAATTTTTCCAGGCGATAAAGCCATTAGAACATAGTTCAGCAGCAGAGCTGGCACTGCCTATGATACTGCCAATAAATTCAACTTCTATTGCACTTTTTAAGCGCGGGATTGATAAGCGCGCCGGATTGTCCAAATGGCTTCCCGAGTCTTGAATAGTAACAATGTCGCCGCTTAAAAATAATCCTAATGATGCTTGTTGTCCGAGAAAATATCTCAAATCTCTTAACTTGGGTTCCTGACTGGCCAGAATCTTATACTTTAAATAAAACCTCTCCAGAGCGATTTCTTTAAGAAGAATTTTGGTAGTGAGTTCCAATATCGAACTATTATGATCTTCTACTATCTCGGCAGCAGCGAAGACTGGGTACGAGCAGCCATCATGAATAGCTACAGCTGTCGCAAAAGCCAGTAGGCTTAAAGATCTGATAAGTAACAACTGGTACAAATTTGTTATCTCGCCTTAAAAGAATTCTCATCGGGGATAAGAGCAGATACTTTTGATAAAGCATTTATCAGTTCATCCATAGATTGATAACGTTGTTTTGGATCTTTGGTTAGGCATTTAAAGACAATATTCTCAATTGCATGGGTAAGCTTCGGCTGAGCGCCGATATCTCCAAATTTTGCTGGCATCTCTTTCGTGTGCTTAAATATTGTCACCATTGCCGTGGGTCCTTCCAGCGGAGGCTTTCCGGTTAGCAATTCGTACATGAGGGTGCCTAATGAATAAATATCAGATCGATGATCAACACTACGTCCCATACATTGCTCTGGGCTCATATATAAGGGGCTACCAAAAATATCACCAGTCTTTGTCAACTTGGTACCAGCTATGGTAGTCTCGCTAATTATCTTCGCAATACCAAAATCAATTATTTTTACAATGTCACCGTGCTCACTGCTGCTAATGATGATTATATTACCTGGTTTTAAATCTCTATGAATAATATTTCGACTGTGGGCATAGCCACAGCCAGCAGCTATTTGTTTAGCAATTGCCACTACGCGTGGAATAGATAATTTCTCTTCTTGATTGAGCAAGTCCGACAACGACGATCCCTGGAGGAATTCCATGATCATAAAAGGCTGACCATCCCATTGCCCAAAGTCACTGACACAATTTATATTTGGATGCTCCAATCGTTTAGCGGCAATTGCTTCTTGCCGAAAGCGCTTAAAATTCAATTCGTCGTTTATTAGTTCGGGCAGCAATATTTTACAGGCTACAATTCTTTTGGTTTCTAGATCCTGTGCTCGATAAACAACACTCTTCCCTCCTCGACCGATAAGTTCAAGAAGCTCATATTTTTCGTTCAGTGTTAAACCCTTGGCGTTTTCTATATCCATTGATAGCCTCAGAGAAAGAGGTTGATTGTAATACGAGAATATCTTTGTCAATTTAGGCTCATGACAATACATAAGCAATAATTTGTAGAGCTAAATTTAGCACATCCCGCCTCATTCTTGCTTTTGCTAATTTGATACAATTGCTGCATATCGAGAAGTAAGAGAGGTAGTCAATGCATAAACAATCAACGGCCTGCCTCAATTAAAAGGGGCGATCCTGACAATGCATTTTGCTTTGCATGATGTGACTGGGAAAAATGCTGTGATTGAATATATAGATGGACAGCTGAAAGTTTATGATAATCCGAATGGTGTTTTAACGAATGCACCGTCATTTGATTGGCATACAACAAATTTGTGCAATTATCTAAACGTAACTCCTACTAATCCAAATCCGATTACAATTGGAGGCACAATTCTTTCTACACCTGGGCAAGGTAGTGGTTTCCTTGGTATACCTGGAGATTGGAGCCCGCCATCTAGATTTGTTCATACTACTGCCATATTGTACTTTGCTAAGCCAGCAGAAAATGCTACGCAAGGGATCAATCTAGCCGAACATGTGCTTAATTCAGTCGATATTCCAATTGGTGCTATTCGTCCTAGCGATGGTGATATAAGTAAAAGTGATTATACGCAGTGGGTATTAATTAAAGACCTGACTAATAGAATCTTATATTATCGCTCGTATGAAAATTTGAATTTGCGTTCCATTGATCTAAAACAATGCGATATGAATGCAGGCGCAAAGGCGAAGGTTATTCCAATTGCCAGCCGTGGTTCATTCAACAGTTAAACTCGAACGTTCATTTTCGACCCTGCGTGCACGAACTGCCTTGGCAAGATTGTCTAAGACCTGAACACTTTCTTCCCAGCCAATACAGCCGTCCGTTATACTCTGTCCATAGGTAAGAGATTTGCCTCGTTGAAGATCTTGCCGTCCGGCGACTAAATGACTTTCAACCATTACACCAATAATGCGTCTGTCCCCACTCTCGATTTGAGAGGCGATATCAGCGCAAACCGGGATTTGATTTTCAGGCTTCTTGCTGCTATTAGCATGACTGGCGTCAATCATGAGATGCTGAGCTAGACCTGCCTTAGCCATTTCATGACATGTAGCATTGACACTTTCACTATCATAATTTGGCACTTTGCCACCACGTAAAATAATATGGCAGTCTTCATTACCATTAGTAGAAACAACGGCTGAATATCCTGCTTTGGTCACCGACAGAAAATGATGCGGTTGAGAAGCAGCTTTGGTAGCCTCGATGGCAATTTTTATATTACCATCAGTACCGTTTTTGAAACCTACAGGACAAGATAATCCAGAAGCGAGTTCGCGATGAGTTTGCGATTCAGTAGTGCGGGCTCCAATGGCTCCCCAGCTGACAAGATCGGCAATATATTGCGGTGTAATCATATCGAGAAATTCACTTCCTGCCGGTACGCCAAGCTCGTTAATGTCTAAAAGTAATTGGCGAGCAATATCTAATCCCTTATTAATTTGAAAACTGCCATCAAGAAGCGGATCATTAATGAGTCCTTTCCAACCTATTGATGTACGCGGTTTTTCGAAGTAAACACGCATAATAATTTCTAAATCATTAATATGCTTCTGTCGCTCAGTACTAAGTCGAGAGGCATATTCTTTAGCGGCAATAGGATCGTGAATAGAGCATGGCCCGATTACTACAATTAGGCGATCATCAGCATCATGTAAGATACGATGAATTGCCTGTCGAGCGCCAATGGTAACTGATGCTGCTTGCTCAGAGCAGGGTGATTCACGCAACAAATCCAAAGGAGAGATAAGTTCCTTGATCTCTCGTATTCTAAGGTCGGCAGTACGACTAGTCATCAAATCCAGCATATTATTTACTCAAAGGTAGAATTGTCATTTTCTCATGTTCCCGCTTTGTTTTGAGCTTATGTGAATAAGAAAATTAAAAGGTACGTTCAAGAGCCAAAGCAATTTGATAGACGAATGTTTCTAAAAAATGCATTTCTTCTGGATTTAACAAGCGCTCATGCTTGGACGGCAATAAACCTACTACACCAAGGATACCGCGCTGCGTTATGAGGGGCAAGTAAATTGCCTTGGCACCAGGTAATGTAGCAGTTCCAGCCCCAGCCAGCTGTCCCCTACTAAAAACCCATTGGGCTACCCCCATTTCATGCGCGTCAATAACATAGGAGTTAGCACTTCCTGAGCTTGCTTTTAATAACCCCTGTTTATCTGGTAGTAAAACAGTAGCTTTGCTCTCAAACACTTCGTTTAAGTGTTTGAGAGAAGCAGTAATGATTGATTCAGCGCTGGAGGCAGTTACTTGCTCACGAGTCATGGCATAAAGAGCAGCAGTTTGTCTTTCTCTCTGCTTAGCCAATTGAGTTTGCTGCCTACTGCGCACAGTGGTAATGCTCAAAGTCAAAGCGACAGTAAGCATGACAAGTAAAGTGAGTAGATATTCCATATCTGAAACTGTAAAAGACATATATGGTGGCACAAAGAAAAAGTCATAACACAAAACACTAAGAATGGAAGCAAGAGCAGAAGGACCCGGGCCATAACGAGTGGCACAAAAGATAATTGCTAGAAGATAAATCATAGCCAGGCTAACTTCTCTTAATTTGTTAAAGAGAAGATGATCTACAAAAGTAGTAAAGGCAACAATGATACATACATATAGATATTGAACTAACTTTGGTCGGTGTTTAACTAAGGTGCGGGGATGTGGTGTGGCTTCGCCAGGCAAAGGATCGCCTGTTATGACATAAACATCAATGTCGCCACTTAAACGGATTATGTTATCTACAAGCGAGCCAAAGATCATATCCTTAAGATTTTGCAACCCGCCATGTAGCGATTTACCAACGACAATTCTTGTTACGTTGCGTACTCTAGCAAAATGCACTAACTCTTGCGCAATTGATGTGCCGGTTAGGGTGATGATTTCGCCACCTAAGTGCTCAGCTAGTCCAATCGTTTTATATAATCTACTCTTTCCTGTGCCTGATAACCTTAAATGTTCTGGCGTTTCGACATAAACGGCAAACCATTCAGCCCGTGAGCTAATAGCCATGCGCTTGGTTGCTCGCACAAGCCTTTGTGAAATAGGACTGGAACTCACGCAAACAATATATTTTTCGGACACTGGCCAAACAGACTGTATTTCTTTATCTTCACGATAGCTCTGCATTTGCAAATCTATTTTTTCTGCAGCTATGCGCAAGGAAAGTTCACGCAAGGCGATGAGATTACCCTTCCTAAAGAAATTTTCTAGCCCTTGGGCGCTTTGTTCTGGCGCCACATAGACTTTGCCTTCATGAAAGCGCTCAATCAATTCTTCAGGAGTAATATCAACTAATTCAATTTCATTGGCGCGCTCAAGAATCGTGTCAGGGACAGTTTCACGTACCATAATTTTAGTAATCTGGGCGACAATATCGCTAGCGCTTTCAAGATGCTGAATATTAAGAGTGGCATAAACACTGATACCAGCATCTAGCATTTCTTCTACATCCTGGTGGCGTTTTTCATGGCGCGAACCAGGATTATTTGTATGGGCAAGCTCGTCAAGCAATACATAGGCAGGATGTTTATTTAATACAGCATCAAGATCGAACTCGTGTACCATCACTCCTTTGTATTGGACAGCCTTCAACGGTACTGATGGTAAGCCGCTAAGCAAAGCCTCTGTCTCCGGTCTGCCGTGAGTAACTACGCAGCCAGCCACCACATCGTCACCGTCCTTTAAGAGTTTGTGAGCAGCCTGCAACATAGAATAAGTTTTTCCCACACCGGCAGCGAAACCAAGAAAGATTTTTAGTTTGCCTTTAGTGGATTCTGACTCTTCGGCCTTTAGCTTAGCTAAGAGCTTTTCGGGATCGGGCCTGGTATTTGTTTTGGAACCAGCCATTATTTGCCTATCGGTAAATTATTGCTATTAATTCTATTGTAATGTGAATTTCTATCTAGAGAAAGATTGGCCTTAAGCACATTAACACCCGACTCTCCTAGAATACCAAATTGCCTGCGATCCAGGGAGGAATTTATCCGATCCAGCACTACTGACAGTGGCTGATTTCTTGTGAGAGATATTCTGGGCGCCTGTCTGAATGCATTCTCTAAGGAAATGTGTGGATCAAGCCCTGAACCAGATCGTGTGACAGCATCAACTGGGATGAAAACATCCGGGTCTAGATTATTTTCTTTTCTATAGTTGACAGCTAATTGCTTAATGCCGGCAAAAGACTGAAGGCCGGCAATTAATTTGCTAGATATTGGTCCTAAATTAGTGCCGCAAGAAAATTCGGCAGCATAATTTGATGCTGATGGCCGCGGGTGGAAGTATTGTCGAAATTGAAAATTTTGCCCTATTAATTCTGAACCAATAACTAATCCTTGATCATTGGTTAGTAAAGATCCTTCAGACTGAAAGGGAAAAAGTAAATGTGCCAGAACAAAAACTAGTCCAGGAAAAATAAGTCCTGTAAGCATTGCTAAGACAATTGTTGTACGTATGGCAATAAAGAACTGTTTGGTGCTATCTAACATTATCGGGTTTACTCTAACAATAAGATCTCCAGAAAAAAATGTCAATTTACTAAATGCAAAGCTACAATTAACCGATCAATTAACCAGATACCAGGAAATGGGGCCAGAACACCACCCACTCCATATATAAGTAGATTGCGTTCCAAAAGAGCCTCCGCGTCCATGGGCTTATAAGATACCCCTCTTAGAGCAAGGGGAATTAGAAAAATGATTATAAGGGCATTAAAAATGACGGCTGCCAAAATAGCCGACTGAGGAGAATGGAGTGCCATGATATTCAAAATCCAAAGTGGACCATGTGTAGCTGGATGACCACTATATATAGTGGCGTTATTGAGAGCAGCAATACCAGCAGGGATAGCATTAATTGGTTGATTGGCAGGGTCCGGCTTAAGGGCATAAAGGCTGCCCAGCATAGCAGGCAAAATAGCAAAATATTTGGCGACATCATTGGCGATAGAAAATGTTGTAAGCGCACCACGCGTCATTAGTAATTGCTTTCCAATTTGCACCACCTCAATTAATTTAGTTGGATTAGAATCTAAGTCAATCATATTACCCGCTTCTTTGGCTGCTTGGGTGCCCGTGTTCATGGCCAACCCCACATCTGCTGCTGCTAAGGCTGGTGCGTCATTGGTGCCGTCGCCCGTCATAGCGACAAGCCTACCATCGGCTTGTTCTCTGCCAATAAGACGCATTTTTGTTTCCGGTGTCGCTTCAGCAAGAAAATCATCCACACCAGCTTCACTGGCTATAGCGGCCGCCGTTAAAGGATTGTCGCCGGTGATCATTACTGTGCGAATGCCCATAGCTCGTAATTGCTGGAAACGGTCTTTCATACCACCCTTTACTACATCTTTTAAGTAAATGACACCAAGGGCGCCAGTGTGATTATCTGCGACTACTAGTGGTGTGCCACCGGCTTGGGCAATGCGGGTGATTTGCTCACTAACATCGGTTGGCATAGTAAGACCGGAGAGGACAATAAATTGATTAATAGCTTCCCCTGCACCTTTGCGAATTTGTCTGCCATCAATATTGACTCCACTCATTCTTGTGCGGGCACTAAAAGAAATAAATTCGGCTTGTTTGGTGGATAATGGCCGCTCACGAAAACCAAGTTCTTTGGCGAGCGCTACTATAGAACGCCCTTCTGGCGTTTCATCAGCAAGTGAAGATAATTGGGCAGCGTCAGCTAAATCATGATCTGAAATACCAGCTGCTGGGATGAATTCCACTGCTTGTCTATTGCCCAGAGTGATAGTGCCGGTTTTATCAAGCAAAATTGTATCAACATCACCAGCTGCTTCAACTGCTCTGCCGCTCATGGCTAGAACATTATCTTGCAAAACCCTGTCCATGCCCGCAATGCCGATAGCCGAAAGCAAGCCCCCGATGGTGGTGGGAATCAAGCACACCAGAAGGGAGACCAGTGAATAGATATCCGGAGGCGAACCGATATTAGCTGCCTTTACCGAATAAATTGCATAAGGCAAAAGAGTAACTACGGCAAGAAGGAAAATAATTGTCAAACCAGCTAATAAAATATTGAGCGCAATCTCATTAGGGGTTTTTTGTCTTTGCGCACCTTCCACCAGGCTAATCATGTGATCAATAAATGTTTCGCCAGCTTCAGCGGTAATTTTAATCCTGAGCCAATCGGATAGCACGCTGGTACCGCCAGTAACAGCACTGCGATCGCCACCACTTTCTCGAATTACGGGTGCCGACTCCCCCGTAATGGCGCTCTCATTAACACTAGCTACTCCCTCGATAACTTCGCCATCTCCTGGTATAAGTTCTCCTGCTTGCACAAGGACAATGTTGCCCCTTCTAAGCTCAGTAGCAGGAATAATTTTATGTTGGATTCCCTGCTTGCCCTCGCTTATTTCTAATCGCGCAGTTGTTTCTTGACGGCTTCGTCGCAACGCATCTGCTTGCGCTTTACCCCGCCCTTCCGCCATTGCTTCAGCAAAATTAGCAAATAAAACAGTAAACCATAACCAGAGGCTAATTTGTCCTTGATAAATCAAAGTAGGTAAAGGTATGTGTTCAATGATGTCGCGCACAAATAATATGGTGGTAAGAACACTGCCTACTTCAACAACAAACATAACTGGATTTTTAGCGAGCGTAATTGGGTTGAGTTTGATAAATGCATCCAACATAGCTCGCTTGATGAGCCTGGGCTGCCAGAGCGCGATTTTACGTTTAGTTGGAACAATATTGATTTCGAAAGCCATTAAAATAAGACCTGTTTGTTCATAAGCAAATACTCAACGATAGGTCCAAGACAAAGAGCAGGGAAAAACGTCAAGGCGCCTACAAGAGCGATAACGCCAATCAATAAACTGACAAAAAGCCACCCGCTAGTTGGAAAAGTCCCGGAGCTAGCAGGAATAATTTTTTTATTAACTAGAGAACCGGCTAGGGCTAATACAGGCACAATCATAAAAAAGCGCCCAATCATCATTGCTAGACCCAACAATGTGTTATAGAAAATCGTGTTGGTGTTTAAGCCAGCAAACGCTGAGCCATTATTGGCGGTGCCGGAAGAAAATGCGTAGAGTATTTCAGAAAAGCCATGTGGTCCTGTATTATTGATATTATTTATAGGTGCTCCAGGCGGATTGAGAAAATTGCCGGCTGGTATTTTGGTAACTAGCGCGATAGCAGTGAATAACAAAATGGAAAATGCTGCTGCCAAAACAAAGAGCATGGCCATCTTCACCTCTTTCTCTTCTATTTTTTTACCCAAATATTCTGGTGTGCGGCCAACCATCAAGCCAGCAATGAAAACAGTTAGAACAGCAAAGATAATTATGCCGTAAAGACCAGCACCCACTCCACCAAAGACAACTTCACCAAGTTGCATATTAATGAGGGGAATCATTCCAGCTAGTGGAGTAAGAGAATCATGCATGCAATTAACGGCGCCGCAGCTAGCATCAGTGGTGACAGTTGTAAACAAGGCTGAATTAGCTAAACCAAAACGCACTTCTTTGCCTTCCATATTGCCGCCTAGATCACCAAGTGTTTTAATGTCAGTTTCAATGTGCTGATTGGCAATGAGTGGGTTACCCTGCCCCTCAAGGGCATAGCAAGTAGTAACACCAGCAAAGAATAATACAAACATAGCTGACAATAGTGCCCAGCCCTGGCGAGTGTCCTTTACCAGGTATCCAAAAGTATAAGTCAAGGCGGCCGGAATTAAAAAAATGGAAAGCATCTCCATGAAATTACTTAACGGCGTTGGATTTTCGAAAGGGTGAGCACTATTTGCGTTAAAGAAGCCACCGCCATTGGTGCCGAGTAATTTTATCGCTTCCTGAGATGCTACTGGTCCAAGAGCGATCAATTGTTTGCTTCCTTCTATGGTAGTTACAGTTAAATAAGGCGCAAAAGTTTGAATCACCCCTTGGGAGACGAGGAGAATGGCATATAAAAAAGCGATGGGAAAGAGAATATATAAGGTGATGCGTATAAGATCGCGCCAGAAATTACCAATGGTTTTAATCTTTTGGCGGGCAAACCCACGAATAACGACGGCAGCACAAGATATACCTGCTGCTGCCGATACCCAGTTGTGAAAAGCTAAGGCTACCATCTGTGAAAAATAAGACAATGTTGTTTCACCAGCATAAGATTGCCAGTTTGTATTGGTGGTAAAAGAAATTGCTGTGTTGAAGGCTAAATCTGGTGTGAGCGCTGTGGCAAAGTCAGGTGCCTGGTGAGTACTAAAATGCATGGGATTAAAAGGTAAATACCCCTGCCCGCGCAAAATTAAATAAGAAAAAAGGCAGGATGCTAAAGAGAAGAAGATAAGGCTTTGCGTGTACCGGTCCCAAGACATCTCTTCGCTCACGGTTATGCCACAAAGTTTATAAAGCAAATTTTCCAGACGTCTGTAAAGTGTTGGACGATGATCGCCAATGATATTATCTCCTTCAATCACATGAGCCATATAAAGCCCGAGCGGCTTAGTTATTAGCAATATAACAAGAGAAAAAAGAATTATTTGTAGCCAGCCAATTGATGTCATAATGCCGAATTCCAGCTAATATTGATTGTATAGGGATGTCATATATTGCACTGTTAAAGTTTTCATTTGTTAGCTCATCAGGATGTATCAGGTTTTTATGTTGCTTTAAAAGGATTCCGGACGCAATAGAGCATAGAGTAAATAAATAGTAAGTCCCACGGCTGCTAGCCCACCTAAGATCAAATCAAGATTATTTAGCATCATTACAAGCGCTCACAAGCTTGCGCATAAAGCCAGCACAAATAAAACATTCCGATTATTAAGCCAATAAAAATTACGTCAAGCATGATGTTAATTCTATCGCTAATCTTCAAAATATTAGCGAAATCAAGAACAATTCTAAACTGCGCCAATGAGTTCTTTTTCTTCAATAATTGGCAATGATTGTTCCGCTATATGATTAACTTTGAGCATTTGAAGCTGCAAAGGATTGAAACCAATTTCTTCATAGAATTTTCTGGCTCGAAAATTATTCTCCGACACTAAAAGTGAATATGCCGGCGAGGAGTGATAGGTGGATTGCAACCACGAAAAGAATCTTTTGCCTATGCCAAGACTTCGATATTTTTCATGCACTGCCAATTCATCAATCCAAAGTACGTAATTGCCTAATTCATTAGTCCAAACAAATATGAGTATGGCATAGCCGACCACTTGCTGATTATATTCAATTACCACAATCTGTCCTTTATCTGGATAGCGTGTGAATTCAGCGAAAGTACGCACTATATTTGGTTTTACAAGTTTTTCAGCAGAATAAGCATTTAACAAACCGTCTACGAGTTGTTGAACACTTTCCGCATCAGTAGATCTGAACGGACGAAAACAAAGGTCTAGCATAAAATGCTCTCCGCGCAATAATTAGATAACTCAGACTAACTAGTGCCATTGGCGACCAATTAGTTAAAACACATTGCGGAAGTCACTAATAATACCGAGAATGAAACCGGTATTTAATGCTCATTTGTTTGAAGTATTGATGTTTTGGCATAAAATAAAGCAACTCTGCTTGTTGCATACTATCTATTATCCCATGGTAAGTTCATAATTAAGCGCAAAGAGCATTAAATCTAGCGATATGAACTATATATAGTGCCTTGACATGGCTATCTTTTTAATTAATCTAAAGGCTTGATTAAATCTAACTTTTAGCAACAAAGCTGGAAATGGCTATTGAGGGAAAATTTTGCATGTGTTTTCGATCTGAATTAAGCTAAGCACCATCAGTGGTGCTTAGCTTTGGAGGATAGCTATATCTGTTTGTGGTCACAATATTGGTTCTTCTTGTGAGAAACGGGGTTTTGATAGATTAGTGATATGTAAAGATGCCTTATTCTCCTTGAATTAAGGCTGTGCACAGGGTTTCAGCTATTGTTGTTCAACAGATATTTCCGTAAAATACGACGAAAATCAAGACAAACTTTGACATCTTGCCTAATATATGCGACTATTAGTAGATTCTAAGTAATCAAACGGCGATAAAGAAGCTTGCTAGTTCTGGTTACACCGTTAAAACCGATTACATAGTTCCATTCTAAGGATTTTATATTGACTAAATTTATCAAGCTCGGTTTGTCCGAGCCAATTGCTAACGCGCTCAAAGATTTCGAATACATAGAGCCAACCGAAATTCAAGAAAAATCAATTCCAGTCATACTGGCTGGAAAAGATATAATGGCTTGCGCCCAAACCGGTTCTGGCAAGACCGCAGCATTCGCGCTGCCGATTATTGAATATATACAAGTGCCCAGTAACAAACCGAAAGCACTTATATTGGCTCCTACCCGCGAATTGGCCATGCAGGTAAAAGACCAATTTGTACGATTTGCTAAAAATCATAAACTGCGCTCAGTCACTTTATATGGTGGCACTGGATATGGTGCGCAGATGAAAGCATTAAGCCGTGGTGTGGACATTATTATTGCTACTCCAGGTAGATTATTTGATTTTGTGCAGCGTAATCTTGTTGATCTCTCAAAGATTGAAATACTGGTTCTCGATGAAGCCGATCGTCTATTAGACATGGGATTTATGCCACAAGTGCGCAAATTGGTACACAAGTTACCCAAAGACCGGCAAACCCTAATGTTTTCGGCTACTATTGATGAGCGCATCGTACGGATAGGAGCTGAATTTCTTCGCAATCCAATTACGATTCGCATGAGCGCGAAACAAATTGAACCAAGCACCATCGATCAACAAGTCTATCATGTAAAAGAATTTGGCAAAGACGCCTTATTACTGGAGTTGATTCAAAAACAAAATATGTCATCCGTTCTTGTATTCACCAGAACCAGGCGGCGGGCAACCTGGGTAAAAAGTCGGCTGCGCGCTGCTAATGTTTTGGCTGAAGAAATTCATGGTGACATCACTCAATACCAGCGTGAAAAAACACTAGCTAGATACCGAGCCGGCGCGTTTCCCGTGCTTGTCGCTACTGATGTAGCCGCGCGCGGATTAGATATTCCGGCTATAAGCCACGTAATAAATTATGATTTACCTGATTCTCCGCACGATTATGTTCACCGCATAGGCAGAACCGGTAGAGCCGGACGTTCTGGCATGGCGCTTTCATTTATTGGTGAAGGACAGCGCTCGCTTGTGCGAGACATTGAAAGGGTCATTGGTCGTGTTTTGGATCCCAATGCTCCAAAACCTTCATCAAATGCTTCCGCAACACCGACTGCGCAGGTACGACGATTTAGACCGCGTTCCAAGCGCCGGCGTTAATAGTTTGTGCTGTTAACATATTCAAAGCCCCTAATCTTTCTCGGTGATCAGGCTTTTGAGGCAGCTATACGCTTGCCTTCTTTGCGGATGACTTTATAAATCGCCAGTCTGGTTTTATCTAAATCTTTGGTACTTTGCGCAATAGAGGCTGTCAATGAGGCGATCGCCTGATTATCGTAAGGAGGTGCTTGCGTGATTTGCTCAAGTTTATTTTGGAGAGCCGCTATAATATTAACATTATCTATCCATTTTTGAATTTGTGGCTTCAGCTTTTCCATTACATCATCTGGTAAATCCAATTGCGTTTCACCGCTGACAAATTCATCTGCATTCTTTTTAAGCATGACTATAATAGGCTTCATGTCGTTAATGGCTAAATCGACACGTTCTTTGCGGGCCGGCTGAGGTGGTCCAATGGGTTGGGTGCCAATTGGTAAATTGATGATGGTGCCGTTTCCCACCAATTGCGGTTGGGTTATTATTCGCACAGGTTGGATTGTTACTTCATCATAGAGCATGCTGGCAGCCTTTAGCACATCCTTCAAGTCCAGCCCTACATCACGTAATTGCTCAAGCCCTAACTCAACTTTCTGAACACTTCCTTGCAGCTTTCTTGAAGATGCGCTACTGTCGGTGGAGCCAGCTTGTATGTTGGTGTCTTGTTGCCTTTGCGTTAAAGCGAGCGAACTTTCATTGAAAGTAACTGAACTAGCGGCAGAAATTAGCAACGGCAACACAGTTAAACTTTTAATCCAAGTCTGCTTGCTTGTTGCGTGATAAAAATGATTTTCTCGTTTATTTAAATGCATTTGTACCTCAGTTATTCCAAAATATAATCCCAAATCGTTGTATTAGAAATGAGAATTTTTTGAATTCATATGCTTGCGCCAGTAATTACAACTTTCATTTATGCCAATTTGTTTATGTTCAAACCTTTGCTTTTACCATTAAATTGTAGATAATATATAGAACATGACTGATATCAATAGCACAGTGGAGCTTGGCACCAAATATGTTACCAAAAACAAAATAAGCTAGGAGAAACCTTATGAGTGGAGCAGGTATTCAATCCAAAATCATTTCGGCTTCTATTATATAGGTAAATTGATATAATGATGCAAAGGATCAGTCTGGATTATAGGCGACATAGTTTCGCCAAGTAACATAGCCTGGGAAACAAATGCCTGATAATAACTAAATTGATTGAAAAAAGTTTGCAGAATAAAATCTCTCTGTTTGGAAAATTTGGTGTGCTGCCTGTTCTTATTGTTGTCGGCACAATTTTCCGTTTTTGTTATCCTTTTTTTTCTCACCCAGTTGATCATTTTTTCTCTGATCCGTACAGGCATTATTTAAATGCTACTGTGTGTTTTAATAAGGCAATTTTTTCTTGGCTTGATCCGCCTTTTCCACAGTTTTGGCTCAGAGCAATTCTTTTTCTCTTTACTAACACACGCTTAGGTGTCTCTGTGTATTTTGGTTTATTAAGTGCAGCGATGCCCTGGTGCTGGTATCTCTGGGGGCAACAGATTTTTTCTAGCAAGAAAAAGCAGCTCATTTATTTAACTGCAATTACTTTCTTACCTTCTTGGATAGGCATCTATGGTTACTTTATGGATGAAACATTGCTTTTGCCGGCATTAGGATTGACTCTTTGGCTAAGCTGGAAAGCTAGACAGCTAAATACAGCTAAATGTTTGCTATTAGCTATCTTGGCTTGGGCAATCACTTTGAGCATAAAGTTAAATGTATTATTCGAGCTAATTATTATCGTTCCCTGGCTGTTTTTCCACTTTTTAAAACATAATGGTTACAAGCTCCGCTCGTATGCTATTTTACTAGCATCAACACTAATACTAACTATGGCGTACTTAGCTTATCCTCTTTGGGTTTATCAGGGATTGGGTTCAACTTGGCTTTACCCGCCTGGCATGGGGGCTTTGACTAGGGCATATTATTTAAGTGGTGCGGCAGCATATACGTCGGTTTTTCTCACACACGGCCGACCGCTTGCACAAACAGGACTGTTTTGTTCTGATCCTATGTGCACCGAATCTCTTGAGCCCTTTAGTGATTGGAAAACCTGGCGTCACGGCTCATATAATCTAATAATCAACTGTGATAAAAAATTTGTCCTTGCTCCGGAAATGCCACATTTGTCCTTGGAAAATCGTATGCTACTCATTGGCGAATCAGCATTACATTTCTTCTTCAGCCGCTCATGGCCAGACGACAGATTTGATGACATAGTGCATATTGCTCAGGTAGAAACTCGTTGGCTTTGGTTTCTTTTGACTTTTTTTATTATTGGACTTGCTTGGCAAAAAAAAAGATTCAGGGATATGGTTGTTATATTGTGTTTGGGAACTGCCATACTCTATATTCTTTGTGATTCAGTAGTCATGGAAGGACGTTACCGCAAGCCTTGGGAGGGTATAACTGTTGCTGCTTTTATCTTTTTGTTTAACGCACCAGTCAGAAAAGATAGCTTAAACTTATCAGATAAATAAAGTAAGTTATTCTGCCGATCTAAGGCTGCTGCAATCATTCTTTAACTTCGCTATCAGTGATGACAAGCACATTCCTATGGGCGATTCTGACGCAGAGAGAACCCGCTCAGCACGTAATCATCGAAGCCTCAATCGATACATTTCTTTCAAGTCTGATCTGCTGGCACTAACATTAGTGCGGAGAACATAATCAGCAAGCGGTAAGATAACATTGAAGTTCTTGTCCGGATATTTGTGATGCAGGTAATGGTGCCTGGCCAGAAACTTATATATTGGCCATTCACTAAAGAAACGTTTTTCAGGCTTGTGCATTTCTATGTGTAGCTTGTTCCAAAGGAAATGATGCAAGCAAACAACAATCTCAAAGACGACGGCTCCCTGAAATGAAATTATGGCAATAAGCGCAGAAATCGGTAACGCTTCTAAAAAACCCTCTTTCATGCTCAAGCGCAAACCCCGATCTTGACCAGGAGCAACGGGCTTGTCGTTAAAGATCTTGCTATAATGCTGGTGATGAAGAATGGCGTGGTGCTCGAATACCTTGTTCAAAGCCGGAATAAAGCTGCTAAAAAAGTGTTTTTTGTGCATGAGCCGACGGTGGATCTGATGCTCTATAAATGACATCAGGACACTTAAACCAGTGAACCACGCAAAAAATTGGATGACGAAATGCATCATTTTAGATTAATAACCCTACTCTTCAAGGGACTGGCTTGTATATTTCTTTGATAGCAAGCGATCATTAATCCAATGCATGCTAATTGTGTTCAGTTTAGCAGGTGTCAAGAGAGAGTGTTGGGATTGTAAGCTTACATAAACTCTCTATGAAGCGGATTTCAGCGAGGCATCCTGAAACCAGCCATGCCGACTTCGCAGCGATGCTCAGCGTAAAATAAGCATGACCTTTTGTTTTTGGTATTAGTTTTGAGCTGCTTTTCCGAGGCGCGATATGGTTTTTTGTGCTCTATAAGCAACAAATGGATTTGTATCTTTCGCTAAGAAGTCTAAAATCCTACCATCTATGTGGTGGTTTTCAGCAAGAGCATAGCGCAAATCCGCGCTACCATCTTGAGCTAAGTGCATAGAAGTATGCACACCTGTATTTTCATTGTCTGCCACAGCCATTCGCACCTGCATATTAGTGTGGAGTGAAAGGCGGTGGAGAACGGAAGCCGGTGTGGAGGCGCGACTGGCAATATCTTTTGCGCCATTCATTTCCCAAGTTTCCATTGACGTAGCCATAGTGATCACCTACTGTGTTAAATCTAAAACAGTGATACCAGATCAGGAAGAAATAACCGCAGTTCGTACAGAGCATCCAGCTGTGTGTTACGTGTTTAACAGCCTTATCTGCGTCTATTATAAGTGTATTATGCCCAGAAAGCTAATTAAACCTTCAATTGGCTTGCTGTGCTGATTCTGGCCATATGATCGGGATCTGCATGAAAAGTGGATGAAATTCATTAAGGAGGGTATGATTCGTTGAATAGAAGGAGCTTTGCTGGTAGTTTACTCAGCGCGGTCACGTAGAGGATCTTCTTTGTATAGTTTATCTCGTTCATCTCCTTGTAGTTCATCCTGCTCATCTGCTTCGTACAGCTTCCGCAGGCTGCGCAAAATTATCCCGGCAAGTCCGCCCATGGGAATAAGGTACCAACCAAAAAATAATAGAGCAAAAAGACCGCCGCCAAGATTTGTAGTTAGATCGTCTATCAACAAAAACCCCATTGTCTGTTGAAGAGATGCCAGGCCATTAAACATATTTTCCAGCCTCATTTCTATGTCAACGAAAATATCAATAGATAAAACCGCAAGCAGAGCAGCAATTCCTCCCAGAATAGCGGCCCGGAAATATGTGCAGTGTTGTGTTATGTCTGCAATACGCTTCCCTATGATTGCTGCCCAGAAGGCGGATGAAACCATGGCGCTGCTTATATAAATTACTAAGTGGGCATTATCATGCATTGGATAACAAACAAGAGCAGTTGCCAGTCCAGCAGATATAGCGGCAAACAGTGCAACAACGATGCGTGGATATTTTGAAATTAATTCTGCCATGGCATTTTTCCTGCCTATTTTCTTTTTCGGGATGGTTGTTTTATTTTTTGACTTTGCAAATATTCTTCATAGGTGCCAAAAAAGTCTACTAGTCCTTGCTTTGTGAAAGATAAAATACGAGTTGCGACATCAGAAATTAAATCGCGATCGTGTGATACGACAAGTACGGTCCCAGGGAAAAGCGATAGGGCTTCTGCAAGTGCAGAGACGGCTTCGAGATCAAGGTGATTAGTTGGTTCATCAAAAATAAGGATAGGATGTTTTTGCATCATCATTCTGGCCATCAAAAGACGTGCCGCTTCACCGCCTGAAAGAGCTTCTGTTGCTTTCAGGCTTTCGTCTCCAGAAAATAACATGCGCCCAAGAATTCCACGAATAAACGTGGGTCCTTCGTTACGCATATATTGCATGAGCCAATCAAGAGCAGTCATACCAGGCTTTATCTCTTTGTGATAATCTTGGGGATAATAACTCCACGAGGCGCTATCACCCCACTTAACTTTACCTGCGTCTGGTTCTAGGTCGCCTATCAGGCAGCGAAGCAATGTTGTTTTACCAACGCCATTTGAACCGATAATGGCAATCTTGTCACCACGGGTGATATCTAGATTTAAATCTCTGAATAGGATCTTTCCAGAAAAGCCTTTGCTTAGACCACGCACTTCCAAAACTTCTCGACCAATGGCTTTCTCTTGCTCGAATCTAATAAAGGGTCTTTGAATATTTGATTTTTTCAGTTCTTGCGGCGCAAGACGAAGTATTTCTTTCTTGCGAGATTGTACCTGACTCGATCTTTGTCCAGCGGCAAATCGTGCTACAAAATCCTGCAATTGAGCAATTTTTTTCGACTTATCGCGATTGGCAGCTTCAATAGTTTGTCTTGCTTGTGTTTTATGTTCGACCATATCATCATAGTTGCCGGGGTAAACGATTATTGTGTCGTAGTCAATATCGGCGATATGTGTACAAACTGCATTAAGGAAGTGGCGATCGTGAGAGATGACTATCAATACTCCTTTGTATTTTTCCAGAAAATCTTCCAACCAATGAATTGAATCCAAGTCAAGGTGATTGGTCGGCTCATCCAAAAGCAATGCTTCCGGCCCAGCAAACAGAGCTTGAGCCAAAAGAACGCGGAATTTGTAGTCAGTAGCAAGTGTGTTCATTTCGTTCTCGTGCTCATTATCAGGTATACCAATGCCACGCAAAATTTCGGCTGCAGCAAACTCGGCATTGTAGCCATCCTCCTCAGCTATTATTGATTCAAGTTCGCCTAGCCGATGCATTTGGGCCTCGGTGAGATCAGGAATTTTACAGATAATGTCTCGTTCCTTGAATGCCTTCCATAATTTATCTTTGCCCATGACGACAGTGTCAATAATACGCTCATTATCGTAGGCAAACTGGTCTTGTTTCAAAACACCAACATGGCGGGGTCGGCTGACGGTACCTCGATTAGAGGGCTCAATTTCGCCGGAGAGAATTTTCATAAAGGTGGATTTGCCGGCACCATTAGGGCCTGTCAAACCATAACTATTACCAGGGATAAATTTTACCGATACATTATCAAATAGTGTTCTAGCACCATATAATTTAGATAGCTCATTAACTACGATCATGACCTGGACTCCTACGAATACATAAGGCTGTGGCGCCGGTTACAGAGAGCGGCAAAGACTTGAATTATAACCCTAACCATATTCAAGAAGAGTGGTTTTCCAGCTAATGTTACGCAGTCACCATGACAATTGGGGCATGATAATCTTGTTCATGTCCGACGATAATAAAAAAAATAAAAAGATGGTGATATGTCGACAAATACCGAACTCGATACTTTTTGGAGCAGCAGCAGTCAAACAGTAGTAACACAGTTGGACTCAACTGATAGCGGGCTTAATGCTGCTGACGCGAATAAGAGATTGAGTGCATATGACGTGGCAACCCAGGGAAGCAACTACGAGATAATCGGGCTTTTTTTGAATCAGTTCACCAGTCCACTAGTGCTAATTTTGCTTTGCGCAGCGTTACTATCATTTTTCTTAAGTGATCGCATCGATGCCCTGGTAATTATGACTATTGTGAGTATGAGTGGCTGCCTTGGTTTCTGGCAAGAATGGGGCGCGCATGATGCAGTTAAAAAGATGTTGGCGATTGTGCAAATTAAAACTAACGTCATTCGAGATGGACAAATTAAGGAAATACCGCTTGATCAAATAGTACCAGGCGATTTGGTGCAATTGTCGGCAGGTGATACCGTCCCTGGTGACTGCCTAATAATTGAATCAAAAGATCTTTTTGTGGATGAATCCACTCTTACCGGTGAAACTTATCCTGTCGAAAAACATGTTGGCATAGCTGCGGTGGGGGCGCCGATAAGTGAGCGCAGCAATTCGTTGTTTAAGGGTACGCATGTGGTAAGTGGAACTGTTAAGGCTATTGTTGTTCACATTGGGGACGATACAGAATTTGGTAAGGTATCGCAGAGACTGCAAGCTAAAGCGCCAGAGACTGACTTTGAGGAGGGAGTGCGCAAGTTTGGCTTGTTTTTAGTCAAACTGACTTTTATATTTGTGGTTGCTATTTTTGTTATTAATGTCCTTTTAAAGAGACCCATGCTTGAGTCCTTTATGTTCTCGCTTGCTTTAGCAGTTGGGCTTACACCACAATTACTGCCAGCTATTATTAGTGTAAATCTTGCTGGCGGCGCGCGGCGTATGGCGCAAGCAAAAGTGATTGTAAAAAGACTTTCTGCTATTGAAAGTTTTGGCGGCATGAATGTTCTTTGTTCTGATAAAACCGGCACACTCACTGAAGGTCTTGTTGAGTTGGAAGGTGCGGTTAATATTGATGGTAAGCCAAGTGAGAAGGTTCTCTTATATGCTTATCTCAATTCTTCAATGGAAACTGGTTTTGTCAATCCCATTGATTCATCTATAAGAAACTTGAATGTTCAAGGTGCCGAGGGTTATAAAAAGCTGGATGAGGTTCCTTATGATTTCATTCGCAAACGTCTGAGTATATTGGTCTCAAAAGATAATACCGAACTAATGATTTCAAAAGGGGCTTTGCAGAATATTCTTGACGTTTGTAGCCAAGCTGAAAGTTGTGATGGCGCTTGCC
>Ga0207125_10005_pt2 | contig 23158 bp, 18 predicted proteins | sample Alteio_BWMinHeat_19_FD_153556 | JGI IMG/M metagenome (GOLD analysis project Ga0207125, IMG submission 153556) | Enriched cells from forest soil in Barre Woods Harvard Forest LTER site, Petersham, Massachusetts, United States -... | ecosystem: Environmental > Terrestrial > Soil > Temperate forest >...
TTCCTTCGGGGCGCCCGATGTGATCGACCGCATTGTTCTCCCGCATCTCCGACAGGCCCACGCGCAACAACCAGATTGGTATGGGCTTCCTTCTGCCTAAGAGTTGTGACCGTATCAGTTGGCACCAGAAGTCCCTGTGGTCGGTGTATCCGGTCGATCACATCGGGCGCCCCGAAGGAACAGCGATGCGCGTCGCGTCGCATCCCACGGAAGAGTACGGCAAGGCTCCGGAGTGGCCCTGGTCGCAGGACATGCACGACTTTTTCCTGCAAGGGAAAAAGCGTTCCGCCAATGCTGCCACGAACGACTTTCGCGCGATGAAACAAAATGTGTACTTCGCCTCGTGCGGCTTCGCCACATCGGATGCGCGGGTTCGTGTCGAGGCGAATGGCGACGTCGCTGTCCGGGCGGCAGTCGAAAGCGATGGCCGCGTCTTGTTGTCCGCCTTCAACTACTGGCGCTTTCCCAGCCTGGAGTGGGGAAACTATACGGGAGTTTCCGGCCCGCCGGCAGTCACGGAATACGAGTTGTCGTTTCGGCTCACCGATGAGAAGAGCTACTTGGGCTGACGACCTGGAGCCTGCACCGGCAGGCATGGCTCGCTTAGAAAATACGTTATTGTCAGCACAAATGTATACAAACTGACGGTAGTACCTTTATGCTGTCTTCTTGAACGCTTGTTGGCTGGGCGTTAAAAGATTCGTCACCACCCCACGTCGTCAACCAGCGTCACGCGTCGGCACCGCAGGCGCACGGATAGGAACGAGCCGCAATGGAGCGCAGGTGGTACTACGTCAGCCTCGTAGCAGTCGCTATCGCGATCAGCTACTTCGACCGGCAGACACTGCCGGTCGCCGTCACTGCGATACAAAAGAACATACCGTTGTCCAACCAGCAGTTCTCTTATCTGGGAACCGCGTTCCTGCTGTCGTATGCCGTGCTGTATGTGGTCGGGGGCCGTCTGCTCGATGTGCTTGGAACGCGACGCGGATTCATGGTGATCATGATCGGCTGGTCGCTGGCGTCTGCGTTGCATGCTGCGGCCACTGGATTCAGCGTGCTTCTGCTGGCGCGCCTCGCTCTGGGCGCAGGCGAAGGGGGAGCGTTTCCGGCGGCTGCGCGAGTGGTCGCAGAGTGGATACCGACGCACGCACGGTCGACGGCGATGGGCCTCATCAACGCCGGCACAGCCGTTGGTTCCCTGCTGGCTCCGCCGCTTATCGGCCTTGTTCTGCTGCACAGTGGATGGCGTGCGATGTTTGTGTTGTCGGGCGCGCTCGGGCTGGTGTGGGTGCTGTGGTGGTCGCTCAGCTATCGCCCCAATAACGATACTGTTTCCGTGAACACAGTCGACGCCCGGGTAGCGGCGCGCCGGATGACGTTTGGCGAAGTGGTGAAGATGCGCAACGTGCAGACGTTTGTGTTCGCCAAGTTCATGAGCGACTCGGCGTGGTACTTTCTGCTCTTCTGGCTGCCGAAGTATCTCTACGACGCGCGTGGTTTCGACATCAAGCATGTCAGCTACTATGCGTGGATTCCATACGCAGCTTCCGGAATAGGAAGCTTCATGGGCGGCTGGTTTTCCTCGGAACTGCTGCGGCGCGGCTGCTCGCTGGACCTGTCGCGCAAGCTCGCGCTGGGTTTATGCGCGGCGGGCATGCCGGTCGTCATGCTGGTGTCGGTCTCGCCAGTGCGAACAGCGATCGTGCTCTTCAGCATCGCCTTCTTCTGCCAGCAGGCCTGGTCGGGCCTGATCATGACGCTGCCGACTGATGTCTTTCCGTTGACGATTGTGGGCACAGTCGCCGGGTTGATCGGTTTCGGCGGAGCTATCGGTGGCGCGATCTTCAGCCTGGTTGCGGGACGCATGCTGCAGATCGGGTTTACCTACGCTACGATCTTTATCTTTGTTGGAACGTTTCATCTCATCGGCTTCCTCGCCATCCTTGCGTTTGCCGGCAAGATTCGACCCCTTCGCTTCACAGACCTCAGCACCGGAGAGCTTGTATGAAGATCACCGAAGTACGTACGCGCGTCGTGCAGTGGGAAGGAAAGACAGTCCCGCTTCAACCTCACTTCTGCACCAACCCGATGGACCTTGTGGCCTTTCGCGAAGCGTCCATGGGGAATTTCGCATTTCACAACTGGCTGCTGGTGGAGATCTTTACCGATACCGGACTGGTAGGACTGGGCAATGCAGCGCTATCGCCGATGGTGACGAAACCGCTGATCGATATCTATCTCAAGCCGCTACTGTTGGGTGCGGACCCGTGGGATGTTGAATATCTGTGGCAGCAGATGTACCGCCGCACGCTGGCGTTTGGACGCAAGGGCGTGGCGCTTGTCGCCATTTCGGCCGTGGATATAGCGCTTTGGGACCTGCTCGGCAAGGCCGCGAAGCAACCGGTGTTCCGTCTGTTGGGCGGACGCACCAAAGAACGCATCCCCGTCTACGCGAGCCGCTTGTATGCGATGCCGATTCCGGAGCTGCGCGAAGAAGCGCAGAAGTACAAGGATGAAGGCTACACCATGATGAAGCTGCGCTTCGGCTGGGGCCCGCTGGATGGCGCCGCTGGCATGCAGAAAAACCTGGAACTGGTGCGTGCCGTGCGCGAGGTGGTGGGCGATGGAGTGGACATCATGACCGACGCCTACATGGGCTGGACTCTGGACTACGCCAAGCGCATGCTGCCGCTGCTGGAGCCGTTCCATCTGCGCTGGCTGGAAGAGCCTGTGATTCCCGACGACACGCGCGGTTACAAGGAACTCAAGAGCTACGGGCGCGTTCCGATCGCCGGCGGCGAGCATGAGTTCACGATCTTTGGCTTTCGTGAGCTGCTGGAGAACAATGCGGTCGACTACATCCAGTTCGATACGAACCGTGTCGGCGGCATCAGCCAGGCGCGCAAAATTTCCGCGCTGGCCGAGGCCTTCCAGATACCCGTGGTGCCTCACGCGGGGCAGATGCACAACTATCACGTGGTGATGGCGAACCTGAACTCGCCCATCGCGGAGTTCTTTCCCAAGGTGGATGTGGAAGTGGGCAACGAACTCTTCTGGTACATCTTCGATGGTGAGCCCGAGCCGAAAGATGGACACATCGACCTGGACGATAATCTGCCAGGGCTGGGTTTGACGGTGAATGAGGAGTCGTTGAAACGCTTCCGCATCGTCGAGTGAACGGAGCCAATGTTTAGGGAAGTTCTGAATAAGTTCTGGTTTTGAAGGGGCGGGACTTCAGTCCCGCCGTAAGTGCCGCAAGTAAGCCGCGGCTTTAGCCGCCGAGGGAATGCTGGACGTTTCATCAGACCTTCAAGGAGGAGAGACATGTCGATACAGGTAGCGCTCCTGGGTACAGGAACGATGGGAAGCGGGATGGCGCGGAATTTACGGAAGGCCGGTTTCCCGCTCACTGTCTATAACCGCACCAGAGAGAAGGCGGAACAACTCACCGAAACCGGCGCTGAGGTAGCGGACACTCCTGCGCTGGCTGTTGCGGGCGCGGCGGTGGTGATCTCCATGCTGGCGGATGACGATGCGTCTCGCGAAGCCTGGCTCGGCGTTCATGGCGCTCTGCCGGCGATGCAGGCAGGAGCCGTCGTCATCGAGTGTGGCACTGTGAGCCCGAAGTGGGTGCAGGAGTTGCATCAAGAGGCGGAAGCTCGTGGACTGCGCATGATGGACGCGCCGGTGACCGGCAGCCGTCCGCAGGCAAACGCCGGCGAACTGACGTTTCTTGCAGGCGCCGACCAGGCGACACTCGACGCTATGCGGCCCATCCTGGAGTCGATGGGCAAAGCGATTCTGCATGTAGGGCCGGTGGGGAGTGGGGCGGAGCTCAAGCTGATCAATAACTTTCTTTGCGGTGTGCAGGTCGCGTCCTTCGCCGAGGCTCTGGTCTGGATTGAGCGTAGCGAGTTGGACCGCACACAGGCCCTGGAGTTTTTGAAGACGGGGGCGGCTGGAAGCGGCATCTTCAAAGCGATGTCGGAGCGGATGACTGCCGGAACCTATGAGGTGAATTTCATGCTGCGGCTGATGGAGAAAGACATGCGATATGCGCAGCAGGCTGCCGCAACGACACAAACCACGCTGACAACGGCGGCCTGCTCGAACAAGCTCTTCGAGCGCGCTGAGGCTGCAGGATATGGAGAACGCGACATGTCTGCGGTCGTCGAAGTCCTGCGCTCGAAGGACGAAGCCTGATGCACAGCAAAAAGATCGGAGCTCTATGACTGCCTCTTCCAACCACAAGAGATACCGCGGGGTCTTCCCCGTGGTGCCGACCATCTTCGATGAACAAGGCTGTCTCGACCTGGACGGCCAACGGCGTTGTGTCGACTTCATGATCGATGCCGGCTCTCAGGGCGTGTCCATCCTTGCCAACTTTTCCGAGCAGTTCCTGCTCTCGGATGAAGAGCGTGAGCTGCTGACGACAGAGATCCTGAAGCATGTGCGGGGACGTGTCCCGGTGATTGTGACGACCACGCACTTCAGCACAAAAATCTGCGCCGAGCGCAGCCGACGTGCCCAGGACCAGGGTGCGGCGATGGTGATGGTCATGCCGCCCTATCATGGCGCCACGATCCGCGTAGCTCCAGCGGGCATCAGGAGCTTCTTCCAACAACTCTCCGACGCGATCTCGATCCCCATCATGATCCAGGATGCTCCCGTCGCCGGGACACCGCTTCCGGCGACATTTCTTGCGCAGCTTGCACGGGAGATCGAGCACGTTGCCTACTTCAAAATCGAGACACCGCAGGCAGCGGCGAAGCTGCGCGAGATGATCGAGCTTGGTGGAGATGCCATCGAGGGTCCATGGGATGGCGAAGAAGCGATTACGTTGATGGCCGATCTGGATGCAGGTTGCACAGGAGCGATGACAGGTGGAGGCTATCCCGATCTCATCCGCCCCATCATCGATGAATACGTCGCCGGAAACCGCTCTTCGGCGATGGAGCATTACGCTCGTTGTCTTCCGCTGATCAACTACGAGAACCGCCAGGCAGGCCTGCTGACCGCGAAGGTACTTATGAAAGAAGGCGGCATCATCCGCTGCGACGCCGGGCGTCATCCGCTCGCGCCCGTGCCTCCCGCCGCTCGAGCAGGTCTGATCGAACTTGCGCGCGGGCTGAATGCAAAAGTTCTCACCTGGGCACGATGACACCGGAAAGGATTCTGATGCACAACCGTCTCGCCGCAACAAATCAAGAGCTTCGAGAGACGGTCGCAAGACGTCTCCTTCGCGGCTGCCTTTGCTCTCTGTTTGCCTGCCTTCCCCTCTATGCATCCGCCGTTGCGGCGCAAACTGCTCCAGAATGGACAGCCGGCCATGTCATCGTCAATCCGACCGTACATTTCGATCAGTCTCAGCCGCTGACGGCGATGGCCACGATGTGGAAAGCGCCGGCGCCGTCCAACCGGGTGCGTCACGTAACGGAGGGCGGACCGCCGGAAGTGACCGCGGGGCCGACGATGGCGAAGATTCCTGCGACAGCCGCGGCGATTGAGCAAACGGCGCAGGGCCCAGAGCCAAGTCCTGCACTGCTCAGCAGTTTTGATGGCATGGGAGAAGGTTTCACCGGCCCGCAGGGACCAGCGGAGGGCCGCAATCCGTCCGACAACAGCCTGGCAGTTGGTCCCGATGAGATCGTCCAGATCGTCAACTCGCATCTTGCGGTCTATAGCAAGCAGGGCAAGACCTATCCAGCTTCAGGTAAGGTGCTGTTTGGAGCGGTCGTCACCAACACACTCTTTGCAGGGTTCGGTGGGCCGTGCGAACAACAGGTGAGTGGAGACGCTGTGGTCCGGTACGATCAACTGGCGCAGCGCTGGCTGTTTGTTGTGCCTATCTTTCGCCGCCCGGCGCCCGATGCGCCTTACGCGATGTGCTATGCGGTAAGCACCGGACCGTCGCCGCTGGGCTCGTATTACCGGTATGAGTTTGCGCGTCCGCTCTTCCCCGACTATCCGCGACCGGCGATCTGGCCCGACGGCTACTACGTGCCGACCAGCACGGGCGATACGGTGATCCAAAAACATATCTGTGCGGCCGATCGCGATGCCATGCTGCACGGCAAGGCAGCGTCAGAGCAATGCTTCCTCATCGACGGCGTGAACTTCCTCAACGCAGCGGATGTCGACGGAACGCGTCTACCGCCGCACGGTGCGCCGGAGGTGATCCTGGCGGCTGGAGGAACGCAGCTCCATCAGCAGTTTGAAGATGATGCCATCACGGCGTGGCGCGACTTCATCGACTGGAAGCATCCGGAACGTTCGCACCTGGACGGTCCACAGCGCATCGCGGTGGCTCCGTATCACTACCTTTGCGATGGGCAACTGTCGAAGTGCGTTCCTCAGCCCGGAACCGAGATTCGTCTTGATGCGCAGGGAGACAAGCTGATGCAGCGCCTCTCCTATCGCAACCTGGGATCGAAGCAGTTCATCGTCGCAGCGCACTCGGTCGATACGGGCGCGAACGGCGGCGGTGTGCGCTGGTATCAGTTTCAGGTCGATGGCAACAGCCCCCTCAAAGTAGCTCAACAGGGGACATATGCGCCCGATGGTGGCTTCCGCTGGATGCCTAGCATCGCGATGGACCATAAAGGCGACATCGGTGTCGGCTACTCCTTCGGCGATAGCGCAACCTTTGTCGGGCAACGCTTCGCTGCTCGGATGGCGGGCGATCACCCCGGCTCGATGACATTGCATGAGTCTGTTCTGGCCGATGGAAAGGCCGCCCAGGCCAGCACCCTGCGCTGGGAAGACTACACGACACTGGCGCTGGATCCAAGTGACGACTGCACGTTCTGGTATGTCGGTGACTACCTGAAAGCCGGCAAGGACCACTACTCCACCCGCATCGGCGCGTGGCGGCTGCCGGGCTGTGCTGCCGCTCGCAAACCGTGATCCGTTGGACTACACCCACAGGGAAAATGCTTTAGTCGAAAGCGACTGACAACGAGGAAGGAAACGGGCCTGTGTATACGAGGGCGCCATCGGCCCCCTCTGCTCGTCTCAAATTTTTCCGGCGCAGCAGTGGCTTGAGTATCCCCGGAATTTGCACCTGGTTGATGTACTGTCCAAAGCACGTATGCAGGCCGACGCCCCAATGCATGTAGACATACGCGGGACGATTGATTTGAAACTCCGCGGAGTTTTCTACCACTGTCTCGTCGAACATCGCGGACTGGGTCGCCGGCAGTACCGATGTACCGGCCGGGATCAGCGTCGCGTGAGCGGTTCCTTTGCCGACGACGTAGTCTTCCGTGGCTACCCGAAATATGCCAGGATTGTTGGGGTGGAAACGCAGGGCCTCAAATATGTACTGAGAGAGCGTGGCGTCATCGTCGGCCAGCGCAGCCTGCTGCGCACCAGCCAGCACTTCGGGCCTCTTTAGAAGTTCGTCGAGCGCCTGCGTACAGCATTTTGACGTTGTCGGAATCGCGCCGGTGATGAGGCCGAGAAGGTTGTTGCGAAGCGAAATATCGTCCATGCAAACCAGGCCTGTGTTTTGCAGGGCGAAGCTGCGGTTAAGCACCGTGTCCTCTTGCGTTGGTGAAGCTTTTGCGGCTGCAATCACTTCATCGAGCCACGCTCTTGTATTTGCCGAAGCCGAACGCGCGGCAGCATCCACAGCGGGATCGTTATCCAGATCGGTAAAGAGATATTGGAATATCGTCGAGGCCCATGCGGCGACATCCTTCTCGTATTTGGGCGTGCAGCCGAAGTAGGATCCGACAAGCCTGGTGGGGACGGGCAGCGTAAGTTGTGAGACGACTTCCAGCTGGCCTTTTGCGGCGTCGACGATGCTCTCCGCGGTGCGCGCTACAAAAGGCGCGACGATGCCGGGCAGGTCGTTGCGGCGGATGACGCAGCGCATGTGGGCGATGTCGCGTTCATAATCTGGCGAGTTCGGCATGCCGAGAAAAAAGTCGGGACCGTCAGTGACGACACGCATCTTTGGACCGTACGTGACGGCGAACACGTCATCGCGCGTGAGCACATCCTGGACGTCGTGGAAGAGCGTCACGAGGGCGAAGTTCTTTGCGACCAACACCGGTTTGATGCGGCGCAGCACAGCGAAGATAGGCTCCGGATTATCGAGAGCATGCTTTTTGAGGGAGGCCAGCATCGCTGCGGCGTCGGTTTCAACGGCAGCAATATCGAAGCGGCAATCCGCTTCCATCCGGTCCAAATTCGTCTTCAGGCGTGCGAGGGTCTCGGTGAAGGACATGGCTTGGAACTCCTTACTTAGAGCTAGCGTGGGTCTACGAGTTCCCTGACAATCATTCCGAGGGCGGTGATGCTGGGCACGAAGAAATACTCTCCGCCGCGAAGCTCCACGAAGTTGGGCAAGCTGCTGCATACGAACGGTGGATTGGAAGGATTCGTGTCGCCCTGCACAACGTACTTTTCGCCGGGGCCGTGGCTTCCCATCAGCAGGTCCTTATCGTTGCCGAGATGAGCATCGTTGCCATAGGCAATCCACTGCTGCTGCACAAACTCGAATTGCCTGGCGAGATTGGCATTCAGCGCCATGAAGATGACACCGCGGTCGACAGCATCCAGCTGCGCTGCCTGCTCCGGCGTGATCGTTCCATCGTCGGGAGCGTATGGACCGTACGGCAGGCCGCGCCGCGTGATGCGGCGACGATTGATGAGGCGCCCGTCGAAGCCGAAGGCATCACGAGGATGCACGCGGCGGATGTGGGCGCCGATGGGACAGCGCGCGCCGGTTGAGTCGTCACCATATTTGAAATTGGTGCTTTTGTTGGGGTCCTGCGTAATGGCTGGGTTCGGCCCGTCGGGCGAGACCTCGATCGGAGTGCCATCTCTCCATCTGCCGACGAACTTTGCCGCCAGCTTTTCCTTCGCGTGTTCGTCGCCTGCGCCGTAGAGGGCACTCCATTGATTCAGAAAGCTGCGGAACGTTCCGACGTTCTCATGCAGCTTGCGATAGACCATGAAAGTCCCGTTGCTCGCGAGCAGGTGAGGAACCGGGGCGACCGGCAACTCGCCAGCCTCGTCGGCGTATCCGAGCAGCAGTTCGCCGGTGGCCAGCGGCGTCCAGTTACCATCCTTGTCGAGTTTGCCTTGCCCCGGCTGCGTGGCGCGGCAGACGCCGAGGTAGTCCGGGTTGCCGAATCCATCGGTATAGCCGAAGTGTTCCTTGAGCGTGACGGCTCCATCCTCGACGAGCGATGCGGCATCCTGCGTCCCAAGGCAGCGCGCGCCATTGGTCTCGGTCAGCAAGGAATTGACCGCGTCGAAGCGGGCCGCAACGTCCTCCGGCGTAACGCCGTTGATGCCAAGCCAGGCATGCACATGGTCTTCGCGCCAGACTTCATCCCAATGTTCCGCCGAGTTGCAGCCCGTATCGCCGAGTATGCGGGCGCGAGCTTTCATTCCCTGCTGAAATTCAACCGGAAAAGTATTCAGCGTCGCGATCGGCAATCGGAGCGCGGTGAGTCCCTGGTGGGTGAACGCAATGTTGACGGTGCTTTTAGGTTTCTCGTCCCAGAGTTGTCCGGTGGTGACGATGCTCAACAGCTTGCCGAGCAACTCGCGCGCGCGCTGCGGATCTTCGAAGTGCAGGAAGCAATAGCGCGCGTACGGCATGTTGTAACCGCGAAGAACGAAGCCCTGAATATCGGTCGCATTCAACTTACTCATTCCGGCCTCCGGTCTTGATGTCGCGCGATGGAGCATTCATGGCGGGTTTCAACGGAGGGGCGGCGTCGAGAACTTTCAGGAACTCGATAAAATCGCGTTGCGTCTCTGCCGGACTTATACCCTGATGCTCCGCAATGAACTGAGCGACGGCACGCTGTGTCTGGAGCGCGGTCAGGGTCTGGGGAACGCTCTTGTCGTTTACAGCGGCGAAGAAGAAGGTGGTCTCAATCTGGCAGTTCTTCATGTACTGCACGAACTTCGCTTTGTCCGCACAGCCGGGATATCCGGTGCAATGGCTCCAGATGGCGTCGATATGCTCTGGAATTGTTGTCGCAAGTCCGGTGAGGTATGTGTCCAGGTCGCCATCGAGGTTCGATTCAAAGACGAGGTACTTGGACTTCAGGTGCTCTTCGCAGGCTGGCATGCCGACGTAAACGACATCATCCATCACCACAATGCGCGCGAGATGCGTTCCCGGTGCGATGGCGAACGGGCTGGTCGAATCTGCGGTCAACTTCGAGAGATAGTCGCGGATCTGCAGGTCGTGCGATGGACTCGCCTTCTCATCGTTCAGTATCGGACAAAGCAACGTCAGACCATAGACGCTGCCGTTTTGATTTGCCATCGCTCAGTTCCCTTACGCTCAGTTCCATTATTTCGCGTGAAAATGACTGCTCGAACAATGAGTCACGAGACGAGCGGCGCTTCGCCGGTATCTCCCAGGTGTGCTTGTACGGTAAGTAGAAACTCCAAATATGCATGCTGGAACTGCTCGGGTGTGCCGGTCGTGGCCTGTCCCCGAAAATTGTCGAGCGCCTGCTGAACGATGTGGGCTGACTTCACGTCGTTCGCGGTGGCTTCGGGATACGCCGTGTAGTAATAGTCGGTGTCGAACTGGACGCGGGCGATGTAGTCCTTGAACGGGGTTACGGGGACAGAGCCGGGGAACTTCTCGCTCCAGCGCCAGATCAGGTTCAGGCCGTCGCTGAGGACCGCGGAAAAAGCGTCGATGTACTGGTTCCATGTCCCGTTGAAATTACTGAAGAAGAGCAGATAGTCGTACTTCATCGAATCGCGTTCCTGCGTGCCGCCGAAGAACGGAAAGCTGTTGCGGGGAATGATGACCCACCGCGCAAACTGGATGAAAGAGAGATTGATAAGGTCCTGCTGCTTTGACTTCAAAGCCCCCAGAAGGAAGAAGACCAGGCGCAGAATCCATGTCTTCCATGGGCGCATGGGAGTGATGGCATTCATTGCGTACACTTTGCCGTTGATATTGCTCATCAGGCTCCAGTCCAGCAATGGAAACGGTACGAGGATGCCTTACAAAAATCGAGCCCAATTTCCCAACGATGAGAACCGGCGTTTGCGTTCTCCTGAATTCTGTCAGAAAACGGTCGATTCGCCCAGAGAAAAATTGCGGCGGCTTGCGCGTTGCCTCCAGTGTTGTGAGTCAGTCATTCGTTCCGCTGCCCAGGGCCAACCCGTGTAGGTGTGTAGAAAGGGTGTAAGGACTGGAGTCACCTTGAAGCGCTGAAAGCGCTGTACTCGTGAGCTGGGCCGATCCTGGGGCTACTCTGCCCCAGGTACCATACCAGCACAAAACCTAGTCTCGTCGGGTGGCTATCATGCCTCTCCCGCGTTTGAGAGAACGACGAGGCAGTGCGCCGATGAACAGTGGATCGACAGGGACTTTGTTCCGCAGCGATAGAGGAACTGAATCGTGTTGCTGTCGCCAGGTCGCCCATGGCGAAACATGGCAGTGCAGAGAGTACCGCCGGAATCAGTCTCGCCGGCCGCGAGATGCCTATACCGGCTGAACCGGGTGCCGATCGGCTGCGTGGCGTTCGCCAGGCAAGCGATAGCGACGATCGCACATAACGCGGCTGTCGGGTTTCTGCAATTCATATTGGCCACCTTCGTAGCTGCATACCTCTGCTCATAAAGCTGTCCGTGTCCCGCACTCTTCGGGAGTGCAGGCGCACGGTGGCGCCGATAATCTCCGGTGATCGATAGGTGAGTTTCTATTCGTCGAGCTTGAAAATCTTGACCTTGATGAGCTTGGCGAGTGTGAGATCGGTTAGACCTCTCGCGCGCATTCGCTCAACGAAGGGACGATCTACCTTGAAGATGCTCATCTGAATCAGCTCTTGTTCTGTGGGGTGGAACCCGAGGGCCTTTGCTTCCCGCGCTTTTTCCGGTGTGACGCCAACAGCCTTCATCTCCGTCAGCTTGCCGGCGCGCAACTCAGGGTAGCCGGCTTCCGACATGCCGCGGATGAAGCTTTGATCCACGTGGAGCGCTTTGAGGCCCATAAGTTTGTTGGTGGTCAGTTCGGTCACACCGGCATCCTTCATCTGCTGGACCCACTGTGTCGTTACGTCCAGCATCAGGAAACCCTCTTGCTTGCGCGGAGTGATCTCGTCGAATCCCATGGAAGCCATCTTCTGCACGAAGACCGGATTCGGGGTGAACTCATATCGACCTGACAGAACGCCATCATGAACGGTGCCGGAGCACTGAAGATCGCCGGGTTCCCCATTCATATGGCCAGTGAGCTGCGCGCCTTCCTGCTTCAGGGCTTCCGTCGAAACACCCGTCCAGCGTTTCCAGGAGATGTCGGAATGATTCGACATGCTGCAGTTATGCCCATCGCCATCGCAATCGCCGCTGCGAAACATGACTTGAGCAGCGTCTCCGTCGTGCGACGCCGAAACCATGCACAGCCCCGAGAGCGCTTCGGTGTGGCCTGCCGTAGCGAGGCCTGCCATCAGTAGTGTTGTAAGAAATATTTTCATAAGACTCTCCTTGATCCGTGATTTGCTGAAGAGCGCTTTTCGTCTACCGCTCACTCGCTAACAAATCTGTGCAGTGTGGCGATCTGTTAGTCGAGAAGCCCCGTCATCTTCAGCTTCACCAGCTTGTCGAGGCTGACGTCGTTGAAGCCGTGCGATTTGGCCTTGGCGATGAAGTCGGCGTCCACATGGAAAACCGCAGCCTGATTGACCTGATGCATATCCGCATTAGGAAATGTCTGTTTCACCCAGCGTACGTATTCGGGAGTTACACCCTGGGCCCGTAGGGAGATGAGATCGCGTGTAGACAAGCCCGTAAACCCGGTCGCCGACATCGCCTTGACATACTCCGGCGTCACGCCCACCGCCTTGACGCTGACGAGTTCACGCAGGTCCTTCGCCGTAATACCCGCTGCCTTCATCTGGGCAACATATTCAGGAGTGATGCCCATCGCTTTCGTGCTCATAAGGTCACGAACGGACGGAGTGCCAAATCCCATGCCGGCGATCTCTTTCGCATATTCCGGAGTAATCCCCAGGCTTCTCTCCGAAATCACTTCACGAAAGTCTTTCGGAGCGATGGTGGAAGCTTTAAGCCCGGCGACATACTCCGGTGTAACGCCAACAGCTTTGAGGCTGACGAGATCGCGCAGCGTCGGCGTGCCCAAACCGGCCTGGGCCATCGCTTTCGCATACTCGGGCGTCACGCCGACAGAGCGCATGGAGACGATGACGTCCAAATCTTTATTGAGGTCGAGCGGATAGCCAGCGTCGCGCATCTTGTTGAGATAGTCCGCTCCGCCCTGCTTCGGTGTGTCCTGACCCGGGGCCGGCATCGGAGCGCTCTCGGCCAGCGGGCGAGGGTCGACGACAGGCGTGGGCGGTTGAAGCACGGCGACATCAGGCGCAGGGGACGCGGGCAGCGTTGCCGCTCGTGGTGTCGGGCTCTGCATCGCCGGGGCTACGACAGGTTGTGCCGCTGGTGCAACTGCATCCGCCACGTTTTGCTCCACGTGCGACTGCGTGCTGTTGTGCGTTTTGAGGCCCTTCGCCATCACGGGCGCTACGACCAACGCCAGCACCACTGCTCCGACCACTCCAATGCGCACACCACACATCGTTTCGCGTTCCATTGTTATTTCCTCTCCAAGAAGTTGTTTCACTCGTTTCAGTAAGCTGCCGCCGCGGCCATGAAGCGCCGTGGCCAGTTGCAGCCGCATCGTGCGCTGCTCTTCCAGTTGCAGCAGAGCTTCGACATAAATCGCCGGGTCGACACAGCTTTGCGCCGCCACCTCGTCGCAGCAGAGCTCGCGCAGGTCGCGCGTTCTGCGGCTGACCCACCACACGGCAGGATGGAAGAACAGGAGGCATTCCACCGCGGTTTGCAGAAGGTTGCCGAGATAGTCCCAGCGACGGACGTGCGCCATCTCATGCGCCAGCACCGCTTCCAGTTGCGACGGCGAAAGCTGCATCGCGGCAGACACCGGCAGAATAATCGCGGTGCGCCAGACACCCATCGCCAGCGGCGATATCACCTCGTCCGAGAGATACAGCGCAATCTTGCGACCCATGCGCAGCCGCTTGGCTATCCGCCGGAAGCTCGCGTCGATCTCTGGAGGGATGACGTTCCTGGCATCGCGGCGAACCTGCTCCAGCCGCCACCATCCACCCGCGGCCCGCAGTGCAAGCAGCAACACTCCTGCCAGCCAGATGCCCACGACCCACGGCAACAGGCGGTCGGCATTCCACGCAATCCAAAGCTCACTGCGCTCCACCGCCGGAGCAGCGAGTGGCATGGCATTGACGATGGTGTTGTGTATACCGCCCAGCTGCGAGGCCACGATATCGTGACCATCGCGAGGGATGCGCACCAGCAACCGCTCCTGCTCGATGAACGTGATCACCGCGGCCAACGGCATCAACGCCAACACCACCATGCCAACGCCGTAACGCAGGTTTTTGGAGGCATGCATGGTGATGCGACTGGCGATGGCATACAAGATGGCCAGCGCCGTTCCCTGCCAGCAGAAGTGAAGCAGCGTCCATCCGAGTGCTACGATTTCGCCGTTGCGTATCCAGTTCATGGTGTCCATCCCGGCCTCCCGGCTATTGCTCGCGTTTCCGGCGCAACAGCTTCCGGATTTCGTTCAGGTCTTCTTCGCTGGCTGTTTCCATTTCCAAAGCGCGCAGCGCAAGTTGTGCCGCGCTGCCGGCGAAGAACCGGTCGCTGATCTCGCGCATGAAACGCCGCTGCGTTTCTTCGCGCGCCACGGCAGCCCGGTAGACATGCGCCCGTTCGCTCTCGTTGCGCTCCACGAGACCCTTGTCGGTCATGATCTGCAACAGCTTGAGCACACCGGTATAGACCACGGGCCGCGTGACATTCACTGCATCGAACAGCTCCCGCACCGTCGCTTCTCCCCGGTCCCACAGGATCGTCAGCAGTTCCAGTTCGCCTTCGGTGGGTTTCGGCAGTTCCTGTTTCTTCGTCATGGAGGACACACTATACGAAGATGTTCGTAGATGTCAACGAAGATCTTCGTACTATCCTCAAAATCTCCAGCCGGTCAATGTGGAATAGTTTGCCTATTGACATATGCCGTTGGCGAGACCTATAGTTCCGGCCATTGCTGCCACCACGGACTTGAACAACGATTCCCCTGAACGATTCCCCTGATCGATTCCCCTGATCCACGGAGCTACCTGTGCAACGCATCTGTTTCGTTTTGAAAGTTCGCCCCGGCCTGATTGAGGAGTATCGCAGGCGTCACGCCGAGGTGTGGCCGTCGATGAGGGCGGCGCTGACGGCGGCGGGCTGGCACAACTATTCACTCTTTCTGCGGCAGGATGGATTGCTGATCGGCTACCTGACGTGCGATGACTTTGCAGCAGCCAGGGCCGCCATGAAATCCCTCGAAGTGAATACGCAATGGCAAACGGAGATGGCGCCGTTCTTCGAGACCATTACCGCCAATGCCGATGATGCAATGCAGCCGCTTGAAGAAGTCTTTCATCTCGATTGAACTTCACAGCATGATGCATCGTGGCTGTACTGTTCCCGCGTCACTACCAGCAAAGGAAGACCCGATATGTCCTCACGCACCGCGATCACTGCCTTCGTCGCTTGTCTCACTGTGCTCTCTTCCCCGCTGCTGCATGCGCAGCAGGCACCTCCCCGCACATGGGTGGACAAGGACACCGGGCATCGCGTCTTCCGGCTGACGGACGAACCGCACTCCTCCGGCTTCTACTTCAACAACAACGCCTTTTCACCCGACGGCCGCTTCATGGTGTACACCGCTCCCGACGGTATCCACACGATGGAGCTGTCCACGAAGAAGACGCGGCTGCTGGTGCCGAACCCTCCCGTTGCGCCGGGAGAACAACCGTCGTTCCGCAGCGGCGTACATGCCATCGTCGTCGGCGCGAAGTCCAACAGCGTTTTCTACTCGCGCTTCGATGCAGTTGCCAACGCCAGCGTGATCTACAAAGCAAACCTCGAGACCGGCGCGACCACGAAACTCACCGCACTGCCTCAGCGTGCGAACATCTCCACCGTCAACGCCGATGAGACACTCGGCGCGGGCTCGTTTGCCGAGAGCGATGAAGCTGCCTCCCGCGACCCCAGCCGCAACAACACGCATACCGGCGCCGACGCTACCGGCCGTCCCATTCCCACACCGCTCGTTCAGGCCGCGGACAAATCGCAGATGATGGAAAAGCGTCTCGCCGCGCACATCCCGGTCGTTCTGTTCACCATCGACCTCGCGACCGGCAAGATGAACATCCTTCTGCATTCGACCGACTGGATCGGCCACCTGCTTTTCTCGCCCGCCGATCCGACGCTGCTGATGTATTGCCACGAAGGCCCATGGCACAAAGTGGACCGCATCTGGACCATCCGCACCGACGGCTCGCACAACCAGTTGATGCACAAGCGCACCATGCTGATGGAAATCGCCGGCCACGAGTTCTGGGGACTCGACGGCGAGACCATCTGGTACGACTGGCAGACGCCCAAGGGCGAGGACTTCTGGCTGGCGAGCATCAATCTCAAAACGCAGCGCCGCGTGGCGTATCACATGCAGCGCGACGAGTGGTCCATCCACTTCAATCTGACCCGCGACCTGAGCTTGTTCACCGGCGACGGCGGAGACTCCGGCCAGGTGGCGCACTCCAAAAACGGCACATGGATCGAGCTCTTCCATCCTGAGATGCGCCGCGATGAGGACGGCCTCGATGCCCCCGACTTCGTTCGTCCCGGCGTCTTCCACGCCGAGCATCTCGTCAACATGGCCCACCACGACTATCGTCTCGAGCCCAACGTGCGCATTGCACCCGACAAGAAGATGGTGTTTTTCACCAGCAACATGTTTGGCGGAAGTTACGTGTTCGGGGTCGAGGTCGACAAGGCTGTGAATCCGAAGCCGGAAGAGGTGCTGTCGACTCCGGATCTCGGCAGACAGTTCGGTCCCGATCCCACACCGACTCCCGACGACAAATAGACGCTGGCGCTCAAAGCGGCTTGATCGTCGTTTGGCTACAAAGTCCATTAGAGGAATTATTCTTATCCCGTTTCAGGTTTCCCTAACGAGAATTATTTTCCTATTGACACAATGGAACTGAACTCTCCATAATCCTCCGCACATAAAACACTGCCAATTTTCCTTGCCTGGAATTTGGAATGGAAAACGGCTGCGGAGGCTTTATGAACGGCTGCAATTCTTCTATCCGAGCGGTTCGATCTGTCCTGACAGGCTTCGTCCTGATTGCCCTCTGTCTTATCAATCCCAGCATGCGTGCGCAAACCGCTGGTGAGGGCACCATCGCGGGCACGGTCAAAGACAGCTCCGGCGCTGTTGTGCCGGGAGCGACCGTCACAGCCACCAACGTCGCGACCAATGTGACCATCGTGCGGACGACAACCTCCGCCGGCGTGTACACCATCGCACCGTTGCTTCCAGGCACGTACACGGTGCAGGTGGAAGCCAAGGGATTCAAGACCCTGAAGCAGGACAACCTGGTGGTCAACGCGCTGGGGACCGCGAATCTCGATCCGGTTCTCACCATCGGTGCGACCACCGACACGGTGACGGTCACCGACGCCCCTCCCGTGCTGGATACGGACAATGCCGTGTTGGGCACCGTGATTGAGAACACAACCTACAGCAATCTTCCTCTTCTGATGAGCACCGTGACGTTCGCCCAGCGCGACCCCACTGCGTTTGCGTCACTGACGACCGGCACGCAAGCCAGTACCAGCTCTCTGCGCGCGGCCATCGTCGGCGGTCTCGGCAACAACCTGCAGCAAATCTACCTGGACGGTGTTCCGGCCGAGACCATCAATCAGCAGGCCGACACGCGCCTGGTTGGCCTCAACGTCAGCGTCGACGCCATCGATCAGTTCCAGGTCATTACCAGCATCGCGCCCGTAGAGTACGCGGGCGCCGGCGCCCTGAACTTCACGATGAAGTCCGGCGGCCTCGGGTATCACGGCCAGATCTCGGACTACGTTCGCAACACCATCTTCGATTCGTGGAGCTTCGTCAACAAGTGGGTGCCCAAACTCGGGTCGACAGTCGCACAGTGCATCGCGTCCACCAACCGTTCGCTTTGTCAGGGCAAGCCTTTCGAGCATCAGAACGAGTTTTCCGCTTCGATCGGCGGCAAAGTGCCCTTCACGCATAACAAGCTTTTCTTCTTCGTTGCCTATGACCTGTATCACGGCAACGGGCCGGGCCCCGGATCTCCTGCCTTCCTGACCGCGCCAACCGCACTGATGCGTACGGGCGACTTCACCGAACTCAATGGCGGTGTAGGTTCCGGTGGACTTACCGGCACAGGCGCCAATAATCCGGCCATCATCTTTGATCCCAGGAGCAATAGCTGTGTCGGCAATGTCTGCACGAGGCAGCCGTTCCAGGCCGTCAAGGGCGGCATCCTGACGAACAACGTCATTCCGACTGGCTACCTCTCGCCTATCTCTCAGGCCATGCAATCGTTCATGCCCGCGCCGTCGGACCCGACAACGATTACCAACAACTACATCGGCACGCGCGTGGCCGGCAACGACAACCACCTCACCGACTATCGGGTCGACTACGACCTGAGTGCGAACCACCGCATATCCACCATCGGCGCGATCGGCGTCAACCACTTTCTGAATAACTACGGCGCTCCCTTCTTCCCGCTGCCCTACGTTGGCGGCGACCTGGCCAGCGTGTATCCGAAGCAGTTCAACGTCGAAGATGCCTATACCTTCGGCCCTCACGTTGTGAACCAGTTCAAGTATGGCTACACCCGCTTCTACATGGATATCCATGACGCCACCGACGGCATCAAGCAGTACCAGGCAGACACACTGGGCATCACCAATCTGCCGTCACCGGCAGGACAAGCTACGACCGACTTCCCGACCGTCACATTCGGAGCGACGACAGGCATCAGTCCAGCGATGACCAACTGGAAGCAGGGTGCCGCGGCCGCGACCACCATCACATCGCCGGCGACATTTGTTCTTGTGGACAACCTGCAATGGCTCAAGGGACGCCACTCCATGACCTTCGGAGCGAGCTACGAGTTCCTGCAAACGAAGAACGCCACACCCAAGGGACCTACCGGCCTTCTCACCCTGCCCTATAACCCCATCAGCACGGCTGGCTTCGCTGCTAACTCCAACACGCTGGCGACCTCTCAGAGCGCCACCGCCGGCGGCGGCTACTCCTACGCCAGCTTCCTGATCGGCGCGGTTGGCGGCTCGCCAACAGTCAGCCTGTCACCGCTGGTACAGCAGATCGACAGTCGCTACAAAACCCTGGCGCCGTATTTTGAAGACACCTGGAAGGTCAACGGCAAACTCACCATCAATATGGGCCTGCGCTGGGACTACCTGCAGCCTTACCATGAGCTGAAAAACCACTACACGTTCATGAACCCCACCCTGACGAATCCCTCCACCGGTACTCCCGGCGCTCTTCAGTTTGCAGGGAATGGAGCCGCACCTACCTTCTGCAACTGCAAAACACCGGTACATACCGACTGGAAAGCATTCGGTCCGCGTGTTGGCATCACCTATTCGATCGACCCCAAGACCGTCATTCGCGTTGGTGCGGCCATCGTTTATTCCTTCGGCGGTGGCACCGGTGGTGGACGTACGGCAGGTGGCGGCGCCATCGGTCAGGGCCAGTCTCTCGGCTACTCCACAGTGGCAACGGCGACGACACCTGAAGTAACGACTGGAGCCGGCGCAGCTCCCGCTTTCTACCTCAACCCGCAGACTGCTTATCTCGGCGCCGCGGCCAGCTCGGCGCTCGGGCTGACCTATCCGCCGACTCCTTCGGCAAGCACCCTGGCGAGCGAGGCCAACCTCAACGCCGGCAACTACCTCAACGCCGCCGGCAACGTGGTCACCGCCTCCAGCCTCGCGTACGAAGACCCGATTGTCTCGGGCACACCGCCGGAGTTCACGTTGTACAACTTCGGGTTCGAACGCTCTCTTACCAGAGACATGACGCTCGCGGTGAACTACGTCGGCAACGAAGCGCACCATGTCTTCGAAGTCGGCGGTGGTGGCAACCCCCGCGGTTACTGGGTCAATCAGTTGAACCCGGCGTACCTGCTGGCCCTTGGCGGTGTCACCGACTCCACCGGAGCCAAGCCTATCCTGACGGCTCCTGCAACTTCGGCGAACGTTGCCAAGGCGCGCTCGGCGAGCGGTCTGGCGCTGCCCATGCCCGGAGGAGACAGCGGGTTCTTCGTCACTGCCGCCAACGCCAAGCCGGCGACTGCATCGCTCACACTCGCACAGGCGCTGGTCGCCTTCCCGCAGTACAGCGGCGTCACCGATGGCTGGGGATCCAACGTGCAGAACTTCGCTTACAACTCGCTGCAGATCACACTCACACAGCGCACCAGCCACGGCCTGACCTTCAACGTTAACTACACCTGGTCGAAAAACCTCGGCGACGATGGCACCTTCCGCTCCGGATTCGATCTTCCCGCCGGCATCGTCGACGGATCCACGCAAAGCTATAAGCAGAACCGTATCGATCGTGGTTTCACCACGATCTCCCAGCCAAATGTCTTCAACGCCTTCGGCGTGTACCAGGTGCCGATCGGCACACGAGGCCACCTGGGCGGCGAAAACATGATCGCACGCGCCCTGTTGGGCGGCTGGTCCGTATCGGGCATCTACCAGTTCGCATCTGGAGCGCCGCTTGCCGTCACCTCGACGCACTGTACCAACACCCCGCCCAATGCGGGACAGTGCATGCCCAGTCTCGCCGCAGGCGCCAAAACCGGCCGCATCAACGGCGGCTACGGCAGTGGACCGTCAGGCAGAACGTACAGCAATCTCGTCAACAAGGTTCAGTACATCGATCCAAACGCCTTTGCCAAGCCAGCGGACCTGTCCGTGATCAGCAGCACACCGCAGTTCAAATTTGGAAACTCTCCTCGTACGGTTCCTCTTGGCCTGCGGGCCCAGGGCGTCAACAACGTCAACGGCTCACTGAAGCGGAACTTCAAGTTGTGGCATGAAACCTCGCTCGCCGTGGAAGCGGATGTCTCGAACGTCTTCAATCGCACGCAGTTCAGTGCGCCCAACGTCGCCTGGTCTGCGACAGCCAATACTGCCGGCAACGCCTTCGGAACGATCGCAGGCATCGCCAACCTGCCACGTAGTTGGCAATTTGCGGGGCATTTCTACTTCTAGGATCAGTTCATCTTCAGTTGAGCGCTGAAGGCGCGACCTATAGTCGACGCGATGCCATACCTGTAGGGTTGAGGCGGGAATAGGTCGCGCCTAAGCGCTATGTTCTTTTCCGGGCTGCAAACCCAGGGCTCCGCCCTGGGCTGGTATAGGGCGCGCCGTTGGCGCTTGCTTCTTAGGCTGGCTCTAAGACCTCGTCCAACCAAATATATTGCGGCAACACGCTTATCATGCGCGATGTTCGTTATCGCACAACAATAGGAGTACTAGGGGTTCACTCCAATACTCATTGCCGTCGCTCCGCTCTATGGCTTCGCCCTGTGACTACTGAGAATAGGTGTCAGGTCCACTTTTGTTCCTGCACTGTCACCCTGTCAGCGGTGCCCATACATCGATCCGGGTCCCCTGTCGGATTTTCGAATGAATTTCGAAACGCCCACCTACCAGACGCATCCGCTCCCTCATGCTCCGCAGACCGAGCCCCTCGCGACCCCCGCCACGACTGACATCGTAGCCCGCGCCATCATCGGAGATGGATAAATGAAGGCTGTCACCCATTGTCTCGATGATCACCTGCGCGTTTGCTGCTCCACTGTGTTTCTGGACATTTCTGAGCCCTTCCTGGACGATGCGAAACAGGCACAGCGATATCTCTGGAGGTACGGAGCGCGGCACACCGTGCTCGGAGAATACGACCTGAATTCCGCGTTGAGCGGTGAACTCCGCGCAGAACTCACTCACTCCCACAGCCAGGCCAAGCTGCTCAAGTGGTGCAGGATGCAGCCGGTGCGACAGGGTATGCAGATCGGCGCCAAGCTCGCTGGCGGACTTCATAAGCTGGCGCAGTTGTCGATTCACTTCGTCTGGGGATTCGCGAGCTGCTTCACTTGCTGTTTCGAGTCCCCACGACAACATAGCCAGCCTTTGGCTGAAATCATCATGTAGTTCGTATGCCAGGCGGGCACGTTCCATCTCGTGAGCATTGATCAGCATGCCGCTGAGACGCATCTGATCGAGTCTTGCGGCATCGAGCTTCTTTCGCTCGAACAGGAGACTGATGGTCAACACACTTAGACTTGCAAGGGCCAACAGCCCGGTCAGCAAGGTTCGCCCGTATCTTTCCCACGGAGTCGGCTGGCGGAACAGGACGGTGTTTTCGGTAGGGAGCTCGCTTGCATCCAGTCGCCAGCGTCCCGGGACATTTTTGAAGAAGGAGAGAAAAAGAACGTGATAGATAGAATCCATATTCTCCCAGTAGAATTCGACCCGAAACCGCGAATCTGCGTGCTGCGCCGACATGACCTCATTGCCCACGATCCCCGGACCAAGATGGGACGCGCCCACATCACTGATCATGAGAACTTTTTTTCTGACCTGAGCGTGGGACACGGGTGCAAAAGAGACGGACACGAGCGCAGCCAGAAGGAGCGAGAAGAACCGAGATACCGGACCGACGCGCTTACGGACATCCACGTATTTCATTGGGGGGTAATACGGGGATACACTGCTCATTTCCGTTGCTCCGCCCTATGATTTTGCCCTGTGACTACTGAGGATAGGGTGCATGCCCCCTTTTGTCACCCCCCTTTTGTCACATGCTGGATATAAGGACGGGCTTCGCCGGTGGCCGGCGCTTCCCCACCACTTCTTTCCCGCCCTTGAAATGCTTCACGTAGTAATCGCGGTGGTACGCCTTGTGCGCTGCCTTCGCCTCGGCCGTCTCTTCAAAAGCGGCTTGCGTGGCAGGCTGAGGAACAGAATTTGAGTAATACGGGGACACAATATTGGAGTGAACCCCTGAAGTGAGACACGGTAATTAGGGGACAGGCCGGTTTTTTTCCTGCACTATCGCTCTGTCAGCGGTACCCATGCATCGATCCGGGTCCCCTGTCGGATTTTCGAATGAATTTCGAAACGCCCACCTACCAGACGCATCCGCTCCCTCATGCTCCGCAGACCGAGCCCCTCGCGACCCCCG
>Ga0207125_10079_pt1 | contig 23082 bp, 19 predicted proteins | sample Alteio_BWMinHeat_19_FD_153556 | JGI IMG/M metagenome (GOLD analysis project Ga0207125, IMG submission 153556) | Enriched cells from forest soil in Barre Woods Harvard Forest LTER site, Petersham, Massachusetts, United States -... | ecosystem: Environmental > Terrestrial > Soil > Temperate forest >...
AATCCGACGATGGAACCACCGATGAAGTCCACGCGACCTTAACCGGCAACTCGCTCTCCGGCACCCTCGAAGAAACGAGCCCCGACGCCCCCAAACATCCGGCGCACTGGACACTCACCGCTTCTCCCACGCCGCCGCTCGAGCACAAAACTCCGCAGCGCCACGACTTCACACCGACGGTCTTCTATCGCCAGTTCTCACCCCTCAACCAACCTGTCCTCAGGGTCGCACCCGGCGACACCATCCACACCACCACCGTCGATGCCGGCGGACAAGACGAACATAGCATCGCCCGTGTCATCGGTGGCAACCCGGAAACCGGCCCCTTTTATGTCATCGGTGCCAACCCCGGCGACACCCTTGTTGTGCACATCGTGCACCTCAAACTGAACCGCGACTGGGCGCAGAGCGACGACAACATCGTCGATCGCGGCCTCAACAGCGACCTGGCCATCAAAACCCGCGATAACGGCAAGGCGATCCGCTGGCACCTCGACCTGGCCAATGGAACCGCGTCCCCGGAAAAACCCGGCGACCATATGAAGAACTTCTCCATCCCGGTAAAGCCGATGCTCGGCTGCATCGCCACCGCGCCGAACCCCGGCAACGCTCCGCCAGCTACCGGCGACTCCGGTTCCTATGGCGGCAACATGGACTTCAACGAGATCGGCGAGGGCGCGACCGTCTACCTGCCGGTCAGCAACCCCGGCGCGCTGCTTTACTTCGGCGACGCCCACGCTCTGCAGGGCGACGGCGAAATGAACGGCAACGCGCTCGAGACATCCATGGACGTCGAGGTCACAGTCGACGTTATCCCCAACACGCACCTCCGCAATCGCCGCATCGAAACCCCCGACGCCATCATCGCCATGGGTTTGCAGGGCTCGCTTGACGATGCCTTTAAAGAAGCCACGGCAAACATGGCACAGTGGCTCACAGAAGACTACAAACTGACGCCGTCCGAAGTAGCGCAGTTCATCGGAGTCGCCTCCGAGTTCCACATCAGCGAAGCCGCCGACCGCAACGCCGGCATCGTCCTGAAGATTGCAAAATCAAAACTCGCCAGGCTCACTCCCGTCCCCAAATAACGCGCATTCAACCCACCACCACCCTGTCATATTGTTTGTTCTGTGCTAACCCACCACAACTCTGTCATCTCGACCGAAGCGACGCGCTCTTGCGACGCGCAGTGGAGAGACCTGCATCTTCCGTTGCCGTTGCTTGTTCTCTGCTGACCCACCACAACTCTGTCATCTCGACCGAAGCGACGCGCTCTTGCGACGCGCAGTGGAGAGACCTGCATCTTCCGTTGCTGTTGCCTGTTCTACCCAGAGCGAACACCGCCGCGTGTATCATTCCGGTCAACCCTCACCCACCGTCAGCGTCCGCACGAAAGGCCTCATGTCGAAACCCGTCAAAATCATCCTGATCATCTGCGGCATTCTTGCCGTCTGCACTATCCCAGTCCTGCTGATACTCATGACCCTCGCGGTGCCGGCGATGCAGAAGGTCACCATCAGGGCCGACGAAACATCCGCCATCCAGTCGCTCCGCGTGCTGAATTCAGCCGAAGCGGAATACAGCTCGACTTATCCGGAGCATGGTTTCGCCTGTTCCCTGGCGGCACTCGGAGGCAACGGGGCATCCGGCGCACCAACCCCCGAAGCTGCCCAGATCATCGGAGACGACCTGACATCTGGCCATAAAGCCGGCTACACCCTCGTTATTTCCGACTGCTCCAAGAAAACAGTCGACAAACATGATGTATTCGTCAGCTATAAAATTACCGCCGTTCCGGATCGGCCAGGCCAGACCGGCGTCCGAGGCTACTGCACCGATGAGAGCGGAGTCATCAGATTCGCCCCCAAGGGCGGCAGCAACTGCACTGAACTGCTTCAGTAAGGTACTGGCAACGATATCTTCATTGCGCAAAAATGCGGGCTGCCGGGTCTTTAGCGCACGTTGCGAAGGAGTGACGTATCGCCTAAAGCGCGACCGTACTATATCTACAACAGTGCAATACACCTTTCAGGCCGACACGCAATCCTGCACACTGCGCTTCCGTAGCGAACCCAAGCTAAAGGATGGCGTCAACTTTTTGTGGGCGGCAATCATTTTTGTGTTTTTCTGCGCAGTAGCTCGCAAGCAATTCTCAATGGTGGTTGAAGGCGCACTTTTTGCATTGGCTCTCATCCTCGTCGCACTTCACCGAATGTTCAGCATAAGTTCGCTCACCATCACTTCCGACTCCTTGATCCTCAATCGACGGATGTTCGGCATTAGCAGGACAAGAACATTTCCCAAAAGCGAAGTTGAACGGCTCGGCTATGAGCCCGAATTTCGCTACCGCAGCAGTCATCAAGATTCTGCTCTCGCAATCATGGTGCGGGACGACATTATGCCGGTTCGATTTGCGCAGACTCTCTTGCCCGCGGACGCAGAAGCTATCTTCGTGCAGCTAAAGGAATGCGGATCCTGGGTAGCCGAACTCATTCGGCCCGTCGGCACACCAATGTTCTAGCCGCCGTTATACTTTCCCCATGACCCGCTTCACCGCCCTCGCCCGCGTCGCCGTCGCCTCTACCCTGATCGCCCTCCTCTCCACACAGCCCGTATGGGCCTGGGGACACGACGGCCACAGCATGGTCAACCGCGTCGCCGCGCAATACCTCCCTTCGGACGTCCCCAAATTCCTTCGCAGCAAGGCCGCCCTCGACGCCATGGAGTACCTCGGCCCCGAGCCCGACCGCTGGCACAACAAGGCCGAGCAGGAGCTCCGCGACCAGGAATCCCCTGACCACTTCATCGATATGGAGTACGCCGACCTCGTTGGCACGTTTCCCAAAGAGCGCCGCGACTTCATCACCGCCGCCGAAAAAGTTGTCGCCGAACACCCCGAATTAAAACTCACACCTGGCCGCATCGGCTTCCAACCCTGGGCGGTTGAAGAGTGCTGGCAGAAGCTCAAAGTCGACATGCGCGAGTATCGCAAACTCCTCGCCGCCAAGGCCGACACCGCGCCCGTGCAACTCGCGATCGTCTACGACGCCGCCATCCTCGGCCACTACGTCGGCGACGGCTCGCAGCCGCTCCACACCACCCTCCAGTACAACGGCTGGACCGGCGCCAATCCCAACAGCTACACCGTCGAGCACAAGATCCACGCGCAGTTCGAGAGCACCTACGTCGGCGCGAACATCAAGCGCGACACCGACATCGCCCCGCTGGTCGCCGCGAGCGAGCCGCACGTCATCGACGACGAGTGGACGCAATACCTCGACTACCTGCAGCACACCAACTCATTCGTCGAAAAAACCTACCAGCTCGAAAAGGCGGGGGCCTTCACCGGTCCCGGCACACCCGAAGGCAAAGCCTTCACCTCCGAGCGCATCGCCGCCGGCGCCATCGAGCTCCGCGACCTCATCTACTCCGCCTGGGTCCACTCCGCCAAACCCATTGAAGAGTACAAAGGACCGCAGTAAGGCAGGGGATAGAGCGTAGAGGATAGAGAAAACGAAACGACCCGTCATAAATCAAGAGTTCTCTCTACGCTCTACACTCTATCCTCTATCCCCTGCCTCTCTACTTCTCCACAATCGGCTCATGATGCAGCCGGTCCAGCATCCTCTCCAACACCGGCTTCAACAGCATCTTCAGCAGCGGCGCGACCACCGCCGCCACCATCACCCACACCACCAGCGCATGCCACTCCCAGCTCCACAGCAGCCGGGTCGTCTGCCACGGATGCAGTTTTACCGCGCGAAAAATCGCCGGCAGTTCCAACGGCATTTTCTCCGTCCGGAACAGCAAACTCCCCACGCGAATGAACACAGGAAACAACAGCAACTCCAGCGGATACACCAGGTGGTTGCCTAACTGCGATGCCACCACGTTCAGCCGGAACAGCGGCGTTACCGCCAGCGCCAGCACGGTTGTTGATCCCAGCAGCGGATTCACGCCGATCACCACACCTACTGCAATCGACCACGCCAGGCGCTCCGGCGTCGCGCCGATGCGCAGCAACTGCAGGATCGGCCCCACCACACGCCGCCGAATAAAGTTTGTCTCTTCAAGCACCGTCTTTTGAGCATAGCGGTTCCGGCAGACTGTAAACTCAAGAAGCACTCATATTGGAGCCGAACCGTTTGTCTTTCTTCAGAAACCTCTGGCGCGCTTTCCTGGTCGTCGCCTATTTCCTGTACGCCGCTCTCGAACTCGCCATCACACGGCCCCACACCCGGCCGGAGCGCGCCGCGTGGCTCAGCCGCTTCTGCGGCCGCATACTGCGTGCAATGCATGTTACGTATAGCGTCAATGGACCCATACCTACCAGCGGCGCGATCATCTCCAACCACCTCACTTACGTCGACATCATGCTCCACTCCGCCATTCACCCCGTGGTCTTCGTCTCCAAAGCCGAGCTCCGTTCCACTCCCCTTCTTGGCTGGATGAGCATGATGAGCGGAACGGTCTACGTCGCGCGCGGTCGCGGCGGCAGCGCAAGCAAGGCCGCCGAGGGCATGGCCAAAGGTTTCCGCGATGGCCTTCCCGTCGTCTTTTTCCCTGAAGGAACCACAGGTGTCGGCGACGAAGTTGCCATGCCGTTCCGCAGCGGCCTGATCGCCCAGGCCATCGATGCCGGTGCGCCCATCATCCCTGCCTTCATTACTTATTCCATTCCCGATCGAGACACGGCCGCCGGCAAAACCCTTCGCAACGACGTCCACTGGGGCCCGCAGGGCCTGGTTGCCCACATCTGGAGCTTCCTTTCGCTGCATGGTCTACATGCCACCATGCAATTCGCGGACGAGCCCATCGCTTTCAGCGATACTGCCCCGTTCCGACCGCAAAACCGCAGCCCTGGAGGCCCGTGAAGCCGTTGTCCGGCTCAGCGCAGCCCCGGCTTCCTGGCCGGAACCGCGCGCCTGAAATTCATGGTCCACAAAAATATGCGAAAAATATCCATTTAAGTCCTGAAGGATGTGCCTTTGGTAACCGATGTTTGCGTTACCATAGAACTCGCATTCAAAACATGGCCCTCGCATATCTAGTTATTGGCACGCTCATCGTTGCGTGTGTTGTTCTAATCATCGCGTACACGCGCGCACAGCAACGAATCCGCTTGCTCGCTGAAGAATGCGAGCAGTCCTTCCGCCTGTCGCAACAACAACAACAGACGCTGCGGGAACATCGCCACCTCGAAACCATCAAAGACGAGTTCATCTCCACCGTCTCGCACGAGTTGCGCACGCCGCTTACCAGCATTCGCGGCGCGCTCGGTCTGCTCTCCAGCGGCATGCTCGGTCAGGTCGATGCCACAGCGCTCAACCTGCTGCGCATCGCCAGCACCAACACCGACCGCCTCGTCCGCCTGATCAATGACATCCTCGACCTGGAGCGCATGGACTCCGAACCTGGCTCGCTTCAGATCCACCGTTGCTCGCTGCCCGAACTTCTCGTGCAGGCCGTTGAAACCATGACGCCCATGGCCGAGGCCGCAGGTGTCAGCGTAGAGATCATTCCCGAAACCAACGGCGAACTCATCACCTTCGACGGCGACCCCGACCGCGTCCTCCAGTTGCTCTGCAATCTGCTCTCGAACGCGATCAAGTTTTCGCCAGCGGGCGCTCCCATCCGTGTGCTCACCAGCACCACTCCAACCGACTTCGTGCTGCGTATGGAAGACACGGGGCGTGGCATTCCCGCGGACCAGTTGGAGACCGTTTTCAACCGCTTCCAGCAGGTCGACCCGGCAGACTCTCGCCAGAAGGGCGGCACGGGTCTCGGCCTCGCCATCTGCCGCAGCATCGCCACGCAGCACAACGGGACCATCTGGGCCGAGCGGAATGACTCCGCCACTCCCGGTCGCGCTGGCAGCACCTTCGTCCTGCAGATGCCACGCATCGCCATCGTCGAAAGCCTGCCCATGGCGCCCGTCATCAAGCCTTCGGGCACCATCCTGGTGTGCGACGATGACGCCGGCGTCCGTCACATCCTGGCCGAGCAGCTTCGTCGGCAGGGCTACACCGTTCTCGAAGCCGAGCGCGGGGAGCAGGCGATACAGCTTGCCGAGCACCAGCCCATTGAAGCCATCCTTCTCGACCTCTACATGCCAGGCCTTTCCGGCTGGGAAACGCTGGAGCGCCTGAAACACAACCCCGTCACCGCCGACATTCCCGTCGTCGTGCTCAGTGCTCTGTCGCCTGCAGCCAAGCCAACCCGCGGAGCGCCGCTCATCTCCGCCGCTCAGGGCTGGGTGCAAAAGCCATTCACCGAAACCCTTCTGCTCGCCGAGCTTGGCCGCGTCCTCCGCGCCAGCGGCGGCCCTGGCCGCATTCTCCTCGTCGAAGACGATATCGACCTCGCTACCGTCGTGCTGTCGGAGTTCGAAGCCGGCTCTATACCCGGCGAAGAAGTTTCCATCCAGCACGTCCGCGGCCTGCACCAGGCCAAGGCTGCCTGTATCGCCACCCCACCGGACATCCTCATTCTCGATGTCGGACTTCCCGACGGCACCGGCTTCACGCTGGTCGAGTGGCTGCGCCAGCAACCGACGCTCAATAATCTTCCGTTAATTGTCTATTCCGGTCAGCATCTCACCGAAGCGGAGATGGAGCAGCTTCGTCTCGGCCCCACGCAGTTCCTTCCCAAAGACCGCGTCGAACCGCACGATGTCGAAGAGCTCGTCCGTACCATGGTCCGTCACCTCCGCACGTCCGCGCCCCCACCGGCTGCGACACCCGTTGGCCTGAGCGTCTGAAGGCGTTACACTTGGAAGCCAACGGGGCCTCATCCAAATGCGACGCATTCTCATCATCGATGACGAGGACGATATCCGCGAAGTAGCCGCACTCTCGCTGGAGTCCATGGCCGGCTGGCAGGTCACGACCGCCAGTTCGGGAGCCGACGGCATCCGCGCCGCACTTGCCGATCCACCCGACGCCATCCTCATGGACGTCATGATGCCCATGATGGACGGCCCCACCACCTTCAAGGAGATGCAGGCCATCCCTGCCATCGCGCACATCCCCGTCATCCTGCTCACGGCCAAGGTGCAGGGCGTCGACCAGCGTCGCTTCGCCGGCCTCGGCGTCACCGCTGTTCTGTTCAAGCCATTCGATCCGCTCACCCTCGCCGACCAGATGTCCACGGCGCTCGGTTGGAGCAGTTAGGCAATCGCATGTCAACCGACGCCATGGAAGAGTCGCCATCCTCGAGATTTTGTCCCGCCTGTGGCGCGAAACCACAAGAAGGCTGTCGCAATGCGGACGGTGAGATCATCCCCAGCTGGCACCAGGAGCGTTACCCGGGCTATAAGCCTCCCGCTTCACTTGCGGAAGCGAACCAACGGCTACTCGAACAACTCTGGTATCGCAATATGCCACTGACATTGTCTCGACTCGATCTTTTCGACACAGCGGCTCTCGCCGCCCGCGACGGCACGCTGACGGAAGATGTCCGCGACTCGGCCGCGTCAACGGCGCACAAGATGGCCGGCTCCCTGGGAATGTTCGGTTACAAGCGAGGTACAGACCTCGCTCGCCAACTGGAACAGTTGCTGGAGTCCGGCGCCGCGCCCGACGCCACGCGTCTTACCTCTCTGGCCGAGCAGCTTCGCGCCGAGCTCAGAGTACCGGCCGGCTCTGCGGGATAGAGCGTTTTTCCTTTGGGTGTGGCCCAACGTCCATGAAGGTTGCGGCGTGGACTATACCCACAGGGACAATGCTCCATCCGTGTATTCGTTGTAAATTCCCGGATCGGCCGTCAAAAACCTATTCGGGTTCCGCAAACTTTTGATATATTTTCTGGGACATCCAGCATGAATGGTGAGCGGTCGCGCAGCGGTTCAACGCTGGGTAAGATCTCGGCCTCCGTGCGGTTTTCGGTCTGCAATATTCTCCAGTTTGCCCCTGCCGGATAGAGTTCGCACGCCTTACTGGAACAAACTCCAACGCAAGAACACCCACAAAGGGAGAGCTATCCATGCCACAACTGGAAGACAACCTGAAACTCGGGCTCGAAGCAGTCAAATATGCCAAGGGACAAGTAAAACGCTCCGCGAACCAAACCTACTTCAAACCCGGCGCCACGAGCACCGATAAAAAGCGGAACGAGTTCCTTCTCGGCGCGACACGAGGCGGAAACTATATCGAGCTGCCGAACGGCGACTGGACTCGAGACGACACCATGGCCAAGCGGCGAAAGGAACTTCTGCAAATACTCCGGTCCGGGGATTCTCTCAAGCAAAAGGAAGCCAAAATCGACGCCAAGAGAATCCTCTGGGGTCAAGAATACTTTTGGGAAGGAACCGCAAAATGGCAGTTCAGCGACCTTCGTACCGTCCAATCCATCGCCAAAACGCTCGGAATGACCGACCAGCAAGTGCGGGATGCCACCGCCGAGGGGCGCTTTGATGACCTGGTTAGTTTATTCGAAACTAAATCGTCAGCAAATAAAGCCATCAAGTTTGGCGTCGGAAATTGCCAGGAGAAAGGTGAAATCGCCTGCACGTACATTATGGACCACGCTCCCGGCGGCACACGCCTGGCGCTTTACAACCTTGAGAAAGGTCATAAAGGTGTGACCGGGCGTATCACAGGCGAAGGCGGCGATCATGTCTTCGGCGTCTATGGACTCGACACCGTCACCGACAACGTTTCAACCCTCGGCCCCAACGCCATCATCATTGACGGTTGGATGAACGATGCTTACCCGGCACGTAAGCACCTGGATTGGAAGCACGGCTACAACTACAACAACGAACGCATCAATATAAAACAGTTCACGGTCCGCAATATGGTCTGCGTTTCCTACAAAGCTCACATAGAGTGTATGAGGGATTTCGGAGTCCTGCCGGTAGGACCGGGAAACATTCCCGTTCCACCTCTCTCAAGAACCAAGTTCTAAGCCATCACAAGCCGGCATCCCCACATCTCGATTCTGAGACGTGGGGACACCCGCACAGCCACAAATCCTACTTTGCCACAGCCTTCTCCACCAGCCAGCGCGTCAGCTCCTGCCCCGCCGCAAAATTGTCCTCGCCCAGCGGCAGCTTCCGTCCATCCGTGTACTCGTTGTAGATCCACGGATCGGCGTTGGCGTAGACCCAGCCCTTGCCCACGTGTGCGACCGCCATCACCACATCGCCCTTATCCACCAGCACCGCCTTCGCCGGCCCCGAAAGCGTCATCGTGCAAATCTCTTTCTCCAGCGCCTTATGCGCATCGTGGAATATCCCACCCGTACCCGCGGGGATCGGCACCACCGTATTCTCATAGCTGTTATTCAGCTCACGATTGCGCACTACCGCGTTGTAGTGAATTCCAAATCGCTCCGACAGCGAATTGAAGTGTTGAAACTCCGAGTGCTCCGCGTCGTTCTGCATCAACACCAGCACCCCGCCAGCCTTCACCCAGGCTTCGATCGCTTCTCCGCCAGGGCCGTCCATATAATTCGGCTTCGGATTCAGTGACGGAATATCAGGCGACGGCAAAACATAAATCGCCACACCCTTCAAATCCTCAGCGCGCGGAGCATGCGCCAGCGTCTCGGTATGCATCCCGTACTGCTGGAACATCCTTCCCCAGAAGGAGTAACCACTATTCGCATCGTCTGAAAATTTATAGTGGAACAGTTCCTCGCGCCCATCCGCCGTCTTGCGCTTTTGCGAGTTGAACCAGCCATCCACGAGCACGGTCTTGCCCATGCCCTTCTCCATCAACTCGCCGGCCCGGGCTCGCTGGATCATCTCGCTGTCGGCCAGCAGATACGATCCCACACCCTTCGAATCGTTGTCGCCAACAGCCTCGCCGACGTAGTACTCATACGTTCCACTGCGATACGGCGTCCCACCCAGCCCGGCGACTTTCACCGTCCCCGAGAACGTTCCATCCGGCTTCACAAAATGCGACTGCACGCCAGCCCAGCCGCGCGCCGCAGCCGCTCCGTACGACGCCGGCAGCACACCCAAACGCACACCCTTGGCCAGCGCATACACAAACATGCAGCTCGCCGAAGCCTCCAGATAATTTCCGGCCGAAGTTTTCTCCGCACCCGCCTTCGCGTCCGCGCCCGATTTCGGTCCACGGTCCAGCACCTGCCACCACAACCCCGTGGCGGGGTCCTGGACCTTCACGACAGCATTCATCGCTCTCCGCGCCACCTCTTGCAGCGCGGCACGTTGGGGATCGCTGTCCGGCATACGCTCGAGGACATCCATCAGCGCCATCGCGTACCACCCCATCGCGCGCGCCCACAGCTCCGGACTGAGCCCGGTCTTCTTGTCCGCCCAGCCCATCTTTTTGCTCTCGTCCCAGCCGTGATACAGCAGGCCGGTCTTGCGATCGCGCATCTTGGTGTTCATCAGCAGAAGCTGGGTAGCAACTTCATCCAGCTCCTTCTCCTGCCCAAATGTCCGCGCATAGCTGGCCATGAACGGCTCCGACATATACGCCCCATCGAGCCACATCTGGTCCGGATAAATCTGTTTATGCCAATAGCCTCCACTGGCGTTCTTCGGTTGCTGCTTCATCTGGTCGTGCAGAAACTTTGCCGCGGTGTAATACCGCGGGTCCTGCGTCACGCGATACACCACAATGTCGGCGCGCCCCATCTCGATGTCGTCCATGGAGTGCCCATCCACGGGAAACGGCTTGTCACCATACATGTGGATCGTCCCGTTCTTGTCCACCGACGCATCGACGGCATCCTTCACATACTTGAACAGCCTTCCATCACCGGTCGCGCGCCACTCCGCGGTCACACCATCCAGCAGGACGCCTTGTTCGTAGCTCCATCCCCCTGGATTCTTCGTGGTATCAATCTTGCCGGCGGGCCACTCGCGCAACACGCGCTCCAGCACCGGATTCCGCGGCGCCGCATCCTGAGCGCACGCCGCTCCGCCGCTCGCCACCACCAACACTACGGCCCAAAACATGCGCATGTACTCTCCTCGCAGCAACGCAATCAGCATATCGTAACCGCACATTCATTTACCGCAACGATATCCGCTCCAGGCGATGGCTTTCGTAAAGCAATGTCATCGTCAACACCATGCACAGGACCAGGCTCTCAATGGCTTCGGTGCGGTGGGTCAGGAATCCCCACAGGCTCGACGGTTCCCACACACCTTCTACGCCGCGAACGTGTTCCGGCAAGTGACGTGTCCAATTGGCGTACATCGCGGCAACCAGCAGAAGAGATGTGGTGGCGGCGGGAATAGTCTCGCGGCGTTGTAGCGCCGTCACCGACCACGGCAACGCCAGCAGGAGCAGGAATCCATCGTAGAACCGATGGTAGACCGGGAGAAGTGTAAAGGCAGCGACACAGGCCGTCACCAGCATGAGGAGCCGGGGCGAGAGTTCGCGTTGCGTGACATACGGGCGTATGCGCCACAGACCGAAAAGAAGGGCCGCACCCAACAGAAGTAGCAGCACTGCCGTGAGACAGAGCCGGAGCGAAGCCTGGGAGACCCAGTAGCCAATCAGGTACTCGACATCCAGCAGGTTGGTTTGCACCGTCGTGTGATCGGTTGGGCTCATCGACAAGGCACGACCCAACGCCAGATTTCCGCGCAGTCCGTTCCACCACGAAATCGTGCCGAAGCGCATGTGGAACCAGACCAGCGCGAGTGCCGTGAAGCCAGCCAACAACATTCCGGTGCGACGCACCGTGGGCCAGCCATCCTGGGGTTTCATCGCAAGAACCAGAATCATCGGCAACGCGAAATGAGGTTTCAGAATACATGCGATGGAAAAAAGGACGGCGCGTCGCCAGCGCGCTTCTGTGACATCGAAGCAGCAATACATCATCAAGCCAAGGCTCAGCAACCCCGGATTTCCCGCTACAAACGCAACGGCCACCTTGGGTGAATGCAGCGTCAACCCAAACAGAAGACCCCTGACCGCGGGAGAAACCTCAGCCATCCACTCCGACCGAACATAGACCAGAAATAGTGCGCCAAGAAGACACGCCAACGTCAGGAAATACATCACACCCGCGGCCACTCTCAGCGGCAGGATAGCCATCGGCAGGGCCAGCACCAGCGTCGGCGGAGGGTAGATAGGTATGAAGAAGGTCCAGACTTGCGCGCTCGACGTGTAATCTTCGCGTTCGAGTATCACTTCCAGGCTGACGGGATCGTATGGTGAGCAACGCGTCACCAGACATTTGCTCCCAGCGTAGATATTCGCGAAGTCGCGTGAGGACTCCACCGCCCCACGCATGGTCGCTGACACCGTCATCACAACAGACACCAGAATGAACGTCCAACCCGCCGCCACACTCAAGCGGGATGCAGGCGCTGTTGTCGTGAACCGGAAAAAAGAACGCAGAGCTACTCGCACCTGAAGCACACCTTAGTCATGAATGCGCAATAGTAGCACTGGGATATCTCCATGCCTGGCACTACGCAAAACCTCCGTCGCACTGCGAGGACCCCAAACGCCGCCGCCCCGCCGACAGAAGAATTCAGGTTCTCTACTTACTTTCTCTCAGCACCAACAACTCGTCGCCACTGAAGACAGTCAGATACAGCGTCGCCCCATCCGGCGACGCGGAAATATTCCGCGGAAACTCACCCGTCTTGATCGTCTGCCGCAATACAGGCTTCGCCGGATCGGACAAATCGAACACCGCTGCGTTCCCGTTCCCCTTCGTAAACCGGTTCGAGTTCGCGACCAGCATCGACTTTCCGCCATCGAACAGAAACAACCCCACCGGAGCCTCGCCGCCGCTCGGAATCGACCGCAGAAACGCGTGCTCGCGGTCCGACTCCAGCTTCCGCGCATCGAACGCCAGCACCGCATTGTCTCCACGAGCCGTCAGGTACAGCGTCGCTCCATCCGCCGTCACCGCCTCGCGGACCGGAGAGCACCCGGCATCGCTCATCGCCACCACCGCATGTCGCGCATCCTCAGCGGTCGCCGCTTTCGTCAGCGCCGCCGCCTTCGCAACGTCGATCACATACACCACGCCATTGGGCATCGCCTTTTCAGGATTCGCCTGCACGCAATGGTTTCGTTCCAGCTCCGGAACACCATGCCCTGGGAATCGCGCCGCACCGGCAGCGCCGACAACCTCGCCTACCGTATACACCCGCGTCCCATCCTTGGAGATCGTTACCCCTGGCGTCGCGCGCGGCGTTGGAATATGGGAAAGCGCCTCCGGATGAATCGCTCCCGCCTCATCCCGATGCAGCGCGATGACGCCGATATTGCCGCCATCGCCATACTCATTCGCGACGAACAGATACTGTCCATCGGGAGTCGCCGCCAAATACCCTGACCCTGCCCGATCCCCTTGCGGCAGCACCTGCGCCTTGGCCTTTCCCCGCAGCGTGTCCTCAAGTGGCACGAACGCCACGCCTTCGTTTGACAAACCCACCGCCAACATCTGCGTATGCGGAATCAGCAAAATCCCCTGCGCATTCCCGCCGCCGAGCGACTGAAACGCAACCTTCTTCAGCTTCCCGGCTTCATCGTGAAACACCTCGATCCCCGACCCGCCGCCGCCAGTTTCGACTGTCACCAGCACATATTGCCCGTCCGGAGTCGCCAGCGCTTCGGTCGGATGTCCCGAAGTCCCGACCGTCTTTACATCCATCTTCTGTGCCGAAGCCGTCATCGCACCAAATAGTAGAAACGCCGCCAGTATTCTCATGCATCCAACATACGCTGACCGAAATCCGCGCTTCCATTTATCCTTCTCCCCATGTCCTTGATGCCCACTACCGACGCGCAGCAGAACACCCCCGGCCATCTCCCCTCACTCGACACGCTCGTAAACCTCCCGCGCCTCGTCACCGCCTTCTACGCCCTGCACCCCGACGCGGCCATCCCTGCCCAGCGCGTCAGCTTCGGGACATCAGGCCATCGCGGCTCCGCCTTCCACACCGCCTTCAACGAGGACCACATCCTCGCCATCACCCAGGCTATCTGCGACTATCGCCACACGCAGTGCACGACCGGCCCCCTCTTTCTGGCGCAGGATACGCACGCTCTCTCCGAGCCCGCCTTCACCGCCGCCCTCGAAGTGCTCGCCGCCAACCACATCGCCGTGATGATCGATCAGGACCTCGGCTACACCCCGACGCCTGCGCTCTCGCACGCCATCCTCACCTACAACGCCGCCAATCCGGGCAGGCCGCAAGCCGACGGCATCGTTATCACGCCGTCGCACAATCCTCCTGAAGACGGCGGCTTCAAGTACAACCCACCCAACGGCGGCCCGGCCGACACCACCGCCACAAAGTGGATTGAAAACCGCGCCAACGTGCTGATCTCCGAAAAGCTCAACGGCGTGAAACGCATCCCCTTCGCCCAGGCCCTCGCCGCCGGCAGTACCCACCGCCACGACTTCATCACCGCCTATGTCGCCGATCTCGCCAACGTCATCGACTTCGACGCGCTGAAAGGCACCACATTAAAGCTGGCGGTGGACCCGTTGGGCGGCGCCGGAGTCCACTACTGGCCGCGCATCGCCGAGCTGTACAAATTGCCGCTCGAAATCCTCAACCCCTACGTCGATCCCACCTTCCGCTTCATGACCCTCGACTGGGACTCGCGCATTCGCATGGACTGTTCGTCCCCGTACGCGATGGCGAGCATGATCGCGAACAAGTCAAAATTCGACGTCGCCTGGGGCTGCGATACCGACCACGACCGCCACGGCATCGTTACCTCCACGACCGGCCTGCTGAACCCCAACCACTACCTCGCTGTCTGCATTCAATACTTGTTCACCCACCGCCCGGAATGGTCCGACAAGGTCGGCATCGGAAAGACCCTCGTTTCGTCGAGCATCATCGACCGCGTCGCCAAAGGCCTGGGAAGAAATATGCTGGAAGTCCCGGTCGGCTTCAAGTGGTTCGTCGATGGCCTGATCGACGGCTCACTCGGCTTCGTCGGGGAAGAGTCCGCCGGCGCCACCTTCCTCCGCCGCAACGGCTCCGTCTGGACCACCGACAAAGACGGCCTCATACCCGGCCTGCTCGCCGCCGAAATGACCGCCGTCACCGGCAAAGACCCCGGCCTGCTTTACGCCGATCTCACTGCCAAATACGGCGCGCCTGTCTACCAGCGCATCGACGCCGCAGCGACCAAAGAAGAAAAGGCCAAGCTCGCCAAACTCTCGCCTTCGCAAGTCACCGCAAAAACTCTCGCCGGAGAACCCATCACCGCAATCCTCACCGAAGCCCCCGGCAACCACGCGGCGATAGGCGGACTGAAGGTGACAACCGAGAACGGCTGGTTCGCAGCCCGCCCCTCCGGCACCGAAGACGTCTACAAAATCTACGCCGAAAGCTTCAACGGCCGCGACCACCTCAAGCAGATCCAAAGCGAAGCCAAAGCCCTCGTCGCCTCTGCCATCGCATAAACCATCCCAACTTTTCATCTCGACCGAAGCGCCGCGCTTTTGCGGCGCGCAGCGGAGAGACCTGCTTCTCTTCCGCAGTTGCACCGACCCGGGTGGCCCATCCTTTCGCGTATTTTGCGAAAGGGTGGGGTATCGCGCGAGAGCGCGACCGCTTCCACAACTACCTACCTCACCCCGACACTCCGCTGACGACCAATCGCACGGAACCCACCACGGCCCCATCTTCCACCTCGCCCCACTCCTTCAGCATTTGCCGCAAACCAGTCTCTGACTTCGCCGCGAACCCAAACCTGGTCTCGCCGGTTTCGGCGGCAGTGCAAGCATGCTCACCCGGATTCCCACGGCTGCACGCCGCACACAGGATCCGCACGGTTCCCCAATCTTCGACCCACATATCATTTTCCCGGCAACGCTCTTCAAGACTTACCAGCGCACCTGCATTCGGCATCATCAACTCGACTTCAAACGTCGAATGTGCCGATCTCTTCCAAACTCCGAGCTCATCGAAAACAAAAAACTCATTTCCACCGCTGACGCGCGTCCCTTCCGGCGCCCCATCGTTAATCAAGATGTCGCCGTACAGTCTGTCCGAAGACGCCAGCGGTACATTCGTCACCCTAATCCGCGCCGGATCGATGCGCGTCCCCCAAACAACTTCCGCGACTCCTTTCGGATCGAGACGCACACACGCTGTACAACTCGCCCACAGAATTTCGCCAGATCCTTCACCGAGATCGTCAATACCGCATTTCGTCCATGCCCGTCGCGCTTCTGGCCAGTCACTTAAAGCGGTCGCTGCAATGCCGAGGTTCCACCACGTAGCTTCGTCATCTCCATTGAGCGATGCGGCCCTCTGGTTGTGCTCCAGACTCGCGCGCCAATCACCTCGATACTTCGCAGCGAAACCGAGGTTATATTCCTTGATCGCCTCCGCCTCTTTGTCTTCTCCACCCATCAGCCACGAAGGAAGTTTCATGCGCCCAGTCTACCGCTAGTCCAGCCACCGAGGTCCTCTAGCACTTGCGCATTGGCTCGCGCCCGCATTTTTTCATAGGCAGGTGTAACGCTGGCGGTGCTGGCGTCACTACCAGATATGACATGCCGCCGGCGACTCTCGCCAGCGATGCGCCGGCGCCATGCCAAAAGGAGCCACAAGATGAAAATTCGAACGCTCGGAAAGCTGCTGCTGATCGCGCCGTTATGTTTCTCGTTCGCCGGATGCTCGCCAACCCTCGAATGCGGAAGCTGGGTCTTCACCGGAACGCCAAGCGGGAACGCCTTTCCTCTGAGTTCCGCCTTCACATTCAATCCCGCGAATTGCGGAAAGAATTGTGAGTGCTCGAAGGACGTCATGATCCAGATGACCTGGGTCTACGACGCCGACAGCGGCACAAATATCTATGCGTCCGACCAGCCGCAAGGCGGCCGCTCCGACGCCAACGGTTGGAACATCGATCGCGTCAACGGCGCGGCGCATGGCTACTACGGGCTGCAAAATGACGGCACGTTCTACAGTGGCTGGAACATCCCCGGAGCCAACGGCAGCGCGAATACCCTGTTCGACAGGCCCGGTGGATGGGGCGCCAACACCTACTTCTATGCCGTGGACGTCGCCGTGTGTTTCGACTCCAAAACCTGCAACAACCGCATCCTCGGCTACTACTTTTGGAGCTACATCCTGGATAACAATGATGTCGGCCAGAAGTTCATCACCGCACCCGCGTGGAAAGACCTGGACACGGAATTCCAAAGCGCCCTGGCTGCGTGGAACAAATGGGCGCCGACATCGGGCACGGAGAATGACGGCACCGGTACCGTCTCCCATGCGATCGCATTCCCGTCTTTGTCAGATCTCTAACCCAGAAATATTTGAGGGCAACGACCATGAAGAATCTCAGAACAACATCCGCTTCGATCTTCCTTTGCCTCTGTCTTGCCGGATGCGCCGGCAGCAGCGACAAGAGTGCGCCTCCCCTGACGGATACGCAGAACCAGGCGAAGACCACGCTGGAATCGCAAATGAAGACTGCAGCGAAGACTGCGGAAACCTACCACGCGATGGACAATCCTGCGCTCCTGAATAAGCTGGTCGAACAAAGCGCTGCCCAGAAGGAGCCGTTCAACTCACTCGCCTATCGCGAACTGAAAACGAGAACGAATGTCGACTCCAACTCCCTTATCACTCTTGTAAAACAGAACACCAACGCCACCGGTCTGTTGCCCCTGTTGCTGCTTCGAAAACTGGATAACAAATCGTACGTCGCGCTGCCGGTTGAAATGCGCGCGAAGATACTTACCGACGCCCTGCAAAGTTCCAAAAACTTCAACACCTGGGGATTGCCTCACCTCTATCTTGAGGACGCATCGAATGCCATGATGGAAGCCGGCAGGAGCACCGTACCAGCACTTACGCGTATGCTCTCTGAGACTCGTCCAGCACCCGTATTCGGCAGCCAGGAGTACATGGAGTACGAACAGTACAAGTATCGCCTCTGCGATTACGCGTTATTTTTCCTTGAAAAAATCCAGGGCAATGCAGACTTCCGCCTGCCGCTCTCTGTCGAGGAGAGGGATTCTCTCATCAAGAAGATGTCCGCGAAGTAGCAACATAAACACAAGTCGGCCGGCGGACCGCGTTCATTTCGCGAGTCCTACCCCCGGCCGACTCTCAATCCTCCTGCAGGACCCGCTCAATCCGCTCCAATCCCCAATCCAAATCCTCTTTCCCGATCACCAGCGGCGGAGCGATCCTGATCACCGTCTCATGCGTCTCCTTGCACAGCACGCCACGATCTCGCAGTGCTTCGCAAAGCGGCCGCGCCGCCGTGTTCAACTCAATCGCCAGCCACAACCCTTTCCCCCGCACCGACACCACATGCCGGCTTCGCATCTGCTGCAGCCGCGCGAGCGCATAAGCACCTAACTCCGCCGACCGTTCCGCCAGGCGTTCCTCCACGATCACCTTGAGCGCCGCCCGCGCCACCGCGCAAGCCAGCGGATTCCCGCCAAACGTGCTGCCATGATCGCCCGGCTGAAATACACCCAGCACCTCGCGCGACGACAGCACCGCCGACACCGGATAGAACCCACCCGAAAGCGCCTTGCCCACAATCACCACGTCCGGCGTGATCTCGTCATGCTGATACGCAAACAGCTTCCCCGTCCGCCCCAGACCCGACTGGATCTCATCCACGATCAGCAGCACATTGTGCTCGCGGCACAACCGCGCCGCCTCGCGCAGATAGCCCTCCGGCGGCACAATCACACCCGCCTCACCCTGTATCGGCTCCACCAGAAATGCACACGTCTGCGGCGTAATCGCCGCTCGCAGCGCATCGATATCGCCAAACGGCACATTCCGAAATCCCGCAGGAAACGGCCCGAATCCAGCTCGATACTGCGCATCCGTCGAGAAGCCCACAATCGCAATCGTGCGGCCATGGAAGTTATTCGCGCACACGATAATCTCCGTACGATCGTGCGCGACGCCCTTTACCACCTCGCCCCATTTGCGCGCCGCCTTCAGCGCTGTCTCCACCGCCTCCGCCCCGGAGTTCATCGGCAGCGCCATCGCGTATCCCGTCAGCTCATGCAGGTCGCGCAGCAACAGTGGCAACTGCTCATTGCGAAACGCCCGCGATGTCAGCGTCACCTTCTGCGCCTGCTCCACCATCGCCCGCAAAATCGCCGGATGGCAGTGCCCCTGATTCACCGCCGAATACGCCGCCAAACAATCGAGATAGCGCCGGCCCTCCACATCCCAAACCCACGCCCCGCTCGCTTGCTCGATCACCACATCCAGCGGATGATAGTTATGCGCTCCATGCAGGTCCTCAATCGCGATCAGGTCCTCCGCGCTGAAGCCGCTCTCACTGTGCCCAGAATGCAGTTCGGGAGTGAGCCTCATCACCAGGCACTTCGCCGCTCCACCGGCCTTCAAAAACTCGTCCAGCTCAACCTGCACTACATCGAACCCACGCTCCCGCAGCGTCATCGCAAGCTCATCGCTGATGCAATTCAACACAATCGTTCTGTCGAGATTCACCGCGTTGCAGGCGAACCGCAGCGCATCCGCCTCGCTCACTACGATCCGCTGTTCCGGCATGTAAAACTGCTCAATCATCGCCAGCGATGCTGCATCGAAAGCCTCCGGGAAATACATGACCGACCCATCCGACAGCGGCGCAAAGCAAGTATCGAGGTGATAGAAACGCTCATCCACCAGGTGCAGACTGCACACTTCCGCATCCCACAACCCACGCAGTGCGGCATGGCTCTCCACTGAAGTCCGCGTCCCAAACCCTACCCACAAGCGCGTTCCATCCGCCGAAAACAGCGCATCCCCTTCGCCCTCAAACGGCGTTGCCCGCGCCACATCCACTACGTGATACCCGGCCTCCTCAAACCACCGCCGAAACGCCGGCTCCTCATCCTGCCGCTCGCGATAAAAGAAGCTGCTCAGCGCGACGACACCGGCGCGCGCCAACCCCGCATTGGCCGTAAACACCATGTCGGGAGACCCCGCAACCGGCTCGATCAGCACCACTCGCGCCAGCCTGGCCAGCACGTCGTGCAACCGCTGCCACTGCCGCATCGCACGTTCGCGGTTAGACTTCCCAAGGTTCCCCCGCATCCACGGGTTAATCACGTAATGTACGTCATACAGTTTCGGCGGACACATCAGCAGCGTGAGCGCCCGGCCCGTCTCGACATCAAATTCGGACGCAGTGGTTCCGTGGTCTTCGATCAGCAACTCGGTGCTCATGACAATGCACTCTCCAGTTGCTGCGACTATGGCACGGCGCGAAAACCCGCGTCAACACTAATGATTATGCGATTCGCTCTGCATATATATGCGCGCTCGCAACCGTTGACAATCACCTGTCGCCACGCGTCGCCGCGCATTTTTCGCACGACAAAACATCGCAAATCTCAAATGAATGCTTGATGACTTCCAGACACGCAAATTACTGGCGACACTTTGCCGGTATGCCTATGGCATAATGTCCTATGGCAACCCCAGCCAAATCGCTTCCGCCCAAACCGTTCACGGCCAGCCTCCGACTCGACCTCTCCCGCATCGAGTCCGGCGTGCCGGTCGCCACGATGTCCGACTTCGTCGCCTCATCCGGCATTCCACTCAAGGACCTCTACGACGTCGTCATCCCGGCTCGCACCCTCAAGCACCGCCGCGCCCGTCGCGAGCCGCTCTCCACCGACGAGTCCGATAAACTCGCCCGCGTGGTCCGCATCTTCGACCGTACGGTCGCCGTTTTCGGAGATGTCGACCGCGCCCGTGCCTGGCTCGACGCGCCGAAGAAACGTTTTGATGGCCGCAGTCCAATGGCAATGCTTCGTACAGATATCGGTGGGCGGATGGTCGAGGAATTTCTCGTTCAAATCGACGAAGGCATGTTTGCATGAGCGCAACAACAAGGCCAATAGACTAAGACCCTTGAACGGTTTGGAGCGCTGACATCCACGCATGAACCTCTGGCGCATCAGCAATCATCTTTCTCTCAACGGTGAAGGCGGCCGCCGGGCACCGGCCCGTTGGCATAGTGGGGGTTCGCCTATCGTCTATATCGCCGCATCGCCTCCGGGCGCGCTGATAGAAATTCTGGCTCATCTCGAAGTCGAAGATTTCGAAGTTCCAAAAACCTACGCGCTTCTTCGTATCGCTGTTCCGGGTCGATTTCGCATCCCTCTCTTGCAAGTTCCGATCGGCGATGACTGGAAAGCAGACGAAACCGTTACTCGTAAGCTCGGAGACGTGTGGCTCAAATCTCAGCGGTCCGCCCTGGTACGTGTGCCCTCTGCGATACTTCCCGAAACTTTCAATTTTCTCTTGAATCCTCTACACCCTTACGCCTCGCGAATCGAGATCGCAAACAGCCAGCAGGCGATCTTCGATCCGCGGCTCGTTCGCGTCCGGCACAATTAAGGCGCCTACTCCACCCGCCGCCGCGCCTTCAACAACACGTCCACCGCATCCGGCTGATCGTCCCAGTACTCCACCCTCACCCGCCCATCCGCCATCCGGCTCACAGTCGCAGGAGTGGCGCTCGCCGTCACATACCACCCCGCCGGCAGCACCACTGCGTTCCTCGACCGCCCCAGGCTGCGATCGAACACCAGCTCATCGCCATCCAGCTTGTAGCTCACGGGAGCCGTATACGTCTCCGAAATCCTCAGTCGCAGCGACTCACCCTCCCTCACCGCCGCAAACGGAATCACCACCACACGCGCCTTCGGATCGACTTCTTCACCGGTATTGATCTTCGACGCAACCATCTCCGCGCCGCTCATCTCGGTCGCTTTCAACTGCTCGCCGGTATCGAGCACGTACGCCGACGGATGGCTAGCCACGCTGCCTTCGCGCACCACGTTCGCATATCCGTTCACGCCCGCGCGCTTCTCTGTGTAGTCGTGATACAGGCTGAAACTGTGCGTCTCCGGCTGCTGCAAAAAGTAAACGATGTCGCGATCAAGATAAGCCCGCTCCGTCAGTCTCGCGCGCTCCGTCTCCCCTGCGAACGGCGCCTCCCAGCTTTTCGCCTTCGTCGCCGGATGCGGCAACGCACCCGCGCCGGTCTGCGCGTCCTTCACCGCCTTCAGCACCAGCGGAGCCTCGCCCGCTCCTGCATGCATGAAGCTGATCGCGAGACGCCCATCCTTCTCCGTCAAAATCTGCGACGGCACACTGCATCCCACGACCTCATACCCCGCCGGCAGCACCACCTTGTTCCGCTTGATCCCCAACCCACGGTTGAACACCAGCGTCGTTCCGTCGATGTAGTAGCTCTTGGGGTCCTTATACGTCTTCAGGATCACGACGCGCCCCTGCCCATGCATCGGCACCGGCCTTGCCAGCGTGACTTTGATGTAGTCCGTTGCCTCATCGGCGTCGGCCATCAGCGCGTCTTTCCGCGCCTCCGTTCCATGCACCACCTCAAAGTGCAGCGGCTTGCCACTCATCGCGTCGAACACCTGTTCATCGCTCGCAACGCTGCCTTTGCGGATGGGGTTATACAAAAACTTCGCGCCGGCGGTCGTCGCGGTCAGCTCGTAGTAGATCCTGAAGCTCGCCGTCTCGGGATCCAGCAATTCATACCGCGTGTATTCGTCCGTCTCGGTCTGCGCGCCGGTAGCCGCAGGCAACACAATAGTGTCCTTCGACACCTGCGCACTCGCACAGGAATTTCCCAGTACCACCAGACAAATTGCAGCCGCAAAACATTTCATCGTTTTCATGCCACGAGCATACGGCAATTCACCGCGGCCGCGGCATGGACAAATCCAGGTCTGTCGCAGCCATCTGCTTGGTCAGCAGAATGATCTGTCCCACATGCTGCTGCACGTGCCCCACCACCTGGTAGATCGCATCCAGCACCGCGACCTCGCCGTGCTGAGGATTGGTTCGGTCCGTCAACCGCTCCGCCGGAAGCTTCGCCAGAATCTCGCGTGCTTCGCCCACGGTCGAACCAAACAGCGCGATCAACTCCGCCCGTCCCATGCCACCATCGGCGGAAAATTCCGCATCGCGCACCCGCACATCGGGCTGGCGATCGACGCCGTACATGATCCACTGCCGCATGTTGCCGCACAGATGCAGCACGAGATTGCCAACAGCGTTCTCATGCGCGCCGCCGCGCTGCCAAATCTGCTCGTCTGTAAGGCGGTTAAGACAAGCGTCGAGGGCGGTTG
>Ga0207125_10074_pt1 | contig 22888 bp, 25 predicted proteins | sample Alteio_BWMinHeat_19_FD_153556 | JGI IMG/M metagenome (GOLD analysis project Ga0207125, IMG submission 153556) | Enriched cells from forest soil in Barre Woods Harvard Forest LTER site, Petersham, Massachusetts, United States -... | ecosystem: Environmental > Terrestrial > Soil > Temperate forest >...
CCGGGCTGCGGCGGCGGCTAATTCCTTGCGCGAACCGCGCATCCTCGATAAAAACTAGGGATGCGCTTTCCCCTGTTTCTCTGCGCTGCGCTCGGATGCGCAACAGCTCTTCCCGCCTTCGCGGGCTCGGAGCATTTGGAGCTGAACACCGCGCTCTGGGGCGCCGGTACCTACCGCGACGTTCTCGACAACGATTTCAATCCGCAAAATGCTTTCGCCCGCATACCGCGCGATACGGAAACGTTCGAAGTTCGCCCCGACTGGAACCTCAAATCTACCAAGTGGCACATCACCGCGCGCCCGCGCCTGCTGGCCAAGCACGAAACCACAAACGCCCTAGGCATCACGACCAACAAAAACCTCGCCCTCCTCCGCTGGAGCGAAGCCTTCGCCACCTGGAATGCCACCGAAGCCTTCTCTATCGATTACGGCCTGCAAAATTTCCAGTGGGGCCCCGCCGAGAGCGTGAGCCCGAGCAACCGGATCTTCCGCGACACGATCCAGGTAAAAGACAGCCTCTACCTAGTAAAGGGCCAGCACCTCATCAGGCTGAGCTACACCCCGAGTAGCACCTTCAGCGAAATCCTCATGTTCGAGCCCACCGGCAACGGCGATGCCGAACCCGAGCCGAACGAACCGCATTCCCTCAAGGGCGCGCTGAAGACGGAACTTTCCTGGGCTGGCGGCGCCGATTTCGCCGGCTTGGTGAACAGCTGGCGCGACCGGGAAGGCTTCTCGGTGGGAGAATATCTCAACCTGGAACTGTTCAGCGGCTTCTACGCCTACGCTGATGCCGAACAACAGGCCGGCACCCTCGCCTACTACCCCGTTTCGAACAACGGCCTGGTTACCTACTCGCAAACCATGCGCGGTGACCCTAAGCTAAAAAATTTCATAGTGGGCGGCCTCCGCTACGCATTCGAAAACGGCAACGACTGGAGAATCGAAGGCATCTACCAGGCAAACGGCTACACGACCACGGATCTTACCAACGCCCGCAGCGCCATTTCCTCCAAAAACCCGGTCCAGCTCGCCGTTCTCTCCATTCAGTCGAACGCGGCGGCCCTGAGTGGTCTCGATTTTCCGTCGCAGGCCTATCTTTTTTCGTCGATCCGCTTCCCCAACGTATTTGGCTGGCGCGACTGGAACATCTACCTGCGCGGCCTCGAATCGTTGCAAGACCACTCCGTGAGCGGATTCGTAAGCTCAGAAAACAGCGTGGGCGTTCACGGAACCTTCATCGGGGCCGTGACAGGAACAGCCGGAACCGATGGGGCTGAACTCAAAGGCGTGGTAGACTTAGCCGCAACCCTGGCATACCGGCACGCGTGGTGAATTTATGAAAACAGTGATCCGCTTGGAAAATGTTTCGAAGAGTTACTTCCTCGGGAGCGTTGAGGTGCCGGCGCTGAAAAGCGCGAACCTCGAAATTCACAGCGGCGAGTTCACCGCCGTGATCGGCGCGAGCGGCTCGGGCAAGAGCACGCTGCTCAACCTGATCGGCTGCATCGACGATCCCACCAGCGGCCGCGTATGGCTCGAGAACACCGATGTGCTCTCCCTCTCCGACGACAAAAAAAGCGATCTGCGCAATCAGAAGATCGGTTTCATCTTCCAGAGCTTCAACCTCGTTCCCGTGCTGAGCGTGTTCGAGAACGTGGAGCTCCCCCTGCTGATCAACCCTCTCATCTCGCCCAAAGATCGCCGCGCCCGCGTAAAAGAAGCCATCAACGACGTAGGCCTGGAAAAACTCGCCGGTAACCGGCCCGACCAACTCTCGGGCGGCCAACGTCAGCGAGTGGCGATCGCGCGGGCGCTCGCGGGCCAGCCGATTCTCGTGCTCGCCGACGAACCCACCGCCAACCTCGACTCCGAAACTTCGATCAAGATCATCGAGCTGATGCTTAACCTCAACGCGAAGAAGGGAATCACCTTTCTCTTCTCCACGCACGATGATCGCGTGATGAACCGCGTTTCCCGCATCGTGCACATCAAAGACGGCGTGGTGAGCGCGTGAGCTTCTGGCTCCTCGCCCTTCGCAATCTCGGACGCAACCGGAAGCGCAACCTGGCCACCGGCTCTGCGATCGCCTTTGGCTTCGCGGGCATCCTGCTTCTGGCGGGCTATTCCTACCGCGGCACCAACTACATCCGCACCTATACGGTTTACGTAATTCACACCGGCCACCTCGCGATCTTCGCGCCGAACGGCTTCGAGCAGTTTCCCTACAAACCCGCGAAGTTCAGTCTGTCTAAAGATGCTCAAGACAAAGTAATCGCCGCGCTCGCCACCGAGCCGGAAGTGGAGCGCTTCGAAAAACAAATCCGGGGCCAGGGGCTGGTAGGGAACGGCTGCATTTCGTTCCCGTTCGTGGCGCAAGGATTCGATCCGGCGATAGACCGCGAAATGCGCCTTCACCCACAGGTGAAGGAATGGATGCCGTCATTCCAGTATCTGCTCAGCGGAAGCGGCCTGTGGGATTTTCCGGAATCGATGAGCCCCATCCTTTTAAGCAAAGGCCTCTCGCTTTCTTTGGGTAAAGTAAAAATGCACGGCGACTTCCCGCCCTCCGGTGCCCTCATCACCGTGCCCGACTGCGCGAATCCTCGCGAGCAAGCCGCGAAAGACGCAAACGTGCAGCTCTTAAGCGGCGCCTGGGCCGGCAACGTTTCCGCCGCCGACGGCGAAGTGGTGGGCACTTTCACCACCGGCGTTCAGGAAACCGATAGCTCGTCGATCATGGCGCCTACGTCGCTTCTGCAAAAACTTTTCGATACCGACCACGTTACCGAGATCGCCGTTTGGCTGAAGCACCCGGAGAAAATCGCGGAAGTGCGCGCGAGCCTCCAAGCTAAGTTGGGGAACGAAGCCGAAATCTTACGCTGGGATGAAGAGCGTCTTTCTCCCTTCTACGTAGGCACCGTGGACTTCCTCCATACGCTGGTGCTGGCGGGGGCTCTCGTGATGAGCGCCATCATCGCGCTATCCGTTCTCAACTCCGCCACGATGACCATTCTGGAACGCTCCCAGGAAATCGGCATGTACCGCTCGATGGGATTCCGCCGTTCCCAAGTGAGGATCCTTTACGTGCAGGAGTCGCTCTGGCTCTCCATTCTCGCCCTCGGCGCCGGAACCGCGCTCGGCCTCGCCGCGATCCGCCTCATCAACGACGCGCAAATTCTCTACCATCCGCCCGGAGTATCGGGCGGTCTCACGCTCGTGCTGATTCTGCCTTGGGTGCAAACAGCCTGGGTCGCGCTCCTGATCCTCTTCCTCGTCTGCCTCGCCACATATTTTGCCGTTACCAACCGCCTGCGTCCCACGCCGGCTGATCTTCTCGGAGGAACTCTACGATGATGCTGCTTACCCTGCTCCTAACGATAACGGCCCAGGCGGCCAATCCGTCTCCCGAAGCTCTCCTCATCGCGAGCGACCGCGCCCGCGGCGCCGCCAGCTCTCTCAGCGGCCTCAGCTGGACCAGCGAAGTGAACTCCGTCGAGAACGGCGACGCCCTCAAAGTGATTTACGCCGTGAAGGTGCTCGGCAACGATGCGCTCGCCTCCGTGATGGATCCGCCCCGCCAAAAAGGCGAAGTGGTACTCTTCAACGACCGCACTCTGTGGTTCTTCAAGCCGGGCCTCAAGAAACCCGTGAACATCTCCCCGCGCCAGAAGCTCATCGGTCAGGCCGCCAACGGCGATATCGCCAGCACCCAGTACGCACGCGACTACGTAGCTACCGCCGCCGGCGATGACACCCTGAACGGGCAGAAAACCTGGAAGCTCATGCTGAAGGCCAAAGCCAAGAACGTTACTTACGACCAGATCCGTTACTGGGTTTCGAAATCCAATCAGGTGGCGGTGAAAGCCGAGTTTCTCACCCTGAGCGGCGAAACCTTCAAGGTGGCCGAGTTCAAATACGGCAACGATCTTTCCGTGAAAGGAAAGAAGGTGCCCTTCGTGAGCGAGATGCGAATTCACGATGCGAACAATCCCAAAAACGTTACCACCCTCACTTATAAATCTCCGCACGAGGAAGCCCACAGCAAGGGCCTCTTTAACGTGAACAGCCTAATGAAATAGTGGAGCGCCCATGCTTTACCGCACTCGGATCCTGGCGCATCTCGCGCTGAAGAGCATCGTAAAAAACTGGCGCCACAGCCTGGCCACCATGCTCGCGATCCTGGGCGGCTTCGCGGCCGTGTCGCTCTTCGATGGCTTTCTGGCTTCGGTGAAGCAAATGAACGAAGAACGTTACGTGCATAAGGGAATGGTGGCGCACGTGCTGGTGGAAAAGGCGGGGTCGGCCGAGCACCTCTTGGAAGACACCTGGCGCTACTCTCTTACGAAGTCGGATCAGGATGGGATCACGAAGATCCTGGGCGAAGACAGCCGAGTACAGGAAACCATGCGCTACCTTTGGGTGAGCGGCCTCATTTCCAACGGCGAAAGCAGCGCGATTTTCTTCGGGGCGGGCTACGACGAAGCCCAAGGACTTAAACTCCGCGGCGACAAATGGGCCTGGAATACCGTGGCCGGGAATCCTCTTTCGGCCGCTCCCCCGAGCGGCGGCCTCATGCTCGGCATGGGCTTGGCCCGGAGAATGGGCTGCGAGTTCGAGACCAACTACCCCATGAACCCGGATGGCTCCTACGTGGCCAAGGCGGCCCCGCTCCACTGCACCGGAGCGGGCCTGCAAGTTTCGGTTACCACCGAGCACAGCCAGGTGAACGCGGTCACTCTCCCGGTAGTGGGCGTAACCGACATGCAGCTTCGCGAGTTCAACGACAAAGTTCTCGCCATGCCGATCGCCACCGCCCAGCAGCTCTTCGACACCGACCGCATCACTCGCGTGGTGGTGCTGCTGAAAGATCCTTCAGACATCTCCGCATTCATTTCCGACTTCACGCAGAAATCAAAAGCCGCCGGCCTCGATCTCGAAGCCGTCAAGTGGCTGGATCACCCCGTGGCGGCCGTGGCAAAGGGTGGGCTCGAAGTGATGAGCGTGTTCCGCGCGCTATTCCTCGGCGTGGTGGCCATCATCGCCGCGATGAGCGTGGCCAATTCGATGATGAAAAGCATCAACGAGCGAATCCGCGAAATCGGCACGCTTCGCAGCTTCGGCTTCCGCCGGCTCGACATCATGCTGCTCTTCTCGTTCGAAGGTTTTTTCCTGGGGATGCTTTCCTGCGTCGCGGGCATCTTCGTAACCACCGCGCTCGCGTTCGGGATCAGCCACCTTGGCTTATCCTTCAAGGCGGGCGTGCTCAGCACACCCCTGCCCGTCACGTTCGACCTCGCCTTTTCCGTGTGGATCGTTACCGCCCTTGCGCTCGGCCTGATCACCTTCCTGGCCTCGTGGCTCGTGGCCCGCCGGGCCGCGCGAATGGTGATTTCGGATGCGCTGCGGTCGGTGGCGTAAGAGGGTTATAATTTCTTACGCTCCTATGTTATAATTTGGAACCATGAAAGACTGGCTCTTCCGCGAGAAATCCTACAAGAAAGCGCTCGAGCGCCTGATCGAAGATTCCCCCGCCCCCCGCGGCATGATCTCCCGCATCGCCGACGCCGTTGGCTGCCAGCGCTCTTACCTCTCCCAGGTTTTGCACTCGAAGGTGCAACTCACCAAAGACCAAGCCTGGAACATCTGCAGCTTCTTCGACCTCTCTCCGCAGGAAACGAAATATTTCGAACTCCTGGTAGACTACGAGCGCGCCAGCTCCCCCGCCTACCGCAAGCACCTCTCCCAGGAGATGGAAAGCCTCCGTAAAGACGCGAGCAAACTCTCCCCCCGTTTCGTAGAGAGCACCAGTTTTACCGACGCCGAAGCCGTGCAGTATTTCGCGAACTGGATTCCCTGCGCCGCGCACATTCTCTCCAGCATCCCCGAATTTCAAGACGGCGCGAAAATGGCGGCACGCCTAGGCGTGAGCGCCACGGTGCTGAACCGCACCCTCGGAATCCTGCGAAGCTGGGGTATGGTGAAACTTCATCAGGGTAAATGGCAATACGCCGGCGCGCCCAAGTTCGTGTCGGCCGAATCTCCCTACGTATGCTTTCATCACCAGAACTGGCGGCAGCTCGCCGTGGAAGACGCCCGCGACGCCAAGAGCGAGGGCGTTCACTTTACGATGGCGCAGTCGATGAGTCGCGAAGACTACGAAGTGATTAAATCGATGGTGCTCGAATTCATCGACAAAACCCGCAAGGTGGCCGATCCCTCCCCCTCAGAAATGATCACTTCCCTGAACATCGATTTCTTCGAGCCGAGGTAGCGTCTTACCTCTTTTCTTGTCTCGCGAAACGGGGGTGCCATAGCTCCCACTAGTGGATAGAATATTCCCATAGGGGGAAACATGAAAAAATTGGTGTTCGGAATTTTGGCCTGCGCGGGCGTTGTGGCCTGCACGAGTAAGCCGGTGGCAGTAACCGAAAACACCACGGAGAATTACCGCAAAATATCGCAAGCCGCTCCCTCCGCCTGGGGAACCGACGCCGCCGCCCACGACCTGGAGCGCACCACTTACTTAGATCAAAACTGGTCGCCGCAAGTGCGCGAAGCTTTTTACCGCACGCCTCAGGGCTCGCACATCATGCCGATGAAGTTCGCTCTCGCGCTGAAAAAGTCGGGAACGGATGAGCCCTTTTTCACGAGCAAGAACCTCGCGGGCTACGGCTTCATCCCGCAAGCCGCGAACCCCAGCACGAACCCGTTCGGATTTCCGGTGGGCCTCACGATCGATGGAAAAATGCAGTTCAGCTCGCTGAAGGGCCACTCCGTGGAAAACGGCGAGCGTATGCTCGGCATCAACTGCGCCGCCTGCCATACGGGAAGCATGCACTACAAGGGACAAGCGATCCGCATCGACGGCGGCCAATCGCTCCTGGATTTCCAGGGCTTCGTGCATGACATGGACTACGCCTTGCGCGAAACCCTCGAAGATCCCGCGAGACTGGGCCGATTCCTCGACACCGTTACCGGAATCGATAAGACCGGCACCTCCAATGACCGCAATAAACTGCTGGAACAGCTCAAGGCTACCGTGCACGAACGCGGGATGTGGACCAACCTCAACCACGACGGCATCAACTACGGCAACGGCTACAACGAAACAAAATTTGCTTACCTCCCCGGCCGCCTCGACGCCTTCTCCGTGATCTTCAACCAGGTGCTGGCGCGCGACCTCGGCGTTCCCGGCAACGCCAGCGAACCCAACGTGCCCGTGAGCATCCCTGTGATTTGGGACGCCCCCCAACACGACTGGCTCCAGTGGAACGGACTCGCGAGCAACAGCATGAACGAGGGGGGCCCGATCGCGCGAAACCTCGGCCAGGTGCTGGGCGTATTCGGCCATATCGACTTCGGCAAGAACACCAAGATTCTCCACGGCTACTGCTCTACGGCGCGCAGAACGAACCTCGACGCCCTGGAAAATTCTCTGCGTACCTTGTGGTCGCCCCAGTGGCCCGCCCAGGCGTTCGGAGAGCTCGACAGCGCGAAAGTGGCGCGCGGAAAAGCGCTCTTCCAGCAGAGCTGCGTGGCCTGCCACGATCCGATCAATCGCGCGGATCCGAAGCGCACGATCACCGCTCGGCTCATTCCGATGGCGGAAGTGGGAACCGAAACGAGATTTAACGACGTCGCCCTCGGCCGCGTGGCCGACACCTCGATCATGGCCGGCAAGCTCACCCGCCTACTGGAAGGCCGCAAGCTGGAAGCCCAAGAGCCGGCGGCCACTCTGCTTCGCTACGCAGTGGCCGGATCGATTGCGGGCTCGATCAGCCCGATTACCTGCGGCGACAACATCGACGTTACGAGAGGCGAATACGTCTCCACCTGGAAAGACGCCGCGAAAAGGGCAATCGGGGGCGGAGGCCCCTCCGAGGCCGACGACAGCCCGGATAAAGCCACTCGCACGGCGGCGCTCATTAAAAAGCTGGCCGTCTATAAGGCGCGCCCGCTCAACGGAATCTGGTCGAGCCCGCCCTTCCTGCATAATGGATCAGTAGCGAGCGTTTACGATCTGATGCTGCCGCCCTCGGAACGAAAGGGCTTCTACGTGGGCTGCGATGAGTTTGATCCAGTGAAGGTGGGCTGGAGCTGCCCAGCGAGCGCCGGCAAGCCCTACTTCGACCCCAGCATTTCCGGGAATACTCCCGTGGGCCACGACTTTGGCCCCAAGGGCGAGAACGCCGAGGCGGATCGCTGGGCGTTGGTGGAATACGTTAAGTCGCTTTAGTTCTTAAAATCAAAATCGTGCAGGAAGGAGGCGGAGAAATCCGCCTTCTTTTTTACCGCTAGGCTCGCCATATCCGCGGCGCTTGAGCCAATCACGTCTGCCGCCAACGAAGTTCCGCAGTAAAGCCGAAAGCCCGGATTGAAACGCACGAGCGTATTTTTGGATTTGCAGGTTACGCGCACGTCTTCGAGAAGGTTGTCTTTATGGGGCTCGTATTTATAGTCGAGCGTGTGGGCGGCTTGATTACGGGAAGCCGGCGAGAGTGTGCGCACGTCAACCCGGGCGGGCCAAAGATGGGCCACCGCAGTTACCGCGCAGGAATGCGCCGGGGCCGCCTGAAAGAGAGCCGGATCCGTCACCACGAGATCGAATCCCCCATTACAGGCGAGCGTATCGAGGAAAAGCGGGCGCTCGGCGCCTTTAAGAAAATAAGGAAGCAGCGGCGCCGCGAAAAGGCGCACGCGGTCGCGGAACAGGCCGGGCACGGAGTCCTCGGAATCGAGTTCATAACTGCGGAAGGCGCCCGGAGCGGCGAATCGAGCCCGTTCACTCGCGGTGGGGGAATTCTGCTCAAGCTCCACGGAAAAAAGAAATCCCACCAGGGCCCGCGTGGCGGAAGAGTCTGGCGTCGTGTCCCGGCCGAGATTGGCGTAGATGTTCCGGTGCGTGTAGTAAACCGACTCGTGTAACACGAGCGCGGCTTTGTTCATCTCGGAGAGGTGGTTCCAGAGGAAGCTCGAAATGGTGAGCTTGTTTTCGTCGGTAGCGCTGTCGTTAAAAACGGCGGCACCGGCCACTTGGCAGCCGAGATTGATCGGCGGCACGCGGCCGTGGCTGAGATCCTGGGGCGCGGGAAAGATCAGCTCCGTGCCCTCCGTTTCTTTGAGCGATTCGGCGAGATGGCTATGCACGAAATTTACGCGGTCCACGAGCATGGAATAGAATTCGGGATCCACGAAGGCGATGCGATTCATCGCGGCCTTCACCTGCTCTTCCCAGGGAAGCGCGGCGAGCTGCGGGCTCGGAACGGTGTGATCGTAGAACTTCGATTCCACCAGATCCACGAGCTCCACCGACTTCACGGTCTGATCGGGATTGAGGCATAATACCACACCGCCGCCGCCCCCCACCCCGGGGCCGTCCTCGCGGGCAAAGACCACATTGCTGGCGAAAAGACACACAAAGAACAACAGGAAGGAGGCGGAAAAGAGACGCATTTTCAATACTCCAGGTGGGTTCAAAGGCTGACCATAAGAACCATGCCACGGGGCATAAAAGCAAGCGGGAGTTTCGTTATTTTTTATAACAATAAACGATCATAACTTATTTCAAATAAATTGCGGCAGGCGCGGCACTTGGCTAGATTGCGACTCAACAAACGAGGAGATATAGCCATGAAATTCCTGCTCGACGGCCACGAAAACCAAAACGCCTAATATAAACTTTGTTTAAATGTTTCCGCCCCGATACACCTCTGCAAAAAGCTTCATCGACTGACTAAAAATCGCCTTTACAGTCGTTGAAGTTTTGTCCGGTATTCGCCGATAAGAACGCCATGAGGGGAAAATCCCGGGGTTCTCTACACTTAGTCGCATTTAGCGCGCTCCTAGCGCTGCTCTCCTCTGGGGCGGCCGAGGGCAATGATTTCAGCCAGATGGACGCGCTCGCCGCCGCCAACAAAATCAATAAAAGCGGCTCCGACCAGAGCATGCAAGCCTCCACCACTTCGGCGATGACCGCCCTCATGAAGCTCGCCAACGCCGACACCACCGGCGCGATCTCGAAGGGCTACCAAGCCTTCGGCCAATATCGCAACTCGGGCGACCTCGACGGCCTTCGTCTCAAAAACTCCATAACCGCCCTGAAGATGGATTCCATCGGCAACTACCTCGCCCAGAACGGCAAGGACTCGATCTTCATGGCGCCGGTGTCGGATTACTCCACCACCTACGCCCGCCTCGACCCCGCCTTTCTTCGCAGCGGCGAAGCCGGCAAAGTGGCCGACGATTTCGAAAAGCAATCGGGAATGCCGCGGGAAACGTTTCTCAAGCAGATGACCCAAGCCTCCGACAGCAATATCAAAGTGAGCGATCCCCAGCTGGTAGACAAAGTGCTCACTCGCTTTGAAGGTTTCGTGTCGCAGATCCCGAACGCGGATTTTCGCAACAAGGTGCAAGCTCAGATCGACCGAGTTCCGCAAACCATGCGCACCGGCCTGATCAGCCAGGCCGTGCAGAAGTTCACGGTAATGTTTGCGGGCGCCTCCGTGAGCCCCAAAGCTTCCGATCTCGCCCTCGCGCCCAAAGACGCGAAGGCGGCGGGAGCGGCTTCTGCCGTTGCGCCAATCGCCTCCGCTGCGGCCGCCGCTAAGAGCGCGGTGGCCGGCGGCGCGAAGCCTTCCGAAGATCGCGGTTTAGCCTCGGCCGTCGCGGCCACGTATCTTCAGGAACGCAAAGAGTTTCGCAATATCGACGACGACAAGTTCGGCGCCGACGCCGTGGGGGGCGCGCTTCAAACCGCCCTCGACGAACAAAACGAAGACACAATCTTTAAACAGGTTTCTCGCAAGTACAGAAGCCTCTCGCCATCTTTAGTGGCGCAACAGGCAATCTAGGGGGACGCGTATGAAAATGGGAAAAATCGCACTTGGATTCCTGTTCCTCTTTGCTGCCGGCTGCAGCGACAACAGCGGCATGAAAGCGCAGCTGGCTGCCATGCAGGCCCAGATGAGCGCGCAGAGCCAGATCACGGCTGGGCAGCTGCAAAACGCGCACGACCAAACCAAGCTCACCTGCTACGCCAACGCCACCGACATCAACAGCAAAGCGTTGTGCGACAAACTCTAATCGTTTAGAGAGCGATAGCTCAGCAAGGCGATATCGCCCGGCTTACGGACCTCGGCAAACCCGAGGTCCTTTTCGTTTTCCAGGCCGCCGTATTCGTTCTCGAGGCGGAGCGTGGCGTGATAGCGGCCGGGAAGGATATCGGCCCGCACTACCTGGAACTCTTTGGGCAGCGTAAGCCAGGAGCGTAAATCCGGCTGGCTCGCTACGAAGGAAACCACTTTGAACAACGTGCCCAGGCCTTGGGCTTTGCGGTCGAGCTGGTTGCCGATTACTTCGCGCGCCACCACGCCCCCCACCCGCTTTGCGATCAAGCTGGCGTATTTTTCGCGCAGGTTCTCGATCGCCACCTTTTCCACGCTATACATCACCTCGCTGCGGCCCACATCACGCCCATCCAGATAGAGATGGGCGGCGCGGTGGCGATTAGGGCGCGGCCGAAATTCAGGTAGTTCATGCCAGGCAGGGCTCGAAACCTTCTCGGGCGCGAAGCCGTTTTCGAAGAGCAGCACCACGGCGCCGTCTTCCTTCAGGGTTTGTTTTTCTCCTTGAATATCGGCGTCGGTAACGGCGAGGGTTTTCTGCCACTTGAAGAGATCGGAGCTGGAGCCGATCTCGAGCGCGCCGCGCACCAGATCGCGCCGGATGCGGGAGAAGTCGGGCAGGATCTCGTAGGTTTTCTTGTAATCTACGTAGGCGTTGTTCCAGTTGCCGCTTCGCTCGAACATCAGGCCGGCCAGGTACTGCGCGAAGGCGTTGAGGTCGTAGTGCCGCTTCCCTTCCGTGCGCAGAAGCTCGAGCTTACGATTCACCTGGCGGCAGGCCACTTCGGCATTTTCGTCTTTATGCTCCGCCGCGAAGTTCATGGCGAGGTAAACGGAAATCAGCACGTGCTCGAACTCTTCGCCTGAGTATTGAGTGATGCGGTCGTTCGTCACGAGCGTGGCCACCTGGGTGGCGAGCGCGGTGTAGTCTTTGATTTCGGAGAGCTTGTCGGCGAGGAGGAGGTCTTTGATGCTATCGTCGTAGCGGCCGGCCTCGTAGCGAACCGTGGCGCGGTCGAAGAGGTATACGAGCTGGTCTACGCCCTCTTCATCCGCTTTTTTGTACTGTTCGTCGGCGGCGGCGAAATCGCGATGAGAGAATTCGTCGAGTCCCTTACGAGTGGCGCTCGTGTAGCTCGCGCAGGCCGGCAAAAAAGAAACGAGCGCCGCGGCCAAAACAGCGCGGCGCCCGTGGTCCGTAAAACGCATCGTAGCGGCCTAGAAAAGACCCAGCGATTGCTTGCGGTACTTCTTACGGATCTCTTTTTCTTCCGTGCAGTCGATCACCGAGGTGTCGGTGTTCGTGAGGTTCATCGTGAGCTTGTAGTAGATCAGCTTGTCGTTGCCCACTTGCTGGATGTTGGTAGCGATGGCGCCGGTGAGGAGATAGTCCACGGCGATCTGCTTGCCCGCTTTCTTGGCCGAATCGCGGGTTTGTTTGCCGGTGGCGCCGTAGTCGTATTCGGAATCAAGCTCGCCGCGCTCGGCGCGATCGATGAAACGAACTTTGCGGCTCTTGGAGAGGTGAGTGCGGATCATCTCGTTGAGAGAATCGATGTCGATGAACTCTTCGGTGCGATTCGCCACTTTCGAAACGGCGATGGTGGGACGCCCTTTGGATTCTTTGATCTCGGGGCAATCGATCATCGCGTTCACGATCTGCTCCGACATCTGCTGCATGTCGGCTTCGTTGAATTTGTCGTCGAGCAGGTTCACCTGGTTAGGATCATCGTAGGTGCCCTTGGTGAATTCTTTAGGACCACAACCCTGCATCATCACGAGGGCGGTTACGACGGATACGAGTGCGAGTAAGGTTTTCATGAGTCTGGCTCCTTGGTAGCTTCTCTCAATCCTATCGTCCCTCCCCCCCTTTTCTCAAGTTAGGGGTTGGGCATTTGAGGGATTCCCGGTTTCAGAGCGCACGCGCCGTGCGGCGAGGCGGGCATTTATCTGCGGCTGGCGCTTACCGTGTACGGTGTTCTATACTCTTTCCATGAAGTTCATTTTTTTACTCGCCCTGCTCCCCACCCTTACCCAGGCCGCCGAAGATTGCAGCGCCGCGGCTCCCACCGCTCTGCTCGACAAGGCATTTTACCCCAAGCATGAATTCCACCAGAAAAAGGGAAACACCGCGGACGAAGCGGCCACGCTACCTAAGGGCAATAAACTCCGGATTGATTTCAGCGGATGCGAAGATTCGGTGAATCAAACTTTTTTCTTAACCTACGCCAAAGAAAAAAATTCTGCGGCCGATCTTGTTTTCTGGGCCGGGCGCGCGGCGGACGAAATCAGCGCGCTTCACCTGAATGACCGTGAAGACATAAAAAACCAGCTCGTGAAATTTCTTCGGTCGGTCAAGAATCTCAAAGCGACGGCGGGAAAAGACGGCTCCAGCGTTTCGATCTGCATGGACGATTCCAAGCCCACCACTGACGGCTGCAGCTTCGAGCACCTGGGATTACTCTCGCTGGCAGTTTCCAATAAAGGGCCGAACGTGAGCCTAGTGATCGAGCGCTCAAACAATCTCTGACACTTTTTCCGCTGAGGAATTGACCGCACTAGTTGGGCGCACTAGCCCTAACGTTTGTGTCGGAAAATCCAGCGAATAGGATTCCCGCGGAAGCCGTAACGCTCCCGCATTGTGCGCTTGAGGTAGCGGCGAAGGGCTTCAGGAACCTTGTTCGCGTCGCGCACGTTGACGAGGAACTGGGGTGGCCGGTTGCCCACCTGGTGCACCCTGCGGAAATCGCCTAAGTCTTCCACCCAGTTCGGGCCGATGGCAAGAGCTTCTGCCAGCACGTCTTTGAGCTCGGCGGGGTCGATTTCTTTTTTGCGCGCTTCGATCAGATCGAGCGCGAGAATCCAGATCTCTTCGATGTAGCGGGGCAGGCGCCACGGGCCATCGAGCGGCTCGAGCGCATCGGAACCCGGTGTGGCGCCGTAAACCTTGCCCTTCTCGGCGCTCATGGCCACCAGGGGCGCGAAATCAAGGAAGGGCCATTCGGCGTCGAGAATCTCGCGGAACTTCTTAATGCCTTCTTTGGAGTCGCTTTTTACGGTCTGGGGGGCGTTATCCCACTTGTTGGCGAGCACGATGCAGGCGCAGCCGCTTTCTTCCACCAGCTTGGCGATGCGGGAATCCTGCGTGGTGATGCCTTCTTCGGCGTCGATCACGAGGAGCGCAACGTCGGCTCTGTCAAGATTGCGGGTGGCGAAGAACACGCCGAGGTCTTCCACGTCGTTTTCGCGTTTGGCGTGGCGGCGGATCCCGGCCGTATCAACCAGCAGGAAGCGCTGGCCCTGGCGCTCGATTTCCACGTCTACCGGATCGGTAGTGGTGCCGGGAATCGAGCTCGCCACCGAGCGCGCTTCGCCCACGATGCGGTTGAGGAGCGAGCTCTTGCCCACGTTCGGGCGGCCCACGATGCACACGCTGATAACGCCTTCGTCGGAGAGGCCGGGGCCTTCGTCTTCAGGGAGAAACTTTTCGATCCGCTCCCAGAAATCCACGATGCCCCGCTTGTGCTCGGCCGAAACGGGAATCAGATCGTCGGCGCCGAGTTCGAAAAATTCGGGAAGCTCGTAGCCTTGCATCGGGTCGTCGCACTTGTTGGCGGCGATCACGAACGGGGTGTTGAGCCTGCGGATATACTCCACGAGTTCGCGGTCGAGCGCGGTGGGGCCGATGCGGATGTCCATCACGAGCACGATCACGGCGCTCTCTTCGAGAGCTTTCAGAATCTGGTCTTCGATATTCTTGAGGGTCTCTTTGTCTTCGCGGCCCTTGCGCCAGTTTTCGGGCATCCAGCCGCCGGTGTCGCAAACCTTCACGTTGCGATCCGCGAGCGCTTCCACTTTCACCGATTCAATCCGGCGATCGCGCGTGACGCCTTCGAAATCCATCACGAGCGCTTTTTTCTTGCCCACGAGGGCATTGAAGAGCGAGCTCTTGCCCACGTTGGGACGGCCCACGAGCGAGATCATTGATTTCTTTTTAGGGGTGAGAATTTCCATGGTGATTGGCGGGCAACCTACCGGGAAAAGGGCCGGGATTCCAGGTATTTCGGTGGAAGATGCAAAGCAGCGTAGCGGGGGTATAATAAACGCAACGATATGCTCTTCGACTGGCCGAAAAAACCCAATCCCCTGCCCGAAGACGAAACCATTTCGCCCTTTCGGGTAAGGAAATGCCCCTCCTGCGGCCATCAAGCCCGGGGCCGGATGACAAACATCTACCGCGGGAGCCTGGCGCTCACGATTCTGATTCTTGCGCCGTTTCTTTGGGTTCTACCGTGGATGGCCCATTCGCCTTACAAACGGTGGAACAAGGAAGACGTGATATTCATCTTGCTCATGGCAGTCATAGCGCTGATTCAGAGCCGCAACGGTTACCGCTGCGCCAACTGCGGCGGGATTCTCTGGTAGCTAGCGGTTGCCTTCTGGCTGAGCCTATAATCCAAGCATGCTATTTGGCGGACACAACTATAAGGGCGACTGGCGCTGGAACCATCCTACGCCCCCCAAAGACATCTACTCGCCCTTCCTCGCGAGGGTATGCCCCCATTGCGGCTACGAAGGCTTGCCCCACTACTCCCGGGTCTATCTGGCCCTGCAGCTGATATCGGCGGCAGTCTTCTTCCCGGCGATCTATTACTTGCCTTGGTTTCTGGGTTACCTGAAATTCTGGGCGATCTTCGGGTATCTCTATTTTTTCTACGAGCTAACCCTTAGCCGCAATGCCTACAGCTGCGGGCGCTGCCGAGGAATTATTTGGTAGATTCGGGCAGCACATACCCCAGCAACTTCAGCTGCTCGGCATTCTTGCTCCACTTGGGAGTAACCTTCACGAACAGCTTCAGCACTACTTTTCCGCCCAGGAGCCGCTCCACGGATTCCCGCGCCGCACTCCCGATTTCCTTGATCTTGGCGCCGCCGCGGCCGATCACCATGGGCTTCTGCGATTCTTTTTCCACGTGAATCGCCGCGTGAATCTCGGGGCAGCGGCGGGTGTCGTTGGGTTCGAGATACTGCTCGATTTCCACCGCGCAGGAATAGGGCAGTTCGTCGCCGAGGAAGAAGAAAAGTTTTTCCTGGATCAGCTCTCCCACGATGGTGCGGAGGCTTTGGTCGGTGAGCTCGTCTACGGGATAGTGAGCGGGGCCTTCCGGAATTACCTTCTTGAGCTCGGCCAGGAAGTTTTCCACGCCCTCGCCGCCTTTGGCCGCCATCGGGAGGATCGCGGTAACGGGCAGGCCCTCGAGGGCCTCCGACAAACTAGCCTGAGTAGCGAACGCTTGCCCGCCCTTCGACCATAAATCTTTCTTATTCAAAACCACGAACAAAGGCCGCGGCGTGGCGGCGAGCGACTTTTTCAAACTATCGATCAGGAAGCGTTCGTCGGTCTCGGCCGCTTCTCCGGCTTTTAGCGCGCGGCTGCCGTCGAGGATGTAAACCACGGCGTCTACGTCGCGGAGGGAATCGAGCGCTTCGGCCACGTAGAATTCGTTGATCGTTTTACCTTCGGGAGCGCGGTGGAGGCCGGGCGTGTCTACGAAGATGATTTGCGAATCGGCGTCGGAGCGAATGCCACGGAAACGGCGGCGCGTAGTTTGTGCCTTGGGCGAAACGGCGGCGATTTTTTCGCCCACGAGGGTATTGAGCAGAGTGCTCTTGCCCACGTTAGGGCGGCCCACGAGAGCCACGAAGCCACAGCGAAAATTAGACATTGGTGGCTTTCTCGGCGCGCAGGCCTTCGAGGAGGAATCGGGCGGCCGACTGTTCGGCTTCCTTCTTGTTGCGGCCTTTGCCGTATCGCTTGGTTTCGCCCATCGCCGCCATCACCTCGAAAAGCTTTTCGTGGTCGGGGCCTTCTTCGCTCACCACTTTATAGGTGGGCGACTGGCGGAAACGCGCCTGGCAGAATTCTTGGAGCAAAGTTTTGGTGTCTTGCTGCAGCTCGAGGAGGGATTTGTCGTCGAGGAAGGGCTGGAAGTGCTGGCGCACGGTTTCGAATACGGCGGGTAAGCCGCCGTCGAGGTAGATTGCGCCGAGAACCGCTTCGTAGGAAGACGCGAGGATGGAATCTTTGGCGCGGCCTTGCGTGCTCTCTTCGCCTTTACCGAGAAGAATGAAATCGCCGAGCGAGATGCTACGAGCAACCGCCGCGAGAGTTTCCTCTTTCACGAGCGCCGAGCGCATTTTGCTGAGTTTGCCTTCGTCGGCGTGAGCAAACCGCTCCGAGAGGAAATCGGTGATCACGAGTCCGAGCACGGAGTCGCCCAGGAATTCGAGACGCTCGTTGTGCAGGCGCACGAAGTCTTCCTTCGTAACGCCTTTTTTTCGCCCTTCGTTCGCGTGCGACTTATGCGACAGCGCCAGGCGGAGAACTTCTCCGTCTTTGAACTGGTAGTGCAGGCTGGTTTGGAGCGCTTCGAACAACGGTTACCTCGAAAGGGGGCTTTCTATCATTAATAGACCCTTTAAATCAACTAAGTTAGCCACTGTTTCCGCAGGGAGAATCCTGGGGGGACTGGTGTTTCCGACAGGACATGCAGGAAATCAAGGGGTTACGGAACGAGCCAGTCCCCTATAAAATAAAAGCCTTTATTTTCGGTTAGTTAGGATTCGGTCTGGCGGCTGCAATGTATTGGGGCAAGGAGACTTTATGAACAACGTAACCACCGCCCGAATCTATATGCTCTTCGCCCTGATGCTTCTCGTATTCGGCTGGAAGATTTGCCAGACCGCCTCTCATGAAATCGCCCGCGCTCAAGCCAAGCAAGCCGCCCAACTGGAACGCCTGATCTCGGCGAACGAATAATCTCAGTTAGCGCAACCCTGCCCGTCCTCGATCTGCGAACAGGTGGTTTCCCCCAGCGCCCCGCTTCGGTGAATGGATATAATGCGCGCGATCTTTTCGGTCTTCAGAACGTGTTCGGAGCCCAGAAGCGTGGCCGCCACGAATAGATCGACCACGCGACAGGTTTCTTGGTACGCGCCCTTGGGGCGGCCGTTTGCGTCCCTTAGATTTTTCGAGCGAGTTACGGGCGCGGATACTTCCACCAGCGAAACGCCGTTGATCCGCACTCCGTATTCCGGAACCGCTCGTCCCTCGGCCAGCACCAAGTTCGGATTGAGTGGCAGAGAGCTGGAATGCTCCAAGCCCAAAAGCGCCTCATCGCACAGTACGGGATGATGGAAGACGAATCGCGCGTCGTCGACGAGATCGTGGTAGCGCCGCCGCTGTTCCAGGTCCCCTTCCGTTTTCGACAAATTGCTCATTAGAGAATTCACGCCCAACGCGAGGCCGATCAGGATCGAACCGACGATCATTACTTCAATCAGGGAGAATCCTCGGCGGTTCATTCGCGGCGAAGCACTTCCAAAGTGCCGTCCTCACAAGTTAGGTCGTCGAGAAAACCTTGCGGATCCCGGTACTGGATCACGGCGCCATGAGGTAGCTTGCGAAGTCCGGTGGCCTTCGCAATCAGCGGATCTCCGATGAGGCATTCGGCATGACCGCCTCCCTGCCCCGCTCCGAGCATGGGCTTTCCGCCCGATTGAGCGGTAAACCCGAAATCGCTCCGTCCCGCCTGCGTGGGCGGCGACATCTGGCCATCCTGCGCCACTCCGCCGTGGCCCCTGGCTACCTCGTGATTTCCGTAGCAGAGATTTTCCGTGATCACGCCACGCCGATGCGTGAGTGCGATGCGCGATACACTCTGCCCCTTCAGCGCATGATTCGAGCCGAGCAGCGAAGCCTCTAGGTAGATGTCGGCAACTACGCTGTCTTCCGAGTACGTACCGGCGATCTCCCCGTTGGGTTTGAGCAACGTTTTTGAAACTGCGGGGAAGGAGCGCACGTTCTTCACGGTGAGTTTTAAAATTTTCAGCCCGTAATCGGGAAGCGTAGTTCCCGCTCCGAGCACGAGCCCCGGCCGAAGTGGGAGGGAAAACGGCGCGTCTTCGGAAAAAGTCATGTCTTGCGTGGCTTCCTCGCAGAGCGCGCTCTGGCTGAACACGAAGCGGATGTCTTCCTCCAGGTCGCGGAAGTGCGCCCTCTTTTCGAGGTCGCCCGTCTGCTTGCTTACGTTGCCGAGCAGCTGGTACGCGCCCAGGGCGAGGCCGGCCAGCAACGCCCCGGCGATCACTACTTCCATCAACGTAAAGCCGCGATTTCCCACCGTGTCTTACCGGATTTAAGGTACCAGTATCTTTTTTACGGACGCGGCGCGTCCGTAAAAAAGATACTGGTACCTTAAATCTCCGACTGCAGCACGCCCATGCGCTTCACTTCCCGGTCCATGCGGCCGAGGCACATGAAAGCGAACATCTGAAAATCCGCGGCCAGGCTCCAAAAAGGATAGCGCCAGGTCGCCGGCAGATTACGCTCGAAAACCAGGTGCCCGAACCAGGCAAAACCGTAACCGCAGAGAGGAATCCCGAGGAAGAAACGGGCGCTCTTGGCGAATCCCATAAAGAAACACGCCAGCACGAAGGTGGTTCCGACGAAGTGGAAATTGCGGTTGAGCTTGCTCTGATGCTGGCTCACGTAGAAGGGCCAGAAAGCTTTGTAGGTGCTGATGGGTGTCGTCATGCCCCGTCCTTCGAACGCCGCTCCCGGCGCGATAGGCAGGGATTCCCCCGCCAGAAAAACCGCAGAGGCCACTCAGCGGCCTCTCCTGCATAGTCTACACCGATTCGCGGGCTGATCCCAATCTCTTCGTTCGGAAGACTGCGGCGGGCGCGTTCAATAAAGATTGTTGGGCCCCGTAGCGATTCTCCGTCAAGGCGTTTGTCGATTCGCAAGGCGGAGCAGAGTTTCCCGGGCCCGTTAGTGGCGGCCTTGAGCGGCGAATCGGCCTCGAGGGCGCGAATCAGCACCGCTTCCGGTTCCCCGCTTTGGCGAGTGACTACATTCAGGCAGAAGTGCAGGCCGTAAATTTGGTACACGTAGGCGTGGCCGCCGGCTAGATACATGGATCGCACGCGCTCCGTGGCCCGGCCGTTCCACGTATGGGCGGCGCGATCGATCGCGCCGAGGTAGGCCTCCGTCTCCACGATCACGCCGCTGAGGCGTTTTCCCCGCCACACACGCACCAGCCGCTGTCCCAGTAGCTCTCTCGCCACTTGCACGGTATCGCGCTTGTAGAAAGCCGCGCTCAAGAGGGCCATTACAAATTAGGACAATTAGTGCGCTGGCACCAACCGTAGAGCTCGAGCTTGTGGTCTTTCAGCGTGAAGCCGAGGCTCTCGGCCACTTTTCTTTGCTGGTCTTCAATCGCTTCATTTTCGAACTCGAAGATCTTTTTGCACTTCATGCAGATCAGGTGATCGTGATGATGGCCGGGCTCGTGCAGTTCGTAAACGGAGGTGCGGTCGAGAAAGCGCCGCTCCACGGCCAGGCCGGCGTCGACCAGGCTGCTGATGGTGCGGTAAACGCTGGCGAGCCCCACCCCCGTGGCCTTTTTCTTCACGATGCGGAAAAGCTCCTCGGCGCTGAGGTGGCCACCGGCGCGCAGGAACTCCGAGATGATCGCTTCGCGCTGAGCGGTATATTTCAGCTTGTGCTGCGTCAGATAGGCTTTGTAGGTATCGAGCAGGGCTCCGAGCTCATGCTCCGGTACGGCCACGGGCTTCGATTTCGAACGCTTCACGGTTTCTCCTCTGGAAAGGGTCCCCTGAGGCATACCAGAAACGCGGGGTTTTTGATATTGTGGCCCCATGGATAGACAAGCCCCCTACTTCCCCGATTTCGGTACGGATTATCGTTTTCCCGCCATGGAAAGCAGCGTGCTGCGCTACTGGCAGGATCAAAAGATTTTCGACCGCCTCCTATCCACCAAGGCGCAGCGCAAATGGTTCGGCTTCTACGACGGCCCGCCCTTCGCCACCGGCCGCCCCCACTACGGCCACCTCCTCGCCGGCACGATCAAAGATATGGTGCCCCGCTACTGGACCATGCGCGGTTACCACGTGGAGCGCCGCTTCGGCTGGGACTGCCACGGCTTGCCCATCGAATTCGAAATGGAGAAGCGCCACAACTTGAGCGGCTCGCTCGCCATCCGCGCGTTCGGCGTGGACAAATTCAATGAGGCTTGCCGCGGAATCGTGATGGAGTTCGCCGGCGAATGGCGCGACACCGTGGAACGCATGGGCCGCTGGGTGGATCTCGACAACGACTACAAAACCATGAACCCCGAGTTCATGGAGAGCGTTTGGTGGGTTTTCGCCGAGCTCTGGAAAAAGAAGCTCATCTATCAGGGCAAGAAAGTGGTGCCCTACTCGTGGCGTTTGACCGCGCCGCTGTCGAATTTCGAAGCCTCGCAGAACTACAAGAGCGTACAAGATCCGGCCGTAACGATCCTTTTCCCGTTCACGGATCATGCGGACGAAGCCCTCCTCGCATGGACGACCACGCCGTGGACCCTCCCCGCCAACTTGGCGCTCGCCGTTCACAAAGATTATACCTACGTGAAATATCCGCTGCTGCAGCCTTCCTCTTCCGGGGTTCGCTTTGCCTGGGTGCTGCGCGAACGCGCGGCGGCCTACGCGAAAGAGCTCGATCTTTCGAAAGAAGAAGACGAAAAGCGCGGACAAGAACTCGCGGGCCGTACCTACAAGCCGCTCTTCTCCTATTTTGAACAGCGTAAATCCGCCGGCGCCTTCCGCGTAATCATGGGCGACTTCGTATCCCGCGAAGACGGTACCGGCGTGGTGCACATGGCGCCCGCCTTCGGTGAAGACGACTTCTACGCCTGCCAAAAAGAAAAAATCGAGCTCGTAGATCCCACCGATCTCGAGGGAAATTACACGTCGGAAGTTTCCACGGGGCCCCTGAACCTCACCGGCAAGCACGTGAAGGATCCGGAAACCGACAAGCTGATCGTGAAGTTCCTCAAAGACGCAGGCCGCGTGCTCAAGCAGGAAACGATCCAGCACAATTATCCCTTCTGCGAGCGCTCCGATACGCCGCTCATCTACAAAGCGATCTCTTCGTGGTTCGTGGCCGTGGAGCAATTCAAAGACCGCATGCAGAAGCACAACCAGAGCGTGCACTGGGTTCCCGGACACATCCGCGACGGCCGTTTCGGCAAGTGGCTCGAGAATGCGCGCGACTGGTGCATCTCCCGCAATCGCTTTTGGGGCACGCCGATCCCCGTGTGGATCTGCGGCCACTGCCAGCACATGCAGGTGGTGGGCTCACGTGCCGAGCTCGACGCTTTGGCGGGCCGTCACGTGCCGGATCTGCATTCCCACTTCGTGGACAAAATTGAAGGCGACTGCCCCGCTTGTAAAAGCAAAGGCTCCCTTCGCCGCACGCCGGAAGTTTTGGACTGCTGGTTCGAGTCAGGCTCCATGCCCTACGCGCAGGTGCACTACCCCTTCGAGAACAAAGCCGCCTTTCAGCAGCAGTTCCCGGCCGATTTCATCGCCGAAGGCCTCGACCAAACGCGCGGCTGGTTCTATACGCTCACGGCTCTCTCGACCGCGCTGTTCGACAAACCCGCGTTCAAAAACGTGGTGGTGAACGGCATGGTGCTCGCCGAAGACGGCAAGAAGATGAGCAAACGCCTCAAAAACTATCCCGATCCCACGGTGATCCTGGAAAAATACGGCGCGGACGCGCTTCGCTTGTACATGATGAAGTCGCCCGCCGTTTACGGCGAGGAGCTGCGTTTCACGGAACGTTTCCTCGTGGAAGACATGCGCGCCGGCGGATTTACGCTGTTCAAAATAGGAGAAGAGCGGCTTGTAGGTAC
>Ga0207125_10058_pt2 | contig 22642 bp, 29 predicted proteins | sample Alteio_BWMinHeat_19_FD_153556 | JGI IMG/M metagenome (GOLD analysis project Ga0207125, IMG submission 153556) | Enriched cells from forest soil in Barre Woods Harvard Forest LTER site, Petersham, Massachusetts, United States -... | ecosystem: Environmental > Terrestrial > Soil > Temperate forest >...
CTAACGATGAGGTTGAGCGACGCGGGGTTGCGCCGGCGTCAAACGAAGGCACTTTATGCCAATCATCGAATTCCCTCCTTGGCTAGCCGAAGACGCCCCCCGCGATCGCTCGAACCGATTGTTAGACGCCACGCTCAATCGAAGTCGTCCTCGAACGCCTGAATTGCGGCCTCGAGCGACGCGTGAACGCCCGAGCGTTCCTCTGGAGCCTGCTCAAATAGCAGTTCCACGAATTGACGCTCCAGTTGCGCGCATTGATCCTCGTGACTACCCGGACTGAAATAATCCTTGCTCTGCACGCAAAAGCCTACCCCCACAACCTCAAAACATCGATACAACGCGACGGCCTTCGACTCGCGGCGCCAAACGGGAACGTAACGGTATAGTGGACCCACTGGTGTCTAACGATGAGGTTGAGCGACGCGGGGCTGCGTTGACGACCAACGAAGCTGATTTATCCAGATCATCGATCCCCTCCTTGGCCCAACGGAGACGCGGCCCCGCGATCGCTCGAACCGATTGTTAGACGGTCTTGTCATTGGCGAGAATGGACGCGATTTGAGGGCGGGTAAACCGATCTTCAGGACTCGGGTCACGGATCGCATCCGGATAGAACTCTCCTGCGTCAAACGCCTGGAACACCGAAAACATGAAGGCTGGAATATCCGCTTTCGTAGAAGCATAAGCGAAGACGTAATTCATCACGCTATCCGCGGCGGCAAAGACAAGCGAGCCTGCGGCGTAGCGGTGCGCGACAGCGCGAGCGACGCCGTCCAACGCACCCGCAAGAGTTAGCCCCGAACCGGCACAATAAGCGTCGATGTCACGCGCCCATGTGGAAGTTTGGACAGAGGTGGAATCAATCAACGTGTCGAGCGTCATGGGCCGTCTAACGATGAGGTTGAGCGACGCGGGGTTGCGTTGCCGAGAAACGAAGCTGATTTATCCCAATCATCGACTCCTCCATGGCCTACCGAAGATGCGACCCCGCGATCGCTCGAACCGATTGTTAGGCATCACTAAACCTAGAAACAATACTTTGACACGCGGTGAGGATATCCGCGCGCGACTTTGCCTCGTAAGCCGCGATATTACGATCCTCACGAGCTAAGGCGTCCGGGCTCCAATATTGACGTGCGCTGCCGGTGGGAAGGTGATCCGTGTCGGATGCTACTACTCCGAACACCAGAAAGTCCGGATCGTCGTGCCAAGTTTGCACTAGCTCGTGCGACAGCGCGTAAAGCCGCACGCATCCCTCAATCAAAGAGATTTCGCCACTCAGAGTGCTCGAAGCGGCAAGGACCGCGGCTCGTCTACTATTGGGGTTGATGGAAGTCACAGCGCTTACAGGAATGCGGTGCCTAACGATGAGGTTGAGCGACGCGGGGTTGCGGCGACGTCCAACGAAGCTGATTTATCTCGATCATCGACTCCCTCCTTGGCTCACCGAAGACGCGACCCCGCGATCGCTCGAACCGATTGTTAGACGTGCTGCGGCGTCATGAGCACCATTCCCCATTTAACGAGAAAGGTAAGCGATGGTACGAGTACAAGCAACGACGTCAGGATAAATATCAGTACCAATAGTGCGTCAACAACGCACAGCACGCTGAGTCCAAGATCATGCAAAGCCAGAAATTCACCCGTTACCGTGAATTTGAGCATGAACCGCGACAGAGGCCAATTGCCCTTGAAGGTCCGATCAAGCACGTCGGCCGGGACGGGAATGGTTTTGTAGATGCCTGAGTGTCGCTTCTTTAGCATATAGAGGATCAATGGCTTCGTTACGCGGTGAGAGAAAGCCGCAAACATTGCGACCAACAACAACGAAAGGAGGACGATGTCGCTCACGTCGTCTAACGATGAGGTTGAGCGACGCGGGGTTGCGCCGACGCAAATCGAAGGCAGTTTATCCAAATCATCGACTCCCTCCTTGGCTCACCGAAGCCGCGGCCCCGCGATCGCTCGAACCGATTGTTAGACGATGTCGCACACACCGCCAGACTCGAGACAATAATCGAAGAATAGACAAACGAATACTAGTGAGTAGAAGAACAGGAAAACTGAGGCAACACTTGTGTAGATTGCGACTATCGAGGTCTGACGCGTAATCGACCGGGAAGACCAGCCCCAAGTCTTCGCGAACCGGTACGTAAAGGTAATGCCCACAATTACGGCGACCGCCAAGGCCGAGTAGTCCCCTAAGACGCTGAATCTACTGACGAGGCCCCGCGACGCGTAGAGGTAGCCGGAAGAGACAATGACCGGCGCAATGATCGCGCTGAGACCTGGCAGTAGAAGTGGGGATTTGAGTCGCGCTGACATGGGGACGTCGTCGTCTAACGATGAGGTTGAGCGACGCGGGGCTGCGACAATGACAAACGAAGCTGATTTATCCCAATCATCGACTTCCCTCCATGGCCCAACGAAGACGCGACCCGCGATCGCTCGAACCGATTGTTAGATTGCACTTACAACAGACCTGTTCCCGCTAGAACAGCAGCTATTCCGCAGCAAGTAAACACCGCGAAAAAGAAGATAGCCCTGAATTTCGCGCGTGAGGGTCGACCAGCGGCACCGGTTTTGAAAAGCCAGCGAAGAAAGAAAGTTTTGTGGCCGTAGAAACAGCTAGCAAGGAAGATCAGTCCCCAAGCAATTAGGTAAGCGCCAATCAGGACCGTTCCCTGTCCAACAAAACCCCTGGCCGTGGGTGTTGGCAACCCGACCCAAAGTACCGCACCGAGAAGGCCGGCAAGCAACGCGATCAATAATGCCCCAAGGAGCACGCCCGGCTCGTCTTGAGCTGTGGACAAGTCGGTCGGTGGTTCGCTCATGTGCGATCTAACGATGAGGTTGAGCGACGCGGGGCTTCGCCAGCGTCAAACGAAGGCACTTGATCCCAATCATCGACTCCCTCCTCGGCCCAACGAAGATGCGGCCCCGCGATCGCTCGAACCGATTGTTAGGTGCCGTCAATTTTTGAGCGGAAAGATAAGTAGACTAGCAAATGCCACGCCGACGCTGAGTGAATTGGCAACACACAGCCAGAGAAATTCGCGACGTCCCACTCGGAATTTGAAGCCGTAACGATACACCAATGCTTCTATTGCTGTCGTCACAAGACAGGCAAGCAGAAATGTCGCACCCCAAGTGATCGGATTGAAGGTTCCCCAATGTAACGGCCCCATATACAACATGCCCGGAAAAAATTCCCAAATGATCCCCGCAATCGGAATTAGTGGGACGCCCGCGACGGCGGATACTGCATTGGCAACGACGGTGGCGAATACGGCTTTGCGAATGGAGAGCGCGAACAGCCAGCGCACAATGAAAAACTCTATTAGCAACCCAAGACCGATGGTCCACCATGTGAAGAGCCGTGTTTCGAGGTACAGCGCTGGCCAAACCATGTCCGCAGTCGCGGGCGCCGCCACCACAACGAGCGCCCCGCCGAGAAGTACCCACGTGCGACACCCCATAGGCACCTAACGATGAGGTTGAGCGACGCGGGGCTTCGCCAGCGTCGAACGAAGGTACTTTATCCCAATCATCGATTTCCTCCTTGGCTTACCGAAGATGCGGCCCCGCGATCGCTCCAACCGATTGTTAGGAGTCGAAGTGATGCGCATATGAGCGTAGTTGGTCCGGCCGCGGCAGGAATGTCGGTGTCTCGCCGCCGTCAATTGACCATAGATCGAGACTGCAGGATTTCTCAGTTGGGGACCGCCTGATTTCCTAAGTTGGGTACCACCTTGATGGGGTTACCGGCGGAGCCGAAGGCGACGATTCTTACGCGTCTTTTTTCTTGCTGGCAAGTTTTCGTGCCTTTACACCTCTGTAGCTCTCGCCTGTGATGTTGATAGTCAGTGCGGAGTGCTGCAGGCGGTCGCGGATTGCGTCGGCGATGACGGGATCGGCAATGACCTCGGACCAATGATCCAGAGGCAGCTGCGTTGTAAAGATGGTTGACTTCGATATGGAACGTTCTTCGAGGATTTCGCATAGATCCTGCGCCTCGATGGAGGACATTTTTCGCATCCCCATGTCATCAAGGATCAACACATCGGGTTTCGCGAGTTTGTCGCGATAGCGCAGATACGTGCCGCTCGATCGGGCGAGCGCGACGTTCTCGAGCCAGGTGGTCACCGTCATGTACATGACCGATTTACCGCACGCGCAGGCGTGAAGGCCTGTGGCCTGCGCGATAAAGGTCTTGCCGACACCGGTCTGGCCGATCAAGAGCACCGGGCGGCCCTCGACGAGCCATTGCATGCCGTAGAGTTCCTTGATCTGCGCCTTGCTGATCGAGCGGCTGGCGGTGAAGTCGATGTCTTCGAACGCCGGGCGCAGCGTGAACTTGGCCGCCTTGATGCGGTAGCCAGTTTTACGTTCTTGCCGATAATCGGACTCGGCCTGTAGCAGGGTATCGAGGAACTCGGTGTAGCTGGTTTGATCGCGCGTGGCGTCCGAGACGCTTTGATCGAAGGCGGCGAACATACCCAAGAGTTTCATCTCGGCCATCAGATTCTTAGCGATTGCGGTACTCATAGCTCTAAACTCTCCTGATTGACGGTGGGAACGGCAGCGTCAACGTCGGCGGCGGCACCGCCGGCGTAACGCAGCATAGGGTTGCCGGGGCGGCGCACGATCTCGCGGTCAGCTTCGGGGGGCAGGGGACGCTTGCCTGCCTGCACGAGCAGATCGTGGAAGTACGGCACGCGGTAGCGCTGGTAGCGGCGCATGGTGGCGATGGCCGCGGCGATGCGGACACTGGCGGTCTCGTGCCCAGCGATGTTGATCTCCTTGGTGCAGGTGCGCACGAAGCCTTGCGCCCGGCGCAGGTGTCCGTAGACGTCCGCGTTGAACAGCTCGATGAACAAGGCGTTTAAGTCCGGGTGGATAAAACGCGATTGCGACAGCAGCTTCTGCGGCGTCGCCTCGTAGTAGCCGACGCTGTTCGGTGGGAAGTGCTCGTCGATCTTGATGCGCCGGCCTTCTTTGTGCCGGCTGCGTGGATGGATGGCCAGGCGCTCGAGGTTGAGGAAGATCTCAACATGGTTCTCGGTGATTTTGATCTTAAGCTTCTTGTGCCGGTGGATATGCGGGGCGCTGTAATAGTCGCTCTCGACGCTGACGTAGCAATCGGCGTGCAGCTTCGCTTCCTTCCACTCCCCGCCGTCGAACTCGGCCTGCGGCAGGGGTTTGAGCGCGATCCTCTCGAGCGCCTCGAAGCGATCGCGGCGCGAGACGCCGAAGCGGGTGTGGCGCCGGTCATTGATGCGCTGGGCGCAGTCCTCGAGCGCCTGGTTGACTTGTGCGAGGGAGGTCAGGCGCGTCCGTCGATAGCGGAACCGCTGGTAGCGCATCAGCAGTTTTACCCCGTTCTCGACCAGCGCTTTATCTCAAGTCAGCAACTGCTGCTCGTTCCGACGCTCGAACGGTTCGATTTGAGATCACACACGCCTTTCACCCTAAGCGCGGCCTACGGCTGGTACTGGCCACACGCAAGCAGAACTGGGGTGAGGACCGATTGATGTACTTCGACGCGCAGGGGGCTCTGCGCTCGATGCTGACGTCCTGGACGAGCTTCGGGGGTCAGGATCTCTTTACTCAGGCGTCGGGCGGGCGGTCGTGCTTTAGGACGGACGACTTGGTGCGCTTGAGCGTCTTGATCGGCGAGCTTCAGCGACGGACGAAGTCATGAACGTGTCAAGTAAATTACGCCGCATATGTAAGGAGCTAAAAGCCGCTAAGCTGCTAGGGATGGCATCTACAGTAGATCGGATTCGCTATGTATTTACTATAAAGACGCCAGTTCTTTTGCAAATTACTCTTGATTGTTATCATACAGCGGCGTATATCTGTTTACGTTATAAAAGCCCTGGATGCCGCATTTTTGACCAAGCGCGATGCCAAGGTCGAACGTCTCAAGGTGCGCGGAGCCCTCAACCGACACCCGCAGCAGGTTCGCGCGCCCTGGTTTCAGACCGATCGCTTCTTCGATGCGCGGGACCTCGTCCAGGTGAAGTACGAGATGCTTCGTCAGGTCAGCATCGAGGGGGCGAAGAAGGCCGATGCCGCCGCGCTCTTTGGCGTTTCGCGCCCGACGTTCTACCAAGCCGAAGCGGCCTTTGCGCGGCATGGGCTCGCCGGGTTGCTACCGCAGCAGCGGGGCCCCCGAAGTCCCCACAAGCTTACCCCCGAAGTGATGGCGTTTATCGATATACACTTGGATGTCGAACACCCGCCCAGTGCTCGAGAACTCTCTCGGGCGATCCAGGCCGAACTGGGCCTGTCGGTCCACCCCCGCAGCATCGAACGCGCCTTGGCGCGCAAAAAAAAACGGTAGAGATCAACCCGCCGCCCTCGATGCCTTCGTCGATGGTCGCGATGTACGAGCGACTGCGCGCCGACGTGCTGCTCGGGCGGGCACGACCCGAAGGTCTCGGGGCTGTTATCTACCATGGTCTCGTCGATGGCGTCGCGTCGCTGTGTTCATCGACAGATTGTGAGCCAGCTCCGGCGCATCGCTCCTCGACACCACGCTCATCGGTGTGCGATCACGAGCTCTTACGCCTTCTCACCAACATGGTTCTGCAAACTCAGTCGGAGGTGATGCATGTCTACTGATACCCATCAAAAGATCCGTGCCGATCATCTGAAGCGCGACGCATTCCTTTATGTGCGCCAGTCATCGCTGCGCCAGGTCTTTGAGAACACCGAGAGTAGCAAGCGCCAGTACGGTTTGCGCGAACGCGCCGTGGCGCTTGGCTGGCCCGTTGAGCGCATCCATACGATCGATAGCGACCTGGGCATCTCCGGCGCGCACGCCGATAACCGTGACGGATTCCAACAACTCGTCAGCGAAGTTGCTCTCGGGCGTGCTGGCATCGTGCTTGGCCTCGAAGTGTCGCGACTTGCTCGGAACAACGCCGACTGGCATCGGCTGCTGGAGCTGGCCGCTCTCGCGCAGACGCTGATCCTCGATGAAGACGGTATCTACGATCCTGCGCACTTTAACGATCGCCTACTTCTTGGTCTCAAAGGTACGATGAGCGAGGCGGAACTACACGTGCTCAAGGCGCGCTTGATCGGCGGACAGCGCAACAAAGCCCGTCGGGGCGAGCTGCAGATGATGCCGCCGATTGGCTTGGTGTATGACTCCGCCGGCGCGGTCGTGCTGGATCCAGATGAACAGGTCAGAGCCACCATCCAGATGATCTTCGACAGCTTCCGGCAAGTCGGTACCGCGTGCGCCGTCGTGCGCCGCTTTCAACGCGAGGGCCTCACCTTCCCGCTGCGCGTCCGCCGGGGCATTGGCAAAGGGGACTTGCTTTGGGGCGATCTTAATCACAGCCGCGTCATTCAGATATTGCACAACCCGCGTTATACCGGCGCCTTCGTTTACGGTCGACACAAAACCGTGCCAAGCATGATTACGAAGCGTACGACTCGTGTACTGAAGGTCGCGCGCGACGAGTGGATGGTCCTTATTCACGATGTGCATCCAGGATACATCTCGTGGGAGGAGTTTGAGCGTAACCAGCTGACCCTCAAGCACAACGTCGCTAGCTTCAGTCCCAGCGGCCGCGGGACGGTGCCACGTGAAGGCCCGGCGCTGCTACAAGGTCGCGTTGTCTGCGGCATTTGCGGCGCACGCATGCGAGTTAAATATCAAGCCACCGATACCGGCATCTTTCCCTACTACCAGTGCACCGAGGAGTCCGTACGTCATGGCGGCAAAGTATGTCAGTCCATTCGCGGATGCGACATTGATGCGGCGATCGGCGCATTGCTACTCGAGACCGTAGCACCCGCGGCCCTCGAGGTCGCTCTCGCCGTCCAAGATGAGATCGCCGGGCGCATCGAGGAGGCGGATACACTACGCCGCAAGCAGCTCGAACGGATGCGTTACGAGGCCGAGCTTGCACGGCGTCGCTACCTCAAGGTGGACCCTGATAATCGACTCGTCGCCGATCGACTCGAGGCCGACTGGAACGAGCACCTGCGCCGTCTCGATGCACTCCAGCAGGAACACGAGCGGCAGCGTAAGGCCGACCAGGGACTGCTCAGTGCGGAGGCACGTGCACGTATCCTCGCCCTCTCGACCGATTTCCCGCGGGTGTGGCACGATCCGCGCACCGAGGCCGTCGAACGCAAACGCATGGTCGCGTTACTCATCGAAGATGTCACGCTCATTCGAGGCCAGAAGATCGATATCCATGTGCGATTTCGCGGCGGACAGACGACATCACTTACCACGGAACGGCCAAAGCCGATGGCGCTCGTGCGCAAGACGTTGCCCGCCGTCATCGATAAACTCGATCAGTTACTGGATACCTGCTCTGATCGGGAGGCGGCTGTGCAACTGAACGCACTCGGACACCGTAATTGGAAGGGCGAAGCGTTCACGACGAAGCGCGCCGCGTATGTGCGCCAGATGTACGGGCTTAAAAGTCGTTTCGATCGTCTGCGCGGCCGTGGTTTCTTGACCGGCAATGAGATGGCGATGCGACTCGGCATCTGTCCTTCCCGTGTTCACGACCTCGGTCGCGAAGGTATTCTGCCGCGGCAATCCTACGGTAACGAAGAACGATGTCTCTATGAACCCCTCCGTGGTGCCATCCTCGTCAACGGTCGCGGCGGCCGCGGCGGTTCGATCCGTCCGAGATTAATCCCTGCTCCATCGTCAACACAGGAGGTAGTATGAAGCGTTCGCCTTATCCTTTGGATGCCCAGGGCGTGCGGGCACGATGGCGGTGGAGAAGTGGACACCGAGCGCGGCGTACGCCGGGTTTAAATCCGGATCGTACAGGTGGCACTTGAGCACGCCTTGCTTCAAGCAATCGGGCACGAGCACATGAGTCACACCAGCGTAGAAGGCGAACATACGGCGATGACAGCCGAGCCAGTTGCGGCTCTGCATGTCCTCGGCCGCGCGTGCATACAGCAGCTGGCTGAAGCCAAGCACGGCGACGAACACCCAGGCTTGGTGGATCTCGCCGGTCTTGAGGTCAAACCACTCGATCGGATCGCCAGCGTAATCGACTTCGACCCGTTCGCCGGCGGTGAACTCCCGAGCGGTGACACTTGCCTGGCGGTACTGCGGGAACTTGCGGTAGAACTGCTTCCAGAAGTTCGAGTAGGTCGTCAGGTGCTGGGCCCGCTCCTCCCACAAGAACTTCAGCGGGTGGCCGAGCCCAAGATCGTGGATGAGCGGCGGCCAATCGACCTGCAGCATCCACAACGGATCGGGCAACGTCTTGGGCGCGTCCGGCGACACCCTCAAGCCATCGCGCACCTCGCGCACGGTATCGCGTGAACAGCTCAGCGCCCGGGCGATCTCGCGCAGTCCCCGCCCTTCGCACAGCCGCCGCCGGATCTCCTCAAACCGCCGCACCGTCATGCTGCGTTCCCCCATATCGTCAACTCCTTCGTGTGGACCCACGAAGGTAGCCGGATCGGCGCTGGCGGCCGGGAATATCGGTGGACGGCGGCGGCCACCATGGCGCCGGTGGCGGCGGGGGAAATCAACGGAAATCTCATCATTGGCGGACCCTTGGCGCCTTTCGGACGCTTCCAAAGCGCCCCGCAGGTGGTCCCCAACTGAGGAAATCGTGCAGAGACCAGCCAAGAGTCCTCCACGAAGAAAAACAAAGGCGCCGCACAAATGTCCACAATCCGTGCGCCACCAATAATCGGATACCACCTCCATACCGTCCGTTGGTGTCGATTGGACCGCGCCTTCGATCGCAAAGTCGATACTGGCACAGCCGCAGCCGCAGCGATTCGAGACGCGCGCTCGGACAAGCTGCGGTAGTACGCGACGTGCACATTCGGTACCGTGCTCCAGGAGCCAAGCAATTATTTCCGTCTCCCGAGGGGTTAGCGCGCGGTCGTCAGCAATTCGGGTCGAGATTGGCACGGCAGCGATCACGGCTCCTAACGATGAGGTTGAGCGACGCGGGGTTGCGGCAACGACAAACGAAGCTGATTTATCCCAATCATCGACTCACTCCTTGGCGCACCGGAGCTGCTGCCCCGCGATCGCTCGAACCGATTGTTAGAGGGCACGCCGTGCAATGGCGAAGTGACGAAGTATGGCACCGCCAAAAATCGTACCGCCGCCGATGATTATGGACGCAACCTCCCAACGAGCAAACGTGTTTACGTCAGATACGGTAAGGGCGGCCACCGAAATGAATAGTACGGTCGATGTGGCAAAGGCGAGCGCCCAAGGACGGAGGCTGCTTCGTATGCTAAGAAAGGTGCCGAGCAACCCATACGCCAAGGCAGCTGCCGCGCCCGCAACACACATGTGGATCAAGGCTCGCACCGCAAGTGGCAGAAGGCGGATCCCAAGAGCTGACATGGCGAAAGTCGCAATTGCTAAGGGAATTACCCAAATCAGGAGAAAGCCTAGCAATGGCCGGAGCCATCTCGGAGCCCGTAATCCCGCGCGAATAATGTGACTGAACATGGTGACTGCGCGCCGAGGTGCGTTATGCCCTCTAACGATGAGGTTGAGCGACGCGGGGTTGCGCCGGCGTCAAACGAAGGCACTTTATGCCAATCATCGAATTCCCTCCTTGGCTAGCCGAAGACGCCCCCCGCGATCGCTCGAACCGATTGTTAGACGCCACGCTCAATCGAAGTCGTCCTCGAACGCCTGAATTGCGGCCTCGAGCGACGCGTGAACGCCCGAGCGTTCCTCTGGAGCCTGCTCAAATAGCAGTTCCACGAATTGACGCTCCAGTTGCGCGCATTGATCCTCGTGACTACCCGGACTGAAATAATCCTTGCTCTGCACGCAAAAGCCTACCCCCACAACCTCAAAACATCGATACAACGCGACGGCCTTCGACTCGCGGCGCCAAACGGGAACGTAACGGTATAGTGGACCCACTGGTGTCTAACGATGAGGTTGAGCGACGCGGGCTTGCGCCGATACCGAACGAAGCTGATTTATCCCAATCATCGACTCCCGCCTTGGCTCGCCGAAGACGCTACCCCGCGATCGCTCGAACCGATTGTTAGACAACCTGGCGGAGCGCGCGACGTAATCGACGTAAATGCCTGCTAACCGCAACCCAATCCCACGATTCAGGGGGATCCCACTCGGGATGGGTTGACGCCCAGGCCATAGCGCGCTTTTCCGAATTAGCCGACACAAACGGCGCAATTCCCACCGGAGTTGCAACTGGCAGGTACGCATATATTACTCCCCAACCTTCACAGCAAAACCGATATGTCGCGCCCTGGCACTTCTTGGGATTTAATGAGATTCGAGTTACGCCGAGGCGTCCCCTCATGTCTGGGTAATGAATCGCGATGCTTAAAGCACCCGCATGCTTAGACGCTTCCGCTTGCGCAAAATTAAGAACATCGGCGTGCGTGGTAAAGCGCAGAGGCGCTGCCTCATATGCAGAATAGTTCTCCATCACGGTCGGCGTACCAGTAGAAAATACGGTACGCATCAGGGCGTCAACTGATGCAAGCGACATAGGCATAGTGCCGCGCATGAAGGGTGTCTAACGATGAGGTTGAGCGACGCGGGGTTGTGGCGCCGACCAACGAAGCTGATTTATCCAGATCATCGACTCACCTCCGAGTTCCAACGAAGACGCGCCCCGCGATCGCTCGAACCGCATGTTAGGTCTCATGTAACGGTACCGTCTGGCGTGCCGGGTTGGTGATAGGAAATGCACGTTCCGCCGTAAGACACCTGAGCAGAACGTCTCCTCCGTGCTTCCGCCCAAACGCCGCTTCCGCCTCCGTGATTCCTACGGCCTCGACGAAATTGAAGGATCCAGACTCTAGCTGCACTGAGGCCGGAAGCATCGAGGGAGGTGCGAGCATGAGGAACTGCAGATCGGAGGGTTCGGGCCTGATGGAACTGCGCAACGGTAGGCGGTCAAAGACTCCGAGAGGTTCCTTCCCCTCGTAGCGGCCGTGACACAGGAGGATCTGGAAGGTCATCAGATGAAACAACCGCATAATCGCCCAATCGCCCTGAGTCGACGACTCAAAGATGAATTCGACGCCGAGCCCCGACGGCGTCGTCGCGTCCAATAGCTCGGCGTCCCAGTCATTCGACATACCGGAAGTAACATAGAGCCAGGAAGAACGAGTGGCAGTAGGTGCGAATTCGAAAACCCCACAGGTGAGCCATCGCGGATCGTATGTCTCCTGACGAAAAACTGAAACAAGCATATCAACAGTGATAGGAAAGATACCCCTACTCTCGCTGCCAAATAGCGATGGGTATAGGGCCTCCTCCCGAAACGCCCAGACGCGTTCTAGAAAATCCCCACTCAAGTTTGGCACCCTCGCCGCATCATGGGACCTAACGATGAGGTTGAGCGACGCGGGGTTGCGCCGACGTCAAACGAAGATGCTTTATCCCAATCATCGACTCCCTCCTTGGATCACCGAAGACGCGACCCGCGATCGCTCGAACCGATTGTTAGACGCTGCCGTCGAGGTCAAGCAGAGCCTCGACTTCTGAATCGGAAGGCGCCCAATCGGCGCCACGACGTTCAGCAAGCGTAGCGAGTCCGAGAAGCTCCAATGTGTCGCTGGCATCGAGCACGAGACCAGCCCTTTTCGCACGATAGAACGATTCGCCTGAAGCCGATGCTACGACGCCGGAGACAGAAAAGCCAAGCTTGATAAGTTCAGCTAGGGCCGGAGCAAGCGTATTTCCGGCTGCGACGATGTGCAGTTGTTGCGGCATGATTCACCAATGGGGTTGGCTTGAGCGAATATTGCGCAGCGCGCGATCATCGTCTAACGATGAGGTTGAGCGACGCGGGGTTGCGCCGACGACAAGCGAAACTGATTTATGTAGATCATCGACCCCTCCTTGGCTTACCGAAGATGCGGACCCCGCGATCGCTCGAACCGATTGTTAGACGCCTCAAGAGCTCGTATCGGACGGTAAATCAGCGAGACGCCGTTCAATTCGACCAGTATCCACGTATGGAGCCATGAGGGGCCAGCGTTTTCGGCTTTCCTCGGAGTAAAAGCCAACGCCACCTAAAATTCCACCGAATGCGGAGAGCGCTACAACTACGAAGGGGGAAACGTGCCAATGAATCCCAGCAAAAGTGCCGGCGAAAATTAGTAGCCATCCAGAGGCTTTGAAAAGGACGGGGCCCTTAGATTTCGCAGCTAATGATGGGTCGATGGTCCAGCTGTGCAGTTTCTGGAGCCGCCGCCGCTCTCTTGATGTCGGATTCACCACTCTCTCCCAGGTGTCTAACGATGAGGTTGAGCGACGCGGGGTTGCGCCGACCCAAAACGAAGGCAGTTGATCCAGATCATCGATCCCCTCCTTGGCCCAACGGAGACGCGGCCCCGCGATCGCTCGAACCGATTGTTAGACGACCGCACACGCTGACGTTGCTCTGTGCGATGACACTCGCGCACCTACCAGCCTATACCGCTGACGCGCCACGACGCAATTTGCACTTCGCGCAGCCGGACATTTCCGTCTACGGCCTCTCAGGCGGCGCAATTGCGGTGACCTCGACCCTCAATTCCACGCCAAGGCGTACCCTTGAGGGGCACTGGCGCTGCGCTCTCAATCACCGATGCCTCTCCAATGCGGTCGCGATTTCCCAACATTGACAGTTGCCGTTCAGCGGAGCGTCCGGTCGACCTCAATTGACACGAACGCGCCGCGTCCTACGAAACGCCGCCCGAAATTCCCCCGCACACGACGACGCGTCGATCGAATTCCCGCGACCTCAATGCGCCGCCCAGCAGATACTAAAAGGCGTCTAACGATGAGGTTGAGCGACGCGGGGTTGCGTTGCCGACCAACGAAGCTGATTTATCCCAATCATCGACTCCCTCCTTGGCTCACCGAAGCCGCGGCCCCGCGATCGCTCGAACCGATTGTTAGACGACCGCACACGCTGACGTTGTTCGGCGCGATGACACTCGCTCAGCTACCAGCCTATACCGCTGACCGGCTCCTCGGCAATTTGCGCTTCGAGCAGCCGAACATTTCCATCTACGGCCTCTCAGGCGGCGCAATTGCGGTGACCTCAACCCTCAAATCCACGCCAAGGCGTACCCTTGAGGGGCACTGGCGCTGCGCTACCGACGCCCTCTCCGATGCGGTCGCGATTTCCCATCATTGACAGTTGCCGTTCAGCGGAGCGTCCGGTCGACGTCAATTGACTCCCACGCGCCGCGGCCTACGAAACGCTGCCCGAAATTCCCCCGCACACGACGACGCGTCGATCGAATTCCCGCGACCTCAATGCGCCGCCCACCAGATACTCAAAGGCGTCTAACGATGAGGTTGAGCGACGCGGGGTTGCGCCGGCACAAAACGAAGGCAGTTTATCCAGATCATCCATTCCCTCCATGGCCCAACGAAGACGTGACCCCGCGATCGCTCGAGCCGATTGTTAGGTCCTAGAGGTGGACTCGATCAACGGGGAACGCTGAGTGCGGTGGCATTATAGGCTGTCTTTCGAGATGGCCGTGAGGGACCAGAACCAAATGGGAGCAAGAAAAGCAAGGTGGCAGAGTGCAACTAGCGCAGCGGCGCGACGGTGGCCACGTCGAGTGATTATTAAGGCAACGTGCCAAATTAGCGCACCCGGTAAAGCCAAGAGTGCGGGCGCAATTGCCCAAGCGTCACCATAGACGCTGTGGGGAGAGACCGCTGTGGTCCACACCACAAGCGCAACAGTGACAACAACCGGAGCGACCAAGCGTCGCCATGGAGTTGGCGAAGAAGGTGGTGAGTTGGCGGTGATGTCTGGCACGGACCTAACGATGAGGTTGAGCGACGCGGGGTTGCGCCGACCCAAAACGAAGGCAGTTGATCCAGATCATCGGTCCCCTCCTTGGCCCAACGGAGACGCGGCCCCGCGATCGCTCGAACCGATTGTTAGACCTTGCGCAACGACTCAGGATGACGGCGTGACAGATCCTTGTGCTCGCTTACGACGCAGACGCGCGATTTTAAAGTACATCAGAGCAAGAAGAAACACGGGCCCAAAAAAGAATCCGCAAAAAAACCATATCCATGCGGCGCCTATTGGAGGTCCGAACAATCGATGAACACCTAAGCCGACGCCGATTAGAACGAGCCACGGCACTGGATGGACCACTGTCGCAAGAAATAACGCTCCACGTTGCACTGGCCTTACAACGACGGCTGGATGTGCGGGATCCCTACCCAAAGCAGCTAACAACAATTGAATCCAGTGACCAACACGGCCAACGACCAAACAACCCGCGATGACGCCAGGCATCAGTGTCCAAAACGAAGGCAAGGCGTCCATTGGGGTCTAACGATGAGGTTGAGCGACGCGGGGCTGCGTCGACGTCAAACGGAGCTGCTTTATCCCAATCATCGACTCCCTCCTTGGCCCAACGGAGACGTTGCCCCGCGATCGCTCGAACCGATTGTTAGAGCCCATAGTTGTAAAGTACTACGGTGGCGGAATCAACGTGTGCCCTGGCAAGATGCGCTCCGCGTCGGCTCGCATATCTGTGACCTCAGCAAAGCCGGGAGCTGGCGCGGCGTCGACCAATAGCGGCCGCAAAGGCCACAACCACCACCGACGTGGCAGATTTTGAGTCGACTCCTCTGTCGCTACCCGAATCGTCAAGATAGCGCCCAACAGAGGCACCAACCATGATACGAGCAGACGTGATATCGCGGTTAGCCGGGGCAAAGTGCGATCTCGTACAACGCATATCGTCGCTACCAGGGCGAGATAGAACGCGATCAGCGCGATTGCGAGCGTCACAACAAGCGTAAGCGTTGACATAAAGGTGGGCTCTAACGATGAGGTTGAGCGACGCGGGGTTTCGCCAGCGTCGAACGAAGGCACTTTATCCCAATCATCGACTTCCTCCTTGGCCCACCGAAGACGCGGCCCCGCGATCGCTCGAACCGATTGTTAGGTCTCGCTAGAGCTGTGCCGCAGACGGTTAAAGCCTAGGCCGAGAGAATACGACAAGAACCGTCCAGTCCACGCCAGTCTTGTCCCTACTAGCCGAATGCATACCTATATTTAAATGCACTCGAGCGTCCCGCCAAGCCGCCATATACATCGCACGATCGGACGCGACGACACGTGGATTGCTATTTGGAGAACCGTATTGCCAAGGCGAACTGTCTATATATGGTACTCCGAACGTGGAAGTGAGGCCGTCGTACACATGGTGGAGGCTCTCGAGCGCAGCTTCGAAAGGCTGCTTCGGAAAAAGATAGTGCCCGAGGACAAGCTTGCCTTCTTGACACAGGTACATGATGGTTGCTTCCCGACCGAACACTCGACCCTTAAACGTTTGCTGGTTAGGGCCTGATTGGCTTGGTATTTGTTCTGACCCCAGCGCTTTCTCAAGTTCTGGCGCAACTGCACACGATCCGCCGAAGTTCAACACCCGAAAATCGGCGGCGGCAAGCGGTGTGGCGAGAAGAGAGAGCAAGACAGGCAGCCAACGCATGGGTGAGACCTAACGATGAGGTTGAGCGACGCGGGGCTGCGACGGTGACCAACGAAGCTGATTTATCCCAATCATCGACTCCCTCCTTGGCTCACCGAAGCTGCGGCCCCGCGATCGCTCGAACCGATTGTTAGGTCCGAATTTGGCACAGCCATTAAATGCATATACAATAAATCTGGTTATGACCTATGACCCAGCAAAACGTCGGTCAAACAAGCGCAGGCACAAAATTGACTTGGCGGATTGCGAGGCGGCGTTCGACGCCCCGATGCTTACTCGTGAGGATGCCAGTCAGGACTTTGGTGAGCAACGGTTGATTAGCTTGTGCTGGTTGCAGGGTCGGGTCGTCGTGCTGGTATGGACGGATCGCGCGGACGGTCCCCGATTGATTTCGTGTAGAGAGGCAAACCCACATGAGCAAGAAGCGTACTTCCGGGAATACCCGAAAATCTGAGTTGCCGTACAACCCGAATGACCGCGACGAGGTGCTGTCATTTTGGAAGGATGCGACAGCACACCGTGGCGTCGCCGAACTGCGCGCAAAGCGCGGACGGCCGGCCAAGAACCCCAGTGAGCGAAAGGAGCAGATCGCGCTGCGGTTGGATGCTGATGTTTTGGCCTGGTACCGAGCGCAGGGTAGTCGATGGCAAACGCGAATGAATGCGGTGCTCAAGGCATTCCGCGACGCATCAGTCTGAAGTGAGATGGATAGGACCTAACGATGAGGTTGAGCGACGCGGGGTTGCGCGGGCGTCGAACGAAGGCGCTTTATCTCAATCATCGACCCCCTCCCTGGCCCACCGAAGACGCGGCCCCGCGATCGCTCGAACCGATTGTTAGAAGTCACGCCATTTCCCATGTCACCGAGGAGGGACGCACACCCGTGTCAAGAAATTCGCCGGCAGCAGCGATGCCGTGGGAACTTGGTATCACGCAACGCCTTGGGAATTCTGTGTGATGCCGTAAACCCAGGTACGCGGTTAACACTGGCGCCAGGGTCTGCGCAGCGCCGACGCTGGCGTAGTGCAACATTGGGGGCCCGAAATCTGTAAATCCAACTACTGTCTCTGCGGAGCCTACAACCAAGGTGAGCTCATTGCCATTTTCGGCGGTCAGAATGATCACGTTCAGAAGCGACTGCGCGGATGCTTCTGCTGCTGCCGCGTCAAGTATCTCAAAAAGGCCATCCTTGGACGTAAGTAGCACCCTGTCGTCGGAATCGTGGATCATTGCGCGAACGCCAGCCATGACTTCTAACGATGAGGTTGAGCGACGCGGGGCTGCGCCAACGTCGAACGAAGGCACTTTACCCCAATCATCGATCCCCTCCCTGGCCCACCGAAGACGTCGCCCCGCGATCGCTCGAACCGATTGTTAGGCGCGACACTAAGAAAGTCCCTCAATGCCCATGGGAGGCGCCAGCCACGATTGGAGAGACAATTAGGGCACAAATCGTTAGGCCTAGATAGGCAAAGATCATCCAAGTCCTGTGCCTTCTTTGCGATGGAGTCTCCTCAGCAAACCTCTCACTTAGCGTGAGATAGCGACCGCTTGTTATCCAAATCAAATGCACTACACCGAGTATCGCAAGACCGAGGATCAATCCAAGAGCCGGAATGGGTACTTGGCGAAACGGTTCCACGTTCGTATCGATCCACGGCAAAATTGTGAGTAGGTTAAAGAGAGCAACAATTCCTAATGTCATTTTCGTCGTGAGAATTGGCATTCTGTCGACAGGCTTGCACGTCTGGCGCCACTGCAAAACTCGATAGAAAAAATAATCAGCAGGATTCATCACGGAGATCCAGGTGAGTTTGGAGGGACCAACCATATCGCAGCAGTGACATTCCGGTAGCGCCTAACGATGAGGTTGAGCGACGCGGGGTTGCGCCGCCGACCAACGAAGCTGATTTATCCCAATCATCGACCCCCTCCTTGGCTCACCGAAGACGCGGCCCCGCGATCGCTCGAACCGATTGTTAGGTGCCAGCATTACGCCACGCCGCCTGCTTCCATTTATCTAGGATTAAGAGATCGCCAAGCGCAGATACCGCCCATGCGCGGAAAGCCGGCTCATCACCACCGTAATACGCCCTGTGAAGGACCCCGTAACCTTTAGGATAGGTGACAAACACGCCGGTCGACACCGCTGGGTGCGCTGGGTGTCCCGACTTGGTGAACACCCAAATGGAGGTAAGTGAATCCGACACACAGTAGCGTTCGTTCCGCTTTGTGTCTTCGCAGCGCACGTCTGGTACCAAGGTGACTTCCTCGAGGTAGGTTTGCCACTCAGCCCAGCTGATATGTTCGTGCGCGAACCGCGGAGTTGGGTCTGCTGCGTGGCTGGTCATGCCCATGGCCAGTGCGAGGACCAGGATCAGAGTCGCGAAGCGCCGGTCGATATGCATAGCACCTAACGATGAGGTTGAGCGACGCGGGGCTTCGCAGACGACCAACGGAGCTGTTTTATCCAGATCACCCACTCCCTCCTTGGCTCACCGAAGATGCGCCCCGCGATCGCTCGAACCGATTGTTAGACCACACCCGGGAAGCCCAAGCGTAAGCCAGTGACCCAAACAGGACCGGGCCCCAAAGAGATATTGGCGAGAACAACATCGCTAAGAAGTAGAGCATAGTGGCTCGGGTGTCGGGTGATGCGCCGGCCATATCGTTGCCCGGCTGGAAACTGGTCACGTACGCGACAACGATGCCGTATAGAAAGAACATGAGGCAGAAGGTGATAGTGACGGGCCAAGACCCTACGCGAAGGCGACGCGACAGGAGGGCGAACGCCACGGCGGTCACGGTGGGCTTTGTCGGTTCCACCCAACCGGGGCCGGGCCACGGTAGAACAAAGGCGATCCAGAGCACCCCTGCGAGGAGTACGAGCTTCAGTGGTCGGGCAAACCGAGGCGCCATTATTGTGGGGTCTAACAATGAGGTTGAGCGACGCGGGGTTTCACCAGCGTCAAACGAAGGCACTTTATCCCAATCATCGACTCCCTCCCTGCCTCAACGAAGACGCGACCCGCGATCGCTCGAACCGATTGTTAGGCATTGCGGCGCACAGGTGTGAATTTGAGCATACATTAATACACGGGTTTGAACGCACGATCGGACTGCCACATTGAGAATGCCAATTTTGCGCGGTCCGCTTGAACACTAGTCAGGCAGATGGTCTACGGGAGGCGGCTCTCCGCAAGCCGCGGCGGCTTTTTGAGGCGGCTGGCGGCACCGTGCCGCTTACATATGCATCCAGAAGCTTATCGCCCCAACGTTCGACGAATTCTTCGCGTGGTGCGCGATCGATGATCGCGTGGTCGTAATACTTCAGGACCCTTCCCATTGCGGCAATGACGGTTGGGTAAGCCACCTCGGGTCCCTCAGCGTGGAGATTCCGCGCGAAGGAGTGCACGGCGATCTCAGCGACCACTGGTCTACCCGTGCCGTTTTGCCACCATCGAAGTGCGCACCTCGTTCCGTCAGTGTCGACGAGTCTCGGTTCGTTCACTAACCTAAGCTCCAAAGCACTTGGATACGAGTACCAGCGACGTAGCCATCTGGCAAACGCCAGAACCTCCGGCTTGAGGCGGCGATCGACGCGACCGATGAATCTCAACCGAAAGGGACTGCGCTTGAGCACGTAACGTGACGCCTAACAATGAGGTTGAGCGACGCGGGGCTTCGCCAGCGTCGAACGAAGGCACTTTATCCCAATCATCGACTCCCTCCTTGGCCCAACGAAGACGCGGCCCCGTGATCGCTCGAACCGATTGTTAGATTCACTGGTGCGATTCCACTCGAACGAAGCCGACCCTATTGGGACTGATACCCACCTCCTCCAGCGATTTGAGGAGCGCGGAAATAACCTCGTACCTGGAATCAGGACCGACCTCAATGTACACGCGGCCGGTAGGAACCATGTGCTTCGACACCAATATTGTTCCCAAAGTATCGCAGTCGCCAACCACGTCGGCGAAATAGCAACGCCCATCCGCAGAAGCGCGAATAGTCAAGTCTGTCGATTCCGTCGGAGTGGCGACGGCTGGGACTGACGCAAGTCTCCAAAGAATGACGCACGTGATTGAAATTGCGGGGACGCGCATTGTGGATCTAACAATTTATTCGAAGGTTAGTTAGGTGACGAACGCAGCTGATCAAATGCGTGAAAGATGGCATATATCGCGCTGGACCTTGTGTCATGTTTTTGATTTGCTTCCGGTCAGAAGGCGGCGGTGTCGCATAAAGTCGGTATCACACGATAGTACTTCTAGGACCAATTATATGCCGGAGGGGCGTGGCTTATTCGAAGTGGCGCGCGAAAAGATTCGCACCCACCATTTGGCGCTTCGAACCGAGCAGACTTATCTGCAGTGGATGCGGCGGTACGTCAAATTTCACCGCCGGCGGCATCCGCGCGACATGGGGCCAAGTGAAGTTGAGGCTTTTCTAACTCATTTGGCGGTTGAGGCCAAGGTGAGCGCTTCCACGCAAAATCAGGCTCTCCAGGCTTTATTGTTTCTTTACCGGCACGTGCTCGACATCGAGTTGCCGTGGCTCGAGAACGTGACCAGAGCGTCCCAGCCGAAGCGGCTGCCGGTGGTGCTGACCGTAGCCGAGGTGCGCGCCGTGCTGGCTCAGCTCGACGGTACGTCCTGGCTGATGGCGAGTTTGCTTTATGGCGGCGGGCTGCGCTTGATGGAAGCGCATCGGCTTCGCGTCAAAGACCTCCTCGTCGAGCGTTGCGAAATCATCGTGCGCGATGCCAAGGGCGGTAGGGATCGCGTGACGGTCTTGCCGGCGAGCATCGTCATTCCGCTGCGCGAGCATCTTGCGAGGCTGTTTGATCGTTTTGATCGCCAGCGCAAATTACGGGAACCGGGAGTTACGTTGCCGGCGGCGTTGGCACGCAAATATCCCAACGCGGCAACCGAGTGGGGCTGGCAATGGGTATTTCCGGCGAACTCGCTTTGCCGGGATCCTTACACGGGCCGTCCGGCGCGTCATCATCAGCATGAAAAAATTCTGCAGCGGTCGGTCCAGACGGCTGTTCATAAGGCGATAATTCTGCAGCCCGCGAGTTGCCACACCTTTCGGCATTGCTTTGCCACCCACCTACTCGAAGCCGGCTCCGATATCCGCACGGTGCAAGAGTTGCTCGGTCACGCCGACGTTCGGACGACCATGATCTACACGCATGTCACGGGCAAAGGGGCGATGGGCGTGAGGAGTCCGTTGGACCGGTAGCGGCACTCAACCCATCCGGTCGGTGGTAGCTAAAATCGCTAGCCAGGCCCGAAAATAGTCTGACTCTCTTCGCGAGTGCCTTGCGTTCGCCGCGCTCCCACCGCATTTCCGCGCGCCGCGATGCATTCCTGCGCACTGCGTCGCATCGCCGGCTATTCCGTGCATCTCGCGCCGCCGCTATACTATGGCGGTTCCCCGTTTCTTTATCATCTACTTTCAGCGAGTTACTGTGTCCAATAGCAAATCGTCCGATACGCACTTCTTCAATTCATTCAGCCTGGTGCTGGGTCTTCTCATCTTCTTCTCCATCATCTTGTTCGGCGTGGCGCGCTCGATCGGCGCGGAAACTCAAGGGCAAAGTGTGCTGTTGGAGCCGATGCGCATCAAGGACGTGCGGCAGAACATCGCGCCGTTCGCGCATGTGGCCATCGCGGGCAGGGATAATTCGGCGCTGGCCATTGCGCGCGCGCCGGCGGGCGCGGCGTCCGCCGCGAATGTTCCGTCCACCGGCGAGGCGGCCTTCTCTCAAGTCTGTTCTGCGTGTCACACGGCGGGCATCAACGGAGCGCCGAAAATTGGCGATCACGCGGCGTGGGGACCGCGCATCGCGCAAGGCAAGGAAACGCTCTACAAGGACGCGATCGGCGGCAAGGGAAACATGCCGGCGAAGGGCGGGACGACCTGGCCGGATGCGACGATTCGCATGACGGTCGACTACATGGTGTCGCTCAACCGTTGAGCTTGTCGAGCGCGCGTAGCTGCACGGCTTCCGCCACGTCTGTGCGTCGAATCTGCGGTTCGCCCGCCAGGTCGGCGCAGGTGCGCGCCAGCTTCAGCACGCGATGACAGGCTCTGGCGGATAGTCCCAATCTCGATATCGCGGTGCCGAGCAGGACCCGCGACTCGCGGCTCA
>Ga0207125_10065_pt1 | contig 22571 bp, 21 predicted proteins | sample Alteio_BWMinHeat_19_FD_153556 | JGI IMG/M metagenome (GOLD analysis project Ga0207125, IMG submission 153556) | Enriched cells from forest soil in Barre Woods Harvard Forest LTER site, Petersham, Massachusetts, United States -... | ecosystem: Environmental > Terrestrial > Soil > Temperate forest >...
TGATGCTCATCGCCGGATATACATTTGCCGAATAGATCTGCTGGACCGCGGCCAGTTGCTGTTCAAGCGGAGACTTTCCGAGCAGGGCGGCAACGGCGTCGCGCCGCGCGAACGGGCGTGAGCGGTCAAGCTTGCCCTCGGCGATTGCGCGGTCCACGGCGCCCTCGGCGGTTTCGAAATCGTGGCCTGAACGATTATGGCAGTCCATGCAGTCCATTTTGCGCATGACGCCGCTGGGTACAGCGCCTTCCCCGGAATAGGTCTTGCCGTCGACCGTCACCATTGAGATGGTCTGAGGATCGGGAGCATTGCCGGAGTACTCGATATTCCGATTGAAATGCGCCTTATGGATTTTGCTGCCGACCTTTATCAGGAGCACGGTCGTCTTTTCGGTGCTCCGCTCATCGTCACCGTAATGACGGATGACTTTCAGCCGGTCCTCAGACACCTTATCCGTCGAATGGCATTCTTCGCATATTTCTTTCGCAGGCCGGACCCGGTTCATTGCCGGAGGGATCGGCCGATGATAGGTGTTGGTCGTCAGCCGAATGAGCTGGCGAACGCCGGCGAGCTTGTATTGAACGAACGAAGTGGCGCCGGAACCGATATGGCATTCGACGCACGCAACGCGGGAATGAGACGAGGCCTGATAGCGAACGTACTGCGGTTGCATGACTGAATGGCATGCCGTGCCGCAGAATTCCTTCGAGTCCATGTAGCTGACGCTGTGATAAGCCGCAAGCCCGATGATCGCGGCATTGGCAAGCGTTGCGAATCCAAACGCCCACGCAAGCCGGCTCATTCGCGCGTTTTCGATCGGAATGCGTGGCCGGCCCGCCAGGAAAAATCCTAGCGGCATGAGAAGGAGACCGAGGACAAAAAGCGCAGGAATGACGAGGAAAACAACGATGCCGAAATAGGGATTGCTGGAAGGCTGAAAGAGCAACGGGAGAAAAACGACGGCGGACGCTGTCGTTAACACCACGCCGACACTCGTTAGCCAATGAACGACGCTTAGCGAAAGAAGGGTCCGGAACAGCGATCTCATACGTGAATCATGTGTGTCTTACTGTAGCGGCGGTCTATGACCGCCGACGATCTCGCAATTGGAGAGATTGTCGGCGGTCATAGACCGCCGCTACAGTCAAAAATGGTACTCCAAGGTGGCGGTGATAACGTGCGCCCGATACGATGGCTGATCGGCGCCGAGGAACAGATATCGCGCGGCACCCGTGTCGCCCACCACGAAACCGGGATAGTACGGGCTGGGCGACTTTACAGCCAGGGTTGCTCCGACATTCACGCATGGTGGACCGACCACCACCGAACCCGCCCCGATGCACCCCATATACGGCGTCATCGGCGTAGTCTGATAATCTCGATTGTCAAACTGCTGGTACCGGTACTCCAGCTTCGGCATCAAATTCTCGGTCAGTTTGAATTTGAATACGGCAGCGACTTCATGGATCCGCGTCGTCGTCTCCGGATAATTATCGGGTATGCTGGAGCCCGTCAGAACAAACTGATTCGGACCCGTCGTAATCGTCGGATCGCCCAGGGCACCCGAACGCACATTCCCCTTTCCGGCAGCGAGCGAGTAATAAGGTGAGAACCAGAACCGCTTGCCGAGAAAGAAATCCAGGCCGCCGGCATACGTATCGAACAAATCGCGCGTCGTACTCTCCCAGTCATTGTTCGCCGAGTCGCAGCCGCTACACGTCAGGATGGTGGCGGTCCCGGAAGGAGGCGTTCGGTTCCGCGAGATCATCCTCTTATAGTAATTCTCCCGGGTGTACTCCACAAAAACTGAAACAGCCGGTGAAAAGGCGGATGTGGTGTCAAAGCTGTAGATCCATGACAGGTCGTTCAGGCCTCCATACAGGAAGTAGGGACGCGTGACGCCGGCGATGAAGTTCAGCGGCGTGGAACTGTTGGTACCGCCGCTCCGGTTGAAGTTGCTTTGAATCGTCTGAAAGGTGCCACCGAAGGTAAACTGCCCCAGGTCGTACTGAACCATGACGTCCCCGCGGTCGAGGATGCGGGCGGCCTCGTCAAATCGGCGATGGCAGCGTTGTTCCGCCGTGAAGACGACGCTGGTGGACGTGCAACTGATTACCGCGCCGGTCACCGGGTCGCTCGACGTTTCGTCCTGGTACTCGTCAGGCTTTCGGTCCTGGTGTCGGCCCGAGATGCGGATCAGAAAGTCGCGCGTTGGGCTGAGGTCCAAACCAGCGAACACGGTGTTTTCGACCGAGCGGGCCACGTCGCGGTGGGACCGGTCGAACCATTCACTCTCCCATCCAATCTTTGCTGAGCTGCGCTTCGAGAAAAAATAATTGCCGGTCAATTCGAGCGTCTTGCGGTTGAAGCCGGGGTTGCTGCGGCCCATCGTATTGATGACAGCCGGCGCCGCCTGGCCTGTAGAGTTGGCATTCGCCCCAATGGTGTCACCCTCGATCGGCGTTAAATCAAGAGTACGGGTGTTGTTGTTATAGTCGTACTGCCGATACTTCGCCTCCAGTTGGACATTCTTCCCGAGCTTGCTGACTGCGGTCCAGTTCATGGCCAGGGTCTGCTTCTGGCCGTCGAGGCTCGCGGCCGGAAGTGGCGCCAGGCCCGTGATCGCCGTGTTGGCCGTATAGGGCAGGAAAGGGTTATTCTGCCGAAGCCAGCCGTTCGACCCCGAGCCCATGACGCGTACATGCTTGCCCGCGTCGAATGCGCCCGCGAAATTCAGGTAATTCGCCTGATTGTCCGGATACAGAGACATTTGGCCGTGGGCCGGCACCGATGCAATCGAGCTTGCCGGGGAAAGAATCTGCACGGGAATATCGGCAGTTGCAAACGGCGAGTCGAACAGCAGCGATCCGATATGACTCGTGAAAAACGACCCGTTATAGCCGATTTGGATCGTCCCCTTGCTTTTCCCATACTCACTCATTGCCCGAACGGTGTTGACCGAGTAGTCAATCGGCTCAAGCTGTTCGGCGCCGACTCCAGGGCTCTGGAGGTTCGAGACACCGCTGGGCAGCGAACTCCCCGAAGCGCTCGGACTGGAGTTCAGAATGGCTCCGATGGGCCGGGTGCCCTTTTCCTGCTCGTGGCCGTAGGAAAACAGCAGGTTCCAGTCCGGCGTCACGTTATAGCTGAACAAGCCTCCACTGGCGCGCCGTTGAATCCTCGGAACGACGAACTGCTCGCCCAGAACGACTTGCGTGGCGATGAAGCTCGGAAGGCTGTTATTGATCTGAGCCGCAGTTCCGGTGGAGGACGCCACCTGCAACCCCTGCCGGATGATCAATGGAATCGTGTAAACGCCGGGCTGCGTCTCTGTGTACAGAGTGCGGGCGGTATTTGTGTAAATGTGAGGAATCTCGTCGTAACGGACCTGCAATTTGAATCTGCCATATTGCCCGAAGCTGCCCAGATGACTCTGGTTGTTGTAGAAGCCGCTCTGGGTCTGGTAACTCAGGTAGTTTCGCGAGCCGAGGATGTTATCGAGATTGATGCGGGCACGGCGAATGTAGAAGTTCCTGCGAATATCACTGTATTCATTCAGCTTCGCCGTGGCCAGATCCGGCTTGTACGGAAGGTCGGGACGGCCATACACATCGCCCCAAAAGGTTCGGAAGCCAAAGTCAACGGATGACGAGGCTTCCGAAGCAGACTCGTCCGTCCCTTCCGGTTTGCTGTCTCGTTTGGTTTCCTGCGCTTCAGCGGCCTGGGCAAGCAGGAACATAGTGATGGTGCTCAGCAGAAATAGCTTTAATATTCCTCTCATGGCTCTCCCCCCTAGCGCAAGAATGCGTTCCCCGACGGGTGGTTCGACCCGTGAATCTTGGAGTGGCAGTTCGTGCACCCACGGTTGAAATCACGAACCGCGTTCAGCAGAGTCGGAGTGGTGGGATGACGGCTCGAATCGTGACATGAATCGCATACGCGCGGCATCCGCACCTTGAGCAACTGCGGGTTGTTGGTTCCGTGCGGCTCGTGGCAATTCGCACAGTTTTCCATTACCGGCGGATGCTCCCACAGGAACGGACCGCGGCGCTCTGTATGGCAGCTCAGGCAATTCTCAGTGGTGGTCGCCTGGATGAGCTGCTTCGGGTTGGGGCTGCCGTGCGGATTGTGGCAACTGGTGCAGGTGACCTTGCCCTCACGATAGGGCATGTGCGATGAACGCTGGAGTTGTGCTTTCCGCATCTGGTGGCACTTCAGGCATAGCTCGGGTTGCCCCTGTTTTGTACTATGCACGTCCGTCAACGGCGCATTGAACCGTGCGTCGGACGAGAGCTTGGCGCTCTGTGGCTCATGCCCGGTGTGGCAATCTACACAGGCCACGGCCCGCGTCTCGTGCGGGCTGCCCTGCCAGAACAGCCGGTTGCCTTTCTCGTGACAAGACAGGCAGGCGCCGTTCTTTTCATCGACTGTGTTCTTGGAATCCTTGGTGAAGCGGACCGGAATGGAATCCTTCCCGCCCCCGGCTTCGAGATGGGCCTTGCCCGGGCCGTGACATCCCTCGCATCCGAGCTTTTCCTTCTCATTTTTCGGGTGCGCGAACGCCTTACCCATGACCGTGTTCTGAAAGTGCTTACCCTGATCCGCGTGGCAAATAAGGCAGGTATCGCTGCCGACGTAATCGTCGCCGGCCTTAACGGCCGCGGCTTGCGCAACCTTGCTCTGCTCGCGGCTGGAGGCGCGTGTCGAAATCACCGTGGCCAGGACAACCGCAACCAGGCACGCCGAAACAGTCAGGTGAATTGTTCTTGCGCTCAGATTCCCCCTCATTTATGCCACCTCAGCTTCTTTTGACAAATTGGCAGCGCTAAATACTTGCGAGCTGCTGAAATTGTTATTGTAACCAAACACGTTGCCGTCCTGCCACGGCTTATCAGGTCCTTCTCCTCGATCAAGTCAGACGCTTTGCAGCATTTACGGAACCAAACAGGCCCGGAGGGCCTGATTACTGAATGCTGACGGTGTCGTTATCGGTATCATCACGATCGCCCTCACTCACCTGTTCTCCGCCCTCTTGCCGCTCGAGATGCCGATAGATGGTACGCGTCGCGATGCCTAGCAGGCGGGCGGCCATGTTCTTGTCGCCGCGTGTGTGATGAAGCGTGATATCGATCGCTTGCCGTTCGAGTTCGCGAAGCGGCGTCCCGATCTTGAACGTGAGCGAATGCTGCGACTCGGCGAATGCAGACACGGCCTGCGGCAAAACCGACATCGGGATTTGCTTGCCGTTCGTGAAGACGACCGCTCGCTCGACCGCATTCTCCAGCTCGCGCACGTTTCCCGGCCAGTCGTAACTGGTCAACGCAAGCATCGCCTCTTCGCTGAATCCTTCGATCGGTTTGCTGTTCTTGTCCGCATACAACTTCAGGAAATGCATCGCCAGGAGCTGTACGTCTTCCTTGCGTTCACGAAGGGAGGGGATTCGAATATTGATGACGTTCAAGCGATAGAAGAGATCTTCGCGGAACCGCTTCTCCTCGACTTCCTTGTGAAGGTCCTTGTTCGTCGCCGCGAGAATTCGCACATCCGCATCGATCGTGCGGGTTCCGCCGAGCCGTTCGAACTTGCCATCCTGCAGCACGCGAAGCAGTTTGACCTGAATGGACGGACTGATCTCTCCGATCTCGTCGAGAAATAGCGAGCCACCGTTCGCAAGCTCGAACCGGCCTTCCTTGCGGGCATTGGCGCCGGTGAAGGCACCTTTCTCATATCCGAAGAGTTCAGACTCCAGAAGCGTGTCCGGCAGCGCCGCGCAACTCACTTTGATCAACGGCTTCAGCCGCCGGGGCGAAGCATTATGAATCGCATCTGCGATGACTTCTTTTCCCGTTCCACTGTCTCCCGAAATGAGAATCGTCGCGGTGCTCGACGCGACCTGCTCCACCATCCGCGCCACATTCCTCATTTCAGTGCTCGCGTAAACGAGGCGTCTGGCGCCGTTCGGATTCAACTGCTGGCGCAGGTCACGGTTTTCACGCGACAGATACTGCTTCTCCGCGGCCTTTTCGACAGCGCGCAGAAGCTGGGCCTTCTTGACGGGCTTTGTGATGAAGTCGTACGCTCCCTCCTTGATCGCTTCGACGGCAATCTCCACCGTGCCATGACCGGTAATCATAATGACTTCGAGCTCCTGCTCGAGGGCTTTGGCGCGTTTCAGCAACTCCACGCCGTCAAGAACCGGCAGACGCAGGTCGGTGACCAGAATGTCAATAGTCTCTTCGTTAATAATGTCGAGCGCCTGCTGGCCGTTGTCGGTTTCGAGCACCTTGTACTCAGCGCCTTCGAGCACCTTCACCATGGCGGTCCGGTTTTCGACGTCGTCTTCGACAACAAGGATTGTGGGTGTTTTTCGAATACTCATGAGGGTAATAGGATCGAGAATGTGGACCCCTTGCCGGCCTGGCTTTCGACGACAAGGTGTCCGTTGTGTTCAAAAATGATTTGCTGGGAGGTGGCCAGGCCGAGTCCCGTTCCATGTGCTTTTGTCGTAAAGAAGGGTTCGAACAGTTTTGCCTGGATTTCAGGCGCGATACCGTGGCCGGTGTCCTTGACGCGAATGATAAAGAATCGCTCGACCACGTCGGTTTCGATTCGTAATGTCCCCTCGCCTTCAATGGCTTCGACACCATTGCGCGCAAGATTCTCAATCACTTGACGTAACAGGCCGTGATCGAGCCAGACTTCAGGGCTCGACGACATAAGCTCCAGCTCGAATTTCACGTTGGTCGGAGGCTTGAAGTTCTCGACAAATTCGCGAATAACCCTTTCAGCGTGTCCGCGCTTGAGATGCGGTTTGGGAAATCGCGAAAACTGCAAGTACTCGCTCACGATGTCGTTCAAACGGTCGAGTTCCTTCAGCACCGAACGGATCAGGCCCCGGGCTTCCTCGTTGGACTCCTTGACCTCGTCTTCGAGCAATTCGACATTCAACGAAATGGAACTGAGAGGATTCCGGATTTCATGAGCAATCTGCGAGGCAAAACGGCCGATCGTGGCAAGACGCTCGGACTGAACCAGCCGTTCTTCCATCGTCCGAAGATCGGCGCAATCCTGGAACACGTGAACGTATCGGGTGTCTGTGCCGTCGCCGACACGCTGGACAGACATGTTGACGATTTTTCTTTTGCTATCGTTTGCCAGGACGATGACGGACTTGTTCAGGCTGCGGGCACCGTTTTCAGTCTGCCGGATCAATTCGTTGTATGTTTCGTGCGCCTGGCAAAACTCGCGAATCTGATGGCCCGTGAGACTCAGGGACGACGCTTCGAGAATCCGCTCCGCCGCGGGGCTGGTCTCGACAATGGTTCCGTCGGCTGATGTAACGATTAATCCTTCATGCATGCAACCCATGCACTGCTTGGCATCCATGATCTGTTGTTGAATGTTCTCGTTCATTTCGTCTCTCAGGGAATCGTGTTGGCAATCGATATGCCCTTCTGTCACTTAAATAGAAAGTCCCTGCACATTCTGTCACAAACTGCGTATTTCGTGGTGTTTAGGGGTAAGGAGATGGCTAAAGGTCCAAGCGGCTCGTCAGTGCTGCACCCACTTCTATTCCCGTGGTTTATGCCGAAGAGTCAAAATGCGGTGTCGCAAGGAATTTCCGCCTGACAAAATGTCGAGGTACGGTGAGGGCAGCGCGGGAGCAGTGCCGGGGGCTTGGTTCCCTACCTTGCAACTCGCATCACCAGCCGGCTGTTCAAATATGTGATCAAATCCGACATTTCAGCGGCCGTGAATTGAGGCCAGCGAACATTGTTTTTCTGCATGGTCTCCAGCATGGCCGAACCGTGACGAAACACTGCTGCCGAGATCGTAATCGGCGAATATCGTTCGGCCGCGGTGGTCAGATCGGGCGCCCCCATCTGCCGTCGTTGTTTTTCATGACAGGTGGCGCAGCTTTTGGCTTCGAAAACTTTCGCTCCGCGAGCGGCGTCGCCCTCTTTATAGAAATATCGTTGCGCAAAAAGGTACGCGACAAGATCGCTCATATCGCCGGGCCCCAGGATCGGGAAACTGTCACCGGCGCGCTGCTGCATTAACGGCGCATGGTTCCACATGGCGACGACATAACCATTCATGAGGTCCGGAGCCGGCCGTTTCAGCAAATCGATCTTACCTTGAGGAGTGTTGTTGCCAAATGAATGGCATGCTTCGCAAGTGCGCTCAAAAGTCATGCGGCCCTTCTCCGAATCGCCTGGCTGGAAACTCGCGCCGTGCGACCGCGATTCCGGCACGCTTCGAAGGTAAGCGAGCATATCCACCATTTCTTCGGATGAAAACTGAGGCCACGAAACGCCAGCGTTGGCCAATTCGGAGTACACCGTCCTGGAGTGATTCCACATTCGATCGGCCCAGGCGAGAGGATCATCGACATCGCTCCATGTGGAAATCGGAGGGCCGGAGCGGCGCCGGCCGATCGTCGTATCGTGACATCCAGCGCAACTTTTCCTTTCAAAGACGGCCTGGCCCTTCATCGCATTGCCGGGCGCCGCGGAATAAGACAGTGAGAAAAAGTAGGCGAACAGATCGGCAGTCTCAATGGAATTGAGTGTGGGCCGAACATTGCGCTCTTTCTGGGCGCGCCACATCTCGGGACTGTGATTCCAGAGAGCAGCCGCAACCTGCGCGGGCGTTCGTCCCTGAGTTTTGCCATCGAAGGTATGGCAGTCCACACACCCTTTCTGACGGATCAGTGCTGCGCCACTCACCGAGCTTCCGGGAATGATAGTGATTTGCGCGGGCGCCAAAACCGGCCAGACAAACGGCGCCAGTGCAAGAGCCAGAAAGGCCGCAATGAATTTCGTGTGCATAGTCACGCCACTTTTCGGAGGTACTTCCATTCCAGGCGCCGAAGGTCCGCAAGGAACGACGGGTTGATTTGAAATTTGTTGAACTCCGCAACAACCTTCTCATCCTGTTCGGGCGAAAGGGACCGGTCGACAATATCGAACAAAATGTTGTCTTCCTTATAAATGTGATTCCGGATGAGCGCGGTGAGGCGATTGGCAAATAGCGCAAAGTCGGCGCCTTTTTTCGCAAACAGCGAGTCCTCGAGGCCTTCGACGAGAGAGCGCTCCTGATCGTGCTCAAAGAGCATCTGGCGCAGCGGACCCTCCTGCGCGGCGGAGGCGCGGCGCAACTCCGGGAACAGAGCGCTCTCTTCCTTCACCTGATGATGTTCATCTGCAAATTCCCGCAGAAAACGAAGCAATGTCGTCACGTCCTCATGCTCAAGCGGCTCGCCCTTTTCCGCGCCCACAGCCACCTGTTCCAGCACGTGCAGACATTGAAGGATGACTTTGTGGTCCTGCGTGAGCAGTTCAGTGCATTTCATGACGCGCTCCTTCCAAGGACCCGCCGTTCGGTCTGGCCGAGCATCCGGAAGGCCTCGGCGAAAGTTTTGTTACCGCAATAGGCCTCGGCGCCATCCGCAAAACGGTCGTGATGCGTTCGAAGGCTGGCCACAACGGCGTCGTACAAGAGGCGGTGATCCTTGACGAGGGTTCGAATCAACTTCCCATAGATCTCGTCGATTTCGCAGGATTCCATTAATAAGGATGCGTAGAACGCATCGTCGATGCTGACGTCCGGTTCCCTCACGATGCTCTTGGTCATTTCAAGGAGCTGCTCGATGTGATCCGCAGCATCGGGGTCGACTTCGACCTCCGCCATCAGGCCTTTCTCCCGGCAAAATCGAAGCATGGAAAAGTGTTCCATTTCCTCCATTGCCGAATCCGCCCAGAACTTCGCCACCGGAGGATTGGCAATGAATCGTTCGTGTAGCAGGAAGTAGCAGTGTGCAAGCTGCTCTTCGAAGACTTCAAACCGTGCATATAACGCCTGGGTTCTTGTCATTGTGTCCTCCAACCGATGCCCGGTAAACTTTAGAAATTGACGTTCCGTCAAAGAACAACGTTCCCGGCAGCCGCTTCGCATTGCCAAGTTGTTGAGCCGTCTCATTTCCCCTTACAACCTCCGCAGACTTAGTGGCAGGTACGATGCCAGCGCAAGAAGGTAGCCGCAGATTATGCGAATGACGCAGATCGGAATCGAATGAGGGCTATGAGAGGACGGGACTGGCAAAAATTAAAAGCAGTAATAAACAAAGTATGGCGATAAGAATGGGTTTCATATCCGGCCTCCTTGCTCGGAGGCGCCGGCTGAAGGCCGGCGCCTAAGCGTGGTTCGGTGGAGTCATTATCCTCCTCTTGCAGCGCTTACCCCTTAAGCGGCAGCAATCTTGATAGGTTTCGATTTGGTCTCTTCTTTTTTGGGTAAAATCACTTTCAGAATGCCGTCCTTGTATTCCGCAGCGACTTTGTCTCCATTGACAGCAGCTGGCAGAGAGAATGAACGGCTGAAGACACCGTACTCCCGTTCGACGCGATGATAGTTCTCCTCTTTCGCCTCCTTTTCAAAGCGGCGTTCGCCTTTGAGCGTGAGAACGTTATTCTCCAGCCTGACCTCAATATCCTTGGCATCCATTCCGGGCAGCTCCGCCTTGAGCACGACTTCGTTGCCGTTCTCAAAGATATCGACGGAAGGGTTCCACGTTGTCGTCGCCAGTTCGCGATCCCAGTTACCGCCCATGAGCCTGCCAGCGCGCTCGTTCAGCGCGTTCAGCTCTCGGAAAGGATCCCATCTGATTAGTGACATTGGCGACCTCCTTTCAATAGAGGGATGAGCAAGTTTCGTTCCGCCGGATCAAACCCGTAAACCTAACGCTGGCAACACGCAGAGATCGTCGAAGGGCGGATGCAATGTCAGTTTGTCTGAAACGAGTTCTTTGTCATTGTTGCCAAGGGACTCTGCGGCAAGAAATGCATCAGACTCGAAGGTCCTGCAGACCATCTCGCGGAGACGCTCTCAACCGCGAACAGTAGTTCTTTTTTGCTCAATTGGGACCCCCGCGTCCGGTGGCGGACCATTCATTTGATTCCGGGTTCTGAGCTTTCCCCAACCAACGCAAAGCCAGCTCAATCCAGTGGGAGAGCGTGTTCGCCAAGATCCGATATATCTCGCTGGACGCGATCAACACCGAGCGCGGCGTTGGGCTGGACGGGCAGGCGATCACGCCCTATGACCCAGGAGCGCGGGGAGGTGCGTGATGACGATTTCGATTATGTCGTGCGGCACTTCGAGCCGCCCGGCAGCGACGAAGCGACCATCATTTGCGACACTGCTCAGCCGCTCGACGGATGGATCGAACTGATTGTACGCGGCGTGGCCGTCGATGCTTCCCATTTGAGGACTGGTCCATGAATGCCGCACGCTTCCAATCGCACTCTGCGTGCCGCGCCGATGAGAAGCCCGGCCAAAAACTCTCAGCGCAACAACTTCGTCCGAGACCCGTTTTCTGGGCATTTTCGATGTGCTCCGGAGGGCGGGCTGGAAGAATCGTTTTCCGCCATCCGGAGTCATAATAATTCAAGACAGCTCGCCCACTTTCACTCGTCGCCCATATGAACGAATACAGGGCATGGCCTGCGCCTGACGCACCAGAAATTCGTGCGTCCGATGCGTCATTTCGGTATCCTGCTTCAAGAAAGAGTGTCCGGGAAGGATGGCTCAGACATTTGAGCCTCTACAAACAGGCGTCCGGAAGGACTCCAAACGCCGAGTTACATCGTGCAAAAGGAGTCCGGCATGTCTTACGCAACGAAAGCTCTGCTGGTCGCTTTGTTGTTTCCATCGTTCATTTGGGCTCAAGGCAAAGATCCTGATGTTTTGCTAGCCCAGGCCTCGCGTCGGGGCGATCTTTACAATTGGGCCGACGCCGAACCGTTATTCGGGGAAGCCCAGCGTCTGTACTCCGAACGAGGCGATGCGCGAAACGCCCTCTATGCCCGCATCGGTCACATCCGCTCCACGATGGAGCAACTTTCCCTGCCGGAAACTTCGGCAACGCTCGACAGCGAACTGCAAAATAATCCGCTTCTCAAAAGCGACAAGCAGATCCGCCTGTTCTGCCTGGCCGTAAAGGGTGACATCGACGGCGAGTTGGACTCTAAACCGATGCGCCGTGATTGGGAAGAAGTACTGGAACTGGCGCGCGACCTCGGAGACAAAAAATGGCAGAACCGCGCATCCGGCGAAATTGGGTTCGCGGCATTTCTTGAGGGCGATGTTGCTAAGGCCCAGCAAATGGTGGCTGGTACCCTGATCGCCGCTATGTTATCGGGAGATGCCGGGGCACAAATCCGGTACCTCGCTGCGATCGGAAGCGGCCTTGCGCTAACCGGCCTGCCCGATCAGGCGCTTGGTTACTTCGACCGAGCCGCAAATATCGCCGCACAAAACCCCGATTCCGGATATCAGTTCCTCATCTATACGGGAAACCTGTAAACACCGATACCCAGCTCATCGGGGCCGCCGCCGAAGCGTTTCTCCGCCTCGATGCCGCCTCCGTTACCGTCGGCGAAGGCCCAGGGCATCATCGCGACACGAATCTGCTTCTATATGAAACCGGCCTCGGCGATCAGCTTGCACACCGCAAGATCCCGTTCGTGGATCTGAATCGCGATGACCTCATGAAAGTGACGCTTCAAGCCAACTATTCCGGGCTCGGCCACTTATGGCTCCCACGAACCGTTCTGGAATCAGATTTCATAGTGTCCATGCCGAAAGTGAAAACACACCACTGGACCGGCGTCACCCTCGGCATGAAAAACATGTTTGGGATTGTTCCGGGCTGCCGCTATGGCTGGCCCAAGAATGTCCTGCATTGGGCCGGAATCCATGAATGTGTTCTCGACATTTGCGCCACGGTTCGTCCTCACTTCGTGATCGCCGATGGGATCGTCGGAATGGAAGGCGATGGACCGCTTAATGGCATGGCAAAACAGCTTCACACCATTTTGCTCGGCGATGATCCCGTCGCCGCGGACTCTATTCTCACGCGTCTTTTGGGATCGGACCCGAACGGCGTCAAGCATATCCGAGAAGCAGGCCGATTTATTGGCAATCATCGAGGAGTCCTCCTTTAGAAGCTTTCTGTTGCAATTTTTGATTGCCGGCGAACCAAGATGGAAAGATTTCCAAGAACCAAACCCTCATTCCTTTAAAGGGCACCATGAACAACCAGAACGAATGGCGAGGGACGATGTAGATGTCATCCGCGACACACGGGGATTTAATCGTGAGCGCCCAAGATCATCAGATTCTCACGGCTCACGAGGTCGCAGCAGAACTGCGATGCTCGAAGGCTCAGGTATATCGCCTCATGAAAGGAGATGTCGTTGGCATCAAGCCGTTACCCACCCTTTCTCTCGGAAGGAAGAAAGTCGTACAGCGATCGAGCTTCGAGGCGTGGAAGCAAGCCAACGAAGGGAATCGTGTTATCGTTGGCAACGATTCGGACATGAACGACGTGGACGCGGTGCATTAGAAAGGAATGCACATGCGAAAACGGTATCAGCAGGGTTCAGTAACAAAGTCTAGCGATAGACGGTATTGGGTATGGAAATATCGAGAAGCTGGTAAGCACAAGACGAAAGTCTTGGGCAAGATTCGACAGATGTCTAAATCCGAAGCGCGGGAAGAATTGGCGAAGATACTGAAGCAGGAAGAGCCGATGTCATCTCAGGTAACGGTCAAGCATTTCGTCGAGGGTGTTTTTCTTCCATTCCATCGTCAGCACTGGAGAAGGTTACCGATGAATCACGGACCGATAGCATCACGTTGCACATTATCGGCGCATTCGGCGAGCGAATCTTAGCAGAGCTGACGCTGGAGGAAATGCAGGAGTGGCTCAATAGTTTGTTCACATCTGCAGATGAGACAAAACGGATGGCGTATACGACAGTGGACCATTTGCGTTGGGATTTGAAACAGATATTCGACTTCGCTGTAGTCAAAGGCATTGTCCCAAGGAATCCTGTGTATTCCGGAAGGCTGCTTTTGTTTGTTCCAAAGGGCTGCCCAGAACCAAAAAGGCTTGTTATGTCAGCGGACGATGTAAAACACGGCATATCGGCCTTGGGGCTACGGGAGCGACTCGTATTCAAACTTGTAGTACTTGCTGGAATGCGTGTCAGTGAAGTTTTCGGATTGCGTCGCGGTCGAATTTGCGGTGATTACGCGGACATTCTGGAAAGAGTATGCCGTCGTGATGTAGATGAACCGAAGACCAAGAAGTCCAAGCGTCAAGCCGCGCTATCAAGTGAAGTCCAAGAGGATTTGAGACTTTGGCTCGAAGCGTGTCCAGATACCGGCGTAAATGGCTGGCTGTTTCCATCTGAGAATCTGAAAACCGCAACCGGTTCAGATAATCTCATGTCTCGACACCTCCGCCCACAATTGAAGACTGTGGGGCTGGAGTGGGTGTGTTACCGCGTCATGAGACGAACCCACTCTTCATTGATGAATGCTCAGGGAATCGACCCAAAGCTGGTTGCCGATCAGCAGGGACATGGTTTAGACGTGAACCAGAACGTTTATACGATGACATCTGTTGAAAGTCGGTTGGAAGCAGTCGAGGCCCTTTCGGAGCTTGTCAACTAAATGCGGCAGAAATGCGGCAGAACTTTTGCTAAGTGAAAGCGGGACACGGGATTCGAACCCGCGACTTCGACCTTGGCAAGGTCGCACTCTACCACTGAGTTAGTCCCGCAGCAGAGGGTCAATTATACATATTGAAGGCATTGCGGAGAAGACGGAATTCGGGCCGGCTGCCCTCGGGAGCGGTGATGGCGAGGATGTCGAAGCGGTAGGGAGTCTCGTGAAGACGGTGGCGGGCCAGGTAGGACCTGGCGGCACGCATGATGCGCTGCTGCTTCTGGAAACCGACGGAATCTTCGGGGGGATCGGCGTTTTGACGGGCTTTGACTTCGATGAAGACGAGGGTGGCACCGTCCCACGCAATGATGTCGATTTCGCCGGTTTTGGTGCGGTAGGGGGAGGTGACGATGCGGTAACCGAGAGTGCGGAGATGGTCGATGCCGAGGATCTCGGATCGACGGCCGAAGGTGAGGAATCGGTGGAGGAAGAGAGGAAGAGGCATAATAGATGACTCAATGAATCAAAACTGGAGAAATGGGAATTTTGAAATTGGACAAGTCCTGCACCTCAAATCCGAAATCCGAAAATGTAAATCGGACCGGTCCAATCAGAAATTTCGGTTTTCGGATTTGAAATGCAGGACTTGTCCAATTTCAAAATTCTGGTAGTTCCGCGATTGCGGTTGACAGCGTCTCAACGGCGAAGGCGGCTTGCTCCTCATCGATCACGAGTGGAGGGCAGAGCCGGATCGTCGAGGCGCCCGCGCCGAGGAGCAACAGACCGCGGAGGAAGCATTCCTGAATGATGGCGTCACGGAGTTCCGGTTTCGAGATCTGAACCCCAATCATGAGGCCGCGGCCTCGAACATCGATGATTGCCGCGTGGCGCTGTTTGAGTTTCTTGAGCCTGGCGAGCAGGAAGACGCCAACTTTCGCGGAATTCGCGACATATTTCTCCTGCAAAAGGCGAATTGTTTCGAGCGCGGCGGCAAGACACACGGGGTTTCCTCCGAACGTGGATGCATGAGCGCCAGGCTCCCAGGTCATGGTGTCGGCGTGAGCAATCATCACACCTAGCGGCATCCCTGAGGCAATCCCCTTTGCGATGGCGACGATGTCCGGATGAAAGTCGAAATGCTCGAATGCGAATATCTTCCCGCTTCGTCCCATCCCCGACTGCACTTCGTCCGCCACCAACAGTATTCCGTGCTTGCGCGCGATCTGTTCCAATCGCGGGAGGAACTCGGGAGGAGGCACGATGTATCCGCCTTCACCCTGAATCGGCTCGACAATGATCGCGGCGACTTCGCCCGGATTGACGGTCGTCTTGAAAACGACTCCTTCCAGGTAATCGCAATTTCCAAAGGGAATGTGGGTGACGCCCGGAATCAGCGGACCGAACCCTCTCCGCTGCACCGGCTTCGACGACGTCAGCGACAACGAACCCATCGTGCGTCCATGAAACGACGAATGAAATGCGATGAACTGCCAGCGCCCTGTCGCGTAGCGCGCCAGTTTCATCGCGGCTTCGATGGCCTCCGTACCGGAGTTTCCGAAAAAGCAGCGCCACTGCCTTCCGTCTGGCATCAAGGACTCGAGCTTTCGGGCGAGCTGCGGCATCTGCTCGTAGTAGAAGTCCGTTCCCGACATGTGGATCAAGGTTTCGGCCTGCTTCTGGATCGCTCTTACGACATCCGGATGGCAATGGCCGGTCGAGCAAACCGCGATGCCTGCGTTGAAATCGAGGAAACGATTTCCGTCCACGTCTTCGACCATCGCGCCGCTGCCGCTCTTTGCGACGAACGGATACGAACGTGTGTACGACGGAGAGATGTACCGGGTGTCGCTTTTGATGATCTTGGCGGCTTTCGGCCCCGGCAGTTTCGTAATAATTTTCGGAAGTTTATCGCTTATGACTTGCGTCTCCATCTCGTGCCTTCCCGCGTATCCTCAATCAGAACGCCGCGATCCAGCAGTTCCTGGCGCAGCTTATCGGACATCGCGAAATCCCGGTTGCGCCGGGCCTCATTCCGGCGCGCGATAAGCGCCACAATCTCCTGATCGGCCTCCTGATCACCTGGCACGAAATGTTCCATTGGCGGAATTATGGCCAATCGTTCATCCACGACCTCAAGCCATTTCAAGATTTCCGCCCGGTTGTCTTCCTGAAGCTCACCGGCTGCAAGCGCCACGTTGCATTCGCTAATCAGGACGAAAAGGGCTCCCAGCGCCCCGGACGTGTTCAGATCATCGTCGAGCGAACCTTCGAACTCTGCCTGTGCCGTAGCGATGGCTTTGGCAATTCTGTCGTTGCTGCCGGGCTTGAGCTTTGCACTGTTCAGCCGGAACACAAATTCCTTGATGCGATCCAGCGCGGCCCCGGCTTCCCGGAGACCGTCGATCGTGAAGTTCAACTGTTTGCGATATCGAACGGAGACAAGCTGATAACGGATCGCGAGCGGCCCGTATCCTTTCTCCATCAAATCGCGCAGGGTGAAGAAGTTTCCTTTCGACTTCGCCATCTTCTCGCCCTCGACCAGCAGATGCTCGCCATGGACCCAGAAGCGCACGAAGGGATGCCCGGTAGCGGCTTCACTCTGCGCGATTTCGTTTTCGTGATGCGGGAAGATGTTGTCCACGCCGCCGCAATGGATATCGAGCGTTTCGCCAAGTTCCTTCATCGCCATCGCGGAACATTCGAGATGCCATCCCGGACGGCCTTCACCAAACGGCGCCGGCCATCGCGGCTCGCGTGGATCCTTTGGCGCCTTCCATAAGACGAAATCGCGGGGCTCTTCCTTTTCGTATTCGTCCGCATCGATGCGGGCTCCGATTTTTAATTCACGCCGGTCGAGCTTCGAGAGGCGGCCGTAGTTTGGAAATCGCGAAATGCGGTAATAGATCGAGTCGCCTTCGCGATATGCAAATCCGGTATCGAGCAATCGGCTGACCAGATCGATCATCTCCGGAATGTAGTCCGTTGCGGCCGTGATAATTTCGGGACGCTGAATGCGCAGCTTTTCACAATCCTCAAAGAAGGCCTTCGTGAACGGCGCCGTGTACGCCTTAAGGTCTATCCCGGTCTCCATCGACTGGTTGATGATCTTGTCGTCGATGTCCGTGATGTTCATCACGTGCTTGAGCTTCCATTTGCTCGCAAGGTGCCGGCGAAGAACGTCTTCGAAAATGTAAGTCCTGAGGTTTCCGATATGTACGAAGTTGTAAACCGTCGGCCCACAGGTATACATCCGCACGGTAGCGTTGTCCTGCGGGGTGAAAACTTCCTGGCTTCCGGTGAGCGTGTTGGTCAGTCTTAGTGTCATGCAAATGGGCATGATAACATGGGCGCATGAAGCCATTGCTGGTCATGGGTGCCCTGATTGTGCCGCTAGCGTTGGCCGGCGCGCTGTATCCGACCGCTCTTACCACAAGCACGCCACAATCCTCTCAAGACACGTTGAAGGTCGATGTCGCGTTGGTGAACGTGCCCTTGTCCGTCATCGACCGGCACGGAAAGTTCATTCCATCGTTAACCGCAAAGGATTTCCTTGTCGAAGAGGATGGCCGCCGCCAGGAAATCAAAAGCTTCGCGCGGGAAGACGAATTGCCGCTGACACTGGCTCTGCTCATTGACACGAGCCCAAGCGTCCGCCCCGTTATTGATGAAGAAAAACAGACTGCCGTTGGTTTTCTGGAATCCGTGTTGCGGGCTAAAGATGAGGCCCTTGTGATCGGATTTGACCGCTCCGTCACGCTGGTCCAGGACTTTACCGACAACATCAGGGAGTTGAAGCGCGCGATCGACGGCCTGGAGATTGGCAGCGGCACTTCCGTTTACGACGCGGTATATCTGGCTTGTGACGAGAAGCTGAGTCAGGAAACTGGACGAAAAGCAATCATCCTGATCAGTGACGGCGAAGACACCGCGAGCAAGCTGAGATTCAATTCAGCCCTCGTGGCCGCGCACAAGAGCGATGCCGTGATCTATGGCATATCCAACAGCGTTCGCACTTTTTTTCCTTATGGCCGGCGTGGCAGCCGGAACCCTGGCGGCTTCGGAGGAGACATCGGCACACTTAGAAAATTTTCGGATGAAACGGGCGGCACGACTTTCGTTGCGACCGATCAGAACGGCTTCCGAAAGATCTTCGATCAAATTGCGCAAGAGTTGAGAAGCCAGTACAACATCGGCTATTACTCCAGCAACACCGCAAGAGATGGCAGGTTTCGCCAGATAAAAATCATTCCCCGAGACTCCGGATATACGGTCAAAGCGAGGAAGGGGTATTACGCGCCGAAGAGCACAGACTCTCACTGAGCGCTGTTTTTCTGCCTTAGTGTCTTTGTGGTTAATGCCTTAACGACAAAAAAACCCCAACTTTATTCTTGACAGGGAAAAGTTTCACCACAATACTAGGCGTCATAGTTAGTAACGGCCTCAATATGTTGTGAGGTCAAAATAGAAAAAGATCCCATTAGGAGGGAAAAAGAATGAAGAAAGCTCCAGCAAAGAAAAAGAAAGCAACAAAAAAGAAGTAAGAACATAAAAATTTAGGCGCGAAGACCGAGATTTAAACAAGGGCCGCAGAAATGCGGCCCTTATTTTTTCCCTGGAATTCGGCTAGAATCCCCACCAGCCGGGTTGCTCACATGGAAGTTTACATCTCATCCAATGCGTTCTGGGCTCTTCTGATCTCCGCGATCGAAGTGTACAAAAAGGAGTGCTTCGGTCTTCTTCTCGGATATCGCGATCAGCCGAACATCTATATCGTCGAGCACGCGATTTCCTATCAGACCGCAAGCCGCAGCCACAGCAGCGTCGAGAAGAACGGCCGCGCTTCGCGGCGCATGGAAAAGTTCCTGGCGAATCTTCCGCATCTTTCCCTGATTGGCGACTTTCATTCGCACACGGGATGGGGCGAGTTGAAAGGCGTCGGCAATCTCAGCACGCAGGATGAGATCGACATGGTTCCCGGAAACCTTTATCTCATCATTACCGCTAACGACAAGCGCCGGGCGAGCGGATGGCAGTACAACGGCGACGGTACGCTATCCGGAACGGTCGACGATTATCATTTCCGCCTGGGCGGTTACTATCTCGACGATTCCTCGCGGTCGAAGCGCGCGAGCATTTTTTGTCCGTATGCCATCGGCTTCAATGCCAAAGAGAGCCAGCATAAACTTCTCATGAGGAGTGCCAGCGCGCAGCGGTGGTCAAGATCGAAGCCCTAACGAAAACGTTCGGCACTCACACTCTTTTCAAAGATCTCACCCTGGAATTCCCTCCCGGTAAACTGACGGTCATCATGGGCGCATCCGGCTGCGGAAAATCCACGCTGCTGCGCTGCATCAACTTCCTGGAAATGTTCGACAGCGGAAAGATTTCGATCGGAGAGATGACCGTTCAATGGCGCGATGGCGAGTCGGCGAATTTGCCGGCCGATAAGAAAGCCACGCTGCAGAAAATGAGATTGAAAACGGGAATGGTGTTTCAGAGCTTCAATCTGTTTCCACACCTGACCGTGCTCGAGAATGTCACGCTCGCGCCGATTCAGGTAAAGAAGATGAATCCGAATGAAGCGGTCTCGATGGGTAAACGGATTCTGGAACGCGTGGGCCTGGCGCAGAAGATGGATGCCTATCCTGCAAAGCTGTCCGGCGGCCAGCAACAGAGGGTCGGAATTGCGCGAAGCCTGGCCATGCAGCCCGAAGTCATGCTCTATGACGAACCCACATCGGCATTGGATCCGCAGCTGGTCGATGAAGTATTCAATGTGATGCGGGAACTCGACCACGAAGGGATGACCCAGATTGTCGTGACGCATTCCGTGCAGTTCGCGAAGGATACGTCATGCAAGGTCCTCATGTTTGAGGGGGATACTTTCCGCTGGATGACAGCCCCTCTTCAGCCGCGGAGCGGCGATATAGTGTAGCCACGGCTAAAGGCCGTGGTCATTGGTGCCGCCAGCCATGAGCCGCGGAGCGGCGTAAGAATTTTCCGCCGCGCTGCGGCTGATCCTCGCCGTTAATAAAAACCACGGCCTCACGGCCGTCGCTACACTCTGCCGCCGCTCCGCGGCTGATTTCAGTATTTGGTTCTAAGCTTATTCTTCTCTGCGTGACGTTCGACGGCCAGCGTGATCAGGCGGTCGATCAATTCGGAATAAGGAATCCCCGAGGCTTCCCACAACTTCGGATACATGCTGATGGATGTGAATCCGGGAAGCGTATTGATCTCGTTCACGTAGAACTTTCCGGTGGGCTTCTCCAGGAACAGATCGACGCGGGCCATTCCTGAGCATTCCAGTACCTTGAATGCCGCAATCGCAGTCCGCTGCGCTTCATCCACCTGTTCCGTAGTCAAAGGCGCGGGAATCAATAGACGCGAATCTTCGTCGACATACTTCGCGTTGTAGTCGTAGAACTCGCGCGAGGGAATGATCTCGCCAGGGATGGATGCAATGGGTGCGTCGTTGCCGAGAACGGCCAGCTCGATCTCACGCGCATCGATTCCCCTCTCCACAACGATCTTCCGATCGTACTCTGCGGCGGTCTCCAAGGCGCACGGCAATTCCTCGGGCGAATGCGCTTTTGTGATTCCCACCGAAGAGCCGAGATTCGCAGGTTTGACGAAAACCGGATAGGGAAGCTCGCTCATATGAGCCTTGAGAAACGAGTCCAGTTCGGACTTCAAGAGGCTCCAGTAAGGGACGATCGGCAGACTCGCATCACGAAAGAGGCGCTTCATGACATCCTTGTCCATGCCAACCGAAGAGCCCAGCACGCCTGCGCCTACATATGGGATGTTGGCCAGCTCGAAAAGCCCCTGAACGGTTCCGTCTTCTCCGTAGGTGCCATGGACGATTGGGAAAACGACGTCCACAGGGCGCAGCGCCGTTGGATCCGGCGACAGAGTAAACGGTTCCCAACTGCCATCGTGCGAGATCGTGATCGGGACGACATCGTATTTGTTACGATTGATCGCTTTTAGAATGGACTCCGCCGATCGAAGCGAGACTTCATGTTCGCCTGACCGGCCGCCTCGAATTACGCCGACTCGAATCTTCTTCATCTTTTAGGAATGCTCGGCAGAAACCAGCCTCCAGCGCGGAGTCGAGCTGAAACCAGCGCCCAGTACGGACTCTGGAGGATGGAGCAATTTGAAGGCGTGGTTTGGTTTGGAAGAATTCTCCTCCTTTTTAAGGAGGAGTGGCTGCGCGTAGCGCAGCCGAGGTGGTTGGTAACGTCGCGAAGCCTCCTTACAGATGCTCCCGCAGCGCACCGACTAATAAGGAGCGCTTCGCGGAAATCTATAAGGTCGCTTCGCATCTTTACCAACCGCCCCGTCTGCGCTACGCGCAGCCACCCCGCCTTAGAAAGGCGGGGAATACCTCCGTCACACAATACCGGTTTCAACCGAGTACTTCCTTCACCGCGGCGGCAGCATTCTCAACATCGCTGCGATCGACATCCAAATGCGTTACCATGCGAACCTTCTCATTGTCCACCGGCACCGCGAGAACACCGTGCGCCGCGAGACCCTTCAAAAACTCTCCCGGCGACTTCCCCGACTTGCTCACATCAAAGATCACAATATTCGTCTGCACCTTTGCCGGATTGAGCACAATCCCAGGAATTCCCGCCAGCCGTTCCGCCAGAAACTTCGCATTGTCATGGTCCACCTGGAGCCGCTTCGGACCTCGCTCCAGGGCAACCAGCCCGGCCGCAGCAAGGACGCCTGCCTGGCGCATTCCACCGCCGAGCATCTTGCGAATGCTGCGGCAGCGCTCGATGAATTCCCGCGTTCCCAGAATCATCGAACCCACCGGCGCGCCGAGTCCCTTGCTCAGACAGAACTGGATCGAATCGAACTGCGCCGTCATCGTGGCGACATCCTCGCCGAGATACGCCGCGGCATTGAACACGCGCGCGCCATCGAGGTGAACCGCAATCCCGGCCTCGTGCGCGTTGGCGCAAATCTCGTTTGCCACCGCTGTGGGATAGACCGTGCCTCCCGCCATATTGTGCGTGTTTTCGAGCGAGATGAGCGCT
>Ga0207125_10080_pt1 | contig 22320 bp, 17 predicted proteins | sample Alteio_BWMinHeat_19_FD_153556 | JGI IMG/M metagenome (GOLD analysis project Ga0207125, IMG submission 153556) | Enriched cells from forest soil in Barre Woods Harvard Forest LTER site, Petersham, Massachusetts, United States -... | ecosystem: Environmental > Terrestrial > Soil > Temperate forest >...
AACCATTTCGGGCCTGGGGCGGTCTTCAGCCCACCGGTCCGGGCCTCGAAGAAATCGTTCGGTTCTGTCGAGCGGTCCAAGCGGAGCCGCTGATTTGCGTCCGAGTGACCCGAAAGGGACCAAGGGATGCTGCGGATGAAGTTGAGTACTTCAACGGCGCCGCCGACAGTCCGATGGGCAAGTTGCGCGCGGCCAACGGCCATCCCGAGCCATATAAGGTCAAGCTCTGGCAAATTGGCAATGAGCGCGCAGGGTCCGATTATGAACTACGATTACCCAAATTTGCCAAAGCCATGAAGGACGTTGATCCGAGCATCAAGCTACTTTCAAGTTATCCGACGCAGGGAGTGCTTGAACGGGCAGGGGAGTGGTTGGACGCCGTTTGCCCTCACCATTATTCGATCGACGATCTGGCTGGCGAAGAGGCCGACCTTCGGGCGGTCCGCGACCTGATTCGACAACACGGGGGCGGCCGGCCAATCAAGTTGGGCATCACCGAGTGGAATACGACGGGCGGGCACTGGGGCCCTACGCGTGGCATGCTCTGGACGCTTCACAACGCCTTGGCCTGCTCGCGCTATCACAATTTAATGCATCGATACGGAGACTTGATCACCGTCGCCAACCGCTCCAACTTGATCAACAGCTTTTGTTCCGGCATTATCCAAACCGACAATCACCGCTTGTACAAGACGCCGACTTACTATGCACAATGGCTCTATTCCAACCTCGCCGGCGATCGAGCACTCCGGATCGACTCTGCGATACTGCCCAGTGCATTGCCAGATCTCAGCGCGACGTTATCCGAGGACGGATCCACTGTGACGCTTTTTGCCGTGAATCCCAGCGTGAACTCGGTTTCGCGGCCGATCGATCTCTCCGCGTTTGGCACAGCGGGACAAAAATTGGCCGTTTGGACACTTGTGGACACTCTTCGTGCTGGCGAACCGGACGCCACGAACAGCTTCGACTCGCCCGAGCGCATCATTGCCGTCGAGTCGAAACATCAAGTGTCTTCGTCGAAATTCGATTTTCAGTTTCCGCCGCTATCTCTAACCGTCATTCGATGGCGGGTGAAATGAGCGCCACGGAAAAAAACTGCCCAACGAAGGGCGCCATGATCAATGTGGACCAAATGCGATTTGACACAATTGAAACGTCGATGAATTGCAACCTTGCCTGAAGAATTGCGGCCGGCGATTCCTTGTGATGGCTATTTTGCGCGCGATTCGCAGTGCGGTTCTTCGTGGTCGCGCGCATCAAGCCAATCTTCAACTTCTCGAACGGCCGAGAAGGGTCCAAATGTCTCGCCTTCGGGCGTTCGAACGAACCAGCCCTTTGAATCGGCGAAGATTTCGCACGGTGGGCTAGGTGCGCCGCAGGTCTCACAATCCAAGGTTTGCGCGGGAACCATGGTTGCCTCCCGAACCGCCGGATTACGGCTACGATTTCCAGAATGGCGCAGCACGTGTTGCCGCAAGCAAATCAATCAAGGTGCAATTCGTATGCCGACGACATGCCTTAGATATTCTACACGAGAAAAATCAAACAATTCTGTTTCTTCACGCAAATGGTCAACTATTAGACGATAAGCGCTCGAACGTATAACAAATCCAATCGAAAGTGTAATGTCAGGCATCGCCTTACGTCAATGTCATTTCGCGAGACTTTTGGACCCAGCAATAGCAAACGAGAAACTTTTGCGATTTGCGAAAATAGGGTGAATGCAGAGTTTTGGTTGATATTGGCTGTTGTCAGGGATTGACCGAATCGTTATGATATGGCGGTCCCACCCGGGCGATTCGCCCTTTTTGCTCGTTGTTGGGACGAGCGGAGCTCCGGCTGGCACGTTTCCGAAGACTCGATGCGAGACCTACCAAAGAGCCAGAAAGTCGAGCAATCCGTCAGCTCGGAATAGAGCTCTCGATTGAATTTCATCCGTGAATAGTTCCAACGAATTCCAGCGACGCGAATGATTGCTGCGATTCGCAACGGCTGGATGAGCATGCTGACCAATTTGTGTTGGCGTTCGCCGCATGAATTCTCGTTTTGTCCCTGTCCACCCAAGTCGGCTGAGGTTTGTGTATGTGTGGCATTATCGGTTACGTAGGTCCGCGGGAAGCGGAGCCAATCCTGCTCGAGGGCCTCAACCGCCTCGAATACCGCGGATACGACAGCGCGGGAGTTGCCACCGTGGCTGGGCAGTCGCTGCACATGCGAAAGCGGGCGGGACGAGTCAAAGCCTTGGCGGATTTGCTGACGAGCCGGCCCGCGCCGGGCTGCGTTGGGATTAGCCATACCCGCTGGGCAACCCATGGCGGCGCGACGGACGCCAATGCACATCCGCACGTATGCGAAAATGGTTCAGTTGCAGTCGTTCACAATGGAGTGATTGAGAATTACTCGGTCCTGAAGCGGCAGCTACAATCCGAAGGCGTGGTCTTCCAAAGCGAGACGGACACCGAGGTGATCGCGCATTTGATTGGCCGCCATCTCGATGAAGGACTGGTCGAAGCGGTCCGGCGAACGTTGCTTCTGTTGAAGGGCACTTATGGATTGGCTGTCGTCAGCGCGTCGGAGCCCAACATCATTGTCGGCGCCCGACTCGGCAGTCCTCTTGTGGTCGGAATTGGCGACGGCGAACACTTTCTAGCGAGCGACGCGAACGCCTTGCGAGGCCGAGCACAAAAGGTAGTCCACCTTGTCGATCATCAGCTATGCGTTTTGAGCGCAACCGAGTGGCGAGTCTTCGACCGCGATCGGAACTGTGTTTCGATGCAAATTGAGGCGACAAACGACGACGTTGAGGATACGGGCAAAGGACAATTCGATCATTACATGCTCAAGGAAATCTACGAGCAGCCCGACGCCGTCGAGAACGCCATGCGCGGCCGACTCGATGATGCAGACGCGACAGCGCATTTCGGCGGTTTGAATGTCAGCACGCGACGGTTCCATCGCATCGACCGCATCATTTTGACAGGTTGCGGCACCAGCTACCACGCGGCACTAGTCGGCGAATATTTGTTCGAACAGTACGCACGGATTCCCGTCGAGGTGGAATACGCGAGCGAATTCCGGTACCGCAATCCGCCCGTCGATCGCAACACGATCGTGATCGCCATCACCCAATCGGGCGAGACGGCCGATACACTGGCGGCCTTGCGCGAATCGAAGCGGAAAGGCCATCCGACGCTCGCGATTTGTAACGTGGTTGGCAGCAGCATCGCTCGCGAGGCGGACGGCGGAGTCTATCTGCACGCGGGTCCGGAAATTGGTGTAGCCAGCACCAAGGCATTCACATCTCAGGTTACCGTGCTGACGATGTTGGCCCTGTTCTTCGGCCGTTTGCGGCACCTATCCAGCTTGGCTGGCGCGAACATGCTCAACGAGCTTCGAGCCATGCCCGACGTATTGCGACGGACTCTCGAATGTCATGACGAAGTGAAGCGAATTGCCGAGCGCTTTCATCATGCGAACAACTGCCTGTACCTTGGGCGGCAGTATCTCTACCCTGTCGCGCTCGAGGGTGCCCTCAAGCTCAAAGAAATCAGCTACGTTCACGCGGAAGGCTATCCAGCCGCCGAGATGAAGCATGGTCCCATCGCCTTGGTTGACCGCAAGACCCCGTCCGTATTTTTGATGACCCGTGGCGCGGTATACGAAAAGGCCATGAGCAATCTCGAAGAGATCAAGGCGCGAGGCGGGCCCGTGATCGCGATCGCGACCGAGGGTGACCGCGAGATCGCGGCTCGAGCCGATGAAGTCATCTATGTGCCCAACGTGCCCGAATACCTTCAGCCCCTGGTGACCGCGGTCCCACTGCAACTATTGGCGTATCACATCGCGCTCTTGCGAGGATGCGACGTCGACCGACCTCGCAACCTGGCCAAGAGCGTAACCGTCGAGTGATTGAGCGCCGTACCGTCAAACGAATGTACGACGAATGGAAGCGGGCCCCCCTGCATCGGAGAATCGATGACCCATCCATTGGTCGCGCGAGTGCGCGAAGCGATCGCCTCGTCCGAGTTGATTCGAGCGACGGCGTCCGTGCGTGAGGACGGCGGTTTGAAACTGGCCGGCCTTGACGCGCGATTGCGGCCATTAACGTCGGTCGAAATCCGCGAAATGGAATTGAGCGGCAACACGGCGCGCAGCTGGCAACGAGTGCGAGTCGTCGAGTCGTTCGATCATCGGCGAGTTCGCGGATGTTCCTTTTTTGGCGACGTGATCTTGGGTCGTTTTTCGGGCGACGCTGATCTGCCTCAGGGCGCTTCGTTGCCAACTGGAGTGTACGACAGCACGATCGTCGATTGCATTATTGGCCACGAGGCGATGGTCCGGAACGTGCGGATGTTGGCTCGATATGTCGTATGCGAACAGGCGGTCCTTTTTGATTGCAGCTCGGTGACGTCGAATGGCATTTGCCGATTCGGCAACGGGAAATTGGTTCGCGTTGGTCCCCAGGTTGGCAGTCGCGATATTCCGGTGTTCGCGGAGATTGACTTGGAAGTCGCCACGGCAATTGCAAAACCCGCCACAATCCAAGGCCTGTACGATTCTCTGACCCAGGTAATTGCGCGCTACGCGGAGCAAGTCGATTCACCCAAGGGCATATTCGGTCGCAATGCGGTCGCGACGCACGTCGGTCGGATTGAACGTTCCTATGTTGCCGCTGGAAGCTTGATCGAAGGGGCTTCGCTGATCTCGGATAGCACGCTCCTTGGCAGTCCGGATGAGACCGTTCGCATCGGCACGTCGAGCACCGTCATCGAGAGCGTGCTGCAATGGGGTTCGGTGGTTGGCAATTCGGCGATTGTCGAGCGCTCGGTCTTGATGGAGCACTCCAATGTCGATCGCCACGGCAAGGTTGCGGATTGCATCATCGGCCCGAACAGTTCGATTGAAGTGGGTGAAGCAACCGCATGTTTGATCGGGCCATTTGTCGGCGCGCATCATCAGTCGCTGATGATTTCGCTCGTCTGGCCGGAGGGACGAGGCAATGTGGCGCATGGGGCGAATGTCGGGTCGAATCATACCTCGCGGTGTGCAGACCAAGAGTTCTGGCCGGGCGAGGGGATGTTCTTTGGGCTCGGCGTCAATGTGAAGTTTCCGGCGAATTTCAGTCGCGCACCCTTTAGCGTCATTGCTCCCGGACTGACGACCGATCCGCAGAGGGTCGAGTATCCATTCTCGCTCATTACCGCGCCGTCATCGCCGCCACCCGGTTTGTCTTCGACTTACAACGAAATTCAGCCCGCCTGGATGCTTGATCAAAACCTTTACGCTCTTCATCGGGTCGAATCAAAGCATCGCGAGCGAAACAAGGCTCGTCGTCTGTCGAGGGACTTCGATGTCATCCGACCCGATACGGTGGAGCTGATGCGGATCGCGCTGCGTCGCCTGGAAAATGTGACGAAAGTCGCGCCGATCTACACCGAGCGCGAGATACCCGGCCTGGGACGGAACGTGCTTTTTGAACAGCCTCGGCAGCGCGCGATTGCCGCGTATCGGCAAGCCATATCGCTTTTTGCATTAACCGGACTGCGAGATCGATGTCAAACGGTCGTTCGGGCTGGCTCGCCGGTGCTCCTCGCCAATGTTCTCGAAGAACCGAGTGACGACGCACTTTGGGAATATCAACGCGTGATCTTGACCGAGGATTTGGGTGTCAACACCCCTCTGGCTGGTTTGAGGCATTTGATTTCGTTGCTAGAAGATCAAGCCCAGCAGCTAGAGCATTCGCGAGCGAAAGACCATACTCGCGGCTGCCGAGTCATCGACGATTATTTCGATCGACATGAATCGCCGGGCGACGACGAAATTGTTAGGCAAGTCCGAGCAAAAGCAGAAATGGACTGTCAGTCAATCATCGACCTGATTGGCCAGTTGGAAAGGGTCACTGAAGCCAGTTACATGCGAACCTGAAAACGGTCACGAGCCCTGCGAAAGGTGCAGGCCGATTCGCCAAGCGAGCGGTTTTGCCGGATGAATTGGCGTGACACAACGGCCAAGTAATCAGGGGTCCCGCAAAGGCGCGTCCGTTTGGATCGAACCGGGCCAGGTTACGTCAGCGATGACCGGACGGTGCGGAGATCCAATGTCGGGTCCAACCCAACACCGTGTCGCGTGTCCGGAACCGCCAATCAAAATGTGGTCGATCCGAACCCTGGTCCACCGATTCGCGAACGTGTAACCCCAACCAAATCCCGCCTCGCTAAATGCGTCTTCGTACCCGTTCCAAATCGTTCGAAAAAGCACGCTCTCGGGCGGCGTATTGAAATCGCCAACGACCAATAATGGCGCCGAGACTCTATTGGCCTTGCTCGCGATAAAGTCGGACTGGTCCTTACGGACTTGACTGTTTGTTTCGATTCCTTGCTGAGCCAACGGGTCCTCGTTTGCAATTTTTCCAAGGCTGTCGCGTGGGGTTGCCAAGTGAAGACTGAAAAGGGTGAGACTGCCCGATGGCGTGTCAAGTTCGTACAAGGCCGCCGAGCCATGCGGCCCCGTTGAATTGTCTCCGATTTGCTCGGCGCGCCGAATTGGGTGCCGACTCGCCAAATAAAGCCCTGGGATACTCTCAATAAACCACGCATTGCCTGCCAAAACAGTAGAGGGGCTGGATTCCCGATATTCTTGAAGAGCGACCAAATCGGGCTGAATTTGCAGAATCAACGCGTCTAGAGCGGCGGGGTCTACTTTTCTCCAATGCATATTGCATGTCAGAATTCGGATTCCAGCCGCCGGCCGGTCTTGGACAACGGATCGCCAAGGAACACACAATCCCATCACAGGACCGATAGCCACGCCAAGCGAAAGCAGCGCCGGAACGAGTGACCGTCGTCGAACGAATGCGCTCGATAGCGTCGCGAATATCGGAAGAAGAAGCCAAACCCAGCGCGGTGAAAACATGACGAGAGTTGCGAGCCACCAATCATCGCCCCAATACAGCAATCCCCACGCCCCCAACACCGATGCCAAAACAATCCACGTACCAAACCCAACCAATCGTCGGCTGAATTGGCGAGTGAAAATCGGTTTCAGGAAATTCATGCTCGGACTTACCTTCACGACGACTCGATTCCAGCTGTTGGTAATGGATTAGCGATGTATTGATTTCGCAACGTGTTCGTCAAGCGTCTAAACATGGTCCTCAAGTCCAGCTGCCATCGCTGGTGTCGTTTTCTGGCCGGCATTTCGAGTCAGCGATTGATGCGCTCTGCGAAGATTATAGTCGGCGAAGTGCAGGGCCGTCGCAGCCGTTGCTTGAGCCGCCAAGCATGAATACCAATATGCCAAGTCGGCTTTCTCAAGGCCAGGGGCTTTCCATGATTGATCTGATCTTGCCGCCACAAACCAAAGAACTCATGGCGGCATTGGGGATTACGGAACAAGAAGCGATAACGACGCTCAATGACCGACATAGTGGCCTTGCAGACAATGGCCTGACTCGCATTGCTGCGGTTCATTGGTTCAGTCGAACACGGATCATTTTTCTGGACGGTCCAATTACCAAGAAAAGGCAAGAGACCGAAAATGGTCGGCCAATTTTGCGATTTGAGGAAGTAACCGCCGGCCCTGTTATTGAGCTTCGTCCGGAATTGCCGGCGGGAAAAATTGACCGAGGCATGGAAATGAAAGAGATCCTTCCCATCGTCGCGATGAGCTTCGGAATCGAAATATCGGCCGATCCACATGAACCAGCCAGCAAATTCTATAACGGTCGCGGAGACAATAAGCAGATATCGATCAAGAGTTCCGAAAAAGAACGAACATACATGGTCTGCGGCTCATTTGATCACGACAAGAAAACGGCAAGCATGCTATATGCGCTTGACGTTGATAAATACCTGAATTGGTTCATGTTCAAAGGATCATCCTGACCATCAAAATTGGCTGGATACGCATTGTTCACGAGCGAACTGCGTCCAGACTTCGGATCAACACACTCTTAAGCCATCGGCCAGCTTTCAATTGCATTGACTTCCAGACGTCAAGCACGCCGCAATTGTGGGCGGGACGCAACGCGCGGATTTGCAGACATACCGTCGCGCGATCATAAGGCCATCCGTCACGCTAACCGCGGGGCGTCTCAGGGGGTTTTGTCCGTAGCATTCCCGCCATTCGCTTCCAAAACGAAGCCCGCTTTTCTCCCATTTCCTCAATGCGTTGCTGCAACCACGCGTGGACATGATCAGCTGCCGGAGAGTCGCCGAGTGGCGGCAACGGCACGGAAAGATCAGGCACCGGCTCTTCGGGTGGCTTTCGACCGTTGGTTGGCGCGCCGGTTCGCGGATCGGCTGGCGGCGCCTGTCGTTCGGCGATGAAGCGAGTCAGCTCGTCGAGGCGCGACATTTCTTCTTGCACGAAGCGGCGATGTTCCACAAACATCATGCCAAATGCCTGCATCATAGCGGCCATCATCGCGCGAAATTGTTCGGCGGATTGCGGCTGAGCGGAAGAGAAGCCTTCGATGATCGTGCCTAGGGCGCTTTCGGCCGCGTCTTCGTCATCCACTAGTTTGGGTGGGCCGAGATTGGCCGCGACAGCAATCTCGGTTGGGCTGAAGGAATACCCGTCTTCGGTATTGGCGGCCGACTCGTTGATCGATGGCGTCTCGTCGCCTTTCGCGTAGCGTACGACAAGTTCGCGACCGCCAATATCGAGACAATCGCCCTCCCAAAGCAGCTTGGACCGTACGTTACTCCCATTGACGCGAACCCCTTCGCGGCTAACCAAGTCGACAACGCTCAGGCCTTCGTCACTGCGTACGAGCGCGCAGTGAATTCTCGAGACGCGGGAACTATTCATACGCAGCTTGCAAATGGGCAGATTTCCAACAAGCGTCATCATTCGGTTGATGACCGCTGGTAGTGGGGCGGATCGCCCACGCTGCAATTCAAGTGTCACGGGCTGTCCATGCCACGAGCCCGCGGTCAGGGGATTGGCAGCATGAACCGGATCCGCTCGATCGGTCTTTGTAAGGCTTGGAAAACGCAACCGATACGAACCAACTTTGATCCCTTTTTCGGCATCGACCCAACCGGAGACTTTGGCCGTTGTTCCCCAAAGAGTCGGATTGTGGTTGGAGAGATGGACGCCAAAAAGGCGACCGCCAATCATGTGCAAATACAGCTGGCGACTGCTGATTTCCGGCGAGTCCAATCGCAGATCCGCCCGTTGATGTCGGCCAACCAAAACAAATGGCCCGTCGAATACGCGCTCCTGGCGCGAGTTCGTGGCAGATGATTCGACAACAATTCGAATGGGGTTCGATCCACTTGCGGCTTGCGGCAACCCACGCGAAGAAGATTGGCTCATGGTCGATTCGAAGGAGCAGCGATTTCCGCGGTATTGCCGGCAACGAAACAACGGTAATCAATGGTATGCGATTTTTGAGGCAGGCCGACACAATACAGGATACGGGTCGGCCAAATGAACGGCGCGTTTCGGCGCCAAGTTCAAAAGCGCCGTTTTTTGCTTCGAGTCTCTTGATTTCGAATGTCTAGGTAGTTAAACTACTCCGAACCAACCAGGCCGACTAGATCTTGCAGTCGGCCCATCTTGACACGCGGGTCTACCCCCGACCGGAACCCTCTCCCTCGAGCATGGACGGGAGAGTGGGGTGGTGGATTCGGTACACGAACTGAAGTTGCGCTGCGTAATACAGGGCGGCCCTCTTAATGAGCCCACGCTTAAAATATTTGTTTCTTCCAATCATCGCCGGGGTCGCGATGACTTGGGCCTATTGGCCGACGCTGGCCGAGATGGCAGAGCGTTGGACAGAGGATCCCCAATATTCACACGGATTTCTTGTCCCTTTGTTCTCGGGATTTCTACTTTGGTACAAGCGGGCAGAAATTCAAGACAAGCAATTGTCACCAAGCTGGTGGGGAATTGCCTTCCTTGGCGCTGGCCTAGGTCTGTGGATTCTGGGCACGCACTTTTTTTTCAACTGGATTGCGGAAATATCGATCCTGTTTTGCTTGGCTGGTCTCGCGGTTGTCGTGGGAGGCTGGACCGCCTTGCGTTGGTCGTGGCAACCTATTCTGTTCCTTGGGTTTATGGTTCCGCTGCCGTATCGTATTCAAACCATGCTGGGCGGAAAATTGCAGAGTATTGCGACGGCAATGAGCACCTATGCGATCCAAACTCTGGGGGCTCCGGCTATCAGAGAAGGGAACGTTATTCTCATTAATGACGTCAAAGTCGGAGTCGTCGACGCTTGCAATGGATTGGGTATGTTGATGACGTTCTTTGCAATATCGACCGCGTTCGTGATGATTCTTCGCTCGTCCGAGCTATGGGTACGAGCGATCGTGGTCGTCAGCGCGGTGCCTGTGGCTATTCTGGCCAATGTGGCTCGCATCACTGTTACGGGTTTGTTGTTCAACGCCTCGCAAGAGCATCTCGCCAACGTTGTGTTTCATGATGTGGCCGGATTGCTGATGATGCCGCTGGCGATTGTGATTCTGTTCTTGGAACTTCGCCTGTTGAGACGAGTGCTTGTCGAACGCCCCGATTCGGCCAAGGGCAAGAGTATTTCGTTTGATAGTCGTGGAGTGATGACACCTGCGCCAGTCACGCGCTAGGGCAGGTAAAGATCAAGTGCAATTGCGATGATTGGAATTGGTAGCGCGGACTGACTCGATTGACCGCTTTGAGACAACAATGAGCAAGCAGCTTGATAACCCGGATGGTGCATCGGCCTCGGCCAGCAGTTCAGTCGGAATTGGGACTGTTTGGCGCGGCGTGCGTCGACATCCCATGATGTCCGCGTTTTTCTTGGTCGGAGCGATTGTTGCCGGCGCAGGCATTTGGTTTTTCTTGCCATTGCCAAAGCTGACGGCGTTTGTCGTATTTCAAGTCTCCGCGCAGCCCCAGACTTTGTTGACCGCGGTCGGCGACGCAAGGGCCGATTTCAACTTGTATTGCCAAGCCCAGTCGGCGCTTGTCAGGAGTCGACAGGTGCTCAATGGCGCGCTGAAACAGCCAGGGCTTGCCAACAACGCAACGCTGACGAGTCAAAACGACAAGATTGCCTGGCTTGAAAGCAAATTACTGGTCGATTTTAAAACGTCGCCGGAGTTGATGCGGTTATCGCTGGAGGGCGATGAAGCCGACGACATGAACGCGATTATCGAGGCGATCAAGACTGTCTACATAAACGAAGTGAAGTCGAAGGATTCAAATCAACGAAATACTCGTCTCTCCCAACTTCTGCAAGTCCAACAGAAGTATTCGCTCGCGTTGGAGAGTTATCGCACGAAACTTGGCGGAATCGCTGAGGATCTTGGGTCAACCGATCCAAACAATCTGGCAGTTCGGGAGAAGTTCGCGCAGGAACGCCTCGGTGCGGCCCAGCGAGAGCTATTGACGCTCGAGTCTGAAATTCGGCGCGGCATCGTCGAGTCACGGAAGAATGATGAAAAAGTCAAGAATATCGAAAAGAAGGAAGTGCCCAAGGAAATCGTTGATGCCACAATCAAGGCGAGCCCGGGCTACCAACAGTTGTTGGCCAATGAAGCAACGATTGCCGAATCGATCAAAAGGATCAAGGCAGGGCTCGTGGAAGCCGCCCGCCCACCCGCAATTCTTGTCAGCAGGGAGGACGATCTTGCCAAGGCGAAAAAGGAGGCTCAAGACTACATCGAGAGCAATCGTGAAGCAGTCACGATCAGGCTCAAGGAAATGACTGTCGTTGAAAGCCAGCGCGTACTGACAGGCATTCAGGAACGCATGTCCGAATGGGGCGACGTGAAGAAAGCCATCGAGAATGATATCGACTCGATCACGAAGTCATTGCGGAAGGCGAGTACGGGCCAGCTCGATGTCGAGGGCATCCGGCGCGATATGACCCGGCTGGAACGAACATCGGACATGGTTCAGCAGCAAATCGAGGAACTGAAGCCCGAGATGGACGCGCCGGCGCGCGTGTCCGTCTGGGGAGAGCCGACAGTCATCGCCGGAATCGAAGGCAATCGTCGGCTGAAATACTCGTTAATGGCTCTAGTCGGCGTGCTTGTAGTCGGCATGGGGTTGATCACGTTTATTGAGGCTAGAAATCGCCATGTCGTTGAAGCCAAGGAGGTGACGGAAGACCTTGGCTTGCGACTGATTGGTACGGTCCCTCCGATGCCACGCCAAACCAAGGGGAGTAGCGAGGCGGCCGCGACTCAAATGGCTTTGTGGCAATCCGTCTTGACCGAATCCGTCGATTCGACTCGCACGATGCTCGTTCATTCGCTCGAAGGGGCGAAATCCGGAGTTTCAATCGTCGTTACGAGTGCCATGCCCGAGGAAGGCAAAACGATGTTTGCCTCCCATATTGCTTCCAGCCTGGCGAGGGCGGGATTCAAAACGCTGCTGGTCGACGGCGACATGCGGCGACCGTCCTTGAATAGCGTGCTTGAGACCCCATTGACCCCTGGGTTGAGCGAGTTGCTTCGAGGCGAGTGCGCTCCGGCTGATGCCATCCGGACTTGCGTGGTCAAGGGGCTTTCATTTGTGCCGGCGGGCGAATGGGACGTGCGCGTGTCTCAGACGTTGTCCACGGATCGATGGCGCATTCTCAAGACGCAGCTTTCGTCCGGTTTTGATTACGTCGTGATCGACACGTCGCCGCTCTTGCTCGTGACCGACCCGCTGCTAATGGCGCAGCACGTTGACGGTGTGGTGATCTCGGTGTTGCGCAATGTGAGCCAAATCGGTTCCGTGACAATGGCGCGCAACCGACTGACTTCGTTGGGAGTCAAGATTCTCGGCGTGGTCGTGAACGGCCTGGATCAAAATGGCTATCGTCCGGCGTATTACCGCGGTTACCTGCGATCGAAACCTGCCCCCGAAGCGATCGCTGCTGGAAGCGAATCGTCGCCGCCCGCGAACTAAGCAAGCGAACCTGAAACGGAATTGATTGATGACCTACGCAGGCCTGCCATCGATTGCATTTGTTGCTTTGGTACTCGCTACCGGCGTGTACCAAGGGCTGCGAAATGAGCGCTGGCACGCGTCGACTGACGTTGATGACGCGGTCAGCCGTCTGGAAAAGGTGCCGATGACCGTTGGTTCCTGGAAGGGTGAACCTCAGAAGCTCGAGGTTGGAGATCTGACCCACCTGGGTATCAAAGGGCACGTGTTGAATAGGTATCGTAATGTGATGACTGGGGACGTGTTATCCGCACTGATCGTTTGCGGTCGGCCGGGTCCGATTTCAGTTCACACGCCCGATATTTGTTATGGAACTGCAGGCTATACCGCGGCGTCCGATATACGCGAAAAAACCGTTCCGATCGATGGAGGTCGCAATCTATCGGTTTGGGCCCAGTCCTTCAAACGTCCCGCCGCGCAGACGGCCTCGCAGATTGAAGTGAATTGGGTGTGGATGGCTGGGAATAACTGGGTGGCTGCCGAAAACTCGCGCCTGGCCTTTGCAGGATTTCCGGCGCTTTACAAACTTTACGTCGTTCGCGATCTCCCAGCCCTTGAATCAAGCCAAAAGAATGATCCCAGCGTTTCGTTTCTACGTGTATTCCTGCCTGCTTTGGAAAAAGTGCTCGCGCCCGCGCAATCGCCCTGAATCTGGACGGTTGCTGGAATTGTTTGTCCCAGCCCCAAGTTGGGGACTCGCTTAAACGGAAGAAAAAGATGCGCCCCGTGTCCCGCAATCATTCGACTCCGTTGCCCGAACCGATTTCGAGTGAAGATCGCAGCAAGGATTTATCGAAGCGGTTTCCATCGCTTCAGTGGATCGAGCTGCAGTCGCCGCCGAAGCGATTCCGGGCATATTTGTTCGTCAAGGGATTCCTCGACCGAAGCGTCGGACTTGTATTGTTCCTGAGTTTCCTTCCGGTGATGGCAGTCGCCGCGCTGTTGGTCCGCTGGTCGTCAAAGGGGCCGGCGTTGTATTCTCAGGTTCGCGTTGGCCGCGCCGGGCGAAGCTTTTGGATCTACAAACTGCGAACGATGTACCACAACTGCGAGGCTGGCGCCGGTGCGAAGTGGTGCACCAAGGGCGATACCCGCGTCACTCCGCTTGGAAAATGGCTGCGCAGGCTGCACATCGACGAATTGCCGCAGTTTTGGAACGTCGTGCGTGGCGACATGAGCCTGGTCGGCCCGCGTCCGGAGCGCCCCGAATTCGTCGGACCGCTCGAAAAAATGATCCCCGGCTACATGCATCGGCTCGCGGTCAAACCCGGCATAACCGGACTCGCCCAGATTCAGAGGCCCGCGGATACGGACGTCGAAAGCGTTCGGAAGAAACTGGCCCTCGATCTTTGCTATATCAGCCGGCTTGGAGCGTCGCTCGATCTTCGAATCGTGATCGGCACTCTGCTTTACCTGGCAGGTACGTCTTATGACGGCGTCGCTCGCATCATGCGGCTTCCACGAGTGCGAAATGACGTCGCGATGACGGACACGGTCCTGGAATAGGGCTGACTCGCCGCCAGGAAGAAACTGAAATCAGCCATCAGGAGCGGGCCGGTTTGAAACCGAGGCCCGCTCGCTGTTTCTGTCGAGCTTTGGTTCCGTATGAGTTTCGCTCTCTTTATCGTGCTCAATGGTCTCGTCCTGATCCGGCCGGAGGACTTTCTGCCGGAGATCACTGGCGCGCGTTTATATTTGATCGTAATGTCGTTGTGTATTCTGACGGCGCTGCCAAAATTTGCGGCCCAGTTATCGTCGCGCGAGTTGGCGCTTCGGCCCATTTCGGTCTGCGTGATCGGCTTGCTCATCGCGACGGCCGTATCGAACTTGGTGCATGGCCGATTCGATTATGCACTCGATTTTGTTCCCGATTTCGCGAAGGTGATTGTCTATTTCTTGCTGTTGTGCGCGCTCGTCGATACTCCTCGGCGGTTGCGGATTTTCCTCGGCTGGCAACTGGCCTTCGTGACGGTCCTGGCCGTCATCGCGGTGCTGGAGTTTCACGAATACCTGCAGCTGGCGGCCGTCAAGCCGCTTCTCGAAGGATACCCGGATCCCGCGACGGGCGCGATGATCATGGAATCGCGCATGTGTAGCGCCGGCATCTTCAACGATCCGAATGACCTGTGTCTGATCCTGGTTTTTGGCATTATGTGTTCGTTGTATCATGCCTCGGTGGCTGTGGAGTGGCTCGTCTCGGCGCTTTGGGCTATGCCGAGCGTGCTGTTTGTATATTCGTTGATCCTGACCCGGTCGCGGGGCGGACTGCTCGGGTGTCTGGCAGCGGTTGGCACGTTGATCTGGTGCAAATATGGTTGGAAACGAGCGCTGCCGCTATTAGTGCTTGGCCTGCCCGCCGTGGTGCTGGCAATTGGCGGGCGGCAATCCGATATCGAAGTGGGCGGTGGCACCGGGCACGAGCGTATCATGTTTTGGGCTGCTGGTTTCGGGAAGATCGCTTCCTCGCCATTAATGACCCTGTTTGGCATTGGCGCGGGTCAACATGAAGACGTGATCCACGGGTCTGCCCATAATTCATTCGTGCACGCGTACGTCGAGCTGGGGCTCTTGGGAGGGACTTTTTTCCTGGGTGCATTTGCGACGGCGGTCTGGTTGCTGGTTCGATTGGGTCAAGCGGCGCCGACGAAGTTGCCCCGGGAATTGGGAGCGGCGTGGCCATTTGTCGTGGCCATGGTGGTAGGGTATGGTTGCGGCATCTATTCTTTGTCGCGAAACTACATCGTGCCCACGTATTTGTGTCTTGGAGTTGCGACGACATTCTTATCGATGGCGATGCCGAATCCGCCGCGATCGGCGCGCGTCTCGAAGTTGTGGCTAATGCGTCTCGCCGCGGTCGGCGTGGCCGGCCTCTTGTTCCTGAAATTCTTCACCCAATTTGCGGGCGGCCTTGGAGTTTAAGGGCGCTCGCTGCCGGGCGCTCGAGAATAAGCAATGCTCCCAATTTCCACCAAAGAGACTGAATTGGCTGACGAAATCGTCGAAGCCGCTCGAAGCGTACCAGCCCATCACGACGACGCACTTCGCCATCAAACGGTGATCGAGCCGCCGCGGGGCTGGCAGTTCATCAACTTCGGTGAACTTTGGCGTTACCGCGAATTGCTATTCTTTCTTGCGTGGCGGGATGTGAAGGTTCGCTACAAGCAGACGGTCCTTGGCGCCGCCTGGGCAATTTTGCAACCGGCGATGATGATGGTCGTTTTCGTGATCTTTTTCGGCAGGCTCGCCGGCGTCCCGACTGGCGGTGTGCCCAAACCCCTGTTCTACCTGTCGGGACTGCTGCCGTGGTTTTTCTTTTCGACGGCGTTGACTTCTGCCTCCAACAGCGTCGTCATTTCCGAGCGCTTGATCACCAAGATTTACTTTCCGCGCTTGGCCGTACCATTTGCCGCGGTCGGGGCCGCTGCCGTCGATTTTCTGGTTGCTTCTCTCCTTCTCGCCGTTGTCACGCTTGGATATGTCGCGGCAGGGCAATGTCCTATGCCCGGATGGCAATTGTTGTTAGCGCCGTTGACCTTTGCTATCATCGCCCTTTTCGCGGCGGGCCTAGGGACGTTGCTCGCCGCTCTCAATGTTGCCTATCGCGATTTCCGATATGTCATTCCCTTCTTGATTCAGGTGGGAATGTTTGCGACTCCAACGATCTATATGCAGCCCGATGGCAACGAAGGCCGGATGGTCGAGCTTCTGTTGGTCGTCAATCCGATGACAAGCCTCGTGGCTGCGTTCCGTGCCAGCGTGATCGGCGGTCCGGTGCCCTGGATTGGTTTGACGATTTCGGTCGGGGCAGCGGCATTGATATTTGTGCTCGGATGCCTGTATTTCCGAAAAATCGAAGACCGCTTCGCGGATATTATTTGATTGGATTAAATGACAGGTCGAATCGTTCTGTGATCGAATCGCCGATACCCTCTGGAATTGCCGCTTAGGAGCAATTTGTCCGTGAAACCCGCAATTCGAATCAATGGCCTGGGCAAGAAATATCGCATCACTCAAGGTACGCCGCAAGGCAGCTATCGCACGTTGCGCGAGTCCCTGGTGGAGATGGCGGCTGCTTCGTTTCGCCGGTTACGTAGGTCTCGGACTGAATCGGACCAAATGGAAGACTTTTGGGCGCTCAGGGACGTTACATTTGAAGTTCAGCCTGGCGCGGTAGTCGGAATAATTGGACGCAACGGTGCGGGAAAGAGTACTCTGCTCAAAATATTGAGCCGGATCACGACTCCCACCACCGGCCGAGTGGAAATCGGTGGCCGCGTGGGAAGCCTGTTAGAGGTGGGCACCGGATTTCATCCAGAGCTGACCGGGCGAGAAAATGTTTACCTCAACGGCAGCATATTGGGAATGAGCAAAAGGGAAATAGATAGGCGCTTTGATGAGATAATCGCATTCGCAGAAATCGACAAGTTTCTAGATACGCCTGTAAAGCGGTATTCAAGTGGAATGTACGTACGTTTGGCTTTTGCCGTCGCGGCGCATTTGGATCCAGAGATACTCATCGTTGATGAAGTGCTTGCCGTGGGCGATGCTGCATTTCAGCGGAAATGTTTGCTTGCCATGAAAGAAGTAAGTCACGCTGGCAGGACCGTCCTGTTGGTGAGTCACAACATGGCAGCGATTACCGCGTTGTGTGACCGTTGCATTGTTGTCACGAACGGTACTGTGACAATAGACAGTGGTCCCGAGAATGCGATCCGACAATACCTGCAGCAATCTCCGGCCTCGGATCTACTTGAAGTCGTATTTGATACGCATGTCGCTCGCAAGGGCGCTCGAATGACGCGGGCTTACTTGAGCTCGCAGAGTGAGCACTCATGTCGAACAATTCAAAGCAACGATCCACTTGTGATAAATGTTCAGTTTCGAACGGAGGGCGAGAGCATTAGGCCAGTATTGGGCATCGTTATCAAGGACATCTATGGCGGTGCCCTATTTGGAAATAATAACCGAATCGTCCCTGGCTATGACTTTGACCTTGCTGACAACGGTATGTTGTCGTGTAAATTCGATCGGCTGCCTTTGCTGCCTGGTACCTACCTGATTGATCTTTACCTTGGCGATTCGCATCAGGATCTTCACGTGGTCACGGAGGCATTATCATTTGACGTCGGCGAATCGGACGTGTTTGGATCAGGAAAGCTTCCGCCTCGAATATCCGGTCCATTTATTTGTCCAGCCACGTGGTCGTTGCGGCGAGGATCGTAAGAGGTAGGCAATGTCAGACGGTGCACATTACACTGAACAGTTCTTTCGGAATCAGGCCGAACGGTCCTTGGCCTCAGCTCGCGTAATTGCGCCTCATGTAATGGACTTGCTTAGGCCTTCGAAAATAGTTGATGTCGGTTGCGGTGTTGGTGCATGGCTAAAGGCTTTTCACGATCTTGGTGTTCAGACTTTTCGAGGAATGGATGGCGACTATGTGAGTCGCGAACAATTGTTGTTCGACGCTCAGTCTTTTCAACCATGCAATCTGGCTCGGCCGGAACCAATTGTAACGGGATATGACCTTTGCCTTTGCTTGGAGGTAGCCGAACACATTCCGGCTCGAGCTTCCCGAAGCCTAATAAAAATGCTCGTTAGTGCGGCTCCCCTAGTGCTTTTTTCGGCCGCGATTCCTGGACAGGGCGGGACAAGCCATGTCAACGAGCAGTGGCCAAGATACTGGACGCGTTTGTTTGAGGAACGAGGATACCTGCGCCTTGATCCATTTCGCAGAATTATCGCCAACGACGAGGGAGTAGATTGGTGGTATCGGCAAAACTTGTATTTATTTGCGTCGGCCGAATCGATCAAAGAGTCGGCTATACTTCGGCGTGAACTGGAGTTGGCGCGTATGTCTCAAATCGATTACATCGGTATTAATGTCTTGGCAAAGTACTCAACAGTTCGGGGCCTTGCCACGCAATTTTCGAGAGCGGTTTGGCGTGCAATTCGAGGACGTGTTTGCTGATTGTACGGCATAGAGTGCGCGTTGAATGGGCTTGGAATAGAAGTAGCCAATCGATTATCGAGGAAAGCTCAAATGTTGGTTACGGTAGCAATATGCACGTGGAATCGGTCGGCATTACTGGATCAGACATTGGTCCGAATGCGTGATCTTCGTATTCCTGTGGGCACCCAATGGGAAGTGATAGTCGTCAACAATAACAGCACTGACGACACGGAAGCCATTTGCACGAGGCATGAAGCCGATGGAAGACTGCCGCTGCGTCTCACAAACGAACCGAAGCAGGGCCATTCGAACGCGAGAAATCGAGGGATTTCGGAAGCGAAAGGAGATTTGATTATTTGGACGGACGACGACGTTCGTGTCGAGCCAAACTGGATCGAAGCCTACTGCGAGGCGGCCGCAAATTATCCAAAAGCCGCGTTTTTTGGGGGCACTGTGAAACCGGATTTCGCCGCTCCGCCTCCAGAGTGGGTGGCGAATAATATCGAAATACTGGCTGGACCCTATGCGATTGCAAGTTATGGCGAAGATGTTCGCTGGTTGAAAAGAGGCGAATACCCGGTCGGTGCGAATATGGCATTTCGCAGTGCAATTCAAAAGGAGCGTCCGTTTGACCCCATGCTCGGCCGCGTAGGAAAAGAGCTCACAAGTTGTGACGAAACTCTTTATTGCAAAGCGCTCGAGGCCGCTGGGTACCAAGGCGTCTGGGTTGGCAACGCGATCGTGCACCATCATGTGCCACAGGATCGCATGACTTGGGACTACATTCGCCGCTGGTATATCGGGCTTGGCAAGATCAATGGTCGAGTCGATCCGTTGCCGACGTGTCAATATTGGTTTGACGTGCCGAGGTATATGTGGAGGGTTGCGGCAGCCCAGCTAGGGAGGCGGCTTCTCAATTCGATTTTGCCGAACGAAAAATCCTTGGAAGTTTCTATCAAGGCCGCGGAGCTTAAGGGCGCGTGGCGCGAAATCAGGGCAAGACGTCGTACGGCACGGCGAGGCGAGAAATCATGCGATCGAATCTGAATGCGACAGTAAGCGTCGTAATACCAGCGTTCAATCGCGCTCGGTTTATCGAGGCCGCGGTAGGTAGCGCTCTTACACAATCGTATGCACCAACCGAAATCATAGTTGTCGATGACGCCTCGACCGATGCGACGGTCGAGATTGTCGAAAGCATGGCCAAAAAAGATCCCCGAATCAAATGCGTCCGCCAAAAACCAAACGGGGGCCCGGCGGCGGCCCGCAATCGCGGCGTGCGGGAATCGACCGGAGAATTGATCGGGTTTCTCGATTCCGACGACCTTTGGGAGCCCGATTTTCTGAACCAAACCGTTCGATTTATGACGGAGCGCGACGATCTCGGGATCGTGTTCACCGACCTGACGAGAGAGCGATCGGACGGCGAACTAATCGACGCTTCAGTCGTCTGGAATACCCGTAATCTGGCCGAATTTGTCTCCCAGGTTCCGGGGAGTGACGATTGGTACGTTTTTACCGTTCCCGAATGCGAAGCAGTACTGCATAGATTCTTATTCGGAATTCAGAGTGCGGTGCTGCGCCGTGAAGCGGCGCTCGCTAACCCATTCGACGTCTCCTTCCGGGGAACCGAGGATTTGGACTTTGGGATTCAGCTTGGTTTGAGCGGCGTCAAGTTTGGCTTTATTCGGCGAATCGGGTGCCGAACTGTCATTCACGGCGAAAACCTTGCTTCCAATGGAAATGATCCCGTGCGATTCGACGCGATGATGGCGGACGTTTGGAGGAAGGCACTATCGTTTCCAAATCTGTCTAGTCGACAGCAAGCCTTGATTCGCAATCAGGTTGCCGAACACTACATGATTGTCGGTTACGGTCTGTCGCAGAAGCGACGGACTTGGCAAGCCATTCGATATTATTTGCGAAGTTTCGGAATGCGGCCATCGATGCGTCCGTTGACAGCCGGCGCTAAATCAGTGATCAAGCGGATCGTCGCTTGACTCGTTCGGTTGCAAGTGTTTTCAATTGCGGCTGGTGGTCGGGCTTCCGAAGCGTCGTGACGATTCGGTAGCCGTAGGCCGGTATTGGAGAGCTTGTCGATGGTGACCAAATCGTTGAGCCCTCCGAACGTTGCTCGCGATCTCGCTTTTTCAGGATGGATTGACTTTTTTCGCGGCGTGGCGGCGCTCGCCGTTTTGTACAGCCACGCGCGAGTTCTATTCCTCAAGAGCATGGCGCCCGACTACGCGATTTCGATTATCTCGCGAGGGATGTACTTTCTCAGCGGCTACGGTCACATTTCCGTCATGGTCTTTTTTGTCTTGAGCGGGTTTTTGGTCGGGGGGACCGTGATTCGTGCCCGCCGCGACGATCGCTGGTCTTGGCGACGGTACGCGATTCAACGCGGAACTCGATTATATGTTGTTCTGATTCCTGCCTTACTCTTGACGGCGGTTTGGGGATGCGCAGAAAAAATCCAGAGGGAGTCGTTGGTTGCCAACGATGACACGGCCGTCGCAATCATTCCGAGTCAGACGATTCGTGAGAATTCCAGTCCGGCGATATTCGCCGGCAACTTGGCGTTTCTTCAAACCATTTTCGTCCCGCCATTCGGATCGAATCCGCCGTTGTGGAGTCTCGCCAACGAGTTTTGGTATTACGTGATATTCCCTCTCGCCTGGATCGCTTTGGCAAGGGGGCAAACACGATTGTGGACCCGGTTGCTTTACTTTGCAATCGCCGCTTTGCTGCTGGTGATGGTTGGCAAAGGCATCGCAATTTATTTCATCATTTGGTTGATGGGCTGTCTGGTCTGGCTTCTGCCGGAAATACCTGCACTCGCTGACAAAAGTCGCCGACGAACTGTGACCGCCCTCGCGGGAGGAATGTTCTTGACCGTGCTTGTGGCAGTTCGATTCATCCGAGGCTGGAATGACATTGTTTTGGACCTGCTAGTCGGCGTAGCATTCGCGGTTTTACTGTATTGCCTGAAGCACAACCGACTCCGCGCCCGCTTTCCGCGAATCCGGCAAAGCGCGGCTTTTCTCGCCGAGTTCTCTTACACGCTATATTTGGTTCACCTGCCCCCGCTGATATTCTTGCGAGCTTGCCTAACGTACGAAACAGCCTGGCCCGCGAGCCCGTGGGCATGGACGAAGGTATTTCTGATTATCGCCGCGGTCCTTTTCTATGCGTACGCCATTTCGCTTGTCACTGAGCGACAGACCGATCGGGTTCGGCGCTGGCTGGAAGGATTGATCGGATTGACTCGAGCGCGCTACGAAAGTGCCTCTGTCGGTGAGGCGAGGCAATCGAGTATATCGGCCGCCGCCGCTAGCGACGCCATCGGCAGTTTGACGAATATCGCTACCTGATCGAAGATTAATCATGACCGACTCGAAAGTGGACGAAATCGTGAAAAGTCAGCCACCGAATTTGAG
>Ga0207125_10081_pt1 | contig 22280 bp, 17 predicted proteins | sample Alteio_BWMinHeat_19_FD_153556 | JGI IMG/M metagenome (GOLD analysis project Ga0207125, IMG submission 153556) | Enriched cells from forest soil in Barre Woods Harvard Forest LTER site, Petersham, Massachusetts, United States -... | ecosystem: Environmental > Terrestrial > Soil > Temperate forest >...
GGCCGGGGCTTTTTGAAAACTTAGAGAGATTGGCTGAGATTGGTTCAGATCGCACCTCCGTAGCTAATGCTGGCCATTCGGTTGCATGGTGTCGCAGCGCTCGCGTGTAGAGATCTGCGTTGGCTGCCTTGCGGCGCTATATATATTTTTGTTTTGTATTCCAAATCCAAAAATACGCGTTTAGTGTCTTTCTACGTCGTGGAAATTTAAAGGAATGAAAATACATTCCTTTATTGCATAAAAAAATAGGCGCCCTATTGGGCGATTTTTTATCTCTGCAACGGAAGAGAGACGAGCGGCTTGTGGTTGAGCTTCCGTCAATCGAGGTTTCCCATGCCGGGGGCCTCGGGTTTTGATGTACCCATGGAGGGTTGATGTTTAAGTTCTGGTCGTTCCTTGCTCTGTCTCTGGGCTTTTCTTTTGCCGCGAACGCCGCCGATGTAGTGGCTATTAGCGCGGGATCTTCTGTGGCAAACGGGTCTTACTCCGCCGATACGGATTTCTCGGGCGGAGCCCCTTATAACAATAACATCGCCATCAATACTTCGAATGTCGTTAACCCGGCACCGACAGCCGTTTATGACAACCTCCGCTACGGCAGTAATTTTTCTTACGTAATTCCCGGGCTCGCCGCGGGCGGCGTTTACCTCGTTCGCCTCCACTTTGCAGAAATCTATTTCACGAGCGCGGGATCTCGCGTTTTTAACGTTTTGATCAACGGCGCCGCCGCACTCTCGAATTTCGATATTTTCTCCGTCTCGGGTGGGCAGGGCATCGCAACCGTGCAGCAGTTTCAGGCGGAGGCAGACGCAAACGGCCGCATCACGATCGCCTTCGTGGGAGTGGTGGAAAATGCCCAGGTGAACGGTATTGAAGTCTCGGCAGTTTCTTCTCTTCCTGTGCCGACTCCGGCTCCGAGCTATAACCTGCTTCTCACTTCCGATAAGGCAAGCTACGCGGCAGGGGCCACGGCTACTGTGGTAGCTGCCCTAAGCGGTACTCCCGAAAATCCCGACGAAGAATTTTTCGTCTCGGCCATGTTTGCGGGGAATTCGATTCCCATGACCCGCCTTACGAAGACCGAGAGCTACGCCATCACGCCGGCCCTCTCTAGTGGTGCGAGTCTTTTCTTCGGGCAGGTATATCTCCAGAACGCCAGAGAGGCCAAAGCGCTAAACGAAGCGGTGAAATTCTATCAAAACGATATTGCTTCGCTTCAAGCTCAATTGGCCATTACGACTGATCCCAACGCCATCGCCACGATCAACTCAGAAATCGCCGTTGACCAAGACCGCCTCGGAGCCGTGCAAAATGAGCAGTCGCGAATACGCACCCCCGTTGGCCCCCCGGTAACGATCACCCTTATCGCCCACTAGATCTTTAGGAGCTATTGATGAAGACGCTAATCGTTCTTTCTGGTCTCGTATTGTCTCTCGCCGCCAAAACTGCTTTCGGGGCCGGAATTCTTTCCGAGCCGCTGCTCTATGTCGACGGGGCACCGGCCGTGCAAGGGAGCGAATTCAACCTCTTTATTCGTCCGACGACGGATTATCTGAATTCGTACGTGGTGCTCGACGCCTCTTTGGACGGGAATGCCGTTTCTCTGGAGCATCCCGTAAAGGACATGTGGGTGTTCCATCAGAGCCAATTTGAATCGCTTAAGCACCACGCGCTGACGTTTACGGTTTCCCTGGAGAACGCGGGCCAGGCGGATCAGCTCACGCAAGCCCTTTGCGAAGCGGGAAGCCAGATTTCGAATCTGCAAAACCAGATCGCGGCCACTACGGATCCGAATCAGCTCGCGCAACTGAACGCGCTCCTCGCACAAAAGCAGGCGCTTCAGACCCAACTAACCACCGATTTGACTAACCTCAAGAATGCGATCGGCATCCAAACTTATAGCTTTGCCGTCGCACCGGCACCCTCTGGCTCGACCGTTTTTCCCAGCATCACAGCAGTCGCCCCGAATGTGGGCTCCCTGGCTGGCGGCACGGCCATTTCGATTACCGGCACGAACTTTGTGGCGGGAGCAACCGTGAGCGTCGGAGGAGTTGCCGCAACGAATGTGGTTGTAGCGAGCGCCACGAGTATCACCGCGACGACCGCCGCATTTACCACCCCGGGAGTGCAGGACGTGGTCGTAACTTTGCCTCTCGCGAGCGGTGATGTGGAACAGAAACAAGCACTGCTCCCCGCGGGCTTCTTCGTGACGAATACTCGAAGTGAGGTGCATTCTCTTTTGGCGTCTAAGCATTTCTCGCCCCTTCACGGCGGCCCCGGTTTTGAGCACGACCACATGTGCGCGGGGAGCAGAGAATGACCTTGCCCTTTGCGCTTCTCATGGCGCTCACAGCGCACGCGAGCGAACCACTCATGAGGCTGAGCGCTGATGCAGTCACTTATCGTGTGGGCGCGACGGCACACTTGGAAGCGACGGTACTAGCACCTCCGCACGAGTCGGAAGACGATTTCTATATCGGCTCGACACTAAATGGGACCAACCTCGAACTTATTCAGGAGCCAAACGGTCCCGGGATCGCGGCACCGATCCTGGCAGCCAGCGGAAACTTCGTGTGGACGGTTCAGCTCTACTTAGAGAATGCGAAACTTGCGGCATCGCTCCTCGATGGCATCAATTCACTGAATTTTCAAAATGCCGGACTCCAAACCCAGATCGGCCAGACGACTGACCCCACGAAGCTTGCCGCACTTCAGGCGCAGCTTTCCGCAAATAATTCCGAGCTCGCCGAACTACAGGCTGAGCTTACCCATATTCGACACCCCTTTGGCGCGAGCCAGAGTCTTACCTTTTCCGCGCAGTAGGAGACGAGATGAAAACCGTACTTTCTCTTTTTTTGGCTTTGTCCCTCCTCCCGAGCTTCGCGTTTGGAAAAGGTAGGGTTACTCAAGTGGATGTAAGCGCGCTCGTCGCGCGCGTGAAAAAGCACCATGACGCCGCGCTGGCCAAGGCGCATAGTAAATCTTCCCTTTTAGACTTTTATATTTCTCCCGAAAATCCGACCCAAGGTGACTCAATTTCGCTTTTCGCTGAAGTTGAAACCGATTTCGTGGGTGAGGATACGATCCTGACTGGCACGCTCGACGGAGCTGCGGTGACCCTCACCCAGCCTTCCAAAGATCTCTTTCTCTATAACGCCGGCTCCTATGGCGTGATTGGCTCGCATTCCTTTCAGGGCAGCTTCTATATCCAGAATCACGCGGATGCGGTTCAGCTCCAGGCTTCTATCTCGCAGCTAAATACGCAGATAGTTTCCCTACAAGCCCAGATCGCCGCCGCGACTGATCCCACTGTGATCGCCAACCTCCAGGCGCAGCTTTCGCAAGCGCAGAACGAGCAAGGGCAGCTAACGGCCTCCTTGGCGAATCTCAAGACCTTAGTCGCGCAGCCGAGCTTCACCTTTTCCGTCGCGGCCAATGCCACGAACCCGAACGTACCCCACCTCTCTTCGATCACGCCGAATGTAGGCAAAATCAATACGGCGGAGCCGATCACCATCGCGGGCACGAACTTCCCCGCAAACCCTGTGGTCACGCTGGGCGGTCAGGCCGTCGCAGTGACTTCGGCTTCTTCGACGAGCATCGTGGGCACGGCGCCAGCGCTCTCCATTGCTGGCCCGCAGTCCCTCGTCGTCTCGGGCACCATAGGCGGCGCGGCCGTCAATGCGGAACTAGACAATGCTTTCGTGGTGGCAAATTCGCTCCCAGGAAATTCGACGCCCGTAGCGGTAGCCACCGCTTCCTCTGCGAAACCGAACATTGGCACGGCGGTAAGCTTCAGCTCGACCGGCTCGAATGACCCGAGCCAAGGAACTCTGACTTATCAATGGCAAATCCTGAGTGTGCCCGCGGGCTCGCACATCGCAATTCCTTCGACTGGAAGCGCGGCGAACTATTCCCTGACACCGGACGCCCCCGGGGCCTTTGTTGTTTCGCTCTCCGTCACTTCTTCGGTGAGCGGCCAGGTGAGCGCGCCGGCATTTGTCATCGTGCGGGGAATCGCCCCGGCCAATCAAGCGCCTGTGCTCACGGGCGGCTTTATCTCGGTTAGTACCAACGCGACACAGACGCTGCAGCTCGGCCTAACTGATGAGCCTTGGCAGGCACATTCTTACTTGATTACGCGCGCCCCCAGTCACGGCAGCGCAAGCGTATCGGGAAGCGGCTTGGTTTCTTATGCCGCTGGATCGACCGTCGCGAGCGACTCTTTCGACGTGATGGTTCTCGACAATGGCACGCCGCCGCTTTCCGCCAGTGTAACGGTTTCCGTTTCCATTCTAGCGAGTCATCCCCCCGTGGCTTCGGCGCCGCCGATCACGGTTGCTCCAGGCGTAGCGGGTACTTCGCAGGTGAATGGCTATGGCCGGGATCCTGGCCAAACGGTGACGTTTGCACTTTCTGCCGGGCCCACAAACGGCACGGCCACGATTTCCTCGTCGGGTCTCGTGACCTATACTCCGAACGCAGGCTATGCGGGTACCGACTCCATCGGTGTCATCGTCACGAATAGCGCAACTCCTCCGCTTTCGACTTCTATTCTGATCCCCGTCATGGTGAGCAGCCTCACGCCGCCCTCCATTCCGAATTTTTTACTATCTCGGATCTTCATCTCGAACAATCTGTACCAAGTAGGAATGGGAGTTGATGGCAGTCAGCCACAGCAGCTTACGGCCGGAAACGGGGGATTGGCTTCAGTCGTCTGGGATTTTGGAGACGGCACCCACGAGAAGACCGTCGATTTCCTCTATGGAGGAATCAATCACTATTATGTGAATCCCGGTACCTTCACGGCGACGTTATCCGTCACGGACCGCGCCGGATTGACGGCATCTTTAAGCCAGCAAGTTGTTGTGGCAAATATCGAGGTGCCGGTCGTGCGCATTTCGATGAGCCCCTCCGTGGGCGGACCCGCGCCCCTCTCCGTGACCCTCGATGCCTCTGCCTCGACGTTAAGCAGCGGGGCCATTTCCGGGTACAGATGGCTTTTCTGCGGGCAATTCCCGGAAATCGCCACGACCGCTCCGACAATTACTCAGACTCTCACGAGCACCTGTACGGTGCGCGTGAGAGCGCTCGGACCGACGGGTCTATTAGGACAAGGAAATGGGGTAGCCGCGGGCAGCACAAATATCGTAGTGCCGGTGGGCAATGCGGTAAGTGGCTCAGCTCCTGCTTCCCAGGTAAATGTTTTGTCTCCGATCGAAACCGCTGTCGGTACGCCCGTTAGCATGGACGCATCGCGCGCGTTCGACACGAACATGGGAGGTTCGCTCACGGCTTATAATTGGAACTTCAATGACGGCGGCTGTACCTCAAATTGTACGGCGACCGGATTTACCGCGAATCATAGCTACACATCGCCGTTCAACTTTTCCCCAAGCCTAACCGTGACCAACGCTCTAGGTCTCATCAGCACGGCAGTGCAACCAGTTTTCTACGTGAATCTGGTTGGTACTCAGCACCAGCCGCACGCCATATTGACGGCTTCGGCCACGAAAGGTGTTGCGCCGTTCACTGTGACTTTCGATCTCTCTCAGTCTTACACCTATAACGGGTTCGGTCCGCAGTCGTTTGACTTTCACTTTGGAGACGGAACGCCGGACTTAGTGACTTCAACTCCCACTGCCACGCATACATATACAGTAGCTGGCCAATTTCCATATTCGATGTCGGGGTCTGTGATGGACACTGACGGCAATCGCAATTTCGCGGGGCAGACGATCACAGTGACCGCTACAAGAGATGAATTGTCGGAGACGACTCCTGGAAATTTAGACCCTGACCGAGAGTTCCAGCGAGAAACGCTCTCCCTTGCGTGCGGGCAAAATGATGGGGCTTCGTGCTACGCGCTTTCGCAGATGTATAGCGAAGACGGAGACGCGGTTACGGCTCAGATGCTCAAAGAGAAGGCGTGTGGCTTAAGCTTTCAAGCAGCATGCGCACTGCGATAGGGAGAATATATGTGGACGTTAAGCGGGATATTTGCGCTTCTTCTTATGGGAATAACGGCCGCGCAGGCCAAAACTGGTGATGTCGGCAATGAGCAGTCGGTATCCGGAACTGGCATAGAACAGGCGGCTATCGAAGCTCGAATGCTATCTATTTTACGTGAGCCAAGATCGGCGAGTAAATCATATAGATTCGATGATCCTGCTATTTCTTCGTTTGTAAAAATTAAACGGATATCGCCACTTCTTGTTCCGCAGAAAAGAACCGATTTTTCTTCTCTGAAGCTTACAGACCAAACGGTTGTTGTGGATTTTTCGCAGGGTGTATTTAACCCCTCCGGTAAATTTTATGCTGAACCGAATAACACGGCCTTTTTCACCTGCGATTTTGGATTTCCGGATTTCAATGGAATTTGTTTGGGTGAGGGAACTCCTACTATTACGGCTCCATTGTTTACTGGTTTCGATTCAGCCCATCAGGTGGTAGATACAGGTTCTAATGTTGGTTTCAGTTTACCCGTAGGCCCGACTTCTCCGATTGTAACGTCGGCAACGTATACGTTTACGGTGGTCGGACAAAATCAAGCCGGATTTAATGTTCAGTCCTGTATCCCATTTTCTACGGATCCGGGCAGTACGTTAACAAATAGGTTTACTTTTTTATCGCAGGGGACGTACCAAGTTACGGTCACGCCTGATCCTGGAAAAACTTTATGCGGATCCGGGGGGGGGGTATCTCAGAACCCGCGACGCCTTTCACCTCGGTTTCGATGAGCAATTTGTCGTATACAATTTCAGCAGCGCCGCTACTTTCGATTTCGAATATGCAAGTCGCGCAATCTATTCTAATGAGTCCGGGATCTATCAACTTGATCTCTGGAAAGCCGACTGTAGCTGAGGTCACAGTTTCCGCATCAGCCGCATTTCCGAAGCCAAATAACCCATTACTTGGAGTTGTCGGAACGTTTACTTCTGGGACTGATTCTTATCAGCTTGTTGGGTGTCTTAATTCGGCTGATATAGATCCCTCAAGTCTGACAGCTACTGTTTTCTTGTACGAGAAGGCAGATTCAACGAATCATTTCAATATTGGAAGTGGCACTTTTTCAGTCCAAATCAATCCCAGCATAGGAGTTCAAGGCCTGCCCTTAGGCGCGAATAGCCAGCCTAGTGGAGTCAGCTGCACTAGCAATATCGGATATGTAGATGGTCTAGGGACCGTTTCGTCAACTTCAAGTGCATATTCTTCAATCGCATCTCCTTTGCTCTCTACAGTATTTTTAAGGATAAATCCGCCGCTGAATCCGCCGGAGAATCTGCCTTGCCCAGGCGGCGGTAATTGCTCTTTTTCATTCACACTGGTTTCCGATGAAGATCTGGCAGCGTCTAAGGCAAAAGCGGATATTTTGGTTCCGGCAATCTTTCCTGTGAGCCCAGACCTTTTGCATTTTCAGCCGCAGCCGCTAGCATCGCAGATAACCAGCGTGAATCCATTGAATGTTCCATTTCCAGCAACACAGGCCTGCGCCCATCAGCCGTCCAAATGTTTAAGAGATGCAGTTGAGCTTTACGATATGCAACAAGTTAGAGCAGCTGGAGCAAAAGTGGACCCGAGGCCCACTGCTAGATATCTTGGAGTTGTGCCGCCTGGGTTTAATTTTGGCACGAGTCAGGGCTATATGGATTACTTGGGTCTTCTTGACGGATCTGGAGATATTAGTACTGAATTGGGTTTCACGCTGGACGATGTTCCGCAAACTTCCATTGTCGCAGAAAATTCTCCAATTTCCACTGCACACGAAATTACTCACACCTTTGGAATTCGGTATCCCGCAGGATCATCGAATTCTCATCAGACTGCCACCACGAAAACCGATGGTTTTTGGGTTCAAGAAAATGTGTCCTTTCCCGGCCAGGGGCCAACAAAAAGCTTGTACGATGGCTTTAGATCGCAAGCCTTATCTTACATGGCGGCGGGTCTTGGTGAGCCCGCAGCTTGGCCCTTTTATTCGACATTCGCCCCTGGAACTCCGGTACCTGTGTGGCAGGATTCGGCAACCTACGTGTATTTGATTCAGGCCATGTTGCAGGAAAATAAGGCGAAGATACATGTAGAGGCTGCTGATGGTAGTCAGCTCCTTTTTTCCGGATTAGTAAGTGCGACCGGGCAAATTGCAGTTACTAGTATGTATAACAACCTAGCCGTTGGGCCAACAGTTGGTCAGGCATCTCACTTTGCTCAAATTCAAGCTGTTGATCCGAGCGGTCATGTCTTGTCAACGCTAGCCACGCCGCTCTCGTTTGTCTCTCATGATGACGGGCCAGGAGGTGCCGACCGACAGATGGTGCTTGCTGGCATTTCTACGGGAATTCCACAATCACAGAATGCGCTCTCACTCATTGTGCAAACGGATTTGAACCGTAGTGCAAAGACTTTTTTTCCCACTATTGAAGAGATGAGAACCGCGGTGGCGAATATACCGTTATCGTCATTTGTTGGAAATCCAACGTTGACGTTGAACGGCTTAAGCTCAGCGTTAGATTCCGCCGAGTCTGAATTGACGAAAGGCGATTTAGTTTCCGCCTCTCAGGTTCTGGCAAATAATTTCTTACCTGTTGCGATTCAGGGAATAAATGCCTCTGCAGGACAGAATTCAGGTCTGGATACTACGCTTAATTCAATGATTGAGGTGACGAACTCGGCCACGTCTACGTTGTCGAATTTTGCCCAAGCAAGTCCAAGAAACAACGGCGTTATTTTTGTGGGTGGCGGCAATCAGGCTGTTGCGAATGGTACGTCCGTTTCATTTACGATTTCGAGTGAAATTCAACCAACAGATCGAGATGATGAGTTCTGGCTTGGCGTTTTATTGGATAATCAAAGAGCGATGCCGAATAAGGTGGATGGCGGCAAGTGGAACTTCGTTTCTCCGCCCCTTGCCCAGGGGGCGCACTCGGCAAGCTTTCAACTATATCTGGAACCTAAGAGGCGAGTATCGGAAATTTCACATGCCATTGAAAACCAGAAGAACGAAATAATCGTACTGGAAAGACAAATTGCGGAGGAGTCCAATCCTGCAAGAAAACAAGTGCTTCAATCTCAAGTTGACCGGGATTGGAATTTAATTGCTAGCCTTGAAAAACAGATTTGGGACTTACGGAGTCCAATTGGCACACAAATTTCAATTAATGTTTCCGCTAACTGAGGCGGATATCGGATGTTTCAGATTTTTCTCAAGAATTAAATTGAAGAATCAAATGCTGGGCCGATTATTCCTGGGGACGCTGGCTCTACTTGTCTTTCCAATTTTACACAGCAATGCATTTGCTAGCTGTGGGCCATCTCAGTTTGAGATCTGCCGAAAGTTCCGACTGTTGGCGGCAGAAATGTATGATCGCCCCGCTAGTTTCTTTTCCAAATCGAGTCCAATCGGAACTTACTGCAGAGTGAAATTAGAAGACATTAGTAACGGTGAAATAGTCGAAGCAAATACTAAGGCGTGTCCGAAAATTAAAGACCCTGAATATTTGTACGTTCGCCCTGCCTGCAATGACGTTCGGGGAATCCTACCCGCTCCAGATGTTCTTGAGGTTTGGAGCGCAAGAGAGTGTGAGTTCGATCCATCAAAAAACCTTAAACGAGTAAAATCCTTAGTTGAAAAAATTACAGTGGGAAAGAGGCTCGAAAATTTAGGAAAGCTTCGCCTAAGAATTGCTGGAGAGAGACTAACGCGATCACCACCGGGGGGGGGGGATTTTGTGGCGGTATTGCATTCGTTCCCTGGTGTCTCCGTAGACGTAGTACTTTCGCGTTGTGAGAAAAACACGGAAACTTGCGATCGGACCCAATTTGATACTTGGCCAGTAAAAGAAGTTAAGGTGCCCAAGAAAGAATTTCTTACGACTAGAGAGTGTCTCTTATGGGGCGGAAAACCTGGTAAATTAAAAGGTGCAGAAACGTTTGATTTTAGTTCATTTGATTTTGGGGAGGCGAGGCCATGTGCCTTCGGAGCGAATGAGGCATTTCAATCGGAGCTCGTGAATGGCCTTCCACCCAAGGTGGGGCCGATTCAAGACTTAGACGATGTTACCGTCCTTTCCGTCTCTGAAGGAGAGCGACTTTTAGAGGACTGCCCCCGGGCTTTTCCCGGCAAGCCGTCCTCTTTTTGGATACCAAACGAGATTCGCGTTCGAGAAATTGAGGCCCGCGCGGCAGATCAGAGTTTGTTCTCTAAAGTCCTTTCGAAAAATCAACTTTCAGGGGTAATACCTTATCGACAGTACTTAGGGATAGTTGTGGACGGACGGAAACTCGTACAGGTCAGAGTGGCTGAAAAGAGTTTTGTGAATTCGAAGAAAATGAATTGGAAGTTGAACGCATTTTCAGAATGCACGATGCCCGAAAAAGTTGGTTGGTTGACGCACCTCTGGCAAAATAGGTTTTGGATAGGCAGTTCGAAATAAAATAAAAAACCGCAACACCTGCAATACGCCAATATCCAGCGACCTTCATCCTAAGAATTAGTAAGAATAGGCGGCTGATGGCGAATTTAAGCGGTTTCTATTTCGGCGATAAAAAAGGTTTCTAATCTAGACACCGAATTTTCCCGCGGACCGATTGTAGTATGACCTGGGCATTGAAAGCCCGAGTTGGAAGAGCGGAAGCGAGCGCAAAAACCGAATCCTCGGAGCAAGGGACGTCGAACTTTCGGAAGCCAAAATGTTCAGGATATTTTGAGAACTCTTCGATTTCCGCTCTTAATTTGCCGCGAGACATCCGGGCCAGTTCGCGGCGAAAGCTCTCATTAATAAATATCAAGTTGATCTTTTCGCCGGAGAGCAGAGTGCGTAGTCCATTCTCGTTCATTTGATAATCAGGCGGACAAGGAATTCCCCCGTTCCAGCAAAGGTCCAGCCCTTGGCTTTCCTGACTGAGATATCGGTAGGTCTGGTCGTGGAGCGCAAAGAAGCGGATGGGCAACGTCAAAGGCAATTCACGGGCCAGCAGCACGGCGGAAAGCGCTGGTTGCCGGAACGGACGTGTATCCAGATCGGGTTCCCGCGCTCCAAGCCAAGGGCGGAGAATCGGGTCGGCGGATAGATCAGGACTGGCGATGCCAACCGCGATGACAGCCGCGATCGCAAGGGAAAGTGCCCAGCGCCAGGACTCGATTCTCACAAAGGAAACGATCGCGGCGATAAAGGCGATAATTACTGGAGTCAGGTAGCGGGGAACTGTGCCGACTAGGACTCCGCTCAACACGAAGGGTAGGGACTGCGCGCCAAGCATCAGGTAGAAAATTCGCCTTGGCGCCCTGCTTTTTCGAGACTCTTTCCCATAAATTAGGAACTGGCCCAGCATCAGCGCCGATAATGTAGCAAAAAAAACGGCTCCCAGTTTGGCGCGGAAAAAGTAACGGTAACTCGAAAGCAATTCAAATAAAAACCGCCCTATTTTTCCGGCGGAATATGACATGTGTCGCAAAAATTCCCCTGGATTAGCCCGGAACGCGCCACGGATGCTGGTCGTTGGTCCGAACAATTGTGAAAAGACTTCGGCCCGGGACAATCCCGCTGAATATCCTCGCTCGCTCCCGATCCGCCAATAGTTGAAATCCCGGAACGTAGAAAAAGGCTTATCGAATTCTTCGAGGCCTTGTGCCATGAGCTTAAGATACAGAATGCCGCCCACTCCACAGAGAAGTAGGAGTAATCCACCAAGCAAACGTTCGCGGAATCGCGAATGCCGAAAGGAGAGTCCATAAGTATAAGCAGCGAGCGGGGCCGCAATGGCGAATACCGTGAAGTACTCCGGCCGCGCCAGGCTAGCCACCAGGAACGAAAGTGCAAAGACGGCCGGAAGATAGCGTTTCGCCGGGAAGCGCGCGAGCAGAATGCACTCCGCCAGGACCACGGCCATCCCGAAATTTGAAGGCCATCGATTGAAGGTTACGAGGGGGGCGTAGAACAAAAGCAAAAGAGCGCCGATGCAGGAGGCAAGGTAGCCAAGCCGTTCCGACCTCAGCCAGCCGTAAAAAAGCAGGGGCAGTCCTAGTGCCAGGAGCCGGCCACATAAATAATAGAGCTTCAGAGGGTCTCCCTGGATCAAGGAGAGCAGAAAATAGAACGCCGTATAGAGTGGGCTGCCTTGAAGATCCAGCAAAAAATTCGGGTTTTCCCGGAGATGCAGGCCTCGGCCGAGGTACACAGCCGGTTCGTCGAAGCAGTCCAAATCGAAATACAAGCCCACGGCCCGTGACCACATCACGGCCGCGATGCCGAGTATCATAAGCATCAAAAAATCGATGTGGGGCCATCCGAATGAACTCGTGGGACAAGTAGTATCGAAGCCAGGGGCGGGCCTAGTGGGATTCCATTTTTCTTTCAGGCGCTGGGAAATAAATTTCATTCTGCCCTGGCCCTCGGGCCGCCTTTACATCACGGCACACTTGGCTCAATCGCATAAATGTCATCACATACGGGGGGAATACTCCAGCAGGTTTAACCCCAGCTATTCGCTGCCTTTTTGAAGGAGCCTGTTGCAGGCATAAGGGTGAGATAGGGTACCTACGTTGTGATCTCTATTTTTGTCCTTCATTTGCGACCGTCAGATATTCCTACCCGACCTTATTCACTCATCTGTTCTACGGCTCCACGTCCCAATACATAGACAAGAGTGGCATGTGAAAGAGCTTGTCAAGGTAGCGCGCGCGCTCAAAGCTCTGGTAGCTCAGCGGAAGTAGGCAAAGTAGAGACAGGGCCAGCCACCACTTTTTTCCCCCCTCCCGAGGCAGCTTGCAAAGAAACAAGAGAATGAAAGCCAAGGGAATATAGAGGTAGCGATCGGCTACGGGAAAGACCGCCTGAAAGGGAATGAAAACGATTCCCGAAATGGGCAGGTAACTTAGAAGAGCGAGATTTAAGAACAGATTTCGTTTATACAGCGTAAAAATTGAAAGCAAAAGCATAAGCGCGCCCAGCGCTACCGCTGCCCAGGGGGAGAGGGGAAGGGCGTCGACAGTCTCTTGCCTAACGGGCATCTTCTGCGGAGAGGGGAAGAAAATCCGCAGAAAGTAAAAAAGAGACGACTGGCCTACATGGGTGAGCTTTTGCTTCCACTCCTCCAGTTTATCGCCGTAGGTAGCGCCGGCGCCTAACGCGGACTTCGCAATGTATTCGGAAACTGAAGTACGGGTTGCTGCAGGGGCGGATATCGCAGGGGGCGGCGTTACGGCGGGAGCGGGTATGGCAGGGGGAGGAACTGCGGCGGGAGCGGAAACTGCCGGAGGGGGGAGTGCGGGGAGCCTCACTATCGTCGATTCGTAGTGTACGGTCGCGCCCATAACCACGAGAAACACCGCGTAGCCGGCTAGCGTCGTCTGAATGCCAAGGGAAAGCAGCCTCCGCCAGCCTCCGAGCGCCAAGAATTCTACGAAAATTTGAGAAATGAGGATCAGCAAAGGCTGCGCCGAGCAGAGGCAGGCCGTATAGAGCGGAAGAAAGTTTCTCGAGATCCGCTCCGGGCTGCTCAGATAGAGCAGGCACCAGACGAGCAGGCAGGTGAGCGTGAGAATCTTGGAAAATTGCATGATCCACGCAGCGGTTTCGAAGGTGACCGGATGTAGCCAGAAGAAGGCCGCTGGAAGTGCCGGAATGGGAAGGCGGGCCTTTACCGCGATCCGATACATGAGGTAGCCGTTCAGGGAGTGAAACAGGAGATTCACGCAGTGATAGAGCGCATACCTCAAGCCGAATAGCTGGAACAGGGCCCACATCAGGGAGTAAAAAACCGGCCAAGACGTGGAAGTAACTTCTCGGCCCCAGAATAAGAGGGGGCTCCGGCCCAAGCGGATCACATCATTCTGGAAAATATATTTATCGTCGTCCCAGAAGAGCCCTGCATTTAGGAGTCTGATTTGCAGCACTAACATGAGCACAAACGAAAGAAAGAGAAGCGACTTTTGGGGAAAGTCTTCTCTGGCCGAGAGTTTAGAGCAGATGTTTTTCATGAAAGAGAGCCAAAGAAATTAGAGCGATTCTTTCGAAAAGAATAACACAGTAGCGCAATCCAATTCTATCTTCGTGCGAGCTACTGGATCAAGCAAGACCCGTCTTCGTTCCAGTGCACGGTTCCTTCGGAGCTGATATGCCATTTGCGCTGGCCGGTGGGGAGAATATCTTCGGAGGTCCAGATAGGGGCTTCGATGCGAACGCCGGTGGCAAGGTGCTCCACCCCGTCGATCAAGACGCGCCAGGCGGGCAGGCTTTGATCTGTCTTTTCCTTCTCCGTATTGAAGCGCAGTTTGATCTGCTTTTTCATCAGACTTTATTCAATTATGCTTAGGCAAATATTGCAAGTTTTACTACTCTTTATTCCTCTATGAGCCATTTCAATTCACCCCGCGAAGAGGCCCGCCTCAAAGCCCTAGAGAGTGAATCCATTTATATTCTGCGGGAGGCAATGAAGTTTCCGCGGCCCGCGATGCTGTGGTCGATGGGCAAGGATTCTTCCGTGATGCTATGGCTCGCACGCAAGGCATTCTTTGGGGAAATTCCTTTTCCGGTTGTGCACATCGATACCTCTTTCAAGATTCCCGAGATGATCGAATTTCGGGATCGCAAGGCGAAAGAGTGGAACCTCGACTTGCAGATCAGCCAGAATTCGGCCGCGCTGAAGGCGGGAATGAGTTCCGCCTGCGGTAAGCTGGAATGCTGCACGGCTTTGAAAACGCAGGCGCTCAAAGATTTTCTCGCGGAAAAAAATTATAAGGCGATCTTCACGGCCATCCGCAGCGACGAAGAAGCCTCGCGCGGGAAAGAGCGGATTTTTTCTCCGCGGAACAGCCAAGCCCAGTGGGCCTACGAAGAACAGATTCCGCAGTTTTGGGACATGTACCCCTCCGACAAAGCTTCTGGCGACGGGCACATGCGTATCCACCCGATTCTCCGCTGGACCGAGCTCGATATTTGGCTCTATATCCGCCGCGAGCAGATTCCCGTGCTGGATTTGTATTTTTCCAAAAATGGCGAACGCTACCGCAGCGTGGGCTGCGCCCCGTGCACGGGCACGGTGCGATCGAGCGCGAACACGATCGACTCCGTGATCGAAGAGCTTCGGGTTACCAAAGTGGGCGAGCGCGCCGGGCGTGCCCAAGACCAGGCTGATCGCTACGCGATGCAGAAGCTGAGAAAAGCGGGGTACATGTGAGCCTCCGGATTGCGATCTGCGGCCACGTAGACCACGGCAAGAGCACGCTTATCGGGCGATTGCTGAACGACTGCGGGCAAGTGAAGGAAGACCGGGCCCGCAAGGTGCAGAGTTTTTGCGAGAACGCCGGGCGGCGCTTTGAATACGCGTTCCTGCTCGATGGCCTGGCCGAAGAGCAGGAAAAAGGCATCACGATCGACGTTACTGAAGTGAGCTGGAATTTTCAGGGCCGTGAATTCACGATCATCGATACGCCGGGGCATCGAGAATTCCTGAAAAATATGGTGGGCGGAGCATCGCGGGCCGACGCCGGCGTGTTGCTATTCGACGTAGGTTCCGAGATCCAAGACCAGTTCAAGCGCCACGCGGCGATGCTGGGACTGCTCGGCATCTCGCGCGTGATCGTGGTATTGAACAAAATGGATCTTGTTGACTGGTCTGAGGATGTGTTCTTCGCCCGGGAAAGAGAGATTCTGGAGTTTTTTGCGAGCGCCTCGATGCCGAGGCCCGTGATCCTTCCGGCGGCGGCGTGGATGGGCGCGAACCTGATTCACCAGGCGGCGGAGATGCCCTGGTACCGGGGCCCCACTTTGGCGCAGCTTTGCGCGGATATTCCACCTCCCAAAACGTTGGGTAGCATGGCGCTCCGTATTCCGCTGCAGGGCTCGTACGTGCGTGGCGGGAAAGAGATCTTTGTCGGTAGGGTAGAAGCGGGATCGCTGAAAGTGGGGGATCCCCTGGTATTTCTTCCCAGCGGAAAGAAGAGCGTGGTGGCTAGCCTCGAGATTTTTGGGGAGCCGGGGCGGCGCTCCGCGGAGGCGGGAGAGTCTATCGGATTTACGCTGGGGGAGCCGCTCGCGCTTAAGCGCGGCGAGCTTGGGTGCGGGGAGGCCGCGCCCGCTCTGCTGGCGCGGCAGCTGAGGGCGGATATTTTCTGGCTCGCCAAAGAAAAGTTGGAAAAGGGCGCTACCTATCAGCTCCGATGCGGCACTAAAGAAGTAGGGGCCACGGTGAGTTCCGTTACTGAGCTGTTCGACTCGAGTGGCTGCCTTGCCCGGGTGAATCTGCAGCTGAGTGAGCCTATCGGCATCGACCACTTTGCCTCCTGCGAGAGCACCGGCCGCTTCATCTTGTCGAAAGAGGGCCAGGCATTGGGAGGCGGGCGAATTCTTGCGCCAGAAGCGGGCGCCATTCTCTGGATGACCGGCCTCTCCGGCGCCGGAAAATCCACCCTGGCGGAAGCGCTGGAGAAGCGCCTCCAGAGCCAGGGGCTGCGCACGAAAATTTTGGATGGAGATGTGTTGCGTACTGGCCTGTGCCGAGGCCTTGGCTTTAGCGATGCGGATCGATCCGAAAACGTGCGCCGCACGGCTGAGGTAGCGAAGCTCTTTGCGGAATCGGGAATGGTTACGATCGTGGCCTTGATTTCTCCATTTGCCGCTGATCGCGACAACGCCCGGTTGATCGCCGGTAAAGAAAAATTCCTGGAAATATTCGTGGATTGCCCGCTCTCGCAATGTGAAAAGCGGGATCCGAAAGGTCTTTATAAAAAGGTGCGAAAGGGGGAGATATCTCACTTCACGGGAATACATTCTCGCTACGATGCGCCGGGCGCTCCCGATCTGCATCTTCGGACGGATAAGCTATCGATAGACGCTGCCGTGCAGGAAATTCTGGGATTGTTCTCCCCCGATGAAGGTCTAGAATGTTAGACAAGGCCTTGCTCGAAAAAGCATACACTCGTTTTCAAGGGCCTACTGGCTGCTAGATTTGCTGACCGCGGCCGATGCGCAATTTCCGGTATCCAGGGATACCGGTTAACTCGTATCCCTGGATACCAGTACAGGAGTACCTGTCCAGGTATACGGGTTTACCCGTTCAGTTTTTTCCGAAGCACATTCCTTGGCCCACCAAAGTGATTTTAGAATACCTCCAGATACGGGAGGTACGCCTCAGCGCCCTAGTCTGAACTGAATGAAATCGCCCGTTCTCCTGTCTCGCCGAACTCAAGTAAAGGAAAGCTCGCGCGTGCCACGCGCATCAATCCAAAATCACTTTGGTGGGCCAAGGAATGATGCGTTAGAAAAGCTGGCGATCCATGCTAGCGCCGAGACTATTAATATCCGTCAGGAAAACAAGCATCGAGCATCACGCGGCCTTCGCAACCATATTCGGAGAACTGGTCGTCGTAAGCCTGCAGTTTCGTCTGCATCAGCGCCACCGCATTCCCGCCTTCAAGTTCCTGGCAGTTCTGTCTTCATATTTTCTCTTTCTAGTTAATGGGTACTAAATCTTACAAGCGCCCGACTTCACCAACGCCTTCAGAACCTCAGCCGCATCGTGAACAGACATCTCGGGAGAGCCGTCTTTGTAGTAGTACGCGCCGTTCATGGTGAGGTAGGCGTCCGGCGTGCCGGAGACGAACTGCCCTTTGCAGATGCCCAGCATTTCGGCGTGGGCCAAATTCACGACCATCTCGTCGGACATTTCGCTGAGGTCGATCGCGCTTGCGTAAGCGCTGGTGCTGAGGAATGCCAATAGAGGAAGAAGGTGTTTCATAGGGATCTCCAGTGCAAGGGTGGCGGATCTTATGATGGATGATTAAAATTGTCAACAATAAGGGTGGGAAAAAAGTCTATTATATTCAGTCCTTATTCCGTCTTCCGCTTTCAAATCCCTTCACGTCTCGGAGGAAAATTCCGAGAAGTATCCGTGTCCCATCGCATTCTAATTCTCGCGCTACTAGCCAGCGGCTGCGCCTCCTCCGCCCCGAGGCGGCCTTCCCATGTGCCGGAGATTCAATTTGTTTCTCCAGACGGAGAGACAACCGAATCGTCGCGCTATCCGGGAGAGCTGGTGGTGGTGAAAGTAACGGGCCTCGAGAGCGGCGCTACGTACGAGCTGAGCAATACTTTGGCGAGCCCCGGGGCTCCGTCTTACGAGGCCACGTTACAGGCCGTGGCGGATGCAAACGGAACCATCGAAACCAGCACGGCGCAGCCCGTGGGGGGCACTTACGGGAAGCCCGACCCCGACGGAATTTTTTGGTCGATGAAGAAAGGCCACGCGGAGGCGAATGCCGAATTGGGATTTCATTTCGCGATTTCGAAATCGGGGCGTCCGCTGGCGACGGCGGTTCTGCCGATGGCCGGAATCCAGCAAGGCGTGAAGATGATTAAGCTGACCGGTACGGGTTTGGTGGGAATGCTGTATCTTCCCAAGCGGAGCGGCCGCGTGCCCGCCGTGATTACGTTCGGGGGCTCGGAAGGCGGAGAAATGACGGCCCTCACCGAAGCCACCGCGCTCGTGAACCAAGGTTACGCCGCGCTTGGGCTCGGCTATTTCGGCATGAAGGGCTTGCCGGCAAACCTGGAAAAAATTCCTCTCGAATATTTTGAAAAGGCGATTCGCTATTTGCGCGCCCGCCCCGACATCGGCGACATCGCCGTGATGGGGTCATCGCGCGGGGGAGAGCTCGCGCTGCTTCTCGGTTCCACTTTTTCCGACATCAAGGCCGTAGTGGCTCAAGTGCCGAGCCCCGTACGCTGGGCGGGTATCGCCGGGTTCAACGAGCGTGATCAGCTTCCGCCTGCCTGGACCTATCAAGGGCGCCCGCTTTCCTTCTACCCCCTGGCGGGAAAGCTCGTGGAAGCCAAACTGGCCGACGGGCGAACGGCCTATATCAATCGCCCGGCGTTTGAGAAGGCATTAGAGAACAAGAAGGCTGTCGAAGCTGCCACGACGGAAATCGAAAAGATCAACGGGCCGGTTCTTTTGTTCGGTGCGGAAGACGACAAAATTTGGCCGTCGTGCACGTTGGCCGAAATGGCGCTCACTCGTCTGAAAGAAAAGAAACATCCTTTTGCCGACGAAATGGCGTGCTATCCCGATGCGGGCCACAACATGGCCTTCCCGCCGTTCTTGTCTACGCAGGATACTTTTTCCCAGGACCAGGCAATGCATATGCTGCTCGAGTTAGGCGGCACGCCCGAGGGCAACGCCGCCGCGCAGAGAGCTTCGTGGACCAAGACGCTGGAGTTCCTGAAAGCGAATATCCGTTAGTCGTAGGCCCTTACTTTCACTTGTACGGGCGGTAGCGGAAGGGTGGCGATTACGGCGCCACTGAGATTGTTTACGATTTTCAGCATGGTGCCGTCGGTGGGCGTAAGGGTGCAGATTCCGTTGATTGGATTGCCCTCGTGGTCGTTGCCTTTGCTCGTAAGTTTGGGCTGGAAGTGGGCCCAGTTGAAGTAGGTGCTGTCGACCGAGTTTACGAAGGCAACGTCGAGCTTCGTGCCGGCTTCCGTGGTGAAGCAGCCATTGAGCACGAGGTAGTCGAGTTCCGCCAAGCCGCTCACGCCCGTTTCCAGATTAAGCGAAATGGACGACTCAATCGGCGAGATGCCTTTGGACTTTCGCAGGCTCACAATGGCGTTTCTTACGGCCGTGTCTACGCGGTCGTGAAAGTCATCCTCCATCACGCGGCTCACGAGGCAATTTTCGGCATGGGCAACCGGGACGGAGGCTAAAAGAGTTAACAACAGGGCTAGTTTCATGGGTTTCTCCTTAAGGGGAGTGTGACCGGGAAATATTGTAGAATCATGATGCCGGGCCAAAATGTGTTCGCCCAGAGAGTACGCGGTGCTACGATTTTGGCACATGGAGGTTCTCATGAAACAGCTATTCAACGCTTTTGCCTCAGTAGGTATCGTTACCCTTTTCGGCCTAAGTTCCACCTTAGACGCCCTGGCCGCAAAATCGGCCCCTACCATTAGCCGGCCGAGCTTGATGAGGGCGGAGCTGGAAGGCATTCATACCCTCGATCAGCTCGAGTTCATCACCGCCGCATCCGGTGCGTCCTCCGAATCGGTGCGCACCATCACGGCTGATTTGCGGGGCAAGATGGGCGCCGCCGATATGCCCAAACTTTCGCTCGCGAGCAATGAGATCACCGTGAACGGCAAGAAAACGGGCGTGTGGGTAGACCCGCATAGCCCGCTTCGCGTGCGTTATCAGGGCCGCACCTGGCTCTACGATAAAAACGTCACGGCCGAAAAAAATTATTTTACCCTCACGAAGTTCTTCACCGGTGAATCTGAAACTTCGCTTCTCGACTGGCTGATCCCTTCGGCCAGGGCCGATGCACGGGATCGCGCTGGGATACTGGGCGCGGCCGCTGGAGTGGGAGCTTCGGCGCTGGCGGGCCTGGTTGCCTGCGCGATTATTGCCTTGGGCGGCCCGGAGATCGCGGTGGCCGTTGTGGGCCTCGCGGCGATGAACGTGATTTTAAATGCGATGGCCGGTAGCATGATCGCCACGGATCGCTTCGACAAAAAAGAGATCGCAAAGGCGCTCGCGAAAGTGATTTATGCGAAAGAGATCTCGGTGGATTGCTCCGAGGACGCCGCGAATCTGAAAATCACATTCTCCGACGGCACCAAGCAGTCTATCGAATTTTCGCAAGGCGTGAATCAGCCTAACGGCGATCACGAGTATGCCCGCATTCTTAGCCAGAAGGATGGGCACGTGGAAAACGTGGCATCTCTCCCTCGCAAGAATCCGCTCTATGCGGAAATGATCCAGTGCAAAGACGACGCGACCGCCGCGAAGATCTCCGAAGAGCTTACGGCTGCGATCGCTAAGGTGAAGCAGGCGGAAGCGAAGGCGGAAGGTCCGGTGCCGCAGCCGTCGCCGCATCAGGATCAACCAGGTTCCCCCGGTAGCCAGGTTCCCGCTACCTAAAGAAAAACCGGCGCCGTTCAAGCGCCGGTTTTTTTGCGCCCAAATTCAGCTGCGCAGGAACTGGCAGAGCTGGAAGAGGATGCGGGCGCCCACGTTGGCGTCCCATTCAGAATCTTTTGAGGGCGCCACTTCCACGAGATCCGCGCCCACGAACCTTCGGCCCGAGCGCTCTACTTCTTCCAGGAGAGCGAAGAATTCCCAGTATTCGAGGCCGCCCGGTACCGGAGTGCCCGTGCCGGGGCAGTAGCGGGGATCGAGGCCGTCGATGTCTACGCTGAGGTAAACTTCGCGCCCGAGCGGCTCCACGATGCGCTTGCACTGCTCGTTCCAGGCGGTGCCGCTCGCGGTGGCACGGCGGAGGTCCCAGTCGAAGTGCGCGGTGATCTTTTCATTTCGCGCAATCTCTTGGTGTTCATCCGGCGAGAGATCGCGCAGGCCCACTTGCACGAGCTTCTCCACGCTGGGCAGCTCCTTCACGTGATGCATGATCGAGGCGTGCGAGTGCTCGAAGCCTTCGTAGGCCACGCGCAGGTCTGCGTGAGCGTCGATGTGGAGCACGGAAAATTTTTGGCGGGCGGCGAGCGCGCGGATCGGGCCGAGGCTTACGCTGTGATCCCCGCCGAGGGTGAGCACTTTTTTGTCAGCGCTGAGCCACTTCGCGGCGGCGGCTTCGGTGGCCGCGTGAAAGGCGGCGCCTTCGCGGTTTACCTCTTCCAGGAGCTTCTGTGGGGAGGGGGCGCCGTCTTCCAGGGCTTCGATCACTTTTTTCGCTTTGGCCCGAAGCTCAATGTTCTTCTCCAGCCAGGAGGGCGGAATGGGCGCGGTTCCGATCCGGGTCTTCCAGGCTTCCGCTCGATAGGGGCTGAAAAAATCCAGCTGGTAGCTGGCATCCAGCACGGCGCGGGGGCCGCGCGAGGTGCCGTCGCGGTAGGAGGTGGTTACGTCCCACGGGAGAGGCAGCACCACGATGGCCGCGTCCTCGGGTGAATAAGGGAGACCAAAAAACTGGCCGTTCTTTACGGCCACGAGGTTCGGGTCGAACTCAGTCATGGGCCGGGTTGCCCAGCATTTCGCGCACGAAGCCCGGCAATTCAAAGGACGCCTTGTGAACGCCCGGGTTGTAGTAGCGCAGTTTGAATTCGCGCGTAAACTTGCGGGCGCGGGCTTCGTCGAAATCCACCGCCGGATTGAGATTGCCCTTCACGGCGATCTGGTGGCTCCACATCCCGGTGGGGTAGGTGGGGGCGAAGAAGAGAAGCGTGTGCGTGTGGTCCTTGCCGAAGATTTGCTTCAAACACTGATTCAGCTCGGCGAAGGCCTTCTCGTGAAAGAGGGGGGATTCGCCCTGGGTTACGAGCAGGCCG
>Ga0207125_10082_pt1 | contig 22236 bp, 19 predicted proteins | sample Alteio_BWMinHeat_19_FD_153556 | JGI IMG/M metagenome (GOLD analysis project Ga0207125, IMG submission 153556) | Enriched cells from forest soil in Barre Woods Harvard Forest LTER site, Petersham, Massachusetts, United States -... | ecosystem: Environmental > Terrestrial > Soil > Temperate forest >...
CCGGCGCAAGTACAGCGGCAAGCAGGACGGTGATGCCGATGATGGCTCCGAGAACGTAGCGCACCTCGATGGAGTGAGTCACAAAGCGCGCGAGCAGGAATCCGAAGAATGGCAGCGCGGCGAGGCCGAGGATGAAGATGGATTCGGGGAACGGAAGCGGGAGCGTAGCGCTCCGGTAACGCCGGATGCAGGCTGCGACCAGCGCGAGCGCGCAGAGCACGAACAGGATCGCCAGGCAGCGCTGCGTGCCCAGCGAGGTGTGCGTGTAGTCGACGAACAGCGAGCGATAGGACTGGCTGATGGCGCGGACGCCGACGATGCCTCCGTTGTAGTAGTGCTGGCGGAATTCCGCAGCGGCACTTTGGAACGGCAGCGCGAAGACGATACCGGCCATGCCAAAAAGGATCGCGGCGGCGACGGGAAAATCGATGCGGCGTCGATGGAAGGAGCGAGCGAGTTCAGCAGCGCAGAGTGGGATGAGGAGAAGAACACCAAAGTAGTGGGCATTGAGGGTGAGGGCGATCGAAAGAGCGAGAAGCACGAGCGTCGGCCACGTGTGCGCGGTCGCGATGCTTTGAGCAGAAGCAGATCCCTCCCCCTCGGCTGCGCTCGGGGTGCGGGATGACAAAGGTGTGGGGCGGCGGACCGCCGATTGCCATGCTACGAGCGTCAGCGCATACAAGCCAAGCAGCAGGCCGTAAGGACGAGCTTCGGCAGAGTAGAACAGCGTGGCCGTAAGCGCAGGGAACGCGAGGGCGAAGATTGCGGCGCGGTCTCCCGCAAGCCGGCGAACAAAGACAAAGAGCCCTGCCTGCATCAACAGATAGCCGAGGAAAGACGGCAGACGGAGAGCGAAGGCATTCGCCCCGAAGAGGCGCACGGAAGCGTGCGCGAGCAGATGGTATGTCAGCGGGTCGAGCGAGATCGGCGTGGTGCGCTGTATGTGGATGAGTTGCGCAACGGTAGCAGCGGTGTCGGTCTGAAGAACGAAAAATTCGTCCTGCGACATGAGCTTATGGTGCGACCAGACCAGCGAAAGGACCGCGGTGACGATGAGGAAGATAGCCGCGGTGAAAATCGTGTGTTGTGCGCGAGGCGAGGTCGTGGAGGGATCCATTTTCATGCGGGCGGAAGAACGGTTGGCGCTGCGCTGGGGGTTGTCGTCTGCGGTAGCGTGGGAACGAAAAACCGTTCGAGCAGCGGAAGCCGGATGAAAAGCAGCAGGCTCATCGCCAGCACTGTCGCGGTGAAGGATGCCATCAGCAGCGGCTCGCGATAGAGCTTTTCGGGATTCTGCACCGCGCTGTTTTTCTGAAACGAAAGTCTCAGGTAGATCGCCATCACCAGTGCGACCAGCGGAAATCCGAGGATCAGCTCGATGCGGTAACGCATGATGAACGCGCCCAGAAACAGCATCGCCGTCGACGCATAGAACACGACGGAGACCAGCAGGGACTCTGGCGTGTAGCGTTTGAAGGAGGCGCGGTAGGCGGCAGCGGCGGTGGGGTCGCCGATCTCCGAGAGCTCAGAAAAGCGTTTGAGCGCCATGAAGTAGCAGCCGATCATCCAGTAGGAAATCAGCAGCGAAACCGGCGGCACCAGCGGCTGCGGCATCAGGCAGGTGACGGCGTACCAGCCCAGCAGCATGCGCAGCGGGTTGTTGATGGACTCGGTGAGCACGTCGAGGTAGGGCACGTCCTTGGTGCGCACGGGTGGAAAATTGTAGAGGCAGCCCATGACCCAGAGCAGCAGCGCCATGAGCGCGAACATACGCGAAATGGTGAGGCCGATGGCGACGCCGGCGAACATCATCAGAAGCCATTGGGCATAGGCCATCGGAATGCTCACCAGACCGAGCGCCGCAGGGCGGTTGCGCTTTAGCGGGTGCAGCCGATCGAAGGGTGCGTCCAGGACTTCGTTGATCACGTAGTTGCTGCACGCAACCAGCGTGATCGCGACGAAGGCAAGCAGCAGTTTGACGACCAGACGCTGGTGGAACAGGCTGGGGTAGACGCTGAGCGGAACGATGATCCCCGGCAGCACGAACAGGTTCTTGATGGAGTGGTCGAGCCTCGCGATGGCCAGGTGGGCGCGCAGCCGCCGCGAAAATTTCAGGTCGTGACGGACGGTCTCGGACATCGGCAGCGACCACCCCGCGTGGCTTTCTAAAGGTGAGAACTTCCGCCTCAGTATAGCGAACGACAGCGTTACAAATGCGTGACGTACATCCCCTATACTTCGAAGCATGGGGAGCGGTGGGCAGTGGGCGGCGAGCAATCCCAGGACATGCACCCAGGACATGCAAACGTGACGACGGCAGACAAGGGGACATCGACGGGGTCTGCCGGTGGGTCGTGGCGGAGTTTCCTCTTTGTGCTGGCGCTGCTCCTGGTGCCGTCGCTGTTCTTTGTCACCGCACAGAGTGTGTGGGTGGACGAAGGGAGTTCGGCGTGGTTCGCGAGCCATGCGCGAGGCTTGAATCCGGCCCAGTTTTCGGGGTTGGCGGCCGTACCGGAGATGCCGCTGTTTCATATACTGCTGACGGGCTGGGTGCGGTTATTTGGCGACTCCGAGCGCGCTCTGCGAGCGATCAATATTCCATTTGCCGCCCTGTTTTTGGGGTCGATTCTCGCCTTGTGCCGCTTCGGCAGAGAGCGGCTGTGGTGGCTGCCCGCGGTGCCGTTTGCGTTCTTTCCGCTGCTGACCTATTACGTCAACGAATGCCGGCCGTATGCGGCGTTGCTGGCTGTGTCGACTGCTGCGGGATGTGCGTTGTTGCTCTATGCCAGGACAGGGGAACGGTGGTTGCCCTGGGCATGTTGTTTCTGCGGGCTGTTGGCTTTCGCGATGCACATGCTGGGAGGGCTGGCGGTCGCGGCGCTGGTATTGTTTGTGCTGCTCGATTCGGACCTTCGCCAGGGCTGGAAGAAATGGCTTGCTCCGGTGCTGGTGGTGCTACCGGGATATGTCGCCACCGGTTTGTACTATATGTGGGTCGCTCGGAAGAGTATTTTGATCAGCCGCGACTACAGTGTCAATCCGGATACGCCGGGCAACATTGCCAGCACATGGAAGAATGTGGCTTTCTTCTTGTATGAGGCGTTGGGGTTTTCCGGGCTGGGGCCGCCGCGGAATACGCTTCGGCTGCATGCCGGTGCGGATAGTTTTCATGGATATTTCTGGATCATGCTGCTGGGAGCCGCTGCGACGATTGCCATGTGCGTGTGTTTTGCGAAGGCCGGACGGAGCGTTGGGTCAGCACCTGAATCGACACGGTTGCTGGCATGTTGCGGGACCGGGTTGATCGCGCTATTCCTCGTGTCGCAGAAGCTTCACTTCGGATTTTTTGGGCGTCACGGAATGGCCCTGGTGGGTTTGCTGTGCTGTGCCCTGGTGCTCGCCATGCGCGACGTTGGGGCTCCGCTGCGGTATACGGTTGTCGCGTTGCTGATGGTGGTTTGGGGGATATCTTCAGCCCGGCTACTGTTCCTCTATCCCTATACGAAGGACGATGCGCGCAGCGCATTACAGGCGGCACGCTTGCAGGGTCTCCCGATTCTGTGGAACGCGGGCGACCGGGACGTCGCCTATTATGGCGGCTTTGATGCGGGCGGGTACGGCTCGCGCATATTCGACGTGGCGCCCTCCACCGCGACGAGCCACTGGCGTAGGCTCACCGCACTTCACATGCTGCCGGATATGCCGAACGAGCAGGCGGCACTGATAGCATCGCGGCTTGAGCCGGGCAATTACGTTATCGTGAAAGGCAAGGCGGATGTTTTCGATCCCAACGGTTATTGGACTGCCGCGATGAAGGGTTGGCAGCCGCAACTCTTGAACAGCTTGAACGGCTTCGATGTCTGGCGGGTGACCGTGCCGCCGCGATAATTTCGCTGGCATAGATATTTTTGACGGAGTACATGATGGATTCGCAGCAGAAAACCGCCTTGATTATCGGCGCCGGACCGGCGGGTCTAACGGCTGCGCTGGAGTTCCTGCGTAAGACGGATGTGAAGCCTGTGGTGCTGGAAGCCTCGGGCGAAATTGGCGGGATCTCGCGGACGATTCGCTACAAGGGCAACCGCATGGACATCGGCGGCCACCGCTTTTTCTCCAAAAGCGACCGTGTCATGCAGTGGTGGATTGACCTGATGCCTCCCGAGGATGGGGCTGGTGCTTCCACAGAAGCGGAGATCAGTTACCAGGGCAAGACACGGACCGTAGCAGTGCCCGCGCATTTGCAGGAAGAGCCGGTGCTGCGCGGGGTGGGTCCGCACATCGATCTCGATGAAGAGACCATTGAGGAAGATGTCGAAGGCGATGTGGTGGAGGATGTTGTCACTCACGCGGAGGTGCGAGTAGCGCCCGAGAACCCGGATCTGGTCATGCTGATCCGGCCACGCAAGAGCCGCATTTACTATTTGCGAAAATTTTTCGACTATCCGATTACGCTCACCGGAAATACGATCAAGAACCTTGGCCTGGTGCGCATGGCGAAGGTCGGCGTCAGCTACATCGCCACCAAGTTCCACAAAATTACGCCCGAGAAATCGCTGGAAGACTTTCTCATCAATCGATTTGGCCGTGAGCTGTACCTGACCTTCTTCAAAAGCTATACGGAGAAGGTATGGGGCACACCCTGCGACCAGATCTCCGCTGAGTGGGGTGCGCAAAGAATCAAGGGCCTTTCGTTGACCACCGCCGTAAAACATTTTGTGAAGAAGGCCTTTCGCGGCAAGCCGAAAACCGCCGGCGACATCGCACAAAAAGGGACGGACACTTCGCTGATCGAGCGCTTTCTCTATCCGAAGTTCGGGCCGGGACAGTTGTGGGAGCACGTTGCGGACAAGGTAGTGCAGGGCGGCGGCGAGATCCACATGGGCTGGAAGGTCGAAGGCATCGAGTGCGACGGCCAGCGTGTCGTTGCGGTCGAGGCAGTGAACGGTGAGGGAGAGCACCGGAAGTTTGAAGGCGATTATTTTCTCTCGACGATGCCGATGCGCGACCTGGTACGCGCCATGCGCACAGAGGTTCCGGCGAATGTGAATGAGGTAAGCGAGGGTTTGGAGTACCGCGACTTTATCACTGTCGGCGTGCTGGCAAATAAGTTGAGTGTGACCGAGCACGGCGGCGGGTTGATAAAGGATACGTGGATCTATATCCAGGAACCCGATGTCTTGCTGGGCCGCTTGCAGATATTCAATAACTGGAGCCCGTACATGGTTGCGGACACTTCCAAGGTGTGGATTGGGCTGGAGTATTTCTGCTATGAGACGGACCCGCTGTGGGCGATGCCGGATGAGGAGTTGAAGAAGTTTGCGGCGGCTGAGTTGGAGAAGATTGGGATTCTGAAGACTGCCGACGTGCTCGACGGCCATGTGGTGCGGGTGCCGAAGACGTATCCGGCTTACTTTGGGACGTACGACCGGTTCGATGAGCTGCGACAGTGGACGGACGGGTTCGAGAACCTGTTCCTCGTGGGTCGCAATGGTATGCATAAGTACAACAATCAAGACCACTCCATGCTGACGGCGATGGCGGTGGTGGATGGCATCGCGGCTGGGCACGTAGACAAGAGCGCGTTGTGGAGCATCAATACAGAGCAGGAGTATCACGAAGAGAAGAAGACTTCGTGATTGCCTGGGCGCAGAGGAGACGTTTGTGAAGAAATTGATTCTGCTGGCGGTGGTCGTGTTCGCGGTGTTTGTCGTGGTCGAGCGGCAGCGGCTGTTCCTGCGCGATCCGTTGGCGAGTGTGACGCGCGATGACGTTATCCAGGACGACATGCGGGTGTACATCAACTACTCGAATGACGTACTGCTGGAGCATACGGTCGCTCCGGTAACGTTGACGATCGTGCAGCATGGTCAGCATATTGGCACTCCTCGCATGCTGCGGTGCCTTCACTGGGTAGCGTGCATGACGGATGGCGAGCAGGCAGGGCTGGTGGAGACGATGGCAGGACCGGTGGGCGAGATGACGGGGAAACTGGTGGAGTTCAAGGACGACAAGGGCCGGGATATAAAGGTGAAGCTGCGGTAGGGGAGATAGCTTGACGACTGTGCAACACGTCCTGACCGGAACCGGATCGTTCCTACTGGCGACTGTTTTCGTGATCATCATTACAGCGGGTCTGTCGTGGCTATTTACCCGCGGCGGAGCGCCTGCTGAAGAGAATGGCGCTCTACATTACAAGCTGCGGCCGGGCATGCGGGTGATGGCTTTTACGCTGATCGGAGGAGCAGCGTGCGCGATTGTGGCCGGATGCAGAAGCTTGATTGAACCGCACGACCTGACATGGATGCTCGAGCTATTCGGCGGGCTGGCGATGCTGCTCTGTGGAGCGTTCATGTTGAGTGCGTCGTTGTACCTGGATGAAGCCGGCCTGCACTATCGTCGCGGCTGGAAGCGGGTGACATCCATCGCTTGGCAAGAGCTCGATCACTATGAAAAATTTCGCAATCCCAAAACAAATACAAGCGTCTACTTCTTCCGCTCGGTTGATGGCAAGACGATTCCGGTGGAAGAGACAGGCTACGACGTGAAGGACCTGCTGCAACATATCGACTCTCGCCGAAAGATTCCAGAGCAGCCGTATCAGCGACGCCATTGGTATGGCGCCTGACCGATGACTATCATGAGGCGTACGAGATTTCGGAGCGCCCCGATAATGAAGATTTTTCCCTGCAGAAATTTTGTCGCAATCGCCGCGGCTGCGGCCCTAACAACCTGTGTTGTTGCGCAGATTGCACCGGTGCGCACAGACCACGCGATGGTCGTCAGCATTCAGCATGACGCGACAGACGCCGGTGTCGAGATACTGCGCGAAGGCGGCAACGCTGTGGATGCAGCTGTGGCTGTGGGGTTTGCGCTGGCGGTGGTATATCCCGCGGCGGGCAATATTGGTGGTGGCGGGTTCATGCTGATCAAGCCGTCTTCGGCGAAGCTGGCCGATGGCAAGGCACGGTTTCTGGACTATCGCGAAAAGGCGCCGGCGGCTGCGAGTGCGGACATGTATCTCGACGCGAAGGGCAACGTCATTCCGAAGATGTCGACTGTGGGCGTGAAGGCCAGCGGTGTTCCGGGGACGGTCGCGGGGCTGGCGTTTGCGGAGAAACATTACGGCCGGTTGGGACTGGCAAAGGTGATGGCTCCCGCGATCCGTCTGGCGCGGGATGGGTTTGTGTTGTCGGACGACGAAGCGCGGGCCTTCCACGCGAAGCCGCTGGAACAATTCCCGGAGTCGCACCGGATCTTTCAGCGCGACGGCAAATTTTACGCCGGGGGCGAAACGTTCCAGCAGCCGGATCTCGCACACACGCTGGAACGCATCGCGGCGAACCCCGAGGATTTTTACAAAGGCAAAATGGCCGCGGAGATTGCGGCGTTCGAAGCGAAGAACGGTGGCAATATTACGGCAGCCGACCTGGCGGCGTATGAGTGCAAGGAGCGCACGCCGTTGGTCGGGCACTATCGCGGCTACGAAGTTCTGACGTCGCCGCCGCCGAGTTCGGGTGGTATCGTGCTGCTGGAGACGCTGAATATTTTGAGCGGCTACGACCTCGCGAAGCTCGGCGCAGACCGTTCGCCCGCGCAGATACACATCATCACCGAGGCCTTCCGCCGGGCATACATGGACCGCGGCGATTATCTCGGCGACCCGGACTTCAATACGATGCCGCTGGCGCAAATGGCCGATTCGAAGTACGCGGAGGCGTGGCGCAAGACGATCGATACGATGAAGCCGTCGCCTTCGGCGTCGCTGGTGAGACCGGCCGGGTTTATGCCGAAGCCTCCGGAGATGAAGCCCGCGCCGCATGAGTCGACGCAGACGACGCATTTCTCCGTGGTGGATGCGGATGGAAATGCGGTCTCGAGTACGTACACGCTGAACTTCGGATTTGGTTCGGGTGTGACGGTGGCGGGACTGGGTTTCTTGTTGAACGACGAGATGGATGACTTCGCGTCGAAGATGGGGGTGCCGAATGGGTTCGGGTTGATCCAGGGGCCCGCGAACGCCATTGCGCCCGGAAAGCGGCCGCTTTCGTGTATGACTCCGACCATCGTTTCAGAGGTGGCGAAGGATGGGAAGTCGTCGAAGGTGCGCCTGGTGCTGGGATCTCCGGGCGGGTCGACGATTATTACGACGGTAGCGAATGACCTGATCAGTGTGATCGACAATGGCCTGGATATTCAGGCGGCGGCGGACGCTCCACGGTTTCATCACCAGTATTTACCGGATGTGTTGCAGTTTGAAAAGAGCTTTCCGTTGGCAACGGTTGAGGCGATGAAAGCCGCTGGCTATACGACCAAGCGCGAGGCGGAGTTCGATGAGAAGAGTGCGGGTGTGTGGGGCGATAGCGAGTTGATCGAGGTCGATCCGAAGACGGGGCAGTTGCTCGGCGGCCATGACAGCCGGCATAGTTTTGGGAAAGCTGCAGGCTATTGAGGCGAGGCCGAGGAGAGCTGGTTTATTTTCAGCTATCAGCCGCGAGCTGCGAGCTACGAGCTACGAGTTTCAAGGGGTGGGTGATGAAGATCTTTCGGCTACTTGGAGTGATGCTGGCTTTGGCGGCAATGTCTGGCGTTTGCGTCGCGCAGCACAAGGGCGAGCCGGGCAAGTTCGACTTCTATCTGATGAACCTCTCCTGGGCGCCGGAGTTTTGCGCTGTTCCAGGGGCGAGCGCCGAATGCAAGGCTCCGCCGAAGGGTTTCATCCTGCATGGGCTCTGGGCGCAGAACAACGACGGCTCGTATCCTGTGTTCTGTTCGGAACGCTCGGGTCCCGCGCATCCTGAGGCAAATCTGGACATGACCCCGGACCTCGAGCTGCTGAAGCATGAGTGGGCCAAGCACGGCACCTGCACGACATTGTCTCCGGAAGCATTCTTCGGGCAGGAGCGGAAGGCGTATACGGCGTTCAAAGTGCCGCAGAGTTTGCTGCATATCGACCACGAAGTGCAGATGAGGCCGCAGGAGATCCTCGATCTGTTCGGCAAGATCAACCCAGGGTTTCCGCCGGGAAGCATCCTGCTGAGCTGTGGCAATAACCGGCTGACCGCGATCGAAGCGTGTGTCGATAAGGACCTGAAGCCGATGGTCTGCAAGGGGCTCAAGACGTGCCGTGCCAATGTGGTGAAAATCACGCCTCCCATGTCGCATTAGGTTCGGCTGCATTCCGCATCTAACGGTTCGGGGTAGCCTGAATTGATGCGAGCTGGACGATGGAACGGCATGAATAACAACTGTCTTCGCGCGATGGCGATGGTTTTTGCGATGTTGCTGTGCGCATCGCATTGGGCCGGAGCGCAGGATGCGACGACGTTGCGCGTCCAGATATTGAATGGCAGGACGGGCCGCCCGGTGACAAATGTTCACCTGAAGCTGTTTCGCGACGTCCACCTTGTCTCGTTCAGCGGAGCGCATGACGACAAAGGTGAGACTACGGACGGCGAAGGCTACGCGCCGATCCCCAACATCGACGCAACTATCGGCAACGTATTCATTGCAGTCGATCTGCATCGCGCGTGCTCAAAAACTGACAAACATGATTTTTCGCTCGCCAAGGTGCGCGTGGCGGGCGTGGTGAGCGAGAACTCGTGCAAGCCGCGGATATCGATGTACCCGCAGCCTGGGACGCTCATTTTTTACGTTCGGGATTTGACGCTTATAGAGAAGATGCGGCGTTAGATTTCGTCCGGCGCGAGTTCCTTCAGCAGATGCATGGTCGCTGCGATAGGAAGGCCGACGACATTGCCGTAGTCGCCTTCGATGCGTGGAATCCAGCGAGCGGCGAAGCCCTGGATGCCGTAGGCACCGGCCTTGTCGAGCGGGTCGCCAGAGGCGATGTAGTGGGCGAGATCGGCTTCGCTGATTGCAGAAAATGTCACGTGTGTGGTTTCGAGATGGATGCGCTCGGCAGTCGGCGTCACGACAGCAATTCCCGTATGTACCTGATGCATTCGGCCCGAAAGCGCGCGCAGCATGCGTTCGGCGTCGGCCGCACCGGTGGGCTTGTTCATGATCTCGTTTTCGAGCACAACCGTAGTGTCGGCGCCAATCACGGCCGCATCCGGAAAGCGCGCGTGAATGGCGCGGGCTTTTTCGAGTGCGAGGCGGTGGACATACGTTGTGGGTGCTTCATACGGCAGCCGCGACTCATCAATGTCCGCAGCGTGGACTTCGAACGTAAGGCCGGCCTGGGTGAGCAGTTCGCGGCGGCGAGGAGAAGCAGAGGCGAGAATCAGCATAGAGGCAGGGGATAGAGTGTAGGGGATAGAGGGTAGAGAAGGCAGAGAAGGCAGAGAAGGCAGAGACGTGCTGACTGGTTGAGTGTCATAGGGATTCGACCGAGATGCGGGCTTCCATTGTGTGGGTGGAGTTTGGGGCGATGGTGAGAGCGTTGTCGGCGGCGTTGGCCGTTTCAGCGCAGGTCATCCCCTGCCAGGCAGGGTCGGCCATGTCGGGCAGTGCTTTCCAGGGGTTCCAGACGACCGTCGATTGCGAGCCTTGTTTGACGACCGAGATGGCGCGGCGAAGTGTGGGGTCTTCGAGCGTGACGGCGGCCGTGGTGTTGAGGTAGAGGCGATCGGTTTCGGCAGAAAGCGTGATGACCGGGCCGGTCTGGACTTTGCGGGTGAAGTGGTCGGTCTTGTCGAGGTATTCCGCGCCGGCGAGACCGGTAATGCGGACCTGCGCCGCGTCGCCCACGGTGAAGTAGGTGTGGAATGCTTCTTCAATCCGTAGCGGTTCGCCGGATTCGTTCGCGACCGTCAGGCGCATCGTAAGCGTTTCGCCGAGGACCAGTTGCAACGCGACGCTGAAGTGATCGAAGCCGAGGGCGCGAGACTGTTCGGTCGGCGCAAGCGTCAGGGTGAGGTGCAGGTCGTCGCCCGCGAGCGCGGCAAAGGCAAGCTCCCAGATTTCGGTCCGCGCGAAGCCGTGCGAGGGGCCGTCGGTGCGAGCACCTGTGCGCGTCCCAAACCACGGAAAGATAATCGGAACGCCGCCACGGATCGCCTTGCCCGGCGCGATGCTGGACTGCTCGCTGAGAAAAAGCACGGGGCCATGGCCGGCGGGCTGCCAGTGGGTCAGATGCGCGCCCTGGAGGTAGAGCTCGGCGGTACAGGCGGGCGTTGTGATGCGAGCGCGAACGAGGCCGGTTTCGGTTTCGTCGAAGGCGAGAACACCAAGGATCGCGAAGCTGTCGGTAAGGGTTTGAAGGTCCATGCGCTCTTAAGTGTACCTACTGTAGAAGTGCATCGAAGCTATCGAGGTGTGCTGATGGTGCAAGCGGTGCTTTGCGATATCGATGGAACACTGGTGGAGAGCAACTGGCTGCATGCCAGGGCGTGGCAGGTGGCGTTTGCAGAGATGGGCATCAAGCTTGAGCTCGAGGAAATACGCCGGCAGATCGGCAAGGGCGGAGACGAACTGATCCCGGTTTTTGTTTCATGGTGGAAGCGCGATGCGGTGAAGGAGCCACTGGAGGCTTACAGAAAATTTGTGTTTCAACACGACTACCTGGCGCGGGTGAAGCCGCTTCCCAAGGTGCGTGAATTTCTGCTGCGCGTAAAGGCAGAGGGGATCAAGGTTGCGCTGTCGAGCTCGGCTAGCAAGGAGGATTTGCTTGCCTACAAACGCATCGCCAATATGGAGGACCTGATCGATGTGGAGACCAGCGCCGACGATGCGGACAAAAGCAAGCCACACCCCGACATCTTCGATGTGACACTGCGCAAGCTGCAACTCCAGGCGAAGGACTGTATCGCGCTGGGCGATACGCCTTATGACGCAGAGGCGGCAGGCCGTGCTGGCTTGCGGACGATCGGCGTCACCACCGGCGGTTGGTCACATGACGAACTGATGTCTGCCGGATGTGTCGAGGTATATGAGAGTGTGGCGGAGTTGCTGGAGCGATTTGAGGAGAGTGCGGTTATGCGCGAGGGTCTGCGATAGGAAGTCTTATACGAAGTGCACGGAAAGACCGTGAATATGCCAGTGGCGGCGGCCTCTAAACAGAGGTGGGTGCGGATAGGCGAAGTTCCGCTACATTGCGCTGACCGGTCGGGCACAGCGTCAGCAGCGGGCAGCCATCGCATTTTGGCTCGGAGAAAGTGCAGAGGGTCTGTGCGTGCAGCTTGATGAGCGAGTGGTGTTCGTCGAGCATGGCAGCGTCCCAGGTTTCGGGAACCAGGCGCATCAGGCGGTGCTCGGTGGTGACGGCATCGGCGCGAGGGACGATGCACAGCCGCTGGGCGACGCGAAGGTGGTGGGAATCGACACACAGTGCGCGGCGGCGGAGCGTGGAGAAGTTGACCACGGCCCCACTGGTCTTCGGCCCGACGCCGGGAAACTGCTCCAGCCAGGCGCGGATCTTATCCGTCTTGTACCGCGCCAGAAAATCGAGTGTCAGCGAGCCATATCGAGCGGTAATGCCCTGCAGCGTCATCTTGAGCTGCGGAGCTTTCTGTTCAGGAAACGTCACGATGGAGATGGCGTGCTCGATCTCCGTGACGGTGGCATCGCGCACGGGTTCCCAGTGCCCGGGCCCGGCGTTGAAGCGGCGCTCCAGATCGCGCATCACCTGGTGCGAGGTCGGCGTCTTGGTGCGTGAGCTGAGAAGAGAATAGATGAGCTGTGTCAGTGGGTCCCAGAGCTCGCGCTCCGGCGGTTTGCCGTAGTGCTTGAGCAGCAACCGATGGATGTGCGGTAGCTTGTCGGCCTGCTCGGGTGTGAGTGGGCGCGGCGCTTCCGGCTCGGGGATGAGGTCGGGAAAGAGTGCCGGAGTTTCGACTGTTGTGGCTTCTGCCATTGATAGATTTGGATGCTGATGAAACCACTATTCGAATATGGACTGCACTTTGTCGATTACGTCGCCGAGTATGTAGGAAGGCACACTCTCGATCCTACGTGCGTTTCGGGCCACGAGATCCAAAGATCGTGGTTGATCACATCGAACAACACCCGTTGTATTGGTGCCGCAGCCCATCAGAGATACGGTGAACCCTGCGACCCGGGCGAAGTCTGCTCCGTTGCTGATCGGTACAATGATCGGCATCCGCATCCGGTTATGGAACGCATTCGTAGAGATGACAAGCACAGGACGGGTACCTTGCTGCTCATGCCCGAAAGTTGGATCGAGCGACACAACATAAATGTCGCCCTGTTTCAAATGAGTTCTCGACCGACAGGACGCATAGCGTCCCATTCCCTGTCTTCTTCTGACATTGGAAGGCTGAAGTCACACTGAGCCAAAAGCTCTTCTACCGTGTACTTTGAGCGACGATGTCTTAGGACCAATTTGTTGTCGATGATATCGACATCTACAGCCAAACCTTCACGCAGCCCATGCTCTCGTGCCACGTTCTCAGGAACGTTCACCGTGAATTCGCCATCGACCTCATGCACCGTCGCTGTGAATGCCATGCACCCAGTATAGAACTTGTTCAGTTGCGAGTAATGCCGAAATTTTGGCCGTCGGCGTTGGCAATGCCCCAGGCCATACGGGGAGTGTTGTGCGCCAGTCCCAACTGCCCGTCGGGCCCGAGCAGGATAATCCCTCCATGTCCTCCGAGCCGCCGGTATAGATAGGCGATAGCGTCGGTCGCGGCCTCCTGCGGAGTGGCCCCGGCGGCGACGCGGTCGACTGCCCACTTGCCGAGCACCAGCTTCATGATCGGCTCGCCCCACCCAGTCAGCGACACGGCGGCGGAAAGGTTATCGGCGTAACACCCGCAGCCGATGAGCGACGAATCGCCGACGCGGCCAGGGGCCTTCGAGAGGGTTCCGCCAGTGGAGGTAGCGGCGGCGAGGTTGCCATACTTGTCGAGTGCGACGGCGCCGACGGTATCGTGGGAGTGGAGCGTGGGATCGTCAATGCGGAGGTTTTCGGCCAGAGCCCGTTCCACCTCCGCTTCAAGAGCGGTTTCTTCCAGCGCCGTTCCCTCCGTGGTTGTCGGAGGCGCCGTAAATTCGGAGTTTCCGCTGAATGTCGTGTCGGCGCCGCCCGCCGCTTCGTTGCGCTGAAAGTCCATCAGGCGCTCACGCTCACGCGGCACGATGAGCTCGGTGTTGTCGATGAGCCGCATACCGTGCTGGGTCGCAAACCGCTCCGCTCCCGGGCCGACGAAGTAGACGTGTGGGCTCTTGTCGAGGACGAGCCGTGCGGCCTGGATGGGATTCTTCAGGCGCTCGACGCAGGCGACGCCTCCGGTACGCAGGTTTTCGCCGTTCATCAGCAACGCGTCGAGCTGCACGCGGCCATCGCGGGTGAGGAACGACCCGCGGCCGGCGTCGAACGTGTCGTCGTCCTCCATCACGGTCACCGCTGCTTCGACGGCGTCGACCGACGTGCCTCCACGCTGTAGCGCCGCCCAGCCGGCGGAAAGAGCGGCGGCGATGCCGCGTTCGTGGGCGGCTACTGCGTCGTCGGGCATGGCCCAGGCGCCGCCGTGAATAAGGAGAACAGGTTTCGGTTCGGAAAGACTCATCGCAAGGGTGAGTGTAGATGCACCACACGAGAAAGGGGAAACGCCATTCTCAATGGCGGAACGGAAGCCCAACGGAGGCCGCGATTGGACCGAAGCGCGGGTCTTCCCGTACGTTGGCCATGGTCGGATCGATCATGATGCCGATCATGCCGGAGTCGCGCCGCGCGGCCAGTTGCGCAAGGTCGCGCAGGCACGCATCCTTGTCGCCCATTGCAGCTTCGGCCGAGGCCATATTGTAGGTGCGGTCATTGGGCGAAGGATGCAGTCGTTCTTCATTGGCGAGCTGTGCGCGCCACATCGCCGGCGCTCCTCCGGCGCGAAAGGCGCGGTCCATTTCGTCCAGCAAGCGAAGTTGGCTGGTGTTATGGCGGAGCGTCGCGAAGCGGCGCATTTCGTCGAGGTAGCGCGGCAGATCGCGCGGCTCAACCAGGCTGATGCCTCCCAGGATGCGGTGCGGCGATGGAGAGCTGGGGTCCTCGTTCTCCACTTCCTGCAGGATGTCCGCCGCTTCGTTGCGGTGTCCGCTGAGGCCAAGGGCGAAGGCGCGGTCGCTGAGAATGGAAGTAGAGGTGGGCTGGAGGCGCTGGGCGAGGTCGAGCTGGGCGAGAGACTCGTTGTAGCGGCCCTCATGGGTCAGCATGGAGCCATACCAGTGGTGCGCCAGCGCCGAGTTGGGATCGAGCGCGATGGCCGTCTGGAATTCCTGCTCGCCGCCCGCGACGTTCCAGTCCCAGAAGAATTCGACGAATCCGAGTGAGGCGTGGGCTTCGGAAAGATTGGGGTCGAGCGCAATCGCGCGCCGCGCTGCGACCTTGGCCTTGGCGTACGCCTCGGCCTCGGGCATCATGGAGTACTCGCGGAGCAGGTTGTAGGTCTGCGCCATGCCGGCGTAGGCCGGCGCGTACCCTGGGTCCTGATCGACTGCCTGCTGGAAGCATTTCAGGGCGCGATCCAGGGTGTCGGGTGTGCGCTGCTCGTAGAAGTAGATGCCCCGCAGATAAAGAGCGTCGACGCCCGCGACCTTTGAGCTGTATTTGACCGTGCGGACCGTTTGCGTGGGGTTGAACGGCGGTATATCCGCGGCCGATTGACTGTGCCGGTGCGCACGCACCAGCGCCACGGCGGTAATCGCTCCCACGCAAAGAACGCCGGCGACGACGTACATCCAGGGACGATAGTGCTTTACAGGAGCGGCGGCGGACTCTGCGATGGGCGGAGCTGCCGCTTCTTCCGGGTCGGCGTGTGCATCTGTTTCCGGCTCGTCCGTGTCCGTGCTGTCAGATTGGTTTTCTGCTTCCGGATCGATGGGGCCGGTGGAAGAGAGCCAGCTATCGAGGTCCGGAATGAGTGCGTAAACGTTGGCGCGCCCCGCCCCGGGCATGCGGCGGACAGGCAGGCCGCGCTGCTTTTCCCACCGTTTTACGGTGCGGACATCGCGCGCAACATAGGCCGCAATGTCTTTCCACCCCTGGAGAATGTCATTCTTCGGCGCGGTCACGAGGGCCTCAATGTTAGGTACTTATGTTATGCGCCATTTTACTCGCAGCGGGACGCCACGGCCAACGGAATGACTGGCCTGTGACAGAACGTCGAGAAAGAGGGGTGAAGGAGGGACAGGCTTGGATTCGGTGAGGGTCAGAAGGGCTATTCACCCGTGAAGTGGACGCTGTTGGCAAGGGCCATCACGCTGGTGTTGAGCTCCGGAGCCTGAGCGACGGGCGTGGCGGAGACGAGCACGAAATACCGCTTTTTGCCCTGGGGCTGGGCCGTCAGGAGCACGGAAACCCGTTGGCCGCCGCTGGTCATGGCATCGACGTTCAGGCCGTAGGAAGCGCGGTCGGCGATGGTCGTATTGCCGCGGTTGATGGTGTTAAACGAGGTGAACTGGGAGCGAAAGAGGTCAACGGCCTGATCGACAGCCGCGCTGGCGGAGCTGGCGGTGATGCAGCGTACCTGGATCCAACTGATCCCGTTGCGGAAGACAGGATCTTCGCCGGACAGGCTGGCCTCCCATCCGGGCGGTAGATAGAGGCTATAGCGTCCGCGACGGTCCTCGAATAGCTGACCGTGCTGAGCAGCGCTGGCCGCCGCATACGTTGGTTGCGGCGGTCGGGATGATTGCGCCGCAAGCGCGTACGAAAGCATGAGCATGACCAGGACTCCAGCAGTCATGAGGGACAGGCGAAAAAACACAGGCGGCCTCGAAGGAAAACAGTGGTGTAGGGCGATTGTGGGGCTGGGCGTGGCTTGTGGCAAGAGGTATAAGGGGGCATATCGGGGCAAACCCCTAAAGGTATGAAAGCGCCTTCGGGTGGGAACCACAGATCGGCATGGGGCATGAGAACCCCTGCTTCCGGAACGGTACCGCCAGCGAAGCGACCGGCCAGGGACGTTGTGCAACAGACTTGGTGCGATTTAAGGCGCAAAGACACGGATGCCCCGTTTTGCCCTTATCTGTCACTTGCGTTGCCCGAAACGCCCGCGCAGACTGAATTTGCAACTCTCTTACATTTGCGCCGCCTCCTCGTGAGTTGGGTAGCCCACGAGGGGGCGCACTTTTGCCACGGGGGAGGGGCCCCCGCCCGGGTAAGGCAACAGAAAACGCGGAGAGCGCAACGGATGCAAAGGTCACGCCACGGATCCCGTGGCGAAAACGTTGCGTCCGTTGCGCCCTTGGCGTTTTCCTTTGTCTGCTCTCCGTTGCCGAACGGCTTTGGCCCCGGAGCGAATTTGCTCTAGCCTCGTGCAAGGAAGATAAATCGCAACACAAAGAGCGTTGCCAGCAGGTAGAGCATCCAGTGCTGCCACCGTCCCCGTCCGGTCACGAGCTCTATTGCCGCAAAGCTGATGATTCCAAACGACAACCCCGTGGCAATCGAGTAGGTCAGCGGGATCGTAATGATGGTCAGGAACGATGGGATGGCGACGCGGGGGTCGTCCCAGTCGATGCGCGCGGAGCTTGCCACCATCAACGCACCGACCAGGATCAATGCCGGAGCGGTGGCAAACCCGGGAATCGCCCCAAAGACCGGAGCGATGAAGATGGCCAGCAGAAACAGCAGTCCCGTGACGATCGCCGTAACCCCGGTGCGCCCGCCGGCGGCTACACCGGCGGAGCTTTCGATATAGCTGGTGACGGTCGACGTCCCGGCCAGCGCGCCGAACACGGTCGCCGTGGCATCCGCAAAAAAGATGCGGTCGAGACGCGGGATGGTGTGGTCGGCGGAAATCAGGCCCGCCCGCTCCGTCACCGCGACCAGCGTCCCGATGTTGTCGAAGAGGTCGACAAACAGGAACACGAAGATGATCTCGAGAGCGTTCATCCGCAGCGCGCCGCGCAGGTCGAGGTGGAACGCGGTGTCGCGCATGGCCAGCGGGGAAAATGTGCCGGGATGCCAATGCACCTGGTGGCAGAGGATTCCCAGCAGTGTGGTGCCGAGCACGCCGATCAGCATCGACGCCTTGATCCGAAACGCCTGCAAGATGGCGATCAGCAGGATGCCGAAGATAGCCAGCAGCGTCGCCGGCGCGTGCATGTCGCCCAGGGTGACGGTGGTTGCCGCGTTGGGGACGATAATGCCGGCGTTCTTCAGGCCGATGAAGGCGATGAAGAGACCGATGCCTCCAGCTACCGAGGCGTGGAGTTGGTACGGGATCGCCCCGACGAGGCGCTGCCGGATGCCTCCGATAGTCAGCAGGAGAAAGATGATGCCCGAGATAAAGACCGCGCCGAGGGCGGTTTGCCACGGAACTCCCATGCCTTTGACGACGGTGTAGGTGAAGTAGGCATTGAGCCCCATCCCCGGCGCCAGCGCAAGCGGATAGTTCGCCAGCGCACCCATCAGGATCGACCCGATCGCCGCGCACAGGCAGGTGGCGATGGTGACCGCCGCTATGGGCATGCCGGTTTCGGACAGGATCGCCGGGTTCACGAGGATGATGTAGGCCATCGTGATGAACGTGGTGAGGCCGGCGAGCGTCTCGATGCGCCATGTGGTTTTGTGCTCGGCGAAGTGGAAGTAAGCTTCGAGACGGCTGCGCATGGCGGCTCACCTGTAATGGCAAGAATGGATTTCGGGTGTCGACTTCAGCATATCGCGGTGCCGGCCCGGCGAGGCGTGCTCTTGGCCTATCATGCGGCATAGAGGGTTTCATGAGCGAGGACACGAGCCATCTATCATTACTGGCGCCGCGGAAGCTGACCCATGCGGAGGCACGGATGGAGCAACGTCTCTACTGGAGCCAGAAGAGCATTCCGGAGCGGCTCGCGGCGATGACCGCGCTGACGAAACGTATGAACGAGATGCGAGGCATTTTTATCGATGAACAAAACCCAGATCTCACTCCTCGCCGCGTTCGTCGCCGCAAAGGTCGAATTCGCCGTGGTAGGTGATGTCGCTGTGAACATTCACGGCTACATGCGCGCCACCAATGATCTCGACCTGTTTATCAGGCCGACACAAGAGAACGCTCGCGCCGCCTTCAATGCCCTACTGGCGCTCGGCGTTCCCCTCGAAGGACTTCAGCCTGACGACCTTCTCGATGATGAAGAAAACCTTCGGTTCGGCCCTCCGGAAGATCACATCGACATCCTCGCTTCCATCGGAGAAATGACGTTTGATCAGGTTTGGCGAAACCGTGTTGAGACAGATGTGGAAGGCCTATCCATCCCTTTTATCTCCAAATCGGATTTGATCGACAATAAGCGGCAAGTAGCACGATTGAGAGACCTCGCCGACGCGGAAGAACTTGCGCTGATTCCGGACCAGGAGTGAACGGATGACTGCAGAGGCGGTGAAGAAGCTGCTCGGCCTGGTGCCGCATCCGTGCGAGGGTGGCTGGTACGTGCGGACGTGGGAGTCGGCGGAGATGGTGGCGACGAGCGTCGGGGAGCGCCGCACGTCGACCGCGATCTACTATCTGCTGGAGCCGGGTACGTTCAGCGAGATGCATCGGCTGGCGAGTGATGAGATTTTCCATCACTACATCGGCGGCCCGGTGGAGATGTTGCAACTGTTTCCGGATGGTAGCGGCGAGCGAGTCATCATTGGAAAAGACATTGAGGCCGGCGAGCGGCCTCAGATGGTTGTCGAGCGTGGAATCTGGCAGGGATCGCGGCTGGTGGAAGGTGATTTTGCGCTGCTTGGGTGTACGGTGAGTCCGGGGTTCGAGTTTGTGGATTACGAAGCCGGAGAGCGAGCAACGTTGACGCAAACGTGGCCGGAGTGGAGCGAGCTGATTGCTGGATTGACGCGGGAAAACGAAGACTGACGGGAGTCACTCTTTCGGCGCAGCCGATGCCGACAGTATCGCGGTGCGCTTTTTGCTGAACGAAAAGCCAGCAGAGATTACCAGCAGTATTGAAATGATCCTGAACTGGCCGAGCCTGCTGCCGCGCTGAAGGTTTCATGTCATGTGAATCGACAACTAAAAAGCTACGCCGGATGTAAACCGCTGCGGTGGAACGTCCAGCCGCGCGTCGGGGTTGTAGTAGTCGTAGACGGCTGAGGGCGCGGTGAGGGCGTCGATGGCGTAGCGGAGCGAGAAGGTGAAGTGGAGATCGTAGCCGCCGGCTTCGGGCCAGAGGTAGAGCAGGAGTTTGTCGGGCATAACTTCGTAGTGGTTGAGGGTGTAGCCGCTGGCGGCGACGGCGGTTTCGAGCGACGCACGATCGACATCGGCTCCCGGTGGCAGGCCGATTTCGGCGATCAGCATGCCGTAGCCGCGGAAGCCGAGGCGCTCGATGTGCGCGGTGGCGTGGATGGGGGTGTTCGGCGCGGCGGACTTGTTGTCGAAGGCGACGGAAAGTCGTAGCTGCTCGTTATTTGTTGTCGCGGATGTTGGCGCTGCGCTGGGCCAAGGCTGGTAGAGGTTGGCGACGATCTGCGCGGTGGCGGGCGATGAGCCGGCGGGCAGGTCGAGCGTGATCTTGTGGGGTCCGGCGGTGAGTGCGGAGCCGAGAGGGATGAAGAGTGGGCCGGCGTCTTTGTCGGGCGGGGGGAGTGCGGCGGTGGCGACGGGGTTGCCGTCGATGCGGACGGTGATGGTGCCGGGTTTAACAGCAGGTCTCTCCACTGCGCTGCGCTCCGGTCGAGATGACAAAGCGGACGCGGGTCTCTCCACTGCGTCCGCAGAAGACGCGGACTCCGGTCGAGATGACACATTTGGGGTTGAAGAACCGAGAGCAATCGCGGCGAGCACATCCAGCGTGCGTGCCGACGCCTGTGTCGAGTACCAGAGGCTTTGGCGGTCCTGTTGATGGTCGAGAAAGAGGAGGCCGCGGGTGATGAGGTCGTCGCTGGGCTTCATGCCGGAGGCGAGCAGCGCGCGCAGAGCGGCTGCCGTCGTTTCGACGCGACCGGCGCGGCCCCAGCCGAAGAATGGTGTGTTGGTTTCGAGGCTCCAGTAGGCCCCGCCGTTTTCTGAGAGGGAGAGCGTTTGCAGGCGCGCGATGGCGGGTTTGCTGCGTGCCGTGTCACTGACAGCAGTTGCGGCGAGAGCGTAGTTGGCGAGTGTGTAGGGTTCGTCGATGCTGTCGGTGAAGGGTTGCGCGGCGGTGAGGGCTTTGGCGATGAGCGGATCGGCGCCGGGTGCTCCGGCAATCATCGCGGCGATCGATGCGGTGAGCATGGCGTTGCCGGCGGTGTCTTCGGGATGCGGTTTGTTTTCACGGTCAATACGCACCCACAGGCCGGAGGACTGATGCTGCGCCAGATAGGCGACGGCGGACTTGATCACGTCGTCGTCGATGGCAGTGAACTCGCGGGCGGCGGTGAGGAACTGGATGGCGTAGGCGGTGAGTGCGAGGTCGGGCTGCTTGTCGTTGGGCCAGTAGCGGAATCCGCTGGTGCTGTCGCGGTCGGCGAGCAGGTTGGCATAGGCGGCGGAGAGGTTGAGGCGGGTTTGCTGGCTCAGTTGTTTGTCGGGTGCGGGAAGCTTTGCGGCGTAGCGCTGCAGCAATAGGCTGGGCCAGGCGATGGAGATGATCTGTTCGGCACAGCCGTCGGGGTAAGCGGTCATGGCGACGAGCGCGTCGCGCAGGTGGGCGGAGAGATTGGGGTAGAGCTTGAGGGTGGCGTCGCTGGAGCCGGGCATCGCGTCGGCGGGAATGGTCAGGTTGAAAGTGGTTGGGCCGTTGACGATTCCGGCAGTGGTGACGGCGGCTTCGAGGCCGTCGGGGTGGACAGTGACGGGCCGCTCGATGCTGTCGCCAGTCTCGCCTTCGGGGCGTGCGGTGAAGAGAAGCTTGCCGCTGAGGATGGGAGAGATGGCGGTGATGGTCGCGGTGGGAGAGGCGGAGTCTTGTGCGGGGACCGTGGTGGTGGCGGGTGGAGTGTCGATGCGGAGCCAGGGGGTTTGTGCGGTGGCTTTAGCTGCAGGTCTCTCCACTGCGTCCGCAAAAGACGCGGACTCCGGTCGAGATGACACATTTAACGACGACACAATTAAGGCGGTGAGTTCGCTGTGGACCTTGACCGGGTGGTCGAGGTAGTTGCGCAGTGTGATGGGGAGTGCGATGCGGTCGCCGGTAGTGAGGACCTGCGGTGGGTCGAGCGCGGCGAAGAAGGGCAGGAAGGTTTGGAAGCTGGCGATACCCGCGCCGGTGTTGCCTCTAAGTGTGGATGCCGCGACGGAGAGTTGCCAGGCGGTGATGTTGTCAGCTACGGGGAAACGGATGGTGGCGGTGCCGTCGGCGGCGGTGAGGACTTCGGGACGCCAGAGGAGGGTTTCCGGGAAATAGTCA
>Ga0207125_10083_pt1 | contig 22135 bp, 13 predicted proteins | sample Alteio_BWMinHeat_19_FD_153556 | JGI IMG/M metagenome (GOLD analysis project Ga0207125, IMG submission 153556) | Enriched cells from forest soil in Barre Woods Harvard Forest LTER site, Petersham, Massachusetts, United States -... | ecosystem: Environmental > Terrestrial > Soil > Temperate forest >...
GCCTAACTGCGGAGCTGGATTTCAGCGTCATGTATCTTCCCGCCCGACGAGACGGACGCTTATTGGACGTCGGATGCGGCAGTGGTCAGGCTGTACAACGCATGGCCGACTTGGGATGGCAAGTTCGAGGTGTGGATTTTGATCCCAAGGCTGTGCAGATTGCGCAGAAAAAGGGATTGGAAGTACGGCTTGGGGGTCTAAAGGCCCAGGCCTACCCCTCGGACTTTTTCGACGCCGTAACGATGAGTCACCTCATCGAACACGTCCACGATCCCCTCTCCCTCCTTAACGAATGCCGAAGGATATTGAAGCCGGGCGGGCATTTGGTGATCGTCACGCCCAATAGCGAAAGCTGGGGGCGCCAGAAGTATGGAGCAAGTTGGATGCACTTAGACCCTCCGAGGCACTTGCACATCTTCAACGGAAAATCTCTGCACACGTTGATAGGGAAAGCCGGTTTCCAGTTGCTCAGTTCAAGCACCACCATTCGGGACGCGGATGGGCTATTTATAGGGAGCCAGTCCATCGCACGCACGGGACGACATCGGATGGAGCGGTCTCACCACACCCGTCTCCGCCGTCTTTGGGGGCGCGGAATGCAGCTAGCCGAGCGGGCGCTGCTGAGCGTGAAGCCAGGACTCGGCGAGGAGATTGCCCTAGTTGCCATAAAGGGACCGGAAATCCGGCAGTAAGGTCAGCGCGATGGAGAAGTGCCATTTATCGATCGCCATGTGCACATATAACGCTGCTCGCTTCCTTGCCGAGCAACTGGAGAGTATTGCGGCGCAAACGCGGCTTCCCGATGAGCTGATCGTTTGTGACGACCGCTCCAACGATGAAACCGTTCAAATCGTTAAGGACTTCTCGCGTAGGGCGCCCTTCACGGTCGAGCTCGTAGTCAATGAACGAAACCTCGGGTCAACGAAGAATTTTGAGAAGGCCATCAGGATGTGCCGCGGAGATGTGATTGCGCTCGCGGACCAGGACGATGTCTGGTACCCGGATAGGTTGAGTGTGACGGAAGCGGCCTTCACGGACAACCCGTTAGTTGGGGCTGTATTTGCTGATGCAGATGTTGTGGATAACGCGTTAAACCCGCTCGGCTACCGGCTTTGGGACGTGGTCCTGTTCAGCGACGCGCAAAAGAGGCTCTTTGCCGCTGGACGCCCGTTTGAAGCCCTCTTAGCGCACAACGTCGTTACTGGAGCTACGCTGGCCTTTCGTTCTAAGTACCTGCCGCTGGTCTGCCCGATACCCGCGGAATGGGTGCACGACGGGTGGATCGCCATTCTAATAGCTGGGGTCGATATCGTTCTTCCAGTCAGCGTACCGGCTATAAAGTACCGCCAGCACTCGGAACAACAGATTGGTGCACACAAACGCGACGTATTAGGCCGATTTTGGAATACGCAGCGTGCATGTAACCACAAGTTTTATTTACGGATGCCAATTGAGTACCGCGCGGTGTTCGAGAGGCTCTCTGCGAGACTCGAAGAGGATTCGCAAACGCAATTACTGCTACTACAAAACAAGATAAAACATTTGGAACGCCGTGCGGCGCTGCCGAAGAGTCATTTTCTTCGATTGCCGAGGATTACAGCGGAGTTCGTGCTTAACCGCTACCGTAAGTATGGGTATGGTTGGAAGGGCGCAGTGAGGGATTTGCTCGTAAACCTGGATGGTTAATTGAGGCATGTCCGTCAAACGATGCACGTAGCTCCGGTTTGATGAAGATGAGTTCCGCCGCGCCCGGTATGTGGAGGAATCTAAGTTGCGTAAGCTTCACGGAGTAATAACGCAGGCTGGATCGCTGCTTGGAGCGAACCCGAGGCGCGGGCGCGTGATCACCATTGTCCTCCTCCTCCTGTTCGTGGCAAACGTTTTTGACCCCGGGGGTGCGTTTGGCCTGAGGTATTTCGCTTTTGTTGTGGCAGTTTTAGCCACGTTATGGACTGTGAGGTTTTTTCACCTGCCTTCGGGGGCGCTGACACTTGGTTTGGTTCTCTTTGTGGTGTGGCCGGCGTGGTCTCTGGTCTACGGCGTGGCGCGCGGTGGAGACCTATTCGTGGGCATAGTCCAGGTTTCACCGTTCGTATTTGCCTTGATTGTTGCTCTAATTCTCCCCGTACTCGATGATCTAACACCGTTACGAATGCTCTACGCTTGCCTTTTCTTCCTGGCGGTCGGTGTAACCGCTGTCTTTGCGCTGCTTGTTTTGTTGCCCGACAATTCCCTCAGTCACACGCTGCTTGGGTTTCTTGTCGGGCTAGACGAGCGGGAGGGTTACTTTCGTGTTACGTCCTTAGGTGATCTAGAAGTTCCGTGGATCTACTTTCGTAGCACGCTCTTTCTTGTTCCAGCGTTCGTCTACTATCTGTTCGTGAACAGACTTCTTCGCGCGGGAGTTATTTTGTTGGCGCTCGGGGCGACTCTTTCCAAGGCAGGGCTCACAATCGCACTTTTGTTTGGCGCGTACTACTCCATATCCGTCCTTTTGGCTGGCTCCGCTGCTGGCGAAGTTGGGAGGCTTCTGCGGGGAAGGATTCGTAGGTTCCTTCCAGTTCTAGTTGTAGCAGGGGCCGCTCTGGTAATCCTTTTGTCGCTTCCAACGTTTTCAGACCAGATAAGGGATGCTTGGCAAGGTGAATCGGATACGTCCCAGGTCCGAATGGGCCACTTCCATTCGGTCATGAATCTTTTTCTGCAGCATCCTAGCTATCTCGTAGTTGGGCAAGGCGTCGGAGTCCCGTTCTATAGTCTAGGTGAGTTTGACTATGTCCAGAACATTGAGATAGATCACGTGAACGCCATCCGCAAATTCGGTTTGCCTTGGTTCATTGGTTTCTCTGCAGTGGCGTTCTACTCGGCGCGCAGACTCATCAAATCTGGCCAGGTCGAGAGGCGAGCGTTCGGGTTCGCGCTGGTTAGCATCTATTTCGCTGCAGGGACAAATCCGGTTCTGACAAGCGATCTATTCATAATATTGTTGACGCTCTCGTACTCGGCTCAGAGGAACTGTGCTGTGTTTTCGAATTCTCAGAGGAATGCACGGGCTAACGTGGGCGGCGTTGGGCCGTTCACGCTCGAAGGGGGCGGACAGATGGTGTACGGCTCTGGAAATGAGCCTGGCCGCGCCATATGACCACCCGGCATCTTGGGATTTTGGTGCGCATCGTTCAAGGGCGCGAGTCGTGATTGGTGCCGTTGTCGTTCTCTATCGTCCTGATCTCGCACCGCTGGAGCGCTTATTAACGAGTCTTGGCGAGCAGACAGACAAGGTCGTTGCTGTTGACAATACGCCTGGACCACCCGAGAAACTGTCAACATTCTTTGAGAGGTTTTCATTTTGTATTTCCTATATTCCGCTAGGAGAGAACAAGGGCATTGCGGAGGCTCAGAATATTGGTATTCGGGAGAGTGTAAGTGGAGGATGCTCGCATGTACTTCTACTAGATCAGGACAGCGCGCTGGGGCCCGGTATGGTAAGCAAGCTAATCGCGGCCGAAAGCGAACTCCTGAAGGTGGGCAGTAGCGTCGCCGCGGTCGGCCCGAGATATATAGACAAGAAAACTGGCACACCGTCATACGCCATCCATCGGGGCTGGCTGCTGGTCCACAGGTCTAGCCTCGATCCGCGCTCTAGCGAGCCAGTCGAGACAGACAACTTAATAGCCTCTGGATCAATCATTCGGGCTGCAGTGTTACAGTCGGTAGGGATGATGCGCGACGATCTGTTTATCGACTTTGTCGATACCGAGTGGGGCCTCCGCGCACGCAGTAAAGGTTATAAAAGCTACTGCGTGCCGGACGCGATGATGGCGCATAGTACGGGTGACGCAGCGATTAAACTCTTTGGTAAAGAAATATATGTGCATAGTGATCTAAGGAGATATTACAAGCTACGGAATGCCATGTACCTCTTGCGGCTGCCGAGTATGGGGTGGCAATGGCGAGGTTACACCCTACGCTGGATCCCATACTATCTTCTCCTAAATTTGTGGACGTCAAATCATAAACTACGAAACGCGCGATTTCTCTTGAAAGCGCTTTGGGATGGATTGCTAGGGCGGCTCGGGCCGGCACAGGTGCGCCTAGAAACCCTAGGGTTGAGCGGCGATAAGAGTAGTTTGTCTTTTGGGGAAGGACGATGAGGCTAGCGATCCTGGGCGCGAGAGGCATTCCCGCACACTATGGCGGGTTCGAAACGTTTGCGGAGCAGCTAGCGGTGCGATTGGTTGAGCGGGGGCACGAAGTCACGGTATTTTGTGAAGCCGCGGGAGAAGCGAATGAGGAGTACAAGGGCGTAAGGCTTCGGCACGTGCCAACCCGCGATCTCGGTCCCTTGGTTACAGTGGTGTACGACGCCGCGTGTTTATGGCATGCGCGGTCCAGCTTCGATGTGATCTACATGCTTGGTTACGGTTCCTCGGCGTTTTGCTGGCTGCCGCGCATGTGGGGCACTAAAGTATGGATCAACATGGACGGTCTGGAGTGGGCGCGAGGTAAGTGGGGCCTAATTGCGCGCACGTACCTGCGGTGGGCTGAGGCGATAGCCATGTGGACGCCAGACCGGATTATCGCCGATGCAGCCGCCATTAAGGCGAATTTGCAGTCGCGTCGTCGCAGACTGCCCCCTTGCGATGTGATTCCATACGGGTGCGAGATTGTCAGCGGGGCTCGTTCTGAGGACTTAGAGAGTTTCGGGTTGGAACCTGGGTCCTACTATCTGGTTGTCTGCCGGTTTGAGCCCGAGAACCTCATCCGGGAAATAGTGGAAGGTTTCCTGGAGTCCAATACGCAAGCACGGCTTGTGCTGGTTGGGGACCACACGCGCAAAAGCGCGTATGTGCAGTCCCTAGGCAAATACAAGAGCGATCGTCTTCTCTTCACCGGAACGGTTTACGATGCAGCAAGAATTCACGCGCTGCGGTATTTCTGCCGCGGTTATCTGCACGGGCATAGCGTGGGAGGCACGAATCCGTCGCTGCTGGAAGCGATGGGATGCGGAAACGTTGTGATTGCAAATGACAACCCATTTAATCGAGAGGTGCTTGGCGGGTCCGGCCTGTTCTTCACGACTCCGAGGGATGTCAGGGATTGTATCAACTCCGTGGATTGCGGAGCGGCGGACATAGCGAACATGAAGGTTAAGGTCGTTGAGCGCGTGAAGGAGTTTTATACATGGGACCGGATCACCGATTATTACTGCGAGCTAATCTCGTTGGTGGACTCAAAATCGCGAAGCCGGAGCGAGACGATTCAGCGCGCCCCGCTTTACCCGACGAGACCATTGCCCTTTGACCACACCAAGTAACTTCTCGGATTGAAGAGCGAATAAGACAGTTTGGAAATACAACCTCACAAGGCCTGCTGTTTAGTTCCATTTCTATTGTGAATCGAGAGGAAGCGCCGAACGTATGGCTTATCTCATAGCGTTTTTGCTGTGTCTGTGTTTATCGATAGTGTCCACCTGGTATGTGCGGAAGGTTGCGAACGCGCGAGGGTGGATCCACGAGCCGAAGTTGGACAGACATTTGCACACGATGCCAGTGCCCAGGCTAGGCGGGGTGGGCATCTACTTTTCGTTCATGAGTGTGACGATTCTCGCCGTGGCGCTTCCTTACTATTTGGGGACAGCGGCGCTGCTGCACCCCAAAGCGATGATCGGCCTACTGGGACCGGCACTGATTGTTTTCCTGTTGGGGTTATACGATGACGTGTATTCGTTGAACGCCTACTGGAAGTTTGCAATCGAAGCGGTGGCGGCGGTTTTGCTGTATGGGGGAGGTTACGGGATTCACAATTTGAGGCTGATTCATGGGGGCCAAGCGCTGGATTGGATTTACGGCTTGCCGCTGACGGTTTTGTGGGTACTGCTGATTACCAACGCGTTCAACTTGATCGATGGATTGGATGGGCTGGCGGCTGGGTCGGCGGTCTTCTCGACGGTGGTTGTTTTTATGGTGTCGCTGATAGTGCCAAACCCGCTTGTGGCGTTTTTGGCGATCGCGCTTGCTGGAGCGACACTGGGTTTCTTGCGATTTAATTTCCATCCGGCGTCGATCTTTTTGGGCGATTCGGGAAGCTTGTTCATCGGATTCATGTTAGCGGCACTGGCGCTTGCGGGATCGGAGAAAGCGCCGACGATCGTCGCAGTGGCGCTACCTATCATATCGCTGGGCCTTCCCATTCTGGACGTCGTCCTCGCCGTGGTGCGCCGCTTTTTGACGGGGAAGCCGTTGTTTGACGGGGACAAGGAACATATTCATCACAAGTTGCTCAAGCGCGGATTGTCACAGCGAAATGCCGTACTCACGCTCTACGCAGTAACAGCTGGATTTGGATTCTTAAGCTTGGTCTTGCTGCAGCAGCGGAGAGCCATCGCCTTGGTGCTTGGGGTCGCAGGAATTGGGATTTTTCTAGGGGTGCAGCAATTGCGGTATCAGGAATTTGCAGAGCTTCTTTCCGTGCTGCAGAAGGTGACCCGACGCCGCCAGGTCTTGGCCAATCATGTGGCTATCCGGCAGGCTGCGGAAAGGTTGAGAGAGTGTCAGGATCTCAGGTCGATGTGCCAGATTCTTCGCAATACGCTTGAACCGATCGGATTTGACGCTGTCCGTTTTGTGAAGTCGGGTAAGAACGGATTTTCTTCGTCCATGCTGCAGCCCATGTGCTATCTGCCTGATGGAACTTGGCTTTTTTCGTGGTTCGCCCGCGAAATAGCCGAACCCCCGTGGGAGCTGAAACTGGAACTGATTAACGGCTCAACGAATCGTTGGGGTTACCTCTCTTTGATCCGCATGTCCAATGAGAATCCCATACAACTTGATCTAAATATGTTGACCGCGGAGTTTCGATGCTCTCTCTCTGGGGCGATTGAACGGGCCACGGCTCGTCTCGAAGAACCGGACAAGAGTGGCGAGGACGTGGAAAATCCAAGGACTCGTGGGATAGCGGCCGGAAGCATGGCCGATTGAAGGCTCAAACTAGACGTGCTCAACCGAAAGGTTCGATAAGCGGGTGGTCTGAGCACTATTTCATTCTGAACCGTCTGTAGCGTCGAATTGCCAACCGCATCTTAATCCTACTAATCATAAGGAGTCGCTATGAAAGGTGTTGTGCTCGCAGGTGGAACAGGCAGCCGGCTTTTTCCTATCACACGCGTGACTAATAAGCATTTGCTCCCAGTCTACGACAAGCCGATGGTCTATTACCCCATACAGGCCCTTGTGAATGCGGGGATAAGGGAAATCCTGCTGGTCACCGGCGGGAAAAACGCCGGCGACTTTCTGCGGCTTCTTGGGAATGGACGCGATTTTGGCTTGAAACATCTGAACTACACCTACCAAGAAGGAGAAGGAGGAATCGCTGAAGCGCTTGGCTTGGCGGAGGATTTTGCTGACGGCAATCCGATCTGCGTCGTACTGGGTGACAATATCATCGAGATGAATATTTGCAAAGCTGTCGAGGGGTTTAAGCGGCAAGAGTGCGGAGCCAAAATTCTTTTAAAAGAAGTTCCCGACGCTGAGAGATTTGGCGTTGCAGAGATTCGCGGGGATTACGTAGTTGGCATCGAAGAAAAACCCAGAATTCCCAAGTCCAACTACGCCGTTATCGGATTCTATTTGTATGACACCACGGTCTTCGAGAAGATTAAGCGCTTGAAACCCTCGGGCCGCGGAGAGCTAGAAATCACGGACGTCAATAACTTTTACGTCCAGGAAGGAACTTTGACATATGAGACTCTCGATGGGTGGTGGACCGACGCCGGGACATTCGAATCGCTCTTGCGGGCCAATAATCTGGTGGCAAATACAGGCGCCAACAAAACCAGTGATGAAGTTAGCGTTGTCACACTTGCGGCTCGGAACGTGAGCCAATGAAAATTCTGGTCACAGGTGGCGCTGGGTTCATTGGTTCTAACTTCATACGCTACATTCTCGGAACAGGGCGGCCCTATACCGTCGTCAATTACGACAAGTTGACCTATGCCGGGAACCTAGCGAATCTCGAGCAGGTCGCGAAGGATCCCAGGCACACGTTTGTGAAAGGGGACATCTGCGATGCGCCCCTTTTAGAAAACGCGATGCACGGCTGCGATGCGGTTGTTCATTTTGCAGCCGAGTCTCACGTCGACCGCAGCATTTATGAGCCGTCATGCGTAATTCAAACAAACATCACTGGCACTTTTGTGCTTTTGGAGGTCGCGCGCAAACTTTCCATCTCCCGCCTCGTGCACGTTTCTACGGACGAAGTCTACGGCGATATTCCTCCCGATACGTTTGCCGACGAAAACTCTCACTTACGTCCGAGCAGCCCATATTCAGCTTCAAAAGCTGCCGCGGACTTGCTAGTCGGCTCCTATGTGCGGACGTATGGGGTTCCTGCCATCATCACACGGTCATCGAACAACTATGGCCCTTATCAGTTCCCCGAAAAATTTGTGCCTCTAATGATTACCAATGCGCTCCAGGACAAACCTTTGCCGATCTACGGCGACGGCGGGCAGCAGCGCGATTGGCTGCATGTGGAAGATAACTGCCGCGGTATTCTGACCGTACTTGAGAGAGGAAGGACTGGCGAGGTTTACAACATCGGGGGACTTCATGTCGCAGAAAATCTTTCCATGGCCAGAGGGTTGCTCCGACATATGAATAAGCCAGAGACTCTTCTGTCCTATATACAGGACCGTCCGGGGCATGACCGCCGTTACGCCTTGACTTGCAAGAAAATGGAGACTGAGCTAGGTTGGCTTCCGACGATATCGCTGGATGACGGACTGCGCCAGACAATCGACTGGTATAAGAATAACAAGAATTGGCTCGATGATGTAAGGGCGGGGGAATACCGCTTATACTATGAAAAATACTACGTGAACCGCGGAAGTTCGCTTCACGCAATTGCCAGAGTTGGATCGCAGGCTCCTCAATAAGTCCGAGTGAGAAGGGCCGACGAGATAAGCGCTCGGTTGTCCGCCAAGAACGCTACAGAGCGCACTCCCGAACCCATGCACTGACCCTAGCGAGTTATGGAACGAATCGAGACTTCTCTTCCAGGTGTGTTTGAGCTTCGACCAACGATTGTTCGCGATAAGCGCGGATTTTTCCTCGAGACTTATCATCAGGCAAAATTTGCGGAACTCGGCATCAATGATTGCTTTGTTCAAGACAACCATTCGGTTTCCGGCCTCGGGACGCTGCGGGGTCTTCACTACCAGTTGCGGCATCCGCAGGCGAAGCTATGCCGGGTGGTGGAAGGGGAAGTTCTAGATATAGCGGTCGACATACGAGTCGGTTCACCTCACTTCGGTAAATGGACGAGTGTTCGCCTTAGCGCGACCCAGCAGAATCAGATTTATATTCCAGCGGGGTTTGCTCACGGTTTTCTAACACTTACAGATACTGTCCAATTTCTCTATAAATGCAGTGATTTCTATGATCCAAGGGACGAACGCGGGATTCTCTGGAGCGATACTGATCTCAATATCTTCTGGGGTATTTCAGAACCGATTGTCTCCGAGAGGGACGCCAGAAGCTCGAGGCTTGCGGAAGTAACCGCTGAATTCTTGCCCAAATACCCACGCTAATGAAGCGCACAATTTTGCTCACGGGAAAGACCGGCCAGGTCGGATCAGAACTACTGAATTTACTGCCGGCAGTGGGCGACGTTATTGCACCCGATCGGAATGAATTGGATCTACTCGACGCAGATAGTATCCGACGCGCAGTGCGCGTGATCCGGCCGGGGATAATCGTCAATGCTGCAGCGTACACGGCTGTTGACGCGGCGGAGGCTCAAACAGCCGATGCCTATGCGATCAACGCGGTTGCACCCGCGATATTTGCCGAGGAAGCGCAAAAGATTGGTGCCGTGATCGTACATTACTCGACGGACTACGTTTTCGACGGATTAAAAAGAGAACCGTATGTAGAGACGGATTCTGCCAATCCGATTAGCGTTTACGGGAAAACGAAACTCGCAGGAGAGCAGGCCATCCTCGCTTCAGGTGTTCCCAACTTGATTTTTCGGACGGCTTGGGTCTATGCCACTTATGGGCGAAACTTTCTACTGACGATCTTGCGGCTGGCCACCGAGAGAGAAGAGTTGAGAATCGTTCACGACCAATTCGGTGCGCCGATTTGGAGCCGGGAGATTGCTGAAGCGACAGTCAAAATCATGGCGCAACTCTATAAAGAGGGCAGAGCAGGGCCAGACTTAACGCAGGTTGGCGGAGTCTATCACCTGACGGCGGCAGGCACGACGACCTGGTACGACTTTGCCTGCGCGATCCTTGAAGAAGCCGCTCACATATCTAGCGAGGTCCCGTGGTTTGCCGAAGCTACGCGCCGCCGGCCAATCATCGCACGGCGAATCATCCCAATTACTACCGCTGAATATCGAACCGCCGCTTCACGCCCCGCCTGGTCAGTTCTTTCGAACTCCCGCCTCACACGCGCCTTCGGATTTGGATTGCCCGAATGGCGCTCGCAGTTGCGTGGTCTATTTGGACTTGGGTGCAGCGCGGCAAGCGCGGTCGTCGCCTCTGATCGGTAGTGCCACATAAAAACTTTACAAACGGCACTGCTGGCAAAACTCTCGAACCGCAGAAGCACTGATCTTCAGCCCTGCTGGATTCTGAACTTCGCCATCTTTCGCGACTCGGGGTTTCCATAATTGGCCTCCCCGAAAGCTAAAATAGTGATTCCCAATTGCCTCACTGCCCGATCGGCTTCTGGACAGGCACGTCGCCGTTGGTACCCCATTGCGTGACGGTGAAGTTCGCGGGCATGGACGAGGGAATGATATACCAAGTTCCGTTGGAGGGTCGCCAAACGGCAAAATCTGCGATCTGGTCACCGTCATAGTCTGCTGGTACTGGAATGTCCCCGCTTGTCCCCCATTGCCGGACGATCGGAGTGTTCGGGCTGCTGCTGGGGATGACGTACCACACGCCGTTCGAGGGACGAAAAACGGCGGTGTCTGTTATCCCGTCGCCATCGTAGTCGCCAGGCACCGGGATGTCCCCGCTGGCACCCCACTGCCGGATGATAGGAGAACTTGGGTTACCGCTAGGGATAATAAACCAAGTGCCACTCGAGAGCCGAAACACGGCGAAATCGGTCTTCCCATCGCCATCGTAGTCTCCCGGCACCGGAATGTCCCCGCTTGCGCCCCACTGCCGGATGATAGGAGAACTTGGGTTGCTGCTGGGGATGATGAACCACGTGCCACTCGAGGGCCGAAAGACGGCGAAATCGGTCTTCCCATCGCCATCGTAATCGCCGGGCACCGGGGTGTCTCCGCTTGTCCCCCACTGCTTTATGATCGGAGATCCCGGGTTGCTGCTTGGGACGATGAACCAAGTTCCATTCGATGGCCTAAAAACGGCAACGTCCGTCTTCCTGTCACCATCATAGTCCCCGGGCACAATGAGGTCTCCGCTCGTGCCCCACTGCTGCGCAAGGAAGTTGCTCGGCGTGTTGCTAGGGATAATGAACCATGTTCCGGTGGAAGGCCGCCAGACCGCAACGTCAGCTTTGCCATCGCCGTCAAAATCGCCGCTCGTGCGAGTTCCTGTCCCCTTGAAATTGAATTTGGTAATGAAGGCGTCGGTCTCAGGGTGATCTAGATCATTCAGGACGCAACCACCGCCGCACATTGTCTGAAAGGCCCCAGGAGTGACTGGAAAATTGGACGAAAAAGTGCTGCCCGTTACATAAAGATTACCGGAACGATCAAGAGCCAAGGCATTTCCGAGATCAACGCTAGTGCCGCCTAAATAGGTTGAATAAACAAGAGCCTGCCCAGTCGGGTTTAAAACAGAGACAAAAACCTTGTCCGCGCATCCTGCACATGATGTTCGCAATGCGTCTGGCGTAGTGGGAAAATTAGGCGCCCCCGTCCTGCCAGTCAGGTAAGCGTTCCCTTGAGAATCCACGCCAATTGCGTCCCCCAATTCGGTAGTGGAGGGACTCGTCCCGTCAAGGAAGGTGGAATACACCAACGCGCTTCCGTTTTGGTTTAGCTTAGTGACAAATGGCGAATCGCTTCCTGGATTAGGATGAGTCACTTGAAATGCTTGAGGAGTGGTTGGAAAGTCAGAGGAGTCAGCTCGACCGGTGACGTAGGCGTTTCCATGGGAGTCTATGGCGATGGCAAGCCCGTTGTCGAAGGCGGTTCCACCGATTAAAGTGGAATAGACTAATGGACCCGAAGCATCGGGCTTGAGCTTCGCAACAAATACGGCGGCACCCTCATTGGTATGAAACTGTGTCTGGAATGCGCCGGGAGTCGTAGGAAAATTGGATGAACTTGCGCTTCCAGCTACATATGCACTTCCTGTGCTGTCCACAGCGATTCCATTGCCTTGATCGCCGCCAGTAAAGGAGCCATTTCCACCTCCCAAGTAGGTCGAATAGGCTAGTGGAATTTGGCCGTTAGGGCTCAACTTTGTAACAAACCCAACGCCCCCGTCTTTATCGCAGCCTACGCAGGTGCGCTGAAACGCATTCCCGGTTGTGGGAAAGTCCAATGAGTTGGTAGAGCCGGTCACGTATGCGCTTCCTGAAGCGTCCACTGCAATCGCATTACCTCCATCGCCTGAAAAACCCCCACTACCCCCAAGGTACGTTGAGTACACAAGCTGCGAACCGGATGGGTCCAGCTTGGTTACAAATCCGTCGGTATTTCCAAAGGGCGCGTTTTGAGTGATAGGACAAGCAAGGCAAGTTCGATAAGTGCCGGCGGTTGTAGGAAAATCAGCCGCCTGGGTATAGCCCGTTATGTAGGCGTTGCCCGACGAATCAACCGCTATTCCAGTCCCAGTCTGCGTGCTGCTGTTCGTGCCGCCCAGGTACGTCGAATACACCAGAGCTGAGCCGTTCGACGTAAGCTTGGTTACAAAAATGTCGGGTTTAGTCAGGGAGCAATTCAGACAGGTGCTCTCGAAAGCGTTTTTGAGTGGAAAATCAACCGACAACGTTTGACCTGTCACGTAAGCGTTGCCGAACGCGTCAACCGCAATCGCGTTAGCAGAATCCTGACGGGTGCCGCCGAGAAAAGTCGAATAGCCGAGCGTTGGATCAATGACCAACGGCCTAGTACGATCATATGGTGCTAACCGAAAGCGAATCGGAAGGCCGCGACCGTCGACGCGTGGGCGTCGCCTACCAAGCACATAGTCGGCCTGTATATATTTTATGTTGCCTCGATCATCCCTCTGATAGACTACTGGGCGACGAAATTCAACTTCGTCGTTATGAGTTCTAAGCAGTAGATCGCCCTTGCGACTCAGCCTTAGTGACAAGCGCCCATCGATTGCACCTGCAAGGAGTTCGATGGCGCTAGGATCCGCACCAGGCGAAACAACAAAATCGTACTCCAATTCTCCATGGTTGCCGTAATACACGAGATCGATGCCGGGATAGATGTCGCGGTACCGTACCTTGGCGTAGTTGGGAACGTTTGTTCGCCAGTTCGAAGGGTCTTTGCCGATGAAGTAATTGCTTTTAGCTGGTAGTTCGTCTTCTCCAATGACCTCGGTGTGAGTGTTACCCCAAGCGAATACCAATTGCAGGGTACTTTCGATCCACTTCTCCTGAATTCCAGTCCTTTCCGGTGAGTGGCATTTAATATTGCTGCGTTCTTGGGCTGAAGCAGTCCTCGACTTTTTCAGTGCGAGGACTATCTTCCTATCCGTGAGAAAGAGACTATAACCGGGACCTCGAGAGACGAACTTCACCTGGGCATCGGTCTGGCCCCGGTTCATCTCGAAGCTGAGGGGCACCTTACCATAATCAACGGCAGCATCGTACGATGTCGGCTGTCCGCCCTGTTCTATGGCAAGAGATTCGCCCGTGGAAAAATGAGCTGCTTGGCTAATCAATGCAGGTACCTGAGCTGCGGAGAAGCTTATCAATACGAGAGATATGCTTACGAGCGTGCACAGACAAGCAAGCGCTTGTGGCGTCCGTACTCTCGATTCCTTTCGCGAAACGGCAAACGCAGAAGATTTTGTTCGACCGTGTGATCCCGTTGGGCATCTCATATGTTCCCCATCAAGACAACGCCGAGAAATAAGAACACGGCCACAGCTAGTGGTCGTCATCCAGATTGGCGAAGGTTCTTCATAGATTTTTCCTTGGACGACGATATCGACTAGAGACTAGCCACAAAGCGGGCAAAGCAAGCATAAGGTCGGACCTAGCCACCTCAATGAACAAGTGGTGTCAGGGCAAGGCCAGTTAGCGGAAGCCTATTCACGTCTCGAACACGCCTCGAACCCTGCTTATGGGCGCTTTCCAGGTCCCGTCGGCAGCGGCATGGTTACAGTTTTCCCGACATCAGTGGGAGACACACCTGGCGGAAACCCCATTATCCTCGCTGCGTCTGAGATCGAATAGGTCATCGCTTTGCCGACATCCTCGGTCGACACACCTGGTGGAGCTCCAATGGCATTTATTGCATCCGCGAGAGACATGGTTTGAGGCGCCGGAGGTTGGTCCGGGGTGATTTCTGCCGCGGCTGCGCTGGGTTGGCTGGTGGCCCCGGTCTGCGGCTGAGCTGGAAGTGGCAATGGAGTTCCAGCCATCACGGTTTCAGTTACTGGCGGGGTCGAAGCAGATCTCTGCATGGGGCTCGCTTCGCGCGCGGGGAGAGGAATCACCAATACCTTCATCCTGCCAGATCCATTCACGTCTCGCAGGAATGCGTAACCAAGTCTGCTTCCTTCCAGAAGCTTTACTAAACCAATTTGAGGCTGCAGAGCTTCGATGCGCACGTTGGAGAGCTTTAATTCATCGGCCATAGGGGGAATTTCGATCTCCCAACCCAACTTTCTCTGCAAGGCCCGCAGAACTTCTCCGTAGCTTACCTCGCTGGCAACAATCCTGACTTGTTGGTTTGGTCCGACATCGACCTGCAGTTGCTTTGGGGCTTGTGCGTAAAGGGCTGGTGCTAGCGCAGCGCTAATCATCAACCACATTTGGATTCTGAACTTCGCCAGCTTTCTCAGCTTGAGATTTCCCATGTTCAGCCTCCGCTAAAGCGAGAATGATGCTTCCGTCTTGCCTCACTGCCCAATGGGCTTCTGGACCGGCACATCGGTAGAGGCGCCCCATTGGGTTAGCGTGAACGTCCCCGACGAAAGGAGGTACCAGGTTCCGTCCGATGGCCGCCACACGCCAATTTCCGTGTTCTGATCACCGTCGTAATCCGCTGGGACCGGGACGTCGCCAGCGGCGCCCCATTGCTGGATGATCGGAGCGCTCGGGTTGCCGCTGGCCAAGATGTACCAGGTGCCGTTCGAGGGTCGAAAGACTCCGATGTCTGTTTTTCCGTCGCCGTCGTAGTCCCCCTGCACCGGCATGTCTCCGCTTGTCCCCCACTGCTTAATGATCGGTGAGTTCGGACTGCCGCTGGGGATTACGTACCAAAAGCCATTCGACGGCCGAAAGACGGCAATGTCCGCCTTCCGATCACCATCATAGTCACCCGGTACCGGGATGTCCCCGTTTGCGCCCCATTGCCGGATGATCAGGGCAGTTGGATTACTGCTGGGAATGATGTACCAAGTGCCGGTCGAGGGTCGAAAGACGGCAATGTCCGTCTTCCCATCGCCATCGTAATCCGCCGGCACCGGTATGTCCCCCTGCGCCCCCCATTGCTGGACGATCGGGGCGCTTGCATTGCTGCTGGGAATGATGTACCAGGTGCCATTCGAGGGTCGAAAGACACCGATGTCCGTCTTTCTGTCACCATCGTAGTCCCCCGGTACCGGTATGTCCCCCGACGCCCCCCATTGCTGGATGATGAAATTGTTGGGATTTTTGCTGGAAATGGTGAACCAATTCCCGTTCGAGGGCCGAAAAACGGAAATGTCCGCAATCCCATCCCCATCAAAGTCACCATTCGCGGCAGGCGACGCCTCAAAGAATAGATTGTACGTCCCGGCCGCTACGAAGATGCTGTAGTTGCCGTTTCCATCCGTGGTCGCGAATTGGCCGAACGACGTATTCGGGGCAACCGATAGCGTCGACGAAAACGCACCCACCCTGACGTTGGGGAGGGGCGCCCCAGAGCCAGTGGTGGTGACGCGCCCTGAAATTGTAAACCCGGTAGCGGGCCCGGGAATCATGGGATAAGTGATGTTCCGCGTTGTATTCCCCGTCAAAGGGCTCGGAGACTGATTTGGGTCTGGGGGAGAGAAAATGCCATTTGGGGCTGGAGGCGGCAGAAGTTGCACTTGTACGGTCGGACTGACCAAATACTTGTCACCAGTACCGAGTAGAAAATCATACATACCATTGGTCGGGAGCTGTCCGGAACCGGAGGAAGTTGTCTGTGGCACCGGAGGCCCCGTAACGTCAGTAGCTGTTAAAAAAGCTCCGTTACTGGGAATAGCGCTGCCTGAAAAGGTCACCACGCCTGCGAGATCTGCGGTGGGGATGGTGGGGGCCGAGAAATTAGCGGTGGTCGGGCCGCTTACCATGACCGTCCCGAGAGACGTGTTTAGAGAGGTGATGAAGTTAGCGGGTGAAAATACCTCTTGTGTCAGTTCCACGGAAAATGTTCCGTTTGGAAGTATTACACTGTAATTTCCGCTTGGATCGACCAAGGCGCTCGTGGAGACATCGGAAAAGCCTGCAACGGTGGTGGAATCGAAAGCCGCGGTTTTAATAGGAGACAGCAGATTCGTGTTGGAGATGACGCCCATGACTGTGAATGTAGTTACCGCAGGGAGGGCGATATCGCGGTCCGTATCGGCAGAAACTGTAACCGCGGTCGGATCTGTATAGCTAAAGGAGGTCGATGCCTGCCCGCTCGTGCGACTGAAACTGACGTTCAAATTGTAGGTGCCCGCAGTGAGTTCGATTCGATACCTATGCGTCGCTTGGTTAACTGCCCCACCGAAGCCGATGGTGCTACTGGTAGTGGACACTGCAATGACCGAATCGGGTATGGACGCTGAATCACCGGTGATGTTGCCCGACAGGACGAAGCCACGATCCATCGAGACATTCACAGTGACGTTGCTCGTCGCATTCACGCCGGCGACCGACTTCGGCAACACCGGAGCAGGAACCTGTGAGTTGGCGGCGGCCGCGCAAACAAGCAGCACAAGCGTGAGAGTGAAAAGCTTTCCCTTCATCGCAACCTCCCCGTCTTTTCCCATCGAGCAGCCCGCCGCGTTCGGAGAATCAGCTGCTCCTTTGTTGAACGGCTATAACCGACAGTCTGCATACGACACCTATGACTGATAAATCGTATTCGGGGGAAGAATTGGCTCATGACTCCGAAACAATTTTCTTTCACCATGAGAAAGCTGCTGCCGATGCCCGCAGGAAGCCACACGGAAGCAATACTTGGGAAAGCCACAACAGATGCAAGCGACGATGCATGCAAGCCCGGGCGACTTCACACGAAAGCGGAGGGTAACCGCTCGCTTTGCGAAGACGAGCCTTCTTCTTTCGACTTACTATCTGCCTGGAGGGCAGTTGGCGGCATGCTCCCACCGCAAATCCCATTCTGTCAAGCCAATTCCGGACCACCTACTTTCGGACCACCTACTAAAGTTGCGTGCACTGCCCGAAGCGTGCAGTTTCGTTAAGTCTTATCTGAGGCAAGCGTGAGCCGCCGCTTGCGTGTACTGAGCCTTTGGTGCGCCCTCTCACTGTCCAATGGGCTTCTGGACGGGCACATCGCTGTTGGTCCCCCATTGGGTAACGATGAAGGTTGAAGGCGCCGAAGACGGAATGACGTACCAAGTTCCGTTCGAGGGTCGCCAGACACCTATGTCTGTCTTTCGGTCACCATCGTAGTCTACGGGCACTGGCACATCTCCCAGAGTGCCCCATTGCCGGAGAATCGGGGCGCTGGGATTGCTGGTCGGGATGATATACCATTCGCCGTTCGAAGGCCGAAAAACGGCAACATCAGTTTTCCCATCGCCATCGTAATCCCCGGGCACGGGAGTATCACCGCTGGTCCCCCACTGCCGGATGATCGGCGAGCCCGGATTGCTGCTGGGGACGATGAACCATGTGCCGCTCGAGGGCCGGAAGACGGCGAAATCGGCTTTCCCGTCGCCATCGTAATCCCCTGGCACGGGAATATCACCGCTTGTCCCCCACTGCCGGATGATCGGCGAGCCCGGATTGCTGCTGGGGATGATGAACCATGTGCCGCTCGAGGGCCGGAAGACGGCGAAATCGGTTTTCCCGTCGCCCTCGTAGTCACCCGGTACCGGGATGTCCCCCTGCGTCCCCCACTGCCGGATGATTGGAGTGCTCGGGTTACTGCTGGGGATGATAAACCACGTGCCACTCGAGGGCCTAAAGACAGCGAAATCGGTTTTCCCGTCGCCATCGTAGTCTCCCGGCACTGGGATGTCTCCTTGCGTGCCCCACTGCTGAAAGATAAAGCTGCCGGGACTGTTGCTGGGGATGACAAACCACTCACCCTGCGAAGGCCGCCAGACAGCCAAATCGGCCTTACCATCGCGGTCAAAATCGCCCGGCACAGCGGTGCCGGTCCCAGTGAGCGAAACACTCTGTGTGCTGCCGGTCGCATCGTCGGTAACGCTCAGCGATGCATTTCGAGCGCTGGTAGTCGTGGGTCTAAAAGTCACACTGATCGTGCAATTCGCCTGTGCCGCAAGTGTATTCGGGGCCAGAGGACAAGCGTTGGTCTGAGAGAAATCACCGTTGTTCGTGCCGGTGATGGCGATGTTCGAGATTGCGAGGGGAGCATTGCCGGTGTTGGTGAGCGTCACGCTTTGAGGAGCGCTGCTGGTGCCTATCGGCTGCCTGCTGAAGGTGAGGGTCGCTGTGCCTCCAAAGCTCACCACGGGAGCGATACCGGCCCCAGAAAGCGAGATCACCTGAGGACTACCAACTGCGTTATCCGTAATGGTAACCGAGGCGCTTCGATTGACGTTGGCCGTGGGCTTAAAGGTCACACTAATCGTGCAGTTCGACTGTACCGCAAGTGTGCTAGGGCTCAGGGGACATGCGTTTGTCTGAGAGAAGTCGCCGCTGTTTGCACCGGTGATGGCGATGCTCGAGATGATCAGAGGGCCGGTGCCAGTGTTTGACAAGCTTACCATCTGCGTGGGACTGCTTGTGCCGACTAACTGGTTACCAAAGCTGATGCTGTTCCCACCAAGCGTCACGATGGGCACCACGCCGGTGCCCGTCAGCGCGAGAACTTGTGGGCCGCCCGGGAGACTGTCAACGATGGTGATCGTGCCGGTGCGCGGTCCAGTAGCCGTGGGCGTAAAACTCACACTGATCGTGCAACTCACCGATGCAGCGAGAGTTGCGGGACTCACTGGGCACGTGTTGGTTTGGGTGAAATCGCCGCTAACAGCAACGCTGACAGTCGCTGCCCTGACTCCGTTATTGGTAACTGTAACTGGTTGCGTGCTGCTGGTGGTACCCACTATTTGGTTGTTGAAAGTTAGGCCCTTGGGCGAAACGTTGACCGGCGGCGGAGTCTGATTCAAAAGGATGCTCATGAGCTGTTCGGCGCTATCCAAGAGCAGCAAATCCGGCGCTCCGTCACGATTGAAGTCGTCTGAAGCGACCAACGTGGCGGCTCGGCTAACGAGATAATCCTGCGGCGGCTGGAAGGTGCCGTCACCATTGCCCAGTACCAAGGTCAGTCCTAAGGGGATGTCGCTTCCATGGCTCAAGGCGATGTCCAAGTGGCCATCAAGGTTGAAATCCCCGGCGACCATGACGTTCGGAGCGTCTCCAGTCCCGATATTGAAAAGGGTGGGAGCGTTGAACGTGCCGTCCCCATTCCCCAGATAGATTTCTGCCGTCTGGTCTAGCTCGTTGTTCACCACAATGTCGAGTTTTCCGTCGCCGTTGAAGTCGCCAATGACCATTCCACCCGTATAGTGGCCGGCCGCGAGGGCAGTCGGTGCCTGGAAGGTACCGTCTCCGTTCGCTAGAAAAATTTCAAGTTCGCCTTTGAGGTAGTCTGTGACAACCAAATCAAGCTTGCCGTTGTTGCGAAGGCTAGCAGCGCTTAGCCACGCAATCGACGATCCTCCCGTTGAGAAGGGCGTCAAGGTTTTGAAGGTTCCGTCGCCATTGCCTAGCAGGATTCCCAAACTCGGGGGACCCGAAGAATTGATGACCATTGCGATGTCGAGTTTGCCGTCGCCATTGAAGTCGCCGGTGATGATCTGTCCGACACCGCCGGAACCGGTACTGGCAACGGTCGGGGTCTGGAAGGTGCCATCTCCATTACCGAGGAAAATGGAGAGGCAGTTGAATGACGTTCCATAACAGGGCGCTGCGAAACCGCCTGGGCCATTAAGCACAACGAAATCGGGATTGCCGTCGTTATTGAAGTCGCCAGCAGCGACCCCGACGGGAGTGGTGCCAATGACCGTAAGATTCACAGGTGGTTGAAAGGTTCCATCGCCCTTGCCCAGCAACAGGGTGGTATTTGACGCATTCGCCGAGCCTCCGACCGAGTTGGCAACGACAACGTCAAGTTTTCCATCTTTATTGAAGTCCGCAACCGCTGCCCACGCGGGACTCAGGCCGACATCAAACACGTCCATTGCCTGAAACGTTCCGTCACCTCGACCTAAGCCCACTGCAAGCCACCCAGTCTGATTACCGATCGTCACCCAATCCGGGTTTCCATCACCGTTAAAATCTGCCACGGCCAAGGCTGCAGGAAAATCAGTCGTGCCAAAGAGTGATTCTGCCTGTAGCGTTCCATCGCCATTGCCCAAGAGCACCGCCACCGTGGCGGCGCCGTTCACACCGCTCAGACCGGCGACCACATCCAATTTCCCGTCCTTATTGAAGTCCGCTGCCGCGATGGGTTGGCATCCTCCATCTGGAATGGCTGCGTAAGCTGTGGGTGTAGTCCCTGTCTGCGGATTATTCACAGCCGTAAAGTTGCCATTCCCCGTACCGAGTAAAACTGTAACGCCGCCAATCGCCGGGCTGGTTGCAACGAGGTCCGGAACTCCATCCCCGTTGAAATCTCCAACAGCTAGCCCAAAGCCCTGGCCAGGGAGCGCGAAGTCGCGCGGAGCTTGGAACGTGCCATTTCCATTGCCAAGAATTACGATAACGTTGGCTGCATTGATTTGGGACACGGCGACATCCAAGTGACCGTCTTTGTTGAAATCCGCCGCAACGATTTGGTTCGAGTCCGCCAGTCCGCCGAGGGTTACGGATACCGGGGCTTGAAACGTGCCATCGTCATTGCCAAAGAAGAAGATCACCGAGTCTGTAGTGAAGCCACGGTCCACAACGGCCAGATCCATCTTTCCGTCTCCATTAAAGTCGCCGGCCACGGAGGAAAAGGGATTTGAAATCGAAGCGGTGAGCTTGCCTTTAGCGGTAAATGTGCCGTCACCGTTGCCGAGAAAAATCGTCACGCCATTGATGCCGGGGCTACAGCCGGGGGAAGACACGGCTAAGTCTGGTTTGCCGTCTCCGTTAAAGTCCGCAACGGTCACATAAACTGGATTGCAGGAAACAGCGACAGAGGTCGGCGTCTGGAAGGTTCCATCCCCGTTGCCCAAGAATATGTCAACCGCATTGCCTACTGGGGCGGCAATATCGATTTTGCCGTCCCCATTGAAATCTCCTGTGGCCACTGATGTCGGCCCATTCGAAGTCAGTCCAAGAATGTTTGCAGTCAGGAAAACATTGCCAGTGGTATTGATCGAAGTGAAATCGGGTTTTGTGGTTGCAGGCAGTGGAATGTTTTGTACCTTCTAGCCAGCGGCTCCAGCTCGAAACCCGGCTTCTACCTTCGAGTTCTCCGACCAACACGCCCCGGCGGGCGGCGTCGCGCACACCCGCAACGAACCGTTCGGTAACTCGCAACTTTTCGAAACAATTATCGCAGCCGAAAAAATGTTCCTCGAAGGCCTTGCGCTCCTCCTCCGCGAGTTCGTCGCGAACGTAACGCTCAATGATCTCTTCGTCATCGATCTGGGGATGCATCATAACCAAGTGATTCTTCACCTCCTTTGTGTATCAATCTTTTTTGGCGCTGTTGCCCGATCCAAGCGCCAATAAAACTCTCGGAAATGTTTCAGGGCGCGAGATTTGACCAATCGTACGCGTTCCGGGGTGATGCCCGCGCGCCGTGC
>Ga0207125_10084_pt1 | contig 22119 bp, 17 predicted proteins | sample Alteio_BWMinHeat_19_FD_153556 | JGI IMG/M metagenome (GOLD analysis project Ga0207125, IMG submission 153556) | Enriched cells from forest soil in Barre Woods Harvard Forest LTER site, Petersham, Massachusetts, United States -... | ecosystem: Environmental > Terrestrial > Soil > Temperate forest >...
AGGTGACCTTGTTAATCTCGCGCAGAGTGGTCAGGCCGCGACGAACGCGGTCCAGCGCCGACTCGCGCAGGAACTGCATGCCTTCCTGTTGAGCCAGCTTGCGGATCTCCGAGCTGGGCTTCTTTTCCAGGATCATTTCGCGGATGGGGTCGGTTAAATCCAGCAACTCGTGAATCGCGGTTCGGCCGCGATAGCCGGTGCCGCTGCACTCGATGCAGCCGGCGCCTTCGCGGAAGGGGAACTCGCGCCATTCCTTCAGATCGAGCCCGCTTGAAATCAACGTCTCGTCGTCGTAGCGGACCCTGCGCACGCAGTGTTCGCAGATGGTGCGCACCAGCCGCTGGGCCAGGATGCAGTTGAGCGCGGAGACGAAGTTGTAGGCCTCGACGCCCATGTTCAGGAAGCGGCCCAGCACGTCGACGACGTTGTTGGCGTGCACGGTAGTGAAGACCAGGTGGCCGGTCAGCGCGGATTGAATGGCAATCTGCGCCGTCTCGCTGTCGCGGATTTCGCCAACCAGGATCTTGTCGGGATCGTGGCGCAGGATGGACCGCAGGCCGCGGGCGAAGGTGAGTCCCTTTTTCTCGTTGACCGGAATCTGGGTTATACCGCGAATCTGGTATTCGACCGGGTCTTCGATGGTGATGATCTTGTCTTCGTCGCTCTTGATCTCGTTCAGCGCGGCGTAGAGGGTAGTCGTCTTGCCCGATCCGGTCGGGCCGGTCACCAGCACCATTCCGTAGGGCTCGCGGATGTAGCGGCGGAAGCGGCGCAGGTCGTCTTCGTGGAAGCCGACAACATCCAGAGTGAGCTTGCGGAACTTCTCGCTCATCGATTCCTTGTCGAGCACACGGAGCACGGCATTTTCGCCATGAACGGTGGGCATGATCGAGACGCGGAAGTCGATGAGGCGGCTCTTGTAGCGAACCCGGAAACGTCCGTCCTGGGGCACGCGGCGCTCGGCGATGTCGAGTTCGCTCATGACCTTGATGCGCGACAGGATGGTGGAGTGATGCTCGCGGGCGATGGGAGCCATGGCCGGCTGCAGCACGCCGTCGATGCGGTACTTCACATGCAGGCTGTCGTCGTAGGTCTCGATGTGAATATCGGAGGCGCGCCGCTCGAGTGCTGTGAAGATGGTGGTGTCGACCAGCCGGATGATGGGGCTGATGTCCTCTTCCGAGGTCAGCTTCTCGATCGAGATGTTCTCGTCGGGATTGTCGTCCGCCGGCAGCACATCGAAGGTCAGGCCCTCGGTGGCTTCGTCGAGCACGCGCTGCGACTGCTCCGTCTTCTTGAGCAGATCGGTGATCTGCGACAGCGTGGCCACTCGGGGGGTGATGCGGCGACCCAGCAGGCCGGAGATTTCGTCGAGCATCATCAGCCGGCTGGGGTCGGCGACGGCAATCACCAACCGATCTTCCAGCGCTTCCAGCGGCAGGAAGTTGTAGCGGAACATGATGTCGACCGGAACGCTGCGGATGACCTCCGTCTGGATGCGGAAATTCTTCAGGTCGATGAAGTCGCAGCGATACCGGCGCGCGAGCGCCTGGGCGTGGGCGATCTCGTCAGCTTCGGTCGGGATGAGGAGTGGTGGTGCTTCTGCCATTTGGGGAATCCTTGTTAGCGTCCTACAGTAGTTGCCTGCCCGAGCGAGAAGATCGGCAGGTAGAGAGCGATAAGGATGACGACGACCACGCCGCCCATCACGATCAGGATGGCGGGTTCGATCAGGGCCAGAGAGGCGGTCAACGCCGTCTGCACGTCTTCCTCGAAGAATTCTGCGACCGAATTGAGCATCTGCGGCAGCGCGCCGGTGGATTCGCCCACTTCGATCATTTCCGTCGAAAGGTTAGGGAAGATCTTGGTCTGCCGCAGGCTCAGGGCCAGCCCCAGGCCTTCGCGAACCCGAACCACTGATGCCCGGACGGCTTTCGAGACGCTTTTGCTCGCGATCGAGCGGGAGGCCGTTTCGAGTGACGGAACCAGCGGCAGTCCGCCTTGCAGCAGCGTCGACAGGGTGCGGGCAAAGAGCGCCACCTGGTACTTGAGCCAGATGTTTCCGAAGAGCGGCAGCCTTATGCGAATCGCATCGATGCGCGCCGAGCCGCCTTCGGTACGGCTCCAGCGGAAGATACCCCAGGAAATCAACGCGACGAGCGGGAGGACATAGATCGCGTAGTGCTGCGCTCCCGTGCCCAGCGCCAGTAACCAGAGAGTAATGGACGGAAGCTTGGTTCCAACCGAATCGTACAGCTTGGCAAACTGCGGCACCACGAAGGTGATGAGGAAGATGAAGAGCAGGAAGACCAGGCTCATCAGCAGCGCCGGATAGATCAGCGAGGCCTGCAGCTTCTTGCGGAAGGTGAGCGAAACCCTCTGGAAAGAGAGGTAGCGGCCGAGAACCTCTTCCAGGTTGCCGGAACGCTCGCCGGCCAGCAGCGTGGTGGTGTAGATGACCGGAAATCCGCCCTGCGCCTCAAAGGCGGAAGAGATCGATTCGCCCGTGCGCACGCGCTGGGCCACGTCCTGCAACTGGGTGGCAAATGCAGGATTCCGTTGGCTTTTGGCAAGCATTTCGAGGGAGCCGAGGATGGGCAGACCGGCGCGAATCAGGGTCAGAAACTGCTGGTTGAAGATGATGAAGGTTTCGAGCTTGGCCCGTTTGCGCTTGCTGGTAAAGCCGTGCGACTTGACCGAATAGACGTAGTAACCGGCCTGCACAAAGCGCGAGCGCAGCTCCTCGGCCGAGGCAGCCTGCTGCACCTGTTCCTGAACATGGCCGCGTTCGTCGGCCAGTTTTATGACAAACTCCGCCATTCCTACCTCGGGTGTCTATGTTGCGTCAGGGGCCTTCTAGTGTAGCCGTGTTGTCGCATCGAGCGATACCAATTTCGCAATCCGGCCGCCGGGGCCTACCACCCAGGGCAAGCCGAGAGCGTTCCAATTACCAGTGTCGAGGGGTGACCAGGTTTTCCCGTCATCATACGACACATCCGTTCCATTTGTGCCAACTGTGATCCACGCTTTGTGCTCCGAATTAAAAGCCACAGCAGAACGGTAACCATGCGGGGGATTTGTGGCTGCCGTCCACGTTTTGCCGCCATCGGAGGTCCAGGCCGCCGTCCCGGAGGAGTCGCCGGGCTTCTTGTAATCGCCGCCGACCGCGACACCGTAGCTGGGATCCCGAAAAACTAATGAGAAGACGCCGGAGGAGTCATTTCCGCTCGCAAGAGGAACGGGAACTCGGTGGCTAAACCAGATGTTATCCGGAGGCGGAGAAGCGCAGGTGCAAATCGTGTGCGGGGCCGAGCCAGTGAATCTGTCACCTACAAACACGTATGGAGATGACAAGCCGCCCGTTCCAAACCAAGCACTATGCCCGAGAATGAAAAGTGCAGAATTGCTCGCTGCGAACGCACCCGCTTCGCTTGATACTCCCATCTCGTCGTAGAAATCGTAGGTCTGTCTGTCCCAGACCCCTATGGGATTCACATTGGTAAAGGTCTGAAATTCTTTCTGCTTACGGGAAGGGGCCTTCACCGGATCACCGAGCAACAGGCCGTTGTCCTTATCCCAAAACGCAATCGCATCCCAGAACCCATCCTTATCGGGATTGGTGTAGAGCAATTTCCAGTGCGAACATCCGTCGGTGGTCTTGTAGAGTCGCGACTGGTCGCCCGGTCCCGACGACATCACAATGGCGGTGTTCGCATCCCAGGCCCAGATGCCCCGGAAGTCGAGCTTCTCCGCGCCGGGAGGCATCGCGCAGCTCTGCCACATGTATCCCGAATCCTCGGTGCGCAGGACAGTGCCGTTGGCTCCGCTGGCCCAGGCGATACCCGCCCCAACCGCGTGAATGCCGCGCAGGTTCGCCGTTGTGCCGCTATGCTCCATCTCCCATGGCTCGGAGGCCTGCGCCGAAGCAGCGACAGCCGGCAGCAGGAGGAGGGTCGGGAGAACCTGGCGAAAGGGCATCATGAGTCCAAAGTTTGCACTCCACGGTCCTCAATGGAGCGCTTCCCAGCATAAGCGCAGATCGGCGGCGATCCAATGACACTTGCGGGCTACCCTCCGCGTCGGCCCCGTTCAAGCTCTACTCGAATGGGATTCTCACTGCGGCTAGGAACCGTCGCCCGCTACGAACCCTCCGCTACGAACCTTCTTGGATCAGCCCTTGCCGAAACAAGTGAGCCAACTCCTCCTCACTCATGCTTCCGGCCGCGACCGACTCCATGGTGCGCACCGCATCGATCCCGTCGAATCGGAGCGTGCCGCCGTTGTCTGCGATGAAGAGCCGCGCAACCACCCAGCCCGTGCGTTTGTTTCCGTCGGCAAATCCATGCCCCCGAAGAATCCCAAAAGCATAGGCTGCCGCGAGGGCAGCCATATCCGGAGATTCGTAGGCGGCCAAATTCACTGGCCGAGCCAGCGCCGACTCCAACCTCCCGGCGTCGAGAAGGCCCGGTAATCCACCATGCTCTGCTATTTGCCGGTCATGAATCGCATACAGAACATCCATGCGAACCCAGCGCCACGCATTCATCTGGAAAGCGCACGAAGCACATCCCGGTCATCATGCATGATCTCTTCGGCCAGGCTCATCTGCCTTTCGAATTCCGGATTGTAGGGTGTGAGCCGATAGCCGCCTGGGGCCTGCGTCAGGTACAGGGAGTCACCCTTCTTCACGTTCAACTGCGCCATCACTTCTTTGTTCAGGATGATTCCGGCGGAGGCGCCGACGGTTGTGATCTTGAGTTTGGGCATTTAGGCAGCCCTCCTTTGCCACTATATAATCCATATTATATAGCGACGACGATCCTCGTGAATCAACGGAATCCACGATGAGTGTGATCGAGCCGGAAACTCCGCCTAGGGCCTGCAGATACTCCTGATCCCTATTCCCTGATCCCTGATCCCTAAACGGGTGGCAGGCCGCTGACGATTTCGACGCCGGGCGGCGCTTTGAAAACAAACTCGCCGTCGGGCGCGGGGACGTTGGGCTGTTCGCCGCTGAAGCTGAAGTGGGTCACCGATCCGTCTGTTTCCTCGATTTTGATGGCCTCGATCGTCCCGTCGGCGGTCACGGTGAGCTCAAAGGTAGAGACACGCTGCTCCATCCCCTTCGGCGTGCCTGAAAGCTCAAAGGAGCTGCCTGCGGGCGTCATCTGCAGGTTGGCCAGCTCTTTGGCGAGCTGCGCGTGTCCCAGCAGCAGGCGCAGAGGCGAGCGCAGGTCATCGAGCTTCTTGGCCGGAACCCGCTGCGCCTCGCTTCCGCCGGGCGAGTAAAAATAGGCGTCCTTGCCATCGAGAACGAAGAGCTTGCCCGAGGGCTGCGAGTAATCCCAGCGCATGCGGCCGGGTTTCTTGAGCAGCAGGGTGCCGCTTTCCTTCCTGTGCATGCCCATGCCGTCGTACTGCTGAGCGAAGTTCACCCGCAGGGAGCGCAGCGCGTTGTAGTGGTGATCGACCCGGGAGGCGAGTTCAGCAGCGGTCGGAGCGGTAGCAGACGGGGCCCCGGCAGCCGAGACACCGCTGAACGGGGAGGCCGCGCAAAAGAAAGCGGCGGTCAACACCGCACCAAATGCAAGCCGCCACGGGCCGGGTAGCCAGTGGCGGCGTTTGAGATTCTGAGAATACAAATCGATCATTGCACCGCGACGGTGCAGTTCGTGCCACCGGCCGGGTCGGTTTTGATCTCACCCTGCTGGTCGATGCAGAAGCCGCGGTGTCCGGTTTTGCCGACAGCCTGCGGGACCGCGGTGGCCTCGTAGCTGGTGTACTGGTCCTGATTGTTCACCGTGACCTTCTGGCAATTCACAATATTGAAGGTGTAGCCGCTCTTCTGGCCGGTCGACAGCGTGGTCTCGAGCACCTGTGCGGATTGGGCGTTTGGAGGCCCTCCGGCGGCACTACCGCCCAGCGAAGCCAGCGAGCAGGAAAAGCCGTTGGCCGGGTAGGTGGTCGAATACTGGATCTGGGCCTCGTAAATGGCGCGCAGCGACTGCATGGCCGAAGTCTCGTTGGCCTGGCTCTTCATGTTGGAGAAGTTCGGGATCGCAATCAGCATCAGAATAAGCATGATGGAGATGACGATCAGCAGTTCCATCAGGGTAAAACCGGCTTGGCGCTTACGGCGGGCAGTCATTTGAGTCATACACGGGTTCATTGGTGTCGCTTCCTGTGGCTTGGGAGTGTTCACTTCACTATGACTCAAGAAGGCTGGATTTGTGCGGCCTTTCTTTTAAGAAGGGGCCAAACCAAAGTCTCCGCTTCCTGCCCACAGCCCAATGAAAACGCCCCGGGCCATCGATGGCAATCCTAATCCAACTAGACGTAAAGAGGAACGAAAACGCTCCAGGGCAGTCCACAGTCTTCGGTTCTCCAGTCCTCAGCGGAAGTTCCCGCCAAGGACTGCAACCATGGACTGACGACTGGCACCTTCCCTCAACACGCCAGCACGCTGCGCGAGACCTTCAGCCCGTCCAGCCTTCCCAGCAGGGTGACGGCGACGGCCTCGGGCTCAAAAAGCTGCCGGGCCATCTGCATCACCTGCTCGCCGGTCACGCCTTCAATCTGGTCGAGAATCTCCTGCATGCCGAAGAAGACTTGGAAGTACATCTCCTGCCGCGCGAGGTTCGACATGCGCGAACCGGAGCTTTCGAGCGAGAGCAGGATGTTGCCCTTGAGCTGGTCCTTGGTGCGGCGCAGTTCCTCGGCAGGCATCGGTTCGGTCTTCAGACGGCGAAATTCCTCCATCACCAGTTCGATCACCTGCAACGCCTTGCCCGACGAGGTTCCGGCATAGACGCACAGGGAGCCGGTGTCGCGGTAAGGATTCAAGTCGCTGAAGATGGCATAGGCCAAGCCGCGCTCTTCGCGCACCGTCTGGAAGAGCCGCGAGCTCATTCCGCCGCCCAGCACCGTGTTCAACAGCAGAGCGGCGTAGCGATCCTCATGCGCCATGGGAGGAGCGGGCACACCCAGACAGAGCTGGACTTGCTCGAGCGATTTCTTGTTGCGCAGAATAATGCGCGAATTAGTCGTGGGTGGCAAGCCGAGGCCTTCCACCGCTCCCGCCGCCAACGACTCGAAGCGGCGCGATACCTGGTCGACGAAGGAATCGTGTTCAATGTTGCCGGCGGCCGAGAAGATCATGTTCCCGCCCAGAAAGCGCTGCCCGTAGTAATTGAACAGCGTGTCCTGCTCAAACTGGCGCACGGTTTCCTTGGTGCCCAGGATGGGCTTGCCCAGCGGGTGCCCCTTCCAGAAGTTCTGCGTGAAGATTTCGTGGACCAGGTAGTCGGGGTTGTCCTCGTCCATCTTGATCTCTTCCAGGATCACGCCGCGTTCGCGCTGGATGTCATCGCTGGCAAAGGTGGGGTTGAGGACGAGGTCCGACAGCACGTCAAGGGCGATCGGCACATGCTCGTCCAGCACTTTGACGTTGAAGCAAATAGTTTCCTTGCCGGTAAAGGCGTCCAGGTTGCCGCCAATGGCGTCTACTTCGCGGGCGATGCGTTGCGCGGTGCGCGACTTGGTGCCCTTGAAGACCATGTGCTCGACGAAGTGCGAGATGCCGTTCACTTCGGGCGTTTCGTGGCGCGATCCGGCACGGATCCAGACCCCCATGGCCACCGAGCGGATGTGCTCCATCTTTTCGGTGAGAATGGTGAGGCCGTTCGGCAAAACGGTACGACGAATATTTCTCTCGTTGGTCATAATGAATTCCTGGGTCTTCCCGGCAGAGTCGACGGACCGTCAGCGGCTTCGGCTGCGATCTCAGAGTGCTATGCTTGCGGAACGGATACCAGTGTTAGCGATGACTCCAGGCAGGGACAACCTGATCTCTATTTTAGACGGTCCCCGCCCCGCCCGGACGCGATCTCTTTTCGGCCTTTAAAATCAACAACTTGAAGAGGTCCTGGCGGGCTTCTCGGTGCCCGCCTACCGGGTCAGGCAGCTCTCGTCAGCCCTTTACCGGGAGTGGAAAACGGGCCTTGACGAGGTCACGACTCTCCCCAAAGAGCTGCGGGAATCGCTCGTTCGCGAGGGTTATGCCGTCGGTCTGCCTCGCATCCTCGAGACCTTTCGTTCAACCGACGGTACGGAACGCTATCTGATCGCGGGCGATGACGGGCAGACGGTCGAGACGGTGTGGATGCCGGAAGGCGACGACGGCGAATCGGGTGATGGATCGGAAGCAGGCGAGGAAGAAGTAGCCTCGCGCTTTCATCGCGCAACGATTTGCGTCTCGAGCCAGGTAGGCTGCGCGGTGAATTGCCAGTTCTGCCTGACAGCGCGGCTGGGGATGCAGCGCAACCTGACTGCTGGCGAGATCGCCGGGCAAGTGGTGGCAGTGCTCAAGCGCCACGAGGTCACGATCGGCCGCGAGCGAATCAACCTTGTCTTTATGGGAATGGGCGAACCGTTCCTCAACTACGACGACTTCATGGCCGCGGTGCGGCTGCTGGCGGAAGAAGTGGGCATCGCCGAATCCCGCATGACGGTGTCGACCTCGGGCATTGTGCCCGGAATTCTTCGCTTCGCCGCCGAGAAGGTGCGGCCCAAGCTCGCCATCTCGCTCAACGCCTCGAACGATGAGGTGCGGGAGCGCATCATGCCGGTGACGCGCAAGTGGAACATCGCCGCGGTGATCGCTGCGGTGCGCCAGCTTCCGCTGCGGCCGAAGGAGCGCGTCACCTTTGAATATGTTCTGCTGGGCGGCGTCAATGATCGTCTTGCCCATGCCGAGGAAGTGGTGGCGCTGGTGCGGCGCGCGAATCTGCCTGCCAAGGTCAACCTGATTGTCTGGAACCCCGGACCAGGCATCGATTTTCACAAGCCCGCCACAGCGGATGTCGCCGCCTTCCAGAGTCGCCTCATCGAGCGCGGCGTCCCGGCGTTTCTCCGTCGCCCGCGCGGACTCGACATCTTTGCCGCCTGCGGCCAGTTGAAGCGCACGGTGAACTGAACGAATCGCGATCCAAGGATCGCGGCGCGAAGGGGGCAGGCAGCGCGGCATGCGACTCTGGTTTGCGCACGGCAGCGAAGTCACAATTCGGGAACAGCTCGTCACCCAGGTGATTCTCGCCATCCTGTCCGGCGACCTCTCGCCGGGAGAACGGCTGCCCAGCACCCGCGATCTGGCGCGGCGCTTCGGCCTTCATCCCAACACCGTCAGCGCGGGTTACCGGCGGCTGGAGCACGAACGCTGGGTGGAGTTTCGCCATGGCAGCGGTGTCTACGTGCGGCAGCAGAGGCCGGAGCAGGCGTTGCCTGCGGTGCTCGCCCTCGATCAGATGATTGGCGGGCTGTTTCGCTCGGCCCGCGCGCTCGGCCTGCCTCTACCTGAGATCCGGGCACGCTTGCAACACTGGATCGAGAGGCAGCCGCCCAACCGTTTCCTGCTGCTGGAGCCGGATGAGGAACTCAGACGCATCGTGGTTGCGGAGATGAGGCTGGTGGTCAGCCTGCCCGTCGACGGCTGTGCGCTCAGCGCCCGCATCGACCCTTCGCTGCTTGCCAGATCGATTCCCGCGGCCTTGCCGAGCAAGGTGGCCAAGGCTCGCGCCGCATTGACTCCTGGAATCGAATTGCTGGAGCTGCGCGTGCGCTCGGTGCCGGCCTCCCTGGCAGCGTATCTGCCTGCCCCGTCTGACGCGCTCATCGGCGTCGCCTCCCGCTGGCCCGACTTCGTGAGGCTGGCGCGCACCATGCTGCTCGCTTCCGGATTTGCCCCCGAGTCGCTCCTCTTCCGCGATGCTCGCGAGCCGCGGTGGCAGCGCGGCCTTGAGCAGACGGCGGGTGTGGTCTGCGATGTGGTCACCAGCGCGGCGCTTCCCGCCAAGACCCGCGCTGTGCGCTATACCCTCCTGGACGAGTCTTCGATCGCCGAGCTGCGCCAATACGAGGCCTTTCTCACCCGCTCTCTCCCTGCTGCTCGCTGATGACCCGGGCTGGGACAGTCGCGAAACTGTCCCACCGCTGCCTGCGGCGTCCGAACAGCTCTCCTAGCATGGTCCCCATTGCTTTTGTGAGAGGGTGCCATGCGACGGATGATTGGATTTTGTTTACTGCTGATGTTGAGTCTGCCCGCGACCGCCGCGGATGAGAGCCAGGTTACCTACCAGGGCGGTACGGACTCGAAGGTTAAGGAAGGCGCCGCCGGCACACTCGATTTATCTTCGCCGACGACGCTCGAGTTCAAGTCTGCCTCCGACTCCATTCCGATCCCCTATGCGTCGATTCGGGCCTACCAGTATTCCCGCGAACTGGCCCGGCATTTAGGAGTCATTCCCGCTGTGGCCACCGGGCTGGTGAGAAAGCGCCAGCGGCGCCATCTCTTCCGAATTACCTACCAGGACGAAAATCAGGTGACGCAGGTCGCGGTCTTCGAGGTGCCGAAACAGATGCCGCGAACGCTGCTCGCGGTTCTTGAAGCCCGCGCCCCGAAAGCGACACGGGAAAAAGGAGGAATGGAATGATCCCCGCCGCTTCTGTCCAGAGGTTCTTGCTTCGATCGATTCCAGTGTTTCTGATTCTGTTGGCGTGCAATCCACTCGATCTGCACGCGCAGACAGGCGACGGGATGGACGTCGAAAACCTGCCCCGCGGAATGCCCGTCTCGGCGGATGAGGCTACTTCGCTGTCAACGCGCTCATCGGCAATTCCAGGGTTCCCACCTTGCCCGACTCGAGATCGAACATGCCGGTGCGCAGGTATACCTCTCCATCGGGTATGTCGAGTTGCTGCGCATACTGCAGGCCGTCCTTTCGCAGCAGTGCAAGTGCCGCGGGCGGAAGGTCGAGCTGGATGGTGTTGAAAGTGGAGTTCAGAAAATTGCCCTCACGGTCGTAGGCGACCGCCCCGACGGTCACTGAGCCGTGGACCAGGCCGTCGGGCGTCGGCGTCAGCCTGAGCTGATTCACGTTGGTCGCGTAGGAAACGATGAATCGCTTGCTCGGCTGCTTCACTTTCGGATTGTCGCCCGGTTTCCCCAAGGCTGCCTGTTCGGGAGTTGCCGCTCCCACCTGCTGGCTGAACAGTAGTTCGGTCGCGTTGGGAACCCCGCGCGGCATGGCGGAACGGAAGGTCGTCTGCGACTTAGGATCCTGGGCGACGATTCGGTCTTCTTTCGGACTGTCGGCAAAGTATCCCTGCCGATACTGGAGCTTGTGGCCGGCCTCGCGGGTCTTGATCTCAATTCTGCGCAGTTTTCCATCCTGCCGGGTGTCGGTAGGTGTGTAGGCGAGGGTGTAATAGCTGGTGCCATTCTCGATGGCCTTTCGCATCGCATCTCCCAGGCCGTTGTAGTTGAAGACCGCCACCCCGCCGGTCTCCTCGGCGATCATCTCCATCGAATCGTGCTCGGCGGTCGTTTGGTCAGACAGCCGGTCCGCATCGGTAAGCATCCGCTCCTGGTTCCGCTTGGAATTGACCTCATAGCGTGAGGGATCCAGGTAAGGGCTGAGAAACAGGCCGCGCGCATCGATGGGATACACCGCCACCCGGGCGTCACCCAGCACGTTCGATGTCCGGCGCACGTCCTTTTCGTAATCGCGCATTCCGCGATAGGGAGCATCCAGGCTTCCCGAATGCTGTTGGAAATCGGGATAGAAGCCGAGCGGGAAGGATCCGGAAAACCAGATCAGGTTCTTGCGGCCGGGGATCCCGCCGAGATATCGGCCCAGAGCTTCCATGGCCGCCAGAGTGCGCTGGACTCGCAGGTCGGTTTGAAATGTGCTCTGGTCGGCCTCGAACCGCTGCAGGTTGGCGATTTCCTCTTCCAGCGCGGCACTGGCGCCGGCATTGATACCGCGCAAATACAGCGGAGCCATCATGGCGTCCTCGTTCCGCAGCTGCAGATCCTCCGCCTGCGGAGAGGTCAGCAGTGCGGAGGACGTCGGCAGGGCCTTACTCTTGCGGCTGTTGATCGCCGCCACGAGAACCGAGGTGTCGTCGGTAAATCCCTGGATCAGCCGCAGGTCGGTCGAGAGAGTAAAGATGGCCACTCGCCGCCCCGCTGGGATGGTCTTCATATACTGAATCATCTGCTGACGAACCTTGGTTTGATCGCCGACTTGCGTATTGAGTCCGTCCAGCAGCAGGACGCTCACCGAATCGGTCGGCGGCGCGACGGGCTTGTTGGTAAAAAGCCCCTGCGGCAAGGACTGGTTCGATGGCGCACTGATCGCGGCCGCGTCCGTTCCGGTGTGCGGCTCAAAGAACACGATGGACTGCGGCTTGCCATTTTCCGTGGTGGTGAAGTCTTCGCGCTTGAGCCCAGTCACGGGGTTACCGTGCTTGTCGGTCACCACGACGTCGACGATCACGGTTCTCGCTGTCGCCTTGAAGACAGGCTTGTCAGGCTGCGAGCCAGGACCTGCGGACTGCGCCTGTAAGGGAATCCAAGCCAGCAGAAGAACGAATGTTCCAAGCTTTGCGCGAAAAAACATGAGCCTGAGGCGCTCCTCAACCCGGCGGAAGGCCCCGAACCTTGAGGCCGGATCGCCGACTTCTGAGTTTTGTTGATCTGGCACCCTTGTACGCCACGATTGCCGGGGGATCAAGCGGTTTCCGACCGAGGTATTAACCGAAGGGAAAAACCCGGTCCACCGGATCGGCGTCGCCGGGTTTCGCCAGGAATCCCGATGACTCGGCGACAGGACTTGGCTTTGTTTGCCTAACCGAGAGCGTTCGCCAGGCTGCCGGCCTCGCGATGGCGCTTGGCGTCCAGGCCCAGCGCGAGCACGGCTTCGGCGACCCGGTCAGCGGCATGGCGCAGTACATCGCCCTCGGCAGCAAAGTCGCCGGTGATGCACTTGATCCCGAGCGATTCCACGCGGTCAATGTCTGGCTCAATCAACGCCGCGCCCTCGACTGCGTAGCGCTGGCGGATCGAGTCGGAAACCGGAGAGGTGTTGATGAGCGCGTAGTCGAAGATCGGCTGCCGGGCATGTTCGTAGACTCGTTCGATGTGCTGGGAGGCGGTCAGTCCCAGGCTCTCGTTGGCCTGGGTCATCAGATTGCAGATGAAGACCCGCAGCCCGCTGGCCTTGGCCAGGGCTTCGGGAATGCCATCCACCAGCAGGTTGGTGATCAGGCTGGTGAACAGCGAGCCAGGTCCGAGGGTAATCAGGTCGGCGCGGGCAATCGCGTCCAGCGTCTCGGGCAGAGGGCTCACCTTCGCCGGCTCCAGCGTCAACTCGACGATGCGCCGCCGGGTGGCGCTGATCTGAGTTTCCCCGCGAACGATCGATCCGTCGTCCATACTCGCCACCAGGGTCACGTCGGAGGTAGTGGCTGGATAGATCTGGCCGCGTGTGGCCAGCACCTGCGACGACAGCTTGATGGCCTGGGCAAAGTCGCCGGTCATCTCCGCCAGGGCAGCGACGAACAGGTTGCCGAAACTGTGGCCGGCCAGGCCCTCGCCGTTCTGAAAGCGATGCTGGAAGAGCCTGGAGATGAGATGTTCATCTTCCGACAGGGCAACCATGCAGTTGCGCAGATCGCCGGGCGGCAGCATGTTGAAGTCTTTGCGCAGCCGGCCGCTCGATCCGCCGTCGTCGGTGACGGTCACGATCGCCGCCAGGTTGCTGATCGGGCAGGTTTGCAGATCGGCCGCTCCGGGTGCGGCGGAAGAGGGCGAGGCCACGAAGCGCCGGAATCCGCGCAGGATGGTAGAGAGGCCGGTCCCGCCTCCGATGGCTACGACACGGAGGCTGCCAGGGCCTGCCAAGGCTCCTGCGGAAGACGACTCCCGCCGGCCGGGAACCGGCAGGCAAGCGGGCACTTTCAGATCGGGGTCCAGATTCACGGTATCACTTCGGCACCCGGCGCCCGGAAACTGCTTCCCGCGCCGGCCTGCCCCTTATGGAACTTCAGGATACAGGAGCTCCGTGAATCGAGGGTCATCCGCCATGTCCTGAAAATCAGAGTCACTGCGAGCTTGGATGCGATTCTGGGGGTTGAGTTCGATGGCGGTCGTCAAATGTTCCAGGCATTCTTCCGCCTGGCCGGTCATGCTGTCGAGGATGGCAATGCCGTAATGAGCGTAGTCGACATTGGGAAAACGGGATAGGATGCTCTCAAAATGGTCGCGGGCTTCTTCGTAGAAGCCGGTGTTCAACAGCGACACCGCGTAGTCGTACTGCTCCTCGGGACTACCAAAGGCGAGCGCTCCCCGGCGGATATTCCGGTCGCAGGCGAGAAGGTAGACGCGGGCCCTCTCGACCATTTCGGCCGGGCCTCCACTGACCAGCTTCTCCAGGATCACGCGAGCCTTGTCGAATTTGCCTTCCTGCATCAGCTGCAGGCCCATCTGGTAGTGCTGCAGAGCCTGCTGTTGAGCCGGATTAGCCGCGGGTTGCTTCTTGCCGGCAATCGTCTGCGGAGTACGGCGGGGACCCTGTCGTGCATCTTGCATACGAAGATTCCTTTTCTGCGAAAAGGGCGTGTGCCCGAATGCGCGCTGTCTAGCTAGGGAAACGCGAAACGCGGCAACAGCATTCCAGGAATTTCAAATTATCCATTAAATCCGTTTTTATACGCACAACCGTCCTGTCCGTCAACTCAGACCCCCCTCGGCTGCATTCGTGGGATGCCAATTCCTTCGCGGCCGATCTCTCAACGATTTCCCGCACCGCGGTAGATCGCCGGGTTGAGGGTCGGATCGTTGTACATCTTCAGCTGCCGGTACTGCTTCACGCGACGCTCCCCGCGCAACACCTGTGTCCATAAATGGTCAAGGCAAGAGACGAGATCGCCGCGCTGTTCGCTCAGAATACGATGTCGCTCGCGATTTCGTTCCGCGTGGCCCGGGGGAGCATCGGTCCGGTCGATCTCTTCGCGAGTATGAAAGAGTTTGAGCGAGAGAATCGACAACCGGTCGATGATCATGCCGGGAGTTTCGGAGTGGAGCTCGGCTGTGGGGCTCGGCAGCTTCCTCGCGGCGAGGTAGTCCAGCAGCAGCGCATCGCATTCTTCCGCGAGATCGTTGCGCCGCTGGTTGGTGCGGTCGATGGTTCGCTTCTCCTCGGCGATCTCGGCGTCGGTCGCTTGAGGAAGCCGCGCCTGATCTTCAGTGTGCCAGAGACCGAAGTTGGCGAAGTGTTGTGCGTGGACCGTCATCAGAAACTTGTCGGTTGGAACGCACATATCCGAGGTTGGAACGAACAGATCTGAAATCTGGCCATCCCATTCGCAAGTGAGGCGGTCCTGAAGATCCGCGATGAGCTGGGCTGAAAGCATGGGGTAAGTCCCGCGAGAGCGAAGAGCCTGTTCGAGTTGCTTCGCGCCGGCCGCGGTGTACTCATATGGTAGAACTATCGGGTGAGAACCGCGAACGCATTTCCACCGCGATGCTGCGATCGTCTCAACGGCCAGTGCCGCGGGTCAGACTTATCAACCTCCTTCCCGTTGTTGCGCAGGGCATCTCATGCATGAAAATGGCAAGCGCCGCGAACTGATTCTGTGCATCACCAGCTACGTAAAGGGGCAGGCATTCCTGCGCCAGGTCGCGGCCATGGGCTGCGGAGTGGTTCTGCTGACGGTGGAGAAACACTGCGATGCCGATTGGCCGCGCGAATGCCTCGACGAACTGCTCACCATGCCCGACGGCCTCAGCCGGGAGCAGATTACCAACACCGTCACCTACCTGGCCCGGAGCCGCAAGTTCGATCGCATTGTTGCCCTCGATGAGTTCGAGATGGAGATTGCCGCCCACCTGCGCGAGCATATGCGCATTCCAGGCATGGGTCTGACCACGATGGCCAACTTTCGCGACAAACTCGCCATGCGGATCGAAGCGCGCCGCGCCGGGGCGCTGGTTCCCGATTTCGCTCCCGTGCTGAACTACGACGACCTGCGAGTCTACATGGCTGCCGTGCCCGGGCCATGGGTGTTGAAGCCGCGCTCGGAAGCCTCGGCCATCGGCATCAAGAAAATCCACGAGCCTGAGGAACTGTGGCGCGCACTCGACGAACTGGGCGATCGACAGAGCTCCTTTCTGTTGGAGAAGTTCGTCCCCGGCGATATCTTTCACGTCGACGCCGTCACCAGCGAACGCAAGGTTCTCTTCCAGGAAGTCAGCGGCTACGGCAAGCCTCCGATGCAATTGATGAACGAAGGCGGCGTCTTTACCACGCGTACGCTCGACCGCAATTCTCCTGACGCGGTGGCGCTCCGGCAGCTGAATGCCAACCTGGTGCCGGCTCTGGGACTGCTGCGCGGCGTCACTCACGCGGAATACATTCGCGCTGCCGAGGACGGACGCTTCTACTTTCTTGAGGTCGCCGCGCGTGTGGGCGGCGCTTTCATCGCCGAACTGGTCGAGTATGCCAGCGGCCTCAACCTGTGGGCCGAATGGGCGCGCATCGAGGTCTGCTCTCTGCGCGGCGTGCCTTATACCTTGCCGGAATTGAAGCCGGCTTATTCCGGCAGCGTTCTCTGCCTGGCCCGCGTGCCCGAGCCGGATACCTCGGCCTTTGACGCGCCCGAAGTCGTCTACCGCATGAACAAGCATCATCACGCCGGGCTCATCGTCCAGTCTCCCGACCCGGAGCGCGTGCGAGCCTTGCTGAACGAATACGGCGAGCGATTCCAGGAAGTCTTCTGCGCCGTCGAGCCGCCGCCGCTCAGACCAACCGCCTGAAGGGACATTAAGAAAGTGCCCGAATTCGCCTTTCCCCACCGCCGCTACAATCCGCTTCGCAGACAATGGGTGCTGGTCTCCCCGCACCGCACCCAGCGTCCCTGGCAGGGCGAAGTCAACCCTTCGTCGGGATTCTCCGATGTGCATTACGACCCCAGCTGCTACCTGTGCCCCGGCAATGAGCGCGCCGGCGGACACCGGAATCCCCCCTACTCCAGCGTCTTTGTCTTCCCCAATGACTATGCCGCCCTGCTGCCGGACTCTCCTGCCCCGGAAGGCGGGAGCGCTTCGCCGCTGCTGGTGGCCGAGCAGGAGCGCGGCGAGTGCCGGGTCGTCTGCTTTCATCCCGACCACAGCCTGACCCTGGCCCGCATGACGGTCGCCGATATTCGCACCGTGATCGACACCTGGGTCGACCAGTACGCCGAACTGGGCGCGAAGCCCGGCATCGGCCACGTGCAGATCTTCGAAAACCGGGGCGCCATGATGGGCGCCAGCAACCCGCATCCGCATTGCCAGATCTGGGCGACCGAGCACATCCCCGACGAGCCGATGGCGGAGACGGTTTCGCAGCGGGAGTACCGCGAGAAGCACGGCTCCTGCCTGCTCTGCGATTACGCGAAGACGGAGAGCCAGGCCGCGACCAGGATCGTTTGCGAGAACGAGGGCTTTCTGGTGGTGGTGCCGTGGTGGGCGGTTTGGCCCTTCGAAACACTGGTGGTGGCCAAGCACCATTTGGGATCGCTGGCCGAGTTTGACGGCCGGCAGCGCGATGCGTTGGCCGACATCCTGAAGCAGGCCACCACCCGCTACGACAATCTCTTTGAAACCAGCTTCCCCTACACCATGGGCTTTCACCAGCGTCCGACCGACGGCGAGGAGCATCCCGAGTGGCATTTCCACGCCCATTTCTACCCGCCGCTGCTGCGCTCGGCGACGGTGCGGAAATTCATGGTGGGCTTTGAAATGTTAGGGATGCCGCAGCGGGACATTACCCCGGAGAGCGCAGCCGAGCGGCTCCGCGCGCTTTCAGCAGTGCATTTCACCGAGCGGTGACCGGAAGGCGCCGGTCCGCTGGCGACTGAAAACTGGGGACTGGGGACTGGAAACTGAGGACCTCGGGCGGCGGGGTGTGGGCGCGTGGTGAGCTCGCTGGGGTTCGAACCCAGGACCAGCGCCTTAAAAGGGCGATGCTCTACCAGCTGAGCTACGAGCTCACAGAATTCCAAAGTATCACAGGAACGGGGGTAACTTGCCGGATGCCCCCGACCGTTACTACTCTTGTATGGGCAAAAACGGCTCCTTCCTTCTTGCGTGCGACCAGGCTGATCGCTTTTATTACTAGTCAGATATCAAGAAAATCGCAGAAAGTTGCCGCTGTGCCGCCAGCGGCCTTCGCAGCCACTTTGGCCAGTGTGGCACGGGAGTGTTATTGCGCCTGGCTCGGCCAGGGCCTAGTCTTGGGCCGACACCCAGGAAAGTAACAGTACGTGCGTGACTTGGTAGGGCGGGTGCATCCCGCCCACGGGCTGACCCAACGGATTCCTGCAGTCGGAACCGTTCCAGCAGAAATGAAGGACACGGCCATGGTGGAACGCAAAAAAGACGAGATCATGCAGACCGCGGAGGATGTCGCCACCCTTTATTCGTGGGCGAACCTGCACGGCGCGAAGTACCGGGACTTCTCAGCATCCCGGCAGGAATTGCGGGCGCAATCCCGCCATCGCCTTCAGTCCGAGCAGGACGCGCTGGCGCAGGAAGCCGTCGAGCAGGCCGCACGAGAGAAGGCCAAGCCCGAAGCGGCCGCGAAACCCGAGGAGCCTCCGACCATGGAGGCAGCTCCCACTTCGCAACTGCGGCCGGAACTGCGGCCCCTCGGCGAGGCGCATGGCCAGCACAAGGCCGACAAGGCCGTGGTCCAGTACGAAAGAATGCCGGCTACTCCGATGGAGAGAAAGCCCGAGCCAATTCCTGCCGCGCCTCAAGCCTCTGCCGCGCCGCCAACGCCTGCCGAACGGAGGACCGAAGCTGCATGGTCAGCGCAGCAGGCCGATCCTCTCTATCGCGAGCAGGCTCCTCGGGAACAGAACTACCGTGAGCAGCCGCCGGTGCGGGAGCCGCAGGGCAGGGAACCGCAGTACCGGGAACAGGTTCGTGAGCCGCAACCGCGGGAGTATCAGGATCCGCAATTCCGCGAAGCACAATACCGGGAACAGCAATACCGGGAGCAGCAATACCGGGAGCAGCAATATCGGGATCAGCAGCACCGGGAGACGTCGAACTGGGATCAGGCCTATCGCGAATCCCAGCAGCCGCCCTTTCAGAATGCCCCGAACGCACCCTACCAGCAGACCCACCACCATCAGGGCTACCAGAATCCTTATCAGGGCGCGCAGTTCCAGGAGCCTCGCTTTCCAGCTGCGCCGTTTGTCGATCGCCGCAACCCCAACCGGGCGATGGATTTTTCAGGGCCGGAACGGCGCATGAATCGCGACCCCGACCTGCACGCGCGAGCGGCGTGGATGGCACAGCAGAATGACCCGATGTACGGTTCCGGATCGGGTGCCGAGACTCTTCAGCAGTCCCGGGAGCGCGTGGCTTCGCGCTGGTTTGCGCTGAAGGGCGTCTTCGGGCAGCAGGCCGACCATGCAGACGCGCAGGCCATGCGCTACAAGGATCTCCGGGTTCCGTCCCTGGCGGTATTTTCGCTGGCAGGCGGCGTTGGCAAGACCAGCCTGGTGGCGACGCTTGGCCGCTCGTTGTCCGCGCTGGGCGAGCGCGTGCTGCTGGCCGACACCAGTTCCTACGGACTCCTGCCGTATTACTTTGGAGCCCGCGACATGCGTCCGGGTGTGATCCGGACCTTCTCGGCCCCCGGCGGCGGAGCGGACGCGCCGGTGAACCTGCTCAGCGTCGACACCGAGCGGCTGGAAAATGATCCGCATGACATGGATTGGCTGGCAGAAGAACTGCAGAGAAACGCGCGGGGATCGAACCGCATTCTGATCGACCTCGCGACCGCGTCGGCGTCGCTGACCCGCCGTGTTCTGCGCATGACCCCGGTGGTGCTGGTTCCAATTATTCCCGAGATGAATTCCATCGTGACCCTGAACGTGGTGGATGGGTTCTTCCGCAACCATCACAGTGCGGAAGGCCGCCCGGTACAGCCGTTCTATGTCCTGAACCAGTTTGATCCTTCGCTGCCTCTGCACCTGGATGTGCGCGAGGTTCTGCGCCAGCAGCTGGGCGACCGCCTGCTGCCGTTTGTGCTGCGCCGCAGCCAGACGGTCAGCGAAGCGCTGGCCGAGGGGATGACCGTGGTCGACTACGCGCCCAATTCAATGGTGGCGGATGACTTTCAACACCTGGCGAATTGGTTGCGCAGCGTCTCCGCCCCCGCAAGCCTCGGGTACCGCGGCATGCGGTGGAGTGAGAGATGAGCAGTTCGCGATTATGGCAGGAGATTGAGTCCGGCAACGGAGCGCTCACCGTCCTGTTCAGGGTTTGTGCGATCGTAGCCGGCATCCTCTGCTTGCTGTTTTTCGCGGTGCTTCCGCTGACCTGGCCGCAACAAGCGGTTCTGGGCCTGCTGATGCTGCTCATCGCGCTGTGGCTCGGCAAGGCGTCGAATTCCTACCTGGTCACGCTCACGCTGATGATGATGTCGATGTTTTCCACCTTCCGCTACGGTTGGTGGCGCGTGCACACGGTGTGGAACTTCTTCCAGGATCCGGGCGTGAAGTGGGGCCCGCTGGATGCGTTTTTCATCATGCTGCTCTTCGTGGCTGAGGGCTACGCCTACTGCATCCTGTTTCTCGGCTACATGCAGACCATCTGGCCGCTGCGCCGGGCGCCCATCCCGTTGCCCGACGATCCTGAGGCCTGGCCGCACGTTGACCTGGTGATCCCGACCTACAACGAACCGCTCAGCGTGGTGCGCTACACTGCCTTCGCGGCGCTGAATATCGACTGGCCTGCCGACAAGCTGCACGTCTACATCCTTGACGACGGCAAGCGCGAAGAATTCCGGAAGTTTGCCCAGGAAGCTGGTGTGGGCTACATGACCCGCACCGATAACAAGCACGCCAAAGCCGGCAACATCAATCGCGCCCTCGAAAAGATTCATTCGCCCTTCCTGGCCATCTTCGATTGCGACCACGTGCCCACGCGCAGTTTTCTGCAGGTCACGCTGGGCTGGTTCCTGCGCGACCAGAACCTGGCCATGCTGCAGACGCCGCACCACTTCTATTCGCCCGACCCGTTTGAGCGCAACCTGCACCAGTTCCGGACCATCCCCAACGAGGGCGAGCTCTTCTACGGCATCGTGCAGGACGGCAACGATTTCTGGAACGCGACTTTCTTCTGCGGCTCCTGTGCGGTGCTGCGGCGAACGGCGCTCGACCAGATCGGCGGCATTGCCGTCGAGACGGTAACCGAAGACGCCCACACCTCGCTACGCATGCAGATGAACGGCTGGAACACGGCCTACATTAATATTCCGCAGGCCGCCGGCCTGGCCACCGAGCGGCTGTCGGGGCACGTAAAGCAGCGCATCCGCTGGGCGCGGGGCATGATCCAGATCCTGCGCACCGACAACCCGCTGTTTGCGCGCGGCATGAAATTCACGCAGCGGCTGTGCTATTTCAACGCCATGACGCACTTCATGTATGCGCTGCCGCGTCTGATCTTCCTCACCGCTCCCTTGATTTACTTGATGTTGTCGCACACCAATGTGCCCGGCTACTGGGCGGCAATCCTGGCCTACGCGCTACCCCACTTGACGCTGTCAAGCATCACCAACTCGCGCATCCAGGGCCAGCACCGGCATTCCTTCTGGAACGAGATTTACGAGACGGTGCTGTCGCCCTACATCCTGCTGCCCACCATGATGGCGCTGGTCAATCCCAAGCTGGGCAAGTTTGACGTGACCGCCAAGGGCGGCGTGGTGAGCGAGACTTTCTTCGACGCCCGCATCGCCCAGCCCTTCATCGTGCTGATGCTGTTCAATATGGCCGGGCTGCTGCTGGCCATCCCGCGCTTCCTGCACGTACCGTTTCTCGAGTTTCTGTGGGATGGCACGCATCCCGGCACCATCATCATGAATTGCGTATGGGTGGTGTTCAACATCGTGATCCTGGGCGTGGCGACGGCGGTTGCCAACGAATCGCAGCAGCGGCGGGAGAGCGTTCGCGTGAGCGTGGCTGCACCGGCCACGGTGAAGCTGGCCGATGGCACGCTGATCCCGGGCGAGACCGTGGACGTATCGAGCGGCGGCGCGCAAGTGACGCTGAGCGAAGAAGCCAGACTGGCGCCGGGTGATTCGTTGCACATGATCTTTCCGCTGGCGGCGGGCGAAGCCGAGTTGCCAATGACGGTCGTGGGATACAAGGCGAACAACCTGCGGGTCCACTTTGATCCGCTGACCATCGTCGAAGAGGAGCTGTTAACCATGGTGCTATATTCGC
>Ga0207125_10085_pt1 | contig 22099 bp, 11 predicted proteins | sample Alteio_BWMinHeat_19_FD_153556 | JGI IMG/M metagenome (GOLD analysis project Ga0207125, IMG submission 153556) | Enriched cells from forest soil in Barre Woods Harvard Forest LTER site, Petersham, Massachusetts, United States -... | ecosystem: Environmental > Terrestrial > Soil > Temperate forest >...
GCTGGTGGGGGAAGACCCGCGCGAGATGGAGCGGCTGAGTACACGGATGCGTGGGGCTTTAGCGGGCAATCCGTTTACCAAGTCTGCGCTGGAGATGGCGCTGTGGGACATTGCGGGCAAGGCTGCGGGAGTGCCGGTGTATCGTCTGCTCGGCGGGCCGGTGCGGGATTCGGTGCCGATCAAGTGGTCGATTTCTGGCGTTGAGCCGGAGCGTGCGGCGGCCATTGCGCGCTGGGCGCTGCAGCAGGGCTTTGAGACGGTGAAAGTAAAGGTGGGGATCGACCCCGAGCAGGACGTGGCGCGGGTGCGTGCGGTGCGGGCGGAGATTGGCGACAAAATTCGGCTGGGCGTGGATGCAAATGGGGCGTGGACTCCAGCGGTCGCGGTGACGATGATTCGACGGCTGGAGGAGTTTGGGATTTACTTCGCGGAGCAGCCCGTGCCGCCAGGGGACGTTGACTGGCTGGCTGAGGTCCGAGGGCAAGTATCGGTGCCGATTGTGGCGGATGAGAGTGTGTACTCGCCGCAGGACGCGTCCGCGATTGTGAAGGCAAAGGCTGCAGATGCGCTTTCGGTGTACGTCGGGAAGGCCGCGGGGATTGGGGGCGCATTTGCGATTGCGGCGATTGCACACGCGGCGAAGCTGGGGTGCACGATTGGCAGCAACCTGGAGCTGGGAGTGGGGACTGCCGCGATGATCCATCTTGCAATGGCCGCGCCGGGGATAACGGGGGAGCAATATCCGTGCGACATTATCGGGCCGCTGTATTACACCGACGATATTTTGACGGAGCCTTTGCCGTTGGCGCGGGGCAGGGCACTGGCGATTGACCGGCCGGGGCTGGGGGTGGAGCTGGATGAAGAGAAGGTGCGGATGTATCGGGTGGAGTAAGGCTACATCGACGTCCATCCGCCGTCGACGGGGATGGCTGCGCCGGTGATATAGGAGGCCGCGTCGGAGGCGAGGAAGAGAGCGGCGCTGGCTACTTCGCGCGGGGTTCCGATGCGGTTGAGGAAGGTCTTGGAGATTTGACGCTGGTGCAGTTCGTCGCCGGGCTGGGGCGAGATCCGGGTGTGGATGGCTCCGGGGCAGATGGCGTTGGCGCGGATGTTTTGTGGGCCGTAGTCGTAGGCGACGCTGCGCGTGAGGCCGATGATGGCGTGCTTGATGCTGGTGTAAGCGGCGGAGTCTCGCCCGGCGACGAGGCCCTGCACCGAGGCGATATTAATGATCGAGCCGCTCTGTTGCTGGAGCATATACGGCAGCGCGGCGGCGATGAAGCGTTGGGTGCCGAGAAGCGAAACACGGTAGCAGCGGTCCCACTCTTCGTCGGTAGCGCTGGCGGACGCGTGGCCGGGCCCGACGTAGGCGGCGTTGTTGCAGAGGATGTCGATGCGGCCGCTGAGGCCGGCGGCGATGTCGATCACGCGCTCAACGTCGGCAGCCTTGGAGACGTCGGCGTAGGTAAAGATTGTGTTGGCGGAGTCGTCGCACCAGGGGGCGGGTTCGATGTCGGCGACGACGACGCGGGCTCCGGCTTCGGCGAACAGCTCGGCGATGGCGCGGCCGATGCCGTGGGCCGCTCCTGTGACGATGGCAACCTTGTTTTCGAGGGTGATCACAGCTCGTTTGCCAGCGGCTTTCCCGCGCGTCCGATGTGCGCGCGTGTGATGGTGGTGCGGCTGAGGTTCGACGCGTAGAGGTAGCCGTCGCGGAAGGCAAGGTTGGTTGGGCCTCCGAGTAGGATGCCCCAGCGGTCGTGTGCGAAGAGGGTCTTCTCTCCAGTGGGGCTGATGCGGTGGATGTCGTCCGAGGCGTAGCAGGAGGCGAAGAGGTGGCCGTCTGCGTCAAGCGCGAGACCGTCGGGGAAGCGGCCGACGTTCTGAGCGTAGACGCGGGAGACGCCGGTTGCGAGGTCGATCTGGTGGATGCTGTCGGTGTCACTCTCGACCATGAAGAGATGCTGCTCGTCGGCGCTGAGGGCGAGGCCGTTGGCGTAGCCGAGAGGGCCCGCGATCATCTCTCCTCGGCCATCGGGGGTATATTTCATCAGCCAGCCGTTGCGCTTCTTCCAGTTGCCGGAGTCGGTGACGTAGTAGTTGCCCTGGCTGTCGAAGACGCCGTAGTTCGGAGAGATCAGCAGGTGGGCGGCGAGAGTTTTGGCGAAAACGGTCCACTGGCCGGAGCGGGAGACGCGGAGAATGCCATGGTGAGGATTGCAGACGAAAAGTTCCGCGTCGTCCGGGGTCCAGGCGATTCCGGCGGAAAAGCCTCCCGGTTCAGCGATGGTTTTCACCGTTCCCTTGGGGGTGATGGAGTAGATTTGTCCTGCTTCTCCGCCGGCCCAGAGGTTGCCGGCGCGGTCGAACGCAAGGCATTCGGGGTGGTCGAGTCCGTTGGCGAAGATTTCGAACCGGTCAATGGGAATTTCCGGTGTGATGGGTTCCATCCCTTCCCCCTGTTTTACGTAAAGTCCATCATAGAAGGGACTTAGGTTCGACCTCGGGGGCGGCTGGGGAAGTGTTCTGCTTCCAGCTTCCAGGGGAGGTGGTGGTGAGCGGGCTGGGGCTCGAACCCAGGACCAACGCCTTAAAAGGGCGATGCTCTACCAACTGAGCTACCCGCTCGTGCTCCAACGTTAGGTTAGCACGATGGCTTGAGGATGACACAGTTGATACCTCCGATGAGACGAAAGCCATGGAAGTGCGTGGAGTTGCGCATGATTTACATGGGGATTTATCTCCGAAGGTGGGCGTTACTAAATCGACACTAAAGTAACGCGTTTGCTAACACCGTTGGTTGATTGACTGAGGCGAGATTGGGACTTAGCCTCGAGCTACTGTGCAACCCATGTGTTTGCTTGAGTTTATTGTGGGTCTTCCACCTCATGCAAAAGCGTTGAATCTAACAGCATTGGACAGGGACTGAGGCAGTAAATGGACCGTATGGAAACGGGGCGAAACGAGGAAGAGACGCAATCTGAAAATCCTGAGGATGTAGCGGTTCTTTACTCGTGGGCGAAGCTGCAAGGGGCCAGATATCGGGATTTTTCCGCATCGCGCCGGGCTTACCGGGCGCAGATGCGGCATCGTGCAGCGGAAGTCCAGCGCGAAGCGGAAAGGCGTGCGCAATTGGAGGCGGAAGCTACCGCAGCGGCGACGGAAAAAGCGGCCTACGAAGCCGAAGAGGTGGCGCGTTTTCATGACAGCGAGGCGCGGCGAGCGGCGCTCGAGGCCAAGCAGGGAGAATCGATTATCGAAGAAGCAGCAAGTGTGCGGGCGATGAGGACGGCGTCGGAACTGGCGCGGCGTGCAGCGGCGGAGCGGATAGAAGCCGCTCGACGGGCTGAAGCTGTAGCCGCGGCGGAAGCGGCGGCGCGACGGGAAGAGTTGGAAATGGCGGAAGCTCATGCTTCGGCGCAGCGCCAGGCGCGGCAGTATTACGAGGCGGATGAGCGGCGGAAGGTGGTGCCGGGAGGCACAACCTCCGACCCGTATACCGCGAGTGCTGTGCAGACCAGGCCGGACCGGACGTATCACCAGCCGGCGGCCCCGGAGGAGGATATGCAGCCGATGCGCTATCGGCAGTCGCGGGACAGTGGTCGGATTGCCATTCCGCAATCGGACCCTGCGCATACGGTGAACCCGAACTCGCCGCAGGAGTACGTGGTGACGGGACCTCTGCGGCGAGAGGCTGAGTTTGCCGCTGCGGGGACGGCTGCTGCGATGGCGGAAAAGAACTACGAGGACGTGCGATTTTATTCGCCCCGGCCTGCGGAGCCTGCGAAGACGCGGGACCGGAGAGTGCAAGTGGCGGGCGAACAGGAACTGACGGGCCCGGAACGAAGAGTGTACGAACAGCGGGCCCACGATCGCGAATCCCAGACCACAGAACGGGAACCATGGTTCCCAGAGCGGATACAGATGTCTCGAGAGACGGAAGAATTGGCACCGGAGCGCACGACCTATGCGACCGGCAGTGATGTAATGCGTGACTCGTATGCTGCGCGCGCAGCGGCAGCTTCGCAGGCGGGTCAACGGACTTCGGGATTGCGCGTACCTACGGTGCGGGAGCCGGACCCCCTGGCTGAGCCGCGCTCGTATGGAGAGAACGCTGTGCCGCGGGCGGAGTTTCGTCCCGAGCCGCGCACCGATATTCCGGCGGAGCCGAATGCATTGTCGATGGTGGAGATCGATGGTGTGCTGCGTCCGGACCGCAGGCGCAAGCCGCGTCCCGACTTCAGCAATCTGCCGTTGCGGGATTACCGTCCCGACCCGGAGATGAACGGCGCGGGTGAGAACGATCCGGCAGTGCCGGCGTGGATTTATGGGGATACGCCGCGTCCGGAGTCGAAGCGTCCGTCTTCGCCGGTGGAAGATACGCTGCAACAGACGCGGGAGCGGGTGGCGTCGCGGTGGTTTGCCCTTAAGGGCGTGTTCGACCAGGGGGCATCCGACACGCAGGACGGGTTGCAGCGGGCGAAGGAGATGCGCGCTCCGCTGGTGACGGTGTTTTCTCTCGCTGGTGGCGTGGGCAAGACGAGTTTGATTGCGACGCTGGGCCGGGCGCTTTCTTCGACTGGAGAGCGGGTGCTGCTGACCGATACAACGTCGCATGGGCTGCTGCCGTTTTATTTCGGAGCGCACGAACTAAGGGCGGGTGCGGTGAGGACGTTTTCGCCGCCAGCGGGAAGCTCGGATGAGCCAATCTTTATGGTGAGCTACGACGTGAACCAGAGGACCGGGGATGTGGAGTCTCAGGACTGGCTGGACGATGAGTTGACCGGGAACAGCCGCAACATGCAGCGGGTCCTGGTGGACCTGACGCCGGGAGCGGCGTGGGTGGCGCGGCGTCTGGCGCGCATGAATTCGACAATGTTGGTGCCGGTGGCTCCGGACATGAATTCGGTGATCAGCCTGGCGGGCGTGGAGAAGTTTTTTGCGGGGATGGCGGATAGCGAGGGGCGTCCGGTGCAGCCGTTCTACGTCCTGAACCAGTTCGATGCGTCTCTGCCGCTGCATCTGGATGTGCGCGAGGTGATGCGTCAACAGCTTGGAGACAGGCTGCTGCCGTTTGCGATCCGGCGGTCGCCGGCGGTGTCCGAGGCATTGGCAGAGGGGATGACGGTGATCGACTACGCGCCGGATTCGCCAGTCGCTGGGGATTACATGAACGTGGTTTCATGGCTGCGGGCGCGGATGGCGCCGGCGGTGGCCGACTTCCGCAGTGCGCGATGGAGCGAACGGAGCGATCGATGACGAGATCTCCACTTTGGAGAGAACTCGAAACCGGCGACAATGTTTTTTTCTGGAGTGTACGGACGCTGATCCTGGTGGGGGGAGTGCTGTTCCTGCTGTATTCGGGAATGCTGTACCTGACGTGGCTGCAGCAGGCGCTTCTGGGGTTCGTGATGTTGATGGTGGCGATCGGGATGGATCGCGCGTCGATGTCGTACCTGGTGACGCTGACGCTGATTTTGCTCTCGTGCTACTCGACGTTCCGGTATGGGTGGTGGCGGCTTTCCACGGTCTATCGATTCTTTGCGGAGCCGGGGTCGAAGTGGACCGGGCTGGATGCGTTCTTTATCGGCCTGCTGGTGGCGGCGGAGGTGTATTCGTTCTGCATTCTGGCACTGGGGTATGTGCAGACGCTGTGGCCGCTGCGGAGGACTCCCGTGCCGCTGCCCGAGGATACGTGCGAGTGGCCGGAGATCGACCTGCTGATTCCGACATATAACGAGCCGCTGAATGTGGTGCGCTACACGGCGCTGGCGGCGATGAATATCGACTGGCCGGCGGACAAGCTGAATGTGTACATCCTGGACGATGGCAAGCGCGAAGAGTTTCGGGCGTTCGCGGAAGAAGCCGGCATCGGCTACATGACGCGCGCCGACAATGAACACGCCAAGGCCGGGAACATCAACCGTGCACTGCAGCGGCTGGATGCGCCATTTGTAGCGATATTCGACTCGGACCATGTGCCGACACGGAGTTTTTTTCAGCTAACGATGGGGTGGTTCGGGCGCGACCCGAAGCTGGGCTTGTTGCAGACGCCTCACCATTTTTATTCGCCGGATCCGTTTGAGAGAAATCTGGGGCAGTTTCGGACGATTCCGAACGAGGGTGAGCTTTTTTACGGCGTAGTGCAGGACGGCAACGACTTCTGGAATGCGACTTTTTTTTGTGGATCCTGTGCGGTGATTCGGCGTGAGGCTCTGGATGCGATTGGCGGAATCGCAACCGAGACGGTGACCGAGGATGCGCACACGTCGCTGCGCATGCAGATGCATGGATGGAATACGGCGTACATCAATATTCCGCAGGCAGCGGGGCTCGCGACGGAGCGGCTCAGCGGACATGTGAAGCAGAGAATTCGATGGGCGCGGGGAATGATCCAGATTTTGCGGATCGATAATCCGCTGTTTGCGCCGGGGTTGAAGGCGGCGCAGAGGCTCTGCTACTTCAATGCGATGACGCATTTTTTGTATGCGCTGCCGCGGCTGATTTTTCTCACGGCGCCGCTGATTTATTTGATTTTCCACCGCACGAATATTCCGGGATACTGGGCGGCGATTGTGGCGTATGCGCTGCCCCACCTGGTGCTGTCGAACCTGACCAACTCGCGCATTCAGGGGCAGCATCGGCACTCGTTCTGGAATGAGATTTATGAGACGGTGCTGGCGCCGTATATTTTTCTGCCGACCATGCTGGCGCTGATCAATCCGAAGGCGGCGAGTTTTCATGTGACGGCGAAAGGCGGCGTGGTGAATCGCGCCTTCTTCGACGCGCGGATCGCGCAGCCGTTTCTTGTGCTGTTGGCGATGAACTTTATCGGGCTGCTGTGTGCGGTCCCGCGGGCGTTGCAGTTTCCTTTCTTCCATCTGCAGCCGCTGTTTCACTCCTCGAATGTCTACCTCAACTGGATGGGGAACCTGCCTGGTTTCGTGATGAACCTGCCGGCCATCATGTACGACGGCGGCCACGCGGGAACCATCCTGATGAACGTGCTGTGGACGCTGTTCAACATTACGATCCTGGGCGTGGCGACGGCGGTGGCGTGGGAGAGTCAGCAACGGCGGCAGACTGTCCGCGTGACCATGGCAGTGCCGGCCAATGTGGTGATGCCGGATGGAGTGATGGTGCAGAGCGTCACGACCGATGTTTCGAGCGGCGGCGTGATGCTGCTGATGGAGACTCCGGTGCAACTGGCGGTTGGCGAGGCGATTGAGCTGGTGTTCCCGGTGCTGGATGGGGATGCGACGCTGCCGGCGACCGTGGTGGGTGTGGACGGAAGAACGGTGCGGGCATACTTCGCTCCGCTGACGATGCAGGAGGAGGAGGCGCTGACGATGGTGCTCTACTCCCGCGCGGATACGTGGCTGGGGTGGGGTAAGTCGCGTGAGGCTGATCGGCCGCTGCTGAGTATGTGGCGGATCTTCCAGCTTTCCCTTCATGGCCTGACGCATGCGGTGCGGGGATTGATGGGACCGCGGAAACCGGCGAAGTCGAAGCTGGCGACGAGTGTGGTGCCGGTGTTGTTGGCGATAGCGATGCTGGCGGGCGCGGCGCAGGCGCAGGTTGCGCCGGGAAGTTTCGACACCGTGTTTACGCTGGGCGATGTGGGAAAGCCCGACGCGATCGTGATGCGGGGCGTGGACTCGTATCACTCCGTTTATTTTTCGCTGCCGCAGAACGAGGTAGTGAAGGCGGCGACACTGAAGCTGCGGTATCACTTTTCTCCCGGCCTGCTGCCGGGGATGAGCCATCTGAATGTGAGCATCAACGGAACTCTGTTTGCCACGCTGCCGGTAACGAGCAGCGCCAACAATGGGCTGTTGGAGTCGACGCTGACGGTGCCGGCGGAGATGCTGGTGCATGACAACCAACTGACCTTTCAGTTTGTGGGCCACTACACGCAGCAGTGCGAAGACGCGTCGAACTCGGCGCTATGGGCTCGGGTGGATGCCGACTCGAGCATCGAGCTGATAGGGTCGGTGCTGCCGCTGCAGAACGATTTGAAACTGCTGCCGATGCCGTTCTATGAGGCGGGAGTAAATTTGCACCCATCGATGGCGGTTGTGTTCATGACGCAACCTTCGGTGAAGGCATTGGAAGCCGCCGGAATTGCGGCGTCGTGGATAGGGATATGGAACGACGACCATGGCGTGCGTTTTCCCGTGACGGTGGGATCGATTCCGGTAGGGAATGCGATTGTGATCAGCGAGAATGCAGCGGACCTGCCGGCGGCGCTGGGGATTACCGTGGGGGGTGGAGCGACGATTGCGATCCGCACGAATCCGAATGACCCGTACTCGAAGGTGTTGGTGCTGACGGGGGAAAGTCCGGAAGACCTGCTGATTGCGGCGAAGGCGCTTCCCTTGTCGGGTGGACAGCTTGCAGGCGCGACCGCCAATGTGAAGCTGCCGCGCGAGGCCAGGAGCAGGAAGCCGGATGATGCTCCGCGGTGGTTGAGTACGGAGAAGCTGACGACGCTGGGAGAGCTGGCGAACCATACAGATTTGCAGGGCGACGGCGGCGTTCCGCTTGGTGTGTACTTCCGCATTCCACCGGACCTTTACCTGAACGGTTCGGACCAGCAGAACCTGGCGATGCACTTGAACTACCGCTACAACGGTGTCCCGCTGGCGAACGGCAGCACGCTGCAGGTGTACATGAACGGAGCGTATGTCAGTTCGACTCCGATGCCGCATTCCGACAAGGCGTCGATGGATTTGGGGACGGTGATTCCGATACCCCGCGTGGACATGCGGCCGTTTTCGAATTCGCTGCAGATGCAGTTTGCCTTTCAAACGGCGAATAAAGGGAAGTGTCCGGACCTGGGGCCGGCGAATCTGCAGGGGGCCATCCTCCGGAGTTCGACGATCGATATTCGCGGCATACCGCACTGGACGCAGATGCCGAACCTCGAGATCTTTGCCAACGCGGGGTACCCCTTTACGCGGATGGCCGACCTTCAGGACACCGCCGTCGTGCTGCCGGACCACCCGTCGCCGGAGGAGATTGAGATGTTCCTGACGATGATGGGACATTTCGGCGCGCAGACGGGCTATCCGGTGCTGAACGTGACAGTCACCAATGCGGACGGTATGAAGAACGATGGCGCGAAAGACTACCTGTTGATGGGCACGGTCGACGATATGGCGAGCGCCATCGCCAAGGTGTCCGATGCGCTACCGGTGAAGCTGAACGGCAACGGGTTGCAGATCGAGGACACGAACGGTGTGTTTTCGTTTTTGCAAAACGCGTGGGGTAAAGTGCGCAGCCCGGACCAGGTGGTGAATGGGAAGCTGGAGATCGCGGGCGGGCTGCCGGACGCGATGATTGAAGGGATCGAGTGGCCGCAGCACAGTGGACGGTCGGTTGTGCTGATCGCCTTGCGCAGCACGGTGGTGACGCCGGATTTCCTGCAGACGTTTCTGAAGCAGGCGCAGTCGTCGGCGGTGTCGCAGTCGGTGAGTGTGCTGAAGGGGACGGAGTTTACGTCGTACCGCATCGGCGATGCGCTGTATAACGTGGGGTCGCTGTCGTGGCCGACCCACGTGACGTTATGGTTCCAGGAATTTCCGTGGGTGGTCCCGTTGATGGTGATAGCGGCGTGTTTCCTGATGGCGGTGTGGTTGCGCGAGACGCTGCGGCGGAAGGCGCGGCGGCGCTTGCTGGGTGAGGATTGAGGCGGGGCTGCTGACGGGGTAGAGCTGCAGTGGCAGGTTGAGATCGGGTTAGGTTTCGAGCCGCGAGCTTCCAGCTTCCAGCTACGAGGTTTCCGGTTTCGGTTTGAGGCTGACGGACGGCTGCGTCTGACGTCGAAGTAAGGGCGGATAGAAACCGGGGTGGGCGGGTGGAACCCGGAAAAACCCGACAAAGGACGGCTAAAAAACGGTAAGCTTCATAAACGAGTTGGTTTGACCCTGTGGAAAAGCTGTCCGCAGCGGCAGAACCGACGGACAACGAGATGGGATGAAGAGAGGTTCGCCGATTCGATCCTGGGCTGCCGGGCTGTTGCTGTGCTCCGCGTTAAGCGGGCCGGCGATGCTGTGCGCCGGTGCGCAGACGACTCGATTGCAAACCGTGAAGTTGCTGGACCAGGCGCATGTGCTGGAAGAAAATGGGCGCATGGACCTTGCGAAACAGAAATGGCAGCAGGTTTTGCTGGTCGATCCGGGACATCCGGAAGCGCTCGCGGGGCTGGCGCGAGCGGCGAAACTTGAAGGCAAAAACGACGACGCAAAGGCTTATCTGGACCGTCTGCGTTCGTTGTATCCGAACGATCCGAACATTGCGCGGATCGAGAACATGACATCGCAGCGGAATAGTTCGGCCCAGTTACAGGAGGCGGGGAAGCTGGCGCAGGCCGGACAGTACGCCCGGGCGATGACTATTTTGCGGCAGGTATATGGAAATACACCCCCTCCGGGGAATGCCGCGATCTCGTATTACCAGACCGAGGCGGCGACGGAAAGCGGGCGCGCGCATGCGATTGCCGGGCTGCGGGCGCTGGCTGCGGAGAACCCTCGCGACGCGCGCTACGAGATCACCCTGGGGACGATCCTGACCTACAATCCGCGCACCCGGGCGGAAGGGCGGAAGTTGCTGGAGCGGCATCCGGATAACCCGGAGGCGACCGATGCGCTGCGTCAATCGCTGGTATGGGATGCGCAGAACCCGGCGACGGCTGGGGACATTCGGGGCTATCTGGCAAAGCATAAGGACCAGCAGCTTTCTTCCGCGCTGGCGCAGATAGCGCCGGGCAAGCGCGGAGGGCCGAAGGCGAAGCCGCGCACCGCGGATGACATTGCTTCCGAAGAGGCGAGGCGGGCGCGGACCCCGGAAGACCAGGCGGCCTACACCGCGCTGAATGCGCACCATGTGAACCAGGCTGAAGCCGGGTTCAAGGCTGCGCTTGCGAAGAACCCTAACGATGCGCAGGCGCTTGCGGGCATGGGCTATGTGCGGATGGAGCAGGCGAACTTCGGGGGCGCGATCAGCTTTTTGGAGCAGGCGGAGCAAGAAGGGGCGCATGATCCCGGGGTGCGGAAGGCGCTGCTGGATTCGCGGTTCTCCTTCACGATGCAGGAAGGCACGGCGGCGCTGCATGCAAACGATCTGGCAACGGCGCAGTTTGAGTTTCATTCGGCGTTGCAGATGCGGCCGGGGAGTCCCGAGGCGACGCTGGGGCTGGGTGGAACGCTGCTGAAGGGTCAACATGCAGGGGCCGCGATTGCCGTGTTCGAGCCCTACACCAAGGCGCGGCCGGACGACATAGCGGGCTGGCGCGGTCTGTTGATGGCGGAGGCTGGCGCGGAACGGTATACGGAGGCCCTGGCTCTGGATAAGCGCATGCCGGCGGGTGTCCATGGGGAGTTGATGCGCGATGTGGATTATCTGCGCACGCTGGCGTCGGTGTACTCGTCCATGGGGCGCGAAGCCGATGCACAGCGGGTGTTGCAGATTGCGCTGGACTTGCCGTTTCCGGTGAGCGCGCGGGGCGTAAAGGCGGATACCGAGTTGCAGTATGCCGGTCTGTTGCTGGCGGCCAGGCGGTACGAGCAGGCTTCGGGGCTGTATCGGAAAGTGCTGGCGGCGGATACGACGAATACCGATGCCTGGCAGGGTCTGATCCAGACCGAACATGCGGTGGGGCAGGATGCGAATGCGCTGCAGGCGCTGGGTGCAATGCCTCCGCAGAACTACCAGGCAGCGATGCAGGAGCCGGAGTTTGAGACGCTCGTGGCGTCGATTTACGAGAGCCAGGGGCAGATGGCCAAGGCGCAGCAGTTGCTGGAGACTTTCCTGGCGGCGCAGAAGGCCCAGAATAAACAGCCATTTGTGCCGGCGCAGTTGCAGTTGGCGAGTATCTACATGCTGCGTGGCAATTCGCAGGAGGCGTATCCGCTCTATCGCGAAGTGCTGAGCGCAAATCCCGACCGCCTGGATGCGTGGAAGGGAATGCTCGCGGCGATGCATGGCACCGGGCACGATAACGAAGCGCTGGCGCAGATAACGCAGATTCCGGCAGCGGCGCGGCAGTCGCTGGAGAGCGATCCGGCGTATTTGCAGACGGTAGCGTCGATCTATGCGGGCTTGGGGCATCCGCGCGAGGCGATGTCGTTCCTCCATCGGGTACAGCAGATCTATGCGGCGCAACGGATCGCCGCTCCGCCGGAGGTGGATATCCAGAGTGCCTGGCTGCTGTACCGCAGCGGCGACGATGCGGCGCTGTACCAGGCGCTGATGGGGCTGGGCGGACGCATGGACCTGACGGACGACCAGCGGCGAACGGTGCAGACGATCTGGGCTACCTGGGCGGTGAGACGGGCGAACCAGTCGACGGCGGCGGGGAATACGAAACGTGCGCTGGCGATATTGAATGCTGCGGACCAGGCGTTTCCGGACAATGAGGATGTCAGCAAGGCGCTGGCGAGCGGGTATGCCAATGCGGGTATGCCGAAACATGCGGTGGCGATCTTCAAGGCGCAGGACCTGTCCAGCGGGAGCGCGGCGGACTATAAGGCGGCGGTGGGTGCGGCCCTGGCGAGCAACGATCTGAAGGATGCGGAGACGTGGCTGCGGTTTGGTTTGGAGCAACATCCGAAGGACCCCGAGTTGCTCTCGCTGGCGGCGAAGTTTGAGACGGCGCGGGGTGATCCGAACCGGGCGGCGGAGTATTACCGGGCGTCGCTGAAGGCTATGCCTCCGCCGCGTCCTGGGGAGGATTTGGAGCGGGAGATGGCGCGACCGGCGCCGGTGCAGCCTTCGGCTGCGGGGGTGCCGGATCTTGCGACGCTGCTGAGGACTCCGGATCGGACGACTTTGCCTGAGGATGCGCCGCAGCCGGTTTCGCCGCGGCCGTATCTGCCGGGGTCGACGGTGCCCTCGCTGGCGCCCCTTCCGTCGATGGCGCCGGTCCCGTTGAATGGGCCACAGGATGTTCCGGGGGCTTCGGACATTGGACAGCCGGCTCCGGCGAGCCCGCCGCGGAGTGGGAAGCTGAAGGATTATGGGCCGCCGTCGAAGCCGGATGGCGATGATGGCGTGATTCATCTGCATCCCGTGGCAGCGGTGGAGGAAGTGTTTGGGCCGTATCGGCCGTATGACCCGTCTGTCTCGGGGGCGAGAGCATGGGCGGGAGCGAGGCCGGCTGCGGTCCTGCATCTGGCGGCGTTCCAGCAGAGTTCTCAGCAGACAACGACCGCGCAGGATGGTACGCCGATTGTGCCGTATGCGGCGACGGCAAAGCCTGCGCAGAAGGTTGTGCCGAAGCCGGCTCCAGGCGAGGCGTCCAGGACAAGCGACGCGGCGAAGGCGCGCGAGGCAGAGCGGGCTCGCGAGGCAAAGGCCAGGGCGGAGGCAATTCGGGCGAACCAGGACTCGGCGCCGCAGGACCGCACCGGAGTGAGCCACCCCCCGGAAGAGAATTACGACGCGGCGCGGGCTGCTGAGGCGCCAACGGGTGCGCAGGCGGGTTCGCAGACGGGGGCCCAGCTGGACGGAGCGCAGTTCAATCCGGCGCAGACGCAAGGCGTGCAGGTACCCAGGCCGCAGACGCAACAGCCAGTGGATGCCTCGGGTTCGCAGACCGGGAACAGCGGGGCGCAGCAGTATCCGCAGCCGACGCGGAAGCAGCCTGCGGCGACGAGGCCTCGGCCTCATCCGCAGACGACGCAGCAACCGGCAACGCAGCAGCAGACGACACAACAGCCTGCCGGGCAACAATCCGCACCACAGCCCGCGCAGCAGCCTCCTCCACCGGTTCCTGCGCCGGCCAGTGCGCCGCCGATTATTTATCCGTTGTATCCGCAGCCGTTGACGAGTCCGGGAGTGCCGGCGACAGGCGGGGCGTATCCGCCGTCGAAACCGCCGAGCGACCAGGACCTGATGCAGCAGAACGTTCCGCCGCTGCGGGGGTATTACGATCCGCGGCCCGACCAACAGGACGTGCCGTTGACCGAGAGACAGCAGACGCAGCTCGACCTGGCGACCCTGGAAGGCGCGTACAGCGGATGGGCAGGCGGATCGGCGCTGGCGCGGTACAAGAGTGGAACATCCGGCATCGATCGGCTGGAGGTGTTGCAGTCTTCGGGTGAGCTATCGCTGATTGCGAATCGCACGGCGCGGTTCACGATTGTGCCGACAGGAGTGTTCCTGAACTCAGGCATGCTGGACACAACGAGCGGAACGCTGGGGACGCAGCCAGTGCTGGGGACGCTGCCGGGGAACGCGATCAACCCTCCACAGCAGCAGTTTGCGACCGGCGTAGGCGGCGAGATACAGATCGTGACCAATGGCTTCTCGGCGGCTGCGGGGTATACGCCGTATGGCTTCCTGGTGTCGAACGTGATCGGACGCGCACGGTGGAAGCCGGGCAATAGCCACTTCACGATGTACGGCGGACGCGACTCGGTGAAGGAGACGCAGTTATCGTGGGCCGGGCTGCGCGATCCGGGGAGCTCGTTTACCAACGGGAATATCTGGGGCGGCGTTGTGGAGACCGGCGGTGGCGTAAGGCTCGACTTTGTCAGCGAGACGTCGGGGCTCTATGTGCAGGCCGAGGGCGCGGACCTGACGGGCTTTCATGTACTTCAGAACCGGAAGTTCGATGGCGCGGCGGGCGCGTATTTCAGGGCAAAGACGTGGAAGGATGCAGGGTCGCTGAACGTCGGTGGAACGATGTACGGGGCGCACTTCAACCACAACGAGCGCGGAGAAACGTACGGCCTGGGTGGATACTTCAGCCCCAATGCGTACTTCCTGGCAGCCGTTCCCGTGACGTTTACCGGGAACGAGGGAACGTACTTCCACTACACGGTTTCGGGAAGCATCGGTGTACAGACGTTCCAGGAAGCCAGCCAGGTGTACTTCCCTCTGGACCTGCCGATCCAAACGCATTTTGCGTCGGGCTGCACGACGGCTGTGGCCGGCGCCTGCGCGGTGTTTCCGGTGAACTCGCAGACCGAGGTGAACTACCTGGCGGATGCGAAGGTTTCGTACCAGATGACCGATCACTGGTTTGTGGGCGGGTTTGTGAATGCGAATAATACGAATCACTACGACACGGTTTCGGCGGGATTCTTTGTACGGTATACGTTCAAGAAGGAGTATCCGACGGCGGATTATCCGACCGGGCTGTTTCCGGTGGAGGGTTTCAGGTCGGTGAAGGTACCGTAGGCCACTTCCCCTGTTTTGCGGTAAAGTTCCTATCGATAGGACTTAGTCAAACCGAATCCGGGGAACAATTCTTTGGGAATATCTTGGGTGCCGAGTCTTAAGGACGAGTGAGCCAGTCACAACGGTCTCATTGACAGGATGACCCATAACCACCGAATCGACTACACTTAAGTCAGGAGCCGTCAATGTCCAGCGCACACGTCATACCGGCACCATCCGACGAAACCACTCGCCTTTCGCCCGACCAGTGGTGGGCGCTCTTCGACGAACTCCGCCTTGCCCAGCAGCCAGCTTACGCCGAGGTAGGCGGTTCCGCAGCCTTCCTCCGCCACGAGCGCGACGCCGACGCTTCCCCATCCTGATGCTCGTCTATCTCGATACGAACATCTGGGTCTACGCCTACGAGAAAGACCCAACTTTCGGACCCTCCGCTCGCCAATTCATGCAAAGCCTGCGTTCGGGAAAGCACCGGCTCGCCGGAAGCCTCTTTGTCCTTAACGAACTGCTCGTTCTCCCGACCCGCCGTAACGACACCTTTACCATCGCCTCCTACCGGCAACTCTTCGCCTCGCCCAACCTTGAGCTCCTGCCCTACACACTCGCGTCAGCGCAGATCTACGCACAGCTCCGGGCCTTCGATCGCATCAAGCCACTGGACGCCCTGCATCTCGCAACCGCCGCTGCCGCCCGTGTCGATCTCTTCGTCACGCACGACACCCAGCTGTTGCCGCGTACCGTCCCAGGTATCGGCGCGGTGGCCGACACCACATTTGTGTTCCCTTAGCTCCCGCACCCTCCGAAACCACAACCGGGTCTGCCCTATGCGGGTTTGGCGGACTCATCGCAATGCGGGCACTAGTCATCAATGTGCCTTGAAGGTCTTGCCTGTTTCGATGAGGGTTTTGAGGCGGGAGAGGATGCGGGGCCAGCCGTCGGCGGAGAAGGCGTAGGCGGTGTCGTCCTCAGCCCACTGGTCGTGGGTGACGGAGACTTTGATGGCCTCGGTTTCCGGGGTGAGTTCGATCGTCACGCGGGAGAATTTGGTGGAAGGGCCGACGGCGAAGGTGTATTGCAATAACTTTGGTGGGTCGGCTTCCAGCACCTCTCCGTGGACGTAGGTAACGGGTTTGCCGTCGGGGCCGGAGCCGACCCAGTTCATGGGGCCGCCGGGCTTGAGGTCGACTTCGAGGGTGGCGCCGAAGATGGCGCGGTTGGATTCAAGGGAGACGAAGCCGTCCCAGACTTTGTCCGCGGGGGCGGCGATGTAGAAGACGAAATGGAGTGGAGGCTGGGGCATGCGGTCTCCTTTGGTGGTTAGAGTATATTTCCGCGGCGTGTGCGTGGTGTTTTTTTGAGTTCAGAGGCTGAGCTAAAGAGAGCAATTTTGTCGTTCCGGCTGCGCCTGCACTCCTGCCTCCGGCAGGGAGGAAACGCCTCCGGCGTAGCTGTTCTATGGCGGGGTCAAATAGACCCCGCCCTTCCGGGAGTTGTGGCGTCTTTTGGGGACGGGGTCAGATAATCCTGTCCTACCGGAAGTTGTGGTGTCTTCCCGGCAGGATCAAAGCGACTTTGACCTCCGGTTTGGGGTGTTTTCAGTGGTCTGCGCAACGCGCAATTCTCGGAGGCCGAACGCTCAGGAGTCGGGCGCGATGTTCTTGCGGAGGAAGATGGTGGCCTGGGGGTTGTCGTTGTAGCGGTCGCAGGCGGTGTAGCCGCGTTTGCGGTAGAGGGATATGGCGACTTGCAGGTCGTCGTAGCTGTCGAGGTAGATCCAGTGCAGGCCCTGGATGCGAGCGAAGTCTTCCTGGGCGTCCAGCATCTGGTCGGCGATGCGGTGGCCGCGGGCTGACGGCTGCACGTAGAGGCGCTTGCACTCCGCGGCAAACGGGATCGAAGCGAGGCTTTTGAGGACGACGCAGCCGACAGGCTTTTCGTCCAGCCAGGCGAGCCAGATGCCGGAGGCGGGGTCATTGACGATCTGCTGCAGTGTTTCGGGAGTGTCGCGCTGGACCACGCTCGCGGCCTCGTAATACTCCTCGAGCAGCCGGAGCGCGTCGCCAGTGATGCTGGACAGGCGAGTGATCCGGATGGAAGGTTCCGGTTGGCCGGTTGGGGCGGAGTGGGTCTTATGCAGCATAGAGCGTCGAGCGAGAAGGGGGTATCTGCCCGTATCCATTGTAGAGATTGGAGGATGAAACATGCGCGGGTGGCAGATTTTGCGGGCCGCGGGCGGATCAGCCGGCCGGCGGGGGTACGACCGTTTCACCGTTTACTGAAATTTACTTGCGTCTGGAGACTCATGGACGTATAAAACTGATAACTATCAAATCAATCCTTGGCTCAATTTGGGTCGTTTCGCGATGGAAGCTGTGGGTTGCTGGAGTTTGCTTTGTCTTTCCGGGCCAATGCGGTCTTTCAGTGTGTTGCCGTGGCGCTGGTCAGCGCCGTTGTTTGTGGGGGTGCGTTTGCCTCCGATCATGTTCCTGACTGGGTGAAAACTGCTTCGCAGCAGGAGTTGCCGCACTATCCTGAGACGACGACAGCGGTGGTGCTGCTGGGAGAGACGACCTATACTGTCGCTCCCGACGGCAAGGCTGTTGAGCATGTACGGCGGGTGGTGAAGATTTTGCGGCCGCAGGGACGGGGTGAGGCCGTTCCCGGGATCTGGTACGACAAAGATTCGAAGGTGTTATCGATGCACGTCTGGGCAATCGGCCCAGATGGTCACGAGTTTGTGGTGAAGGACAATGAGATTTCGGACATTGGGCTGTCTGGCGGGGAAGAACTCTATAACGATGACCGGGCGAAAGTGATGGCAAACCCTCCGGGCCGGGATCCTGGCGGCGTGGTGGCCTACGAATACGAAAAGAGGATGCGCCCGTACCTGTCGGAGACGACATGGCGTTTTCAAGACGATATTCCGATATTGAAAGAGAATTTCACGCTGGTGTTGCCTGACGGGTACACGCAGACGACGACCTGGGCGCATCATCGGCCCGATGCCGGGATCGATATGGAGCACCAGCGCTGGCGGTGGGAAATGGAACATGTGGCTCCGGTGCATTCGGGTGACCGCGTTCCGCTGGCGCCGGTGGCGTCGGCTCTCGAAGGGCGGATGACGGTCCATTATGCGGCGGTGGGCACGGCGGCGACGCAGGAGGGCACATGGCAGGGGATTGGTGAGTGGTATGACGCGCTGGCCCATGACCGGCTGGTGGCCACGCCGGATATTACCGCGAAATCGGCGGAGTTGACCCAGGGGAAAACGGACTTCTACGACAAGGTGGAAGCGATTGGCGAATACGCACAGCAGCAGATCCGTTACGTTGCTGTGGAGATGGGTGTGGGTGGATACCAGCCGCATGCGGCAGCCGATGTCTTCCGTGGCAAATATGGGGACTGCAAGGACAAGGCGACTCTACTGAGCGCGATGCTGTCGACTGTCGGTGTGCATAGTGCGCTGGTAATGGTGGATTCGGAGCGAGGAGTCATCGATCCCGATGCTCCGTCGATCGTGGGCAACCATGTTATTGCGGCGATTGAAATTCCGAAAGGCTACGAATCGGTAAAGCTGCGCAGTGTGGTGCTGGCGCAAACCGGTAAGCGCTACCTGATCTTCGACCCGACTTCGGAGAAGACCGCGTTCGGGCAACTGGAGCACCAATTGCAAGGCAGCTACGGCTTGTTGATCGAGGGCAAGAATAGCCAGGTGATCGAGTTGCCAATCCTTGATCCTGGGCTGAATACGGTGCGGCGGTCAGCGAAATTTCAGTTGCAGGCGGACGGGTCTTTGAAGGGAGATGTGACCGAGAAGAGGTTCGGCGATCTTTCTGTCGCGCGGCGCTATGTTTTCACGCAGGAAGATGCCAAAGAACAGCAGACCTATATGAATCGGACCGTGGCGAGAGACTTCAGCTCGGTTACATTGAGCGATGTAAAGGTAGAAAACGCGCAGGCGCTGAATAAGGACCTGACGACGACGTACTCGCTGGATGCGGCACATTTTGCGAAAGTCGTGGGACCGCTGTTGATGGTGCGGCCGCGGGTGCTGGGCAGCTATTCGCTGGATGTGGACACCAAGCGGCGGCTGGTGCCGATCGATCTGCAAGAAACCATGCGGGGAACGGACGAGTTCGACATTGCGCTGCCGGATGGATATGTCGTCGATGAGCTGCCGGACCCGGTGAAGCTGGATGTGGGTTTTGCGAGCTATGAGAGCTCGACGGAGTTGCGGGGCAAGTCGCTGCACTACAGCCGAACGTACACGATGCGGAATGTAACCCTGCCGGCAGAGCGGTACCCGGCGCTGCAGAAGCTCGCCGGAGCGATCGACGCGGATGAAGCGAGCAATGTGGTGTTGAAGAAAGCGCAATAGAAGGCGAAGAACGTAAGACGGCTCGCGAACATGGGCAGTAGAACAACGGATAGACGATGAGGAGAGTCATGAGGGCGAGTGGAGTGGTGAATTTTGTGCGGGGGAACACCGGATCGTTGCGGCGGTTGTGTGCGGTGGGAATGTTGGCGGCGGCTGTTCCGTGTTTCGCGTTTGCGTCAGACCCGTGGATCAAACCCACACCGGAAGAACTGTCGATGACGTCGGTGCCGGGTGTTCCAGGAGCAGCCGCAATGGTGCTGTTTCGTGAGGAGATCACCAAGGACGACCTGCATGTGGTCCAGCACTACGACCGCATCAAGATCCTCACCGAAAAAGGCAAAGAGTACGCCAACGTCGAACTGGACTTCGTTCAGACCGAGGGCGACGGCTTTGACTACTCCGGTAACGAGATGAGTATCGGCGATATCTCGGGCCGGACGATCCATGCGGATGGAACGATCATTCCATTCACCGGCAAGCCGTACCAGAAGGTAATTGAAAAGGGTGATGGGTACAAGATTCAGTCCAGGGTGTTTACGCTGCCCGATGTCGAGGTGGGCAGCATTATCGAATATCGCTATGCGAAGCGCTACGCTGACCACGTCTACGAACCGCCGGATTGGTATATCCAGGGGCCCCTGTATATTCGGGCGGCACATTACATGTGGTATCCACCTGCCGGCGGTGACCTGGTGATCGGCGGGAAACCGGTCGTAGCGATTACCTGGTTCCCGATCCTGCCGGAGGGGGTTACCCTGGGGCGCCGGACGCAGCCCGGGGGCGGACGGAATGGAGCGGACCAGCAGATTTACGAGGTATCGGTGAAGGACATTCCGCCTTCGCCTACTGCGGAATACATGCCGCCGGTCGGGAGCTTCACCTACCGGGTGTTGTTCAATGCCTCGCCTTACCGCTCTGGAGACGAATTTTGGAAGAGTGAGGGGAAAGACTGGTCGAAATTTTCCAACAGCTTCATAGGGCCGGACAATGCACTGACTGCAGCGACGCAAAAGGTGATTGAGGGTGCGAATACACAGGACGAGAAGCTGCGCAAAATTTACGCGGCTGTGATGGCTCTTGAAAACTCCGACTACACCCGGGACCGCAGCCAGAAGGAAGACAAAGCGGCGGGCGTCGGAAAGGTGTCGAACGCGGGGGACGTGTATAAGCGCGGCCGGGGCAATAGCGCGGAGATGGCCTATGTGTTCATCGGCATGGCTCGGGCTGCGGGGATGAAGGCCTATGCGATGCTGGTGCCGAACCGGTCGAACCACATTTTTACTTCGACGTGGTTGAATACGCGCCAGTTCGCAAATACGGTAGCGATTGTGAACGTCGATGGCAAAGAGATGTTCTTTGGACCGGGTGAGCGGTACACGCCGTACGGTCAATTGCAGTGGGAGTACACGTACTCCAGGGGTATGCGGCAGACGGACAGCGGCACGGATTTTGCGCTGACGCCCGGGATGTCGTACAAGGACACGCGGACGGAACGGGTCGCGAACCTGACGATGGCCGAGGATGGCAAGATTACCGGATCGATCGACATGGCATACTACGGCGCGACCGCGCTGCGGTGGCGGCAGCAGGCGCTGCGCGGCGATGAAGAAAGTCTCCGCCATGGGCTGCGCACTTCTTTGGAAGGGAGTCTTCCGAAGACCGTGGAGGTGAAAGTTGAGAAGATCGACAACCTGACGGACTACGACAAGCCGCTGAAGGTGAAGTTTGAGGCCAAGGGGACGGTCGGCACACCTACAGGCAAACGTCTGGTCCTTCCGGTGGACGTGTTTACGACGTCGGAACGTGCAACGTTTACGCAGGAGAAGAGAGACCTGGCGGTGTATTTTCACTATCCGGAGACGGTGGTTGACGCGGTGCGGATCAATTTACCGGCGACGATGTCGGTGGAAGCTGTGCCGCCTGTAAGCAAACTGAGCATTCCGAATACGGCGCTTTACTCACTGGAGGCGACTCCCGCAGCCAACAGCGTTACGGTGCGAAGGACGTCTCTTTTCGGCGAGATCATTGTGATGCCGAAGGACTATCCGCAACTGCGGACGTTTTACTCGCAGTTCCAGGCGAAGGACCAGGAGAGCATCGTGCTGAAGACCGCTCCTGCGACTGCGTCTGCTACTGGAGGCAATTAGGACAGCGTCAATCGAGCGAACAGACTTTGACGACGGCGTTTGCATAGGGGCACGCGGCTGCGGTGGAGGCGGTCGCGTGCAGGATGAGCCATGTGACTCCGAGGGGACGGAGTCGCTGGCGACGCTCAACGTCGGTGAGGGCGCTGAGGTTCTGCTGGGCGGCCTGGCCTGAGTACCATGCGGGGGCGAGCGAAGGGCGGACGGCTGCTTCGCCGCCATCTTTTGAGAAGTCGGGGAGCATGCTGCGGCGGGCGGTGGCGCGGAAGGTCTGGCCGTCCTCGCCATCGGTGGTGATGTAATTCGCGTCGAGTGCGAAGAGGGCGTCGGTGGGCGTGTGCGCGCCGGCCCAGACGAAGGCTTGCGACCAGGGGTTGGTGGGGATGCGGCCGGG